>Ga0187851_10000139_pt1 | contig 75274 bp, 63 predicted proteins | sample June2016WEW_6_10_FD_132997 | JGI IMG/M metagenome (GOLD analysis project Ga0187851, IMG submission 132997) | Peatland microbial communities from SPRUCE experiment site at the Marcell Experimental Forest, Minnesota, USA - June2016WEW_6_10 | ecosystem: Environmental > Terrestrial > Soil >... | reverse complement strand
GTACTCTTCGGTGGCGGCGTTGAAGCCGTAGTTCAGGTTGGAGTTGGTGACGACTTTCTCAACCACGATGGCGCCTTCATAACCGGCGTTGCCGATGATCTGGCGCAGCGGTTCCTGGCAGGCGCGCTTGATGATATTGATGCCGATCTGCTCGTCGCCGTCGCCCTTGAGAGTCTCGAGAGCCTTGGCGGCACGGACCAGAGCGACGCCGCCGCCGGGGACGATGCCTTCTTCGACGGCCGCGCGGGTGGCGTGGAGCGCATCCTCGACACGGGCCTTCTTCTCCTTCATTTCAGTCTCGGTGGCCGCGCCGACTTTGATGACGGCGACGCCGCCGGCGAGCTTGGCCAGGCGCTCCTGGAGCTTCTCGCGGTCGTAGTCGGAGGTGGTCTCGTCGATTTGGGTGCGCAGCTGCTTGACGCGGCCTTCGATGGCCTTGGAGGCGCCGGCGCCCTCGATGATGGTGGTGTTGTCCTTATCGATGGTGATGCGCTTGGCCTTGCCCAGGTCCTCGACGCGCACGCCTTCGAGCTTGATGCCGGTCTCTTCCATGATGGCTTTGCCGCCCGTGAGGATGCCGATGTCCTCGAGCATGGACTTGCGGCGATCGCCAAAGCCGGGAGCCTTGACGGCGGCCACGTTGAGGGTGCCGCGGAGCTTGTTCACGACGAGAGTAGCGAGGGCTTCGCCTTCGACTTCCTCGGCGACGATCAGGAGCGGCTTGCCGGAGCGGGCGATCTGCTCGAGCACCGGCAGCAGGTCCTTCATGTTGCTGATCTTCTTCTCATGGATCAGGATGTAGGGCTCTTCGAGGACGCACTCCATGCGGTCGGGATCGGTGATGAAGTACGGCGAAAGGTAGCCGCGGTCGAACTGCATGCCTTCGACCAGGTGCAGCTCAGTGCTCATGGTCTTGGACTCTTCGACGGTGATGACGCCGTCCTTGCCAACCTTCTGCATGGCCTCGGCAATGGTCTTGCCGATCTCGGGGTCGCCATTGGCGGAGATGGAGCCGACCTGGGCGATCTTCTCGTTGTTCTCGACCTTGACCGACATCTTGCCGACTTCTTCGACGACGACGGCGACGGCCTTCTCGATACCGCGCTTGAGAGCCATGGGGTTGGCGCCGGCGGCGACGGACTTGACGCCTTCGCGGAAGATGCACTGGGCCAGGATGGTGGCCGTGGTGGTACCGTCACCGGCGATGTCGGAGGTCTTGGAAGCGACCTCGCGCACCATCTGCGCGCCCATGTTTTCCAGCGGGTCCTTCAGTTCGATTTCCTTGGCGACGGTGACGCCGTCCTTGGTAATCGTGGGACCGCCGAATTTCTTTTCCAGAACTACGTTGCGGCCTTTCGGGCCGAGGGTCACCTTCACGGCGTCGGCAAGCTGGTTGACGCCGCGCAGGATCGCCTGGCGCGCATTCTCGCCATAAACAATCTGCTTCGCTGCCATTATTCAAAACTCCTTGAAAAAACTGGATCTGAGGGAAACTACTTTTTGGCCGCAACGGGCTCGAGCACGCCGAGCACTTCGTCTTCACGAAGGATCAGGTACTCTTCACCGTCGATCTTGATGTCGTTGCCGCCGTATTTGCCGAAGAGGATCCGGTCGCCGACCTTCACATCGAGGCTGACGACGGTGCCGTCATCGAGGCGCTTGCCGCGGCCCGCGGCCACGACTTCGCCCTCCTGCGGCTTCTCCTTGGCGGTATCCGGGATGATGATCCCGCTCTGGATGGTTTCCTTCTGCTCGATCCGGCGAACCACTAGCCGGTCGTACAGGGGACGAATCTGCATAGTCTACAAAACCTCCGGTTGGTCTCGATCATGGAGAGATTTCGGAATCCGGTCCGGCACTTTGCCAGGTCGGAACCCGGTCCGACCCTGCGGCCGGACACATTCCGATTATTAGCACACTCGAGCATAGAGTGACAAGTGCAATCTGTAAACCATTGATAATAATACAGAAAAATAGATTGATTAGAAACAGAATAGGACTGAAAAGAGATGCCGTGCAAGTAGATGCGAAGAAAATCTTAGTCCGATTCGCTAAGAAATGAATCCGCTTCCAGAGGTTGGCAGGCGGCAGCGATGTTATTCTTGGAGATATGTTTCGGCGAGCCCGTTGGCTGCTGTTGCTCGCCATCGTTCTCATATTAGTAGCTGTCGCCGTGGTGTTCGTTACGCGACGGCGTGACCAGGCGCGGCACCGGCCGAATGTCTCGGCGCCGCTACCCGGTAACACGCTGGGCACCGCGGAAATGTGGGAATACGAGGTGACCAGCGGGGATGAAGCGCACGTGCGCATGCGCGCCAGCAATTTCCGTCAGATTCAGGATCCGTCGAGAATCCTGCTGAAGGATCTGGAGATGGAGGTGCGGAACTATAAGACCGGAACCTTTGACCTGGTCAAGACGGCGGAAGCTTCATTCGATACTGCTACCAACCTGATGTATTCCGAGGGGGACGTGGAGATCCGGATCCGGCTGCCGCTGGACGGCAGCGAGCCGGACAAGAAAATGATCATCCACAGCACGGGCGTGCATTTCGACACGAAGTCGCAGAAGATGTGGACCGAGCGGCACGCGCGGATGGAGTTCGACGGCGGCGAAGGGGAGGGCGAGGGCGCGACCTACGACCCGGCGACGCACGTGCTCGAGGTTGCGAGCGGAGTGAAAATCCACTGGCAGGGCGAGGGCGGCGGCGCGCCGATGGAGCTGGAAGCGACGCACGCGGTGTATCACGAGGTGGGTTCGACGGTGGATCTGCAAGCGCCGGTGACGCTGAAACGCGGCACGCTGAGCGTGGTGGGCGGAGCGACGCTGGTGACGCTGGTGGAGGGCCAGATCAGCACGGTGGAGACGGCGCCGGCGTCTGGATCCGACCAGTTGCCGAAGCGCAAGGTGGACTTCGGCGCCGAGCACCTGAAAATGTGGTTCAACGGCGAAAGCCTGGTGCAGAAGATGGAAGGCACCGGAGCGGCGCGCGTGCTGACGCACGACGCCGGGGGCGAGACGCTGATGAGCGGGGACAAGTTGGACCTGGCGTTCGTCACGGCGGAAGGCGAGAGCCAGTTGAGCCATGCGGTGGCGACGGGTCACGGCCGGATGGAGACGCATCCGGCGCCGCGGCCGGCCGCGAAGGGCGGCCAGAACAAAGACCAATCGCAACAGGGTCCGAAGATTCTGACGAGCGACATGCTGGAGCTGACGATGAAGCCGGGGGGCCAGGAGATCGACCAGGCGCGGACCCTGGCGGCGGGCAAGCTGGAGTTTCTGCCGGCGAGCCCGGGCGACCGGCGCAGGCAACTGGACGCCGCTCAAATGACGGTGTGGTACGGCGCGCAGAATGTGGTCAGCCGGTTCCACGCGACCAAGGCGGCGACGCGCACGGAGACTCCGGCGCGGCCCGTGCCGGGCGGGAAGCCGAAGCCGGCGGCGCTGACGCTGACACACAGCCGCGACCTGGAGGCGCATTTCGACGCCAAAGGCCAGATGACGACGATGGACCAGAACGGCGATTTCACATACGAGGAAGGGACGCGGCGCGCGAAGTCCGACACGGCCCAGATGGATGAGACCAACAACGCGATGCTGCTGCGCGGGCAGGCGCGGGCGTGGGATGAAACCGGCTCGACGGACGCGGAGGAGATCCAGATCGATCAGAAGAGCGGCACGATGGATGCCAAAGGGCATGTCTCGTCGGTGCGGCTGCCGGATCACAAGGACCCGAAGGGCGCCCCGAAAGATGGCGATAGCGGACTGATCGAGAGCGACAAGCCGATGATGGGCAGCGGGCAGGAGATGGTGACCTGGGACCGGAACCGGAAGATCCGCTACACCACCAACGCGGTGGTATGGCAGGGGTCGATGCGGGTCCAGGGGAACGATGTTTTCATCGATCGCGAAGCCCAGAAGCTGGAAGCGCGCGGCGACGTGGTGACGCGCGTGCCGGACGAGCGGCAGCCGGATAGCGCCGCGGCGGACAAGCCTCCGGCTGATAAAAAAGACGCGGCCGCGGCGAAAGGGCCCGACAAGGACGTGAAGAAGGGGCAGGATTCCAACACCGCGCGAAAATTTTCCGTGACCACGGCGAAGATATTCACCTACGACGGCAAGACCAAGCAGGGGCTGTACCAGGAAGACGTGCACCTGGTGCGGACCGATCTCGACATGCGGTCGAAGTATATGCGGACGTTTTTCGAAGATGCGCCCAAGCAGGGCGGCGGAACGGAAACCAAGCTCGAGCATCTGCAGGCGGACGGCGCCGTCGAAATCGTGCAGCGCCCCAAGGGGCACGTGCGGCACGGAACGGGCGAGCACGCGGAGTTTTATCTGGCGGACGAGCGGATGCTGCTGACGGGCGACCCGGCCCAGGTCACCGATCCCGAGCGCGGGACCACCAAGGGGCCGAAAATCACGTGGTTGTCGCGCTACGACAAGCTGGTCGTGGAGGGGGAGAAGAAGAGCGACCGCGTGCAGAGCCGATCGATGAAGGAGAAGCCGAAGTAGCGGCCGGCTCCCGGGCTAAAAAAAGAGGGCGGGCGCGGCGGTGCCCGCCCCGGGAGCTGCCTTATTGCAAAAACCTGAAGTGCTTTGGGAGCACTTCCGCACAAGGACGGTGGCGAACCGCCCGGTGTGCTGTGACACGGTCTTTGGCAGGCGCGAGGTGTCGGTTCCCGCTGATATGCCGCAGACCCATCACGGTTCCGCTCAAGCGCAATCGCCATTCCGCGGGTAGCAGGCCGCCTGACAGCAGGTTCCCGTTTTGGACGGGGCAGTAGGAACCGGTTGCCGAGAAGCCCTCCGCGGCGTCATCCTCCGCTGTGCCTGGAGGAATTGGCGAAGTGCGCGTCTGTATTGTTAGGGAATTGGGAACCCAAGAAAATATAGGGGTTGAGGAAATTTCATTGAATCGGGTGCAAGGCACGGAATTGGAGATAATCGATTCTGTGGGAGCTAATCCAGTTCAAGAGTCCAGCGGCCTGGAGCCAGCCCGCAGCGTACTGCGCGCCGAGGAGATCTCGAAGAGCTACCAGGGGCGGCGCGTGGTCGACGGCGTGTCGGTTTCGGTGGAGACGGGCGAGGTGGTCGGATTGCTGGGCCCCAATGGCGCGGGGAAGACGACGTCCTTCTACATGATCGTCGGCCTGATCACTCCCGATTCGGGCCAGGTTTACCTGGAGGGGCGCAGCATCACCAGTCTGGCGATGTACCAGCGCGCGCGGATCGGGATCAGCTACCTGCCGCAGGAGCCGTCGATCTTCCGCAAGCTGTCGGTCGAGGACAACCTGATGGCGATCCTCGAAACGCTCTCCTTGACTTCTCATCAGCGCCGCGAACAGATGGAGATGCTGGTGGAGCAAATGGGGCTGGAGAAGGTTCGCAAGAACAAAGGCTACATGCTCTCGGGTGGCGAGCGGCGCAGAGTGGAGATCGCGCGATCGCTGGCCATCCGCCCGCAGTTCCTGCTGCTGGACGAACCGTTCTCGGGCATCGATCCGATTCAGGTGCTGGAGTTGCAGAAGATCATCGGGAATCTCCGATTGAGCGGCATCGGCATCCTGGTGACGGACCACAATGTGCGCGAGACGCTGGCGGTGACCGACCGGGCCTACATTATCAACAATGGGAAGATCTTCCGGGCGGGCACTCCGGAGCAACTGGCGCGCGATTCGGACGTGCGGCGGATATACCTCGGCGAGGGCTTCAATCTCGAGCATTAGCCAGGCGGACCGGGATGCGCGCGCGTCGTGGCCGTTATCATCTCAAGCCACTGAAATCGCAGTGTTTCTGAGGGGGGCAAATGAGCCCGGCAGTGGTATCATAATCGCAGGATGAACCCGATCTCGCACAAGCTGCAGATCGTTCTGAAGCAGAAGCAGATTCTGACTCCGGCGCTCATGCAGATGGTCCGGATCCTCCAGCTTAACCGGCTGGAATTGAAGGACATGATCGCGGAGGAGATCGCGCAGAATCCGTTGCTGGAGGAAGTCGGCGAAGGCGGCGATGAGATCACGCCGGCCGAACTCCAGGAGCTGCTCGAGACCCAGGATCGGGTTCCCAACCAGACCGACACGGAAGTGCTCCAACTGACACAGGAGGCGCTGAAACAGGCCTACGAGCACGAGAACGAGCCGGCCGAGGCGGCCACGGGCGCGGAGCCCGAGACCACCGTGGCGGACACGGTTCCGGAGCCGGTGGTGAGTCCCGAGGATGCCTTTGGGCAGGTCGATCTGGATGAGTTTTTCCGCGACTTCAACGAACCGGGCTTCCGCACACCGGCCTCGGATGATGTGGACAAGCCGGGCTTCGAATTCTTCCTCTCGGCGCCGGTGACGCTGACGTCGCACATCATCGGGCAGTTGGCGATGATGGTGCTGACGCCGGCAGTGCGGGAAGCGGCCGATTCGATTATCGGCAACCTGGATGACACCGGGTATCTGTCGACTCCGGTGGAGGAGATCGCGGCGCGGGACGGATTGGCGCCGGCGGATCTCGAGGCGGCGTTGAAGGCGGTGCAGACCTGCGAACCGGCGGGCGTCGGGGCGCGCTCGCTGCAGGAATGCCTGCTGCTGCAATTGGAGAGCCGCAGCGCCCGCGGCGGCGTGGCCTGGCAGATTGTCGAGAACCACCTCAAGCTGGTTGAGTCGCGCAGCGTGAAGGAACTGGCGAAGCTGCTGAACCGTCCGCAGGAACATATTCTGATCGCCCTGGACGTCATCCGGAAGCTCGATCCGAAGCCCGGTTTGCGCTATTCGTCGCAGGGCGCGCGCGAGGTGGAGCCGGATGTGTTCGTCCACAAGGACGGCGACGACTGGGTGGTTCAATTATCGGATGAGGACGTCCCGCAATTGCGGCTGAACGGCAGCTACCGCCGGATGCTGGACCCCGAACAGGGGTCGGACAAGACGACGCGGAACTACGTCCGCGAACGATTCAACTCGGCGCTGCAGTTGATCCGCAATATCGAGCAACGGCGGCAGACGATCTTGAAGGTGTGCCAGGCGATCGTGCGGCGGCAGACGGAGTTCCTGGAGCGCGGCCCGGATTCGATGCGGCCGATGATGATCAAGGAAGTCGCCGAAGAGGTGGGGGTCCACCCGTCGACGGTGAGCCGCGCGGTGTCGAGCAAGTACATCCATACGCCACAGGGCGTTTTCGAGCTGCGGCACTTCTTCTCGGAGGCGGTGCAAGGGCCTTCGGGGGGCGGGATTCCGCTGCAGACGCTGAAGCGCATGGTGAAGCGGATGATCGACGAAGAAGATCCCGCGAAACCACTGACCGACGATCAGATTACGCTGCGATTGAGGGGTCTGGGCATCGAAGTGACGCGCCGCACGGTGGCCAAATATCGAGAGGACATGCGGATCCCCTCAACGCACCATCGCCGCATCCGGAACTAGCCGCGGCGCAGGGAGGAACTCGATGAGAATCACGTTTACCGGGAAGCAGGACAAGCTGGCGCCGTCGCAGGAGCGCAAGCTGGCCACGGCGTTCGCGCGGCTCTCCAAGCTGATCGAGCGCAAAGGGGAAAAGGGCGCGCAGGTCGCCTTGTCCACCGAACGCCATCGCCAGATGGCGGAAGTTCGCGTCAACTTCTACGACCAGACGCTGATCGGCCAGGGTTCCGGAACGGACCAGTTCACGGCCCTGATGGACGCGCTGGAGAAGGTGGAAAAGCAGGCCGCGAAGAGCCGCGAGAAGTGGCGTCTGGCCAAACGCGATACGCCGGCGCGGCAGGCCCGCACGACCGGGGAGCCGCAGCCGGCCCCGATCCCGGAAGAAGCACCGCAGAAAGCCGCGGACTTCGCGCCACGCGCGAGGAAGAAGGGCGCGAGGTCGGCGCAGCCGGCGAAAGTGGTTCAGGCGCGCGAGAGCGAGCGCAAGCCGATGAGCGTGGAAGAGGCCATGATGGCGCTGGAAGAAGAGCAGGACTACGTGGTCTACCGCGACTCCGAGTCCGATCAGGTGCGCGTCCTGATCCGGCGGCGCGACGGCAAAGTGGATCTCGTGGAGGCCTGAGAAGCGGCCCATGGCGAAGCGTCGGAAAGAGCCGGTCAGCGTCGCCGAACCGGCGCGAGCAGGCCACGCGATGCGGCCGGAGCTGGTGGTCATCACCGGCGTGAGCGGCTCGGGCAAGGGCACGGTCCTGAAGGCCCTGGAAGACCTGGGCTACTACGCGGTCGATAACCTGCCCATGGCGCTGCTGGAGACGTTTGCCGGGCTGGTGAGGGAATCCTCAAGCATCCGCCGCGCGGCGCTGGTGGTGGACATCCGCGAGGGCGATCTGCTCACCCGGTTTCCAGAAAACTACAGCCGCATTCGCAGCCAGCTGCGCACGTGCCTGCTGTTTCTGGATGCGACCGACGAATCACTGGTGCGCCGCTTCAGCGAAACCCGGCGTCCGCATCCGCTAGGGCGCGGCAGCGTGCTGGCCAGCGTGCAGGCGGAACGCAAACAGCTCGAACCGATCCGCGACCTGGCCGACCAGGTGATCGTTACCTCCGAACTCACGCCGGCGCAGTTGCGGAAAATGGTCGGCGAGACGTTTTCGGCGATCCACGACACCGCGCTGCGCGTCGCCGTAACCAGCTTCGGCTTCCGCCACGGCGTGCCGCCGGAAAGCGATCTGGTGTTCGACGTGCGGTTCCTGCCCAACCCCAACTATGTGCCGGAATTCAAGGCGCTTTCGGGCAAGAACCAGCGCGTGGCGCGCTACATGCGCAGCTTCCCCCAAACCAGCGAGTTCCTGAAACGCGTCGAGGACATGGTGGGGTTCCTGCTGCCGCACTTCGTGACGGAAGGCAAGACGTACCTCACGATTGCTTTCGGCTGCACCGGCGGACGCCACCGTTCGGTCATGATGGCCGAAGAAATGGCGCGCTACCTGCAGCGCCACGGCTACCCGGTACGCATCTCGCATCGGGACATCGAAAAATAGCGATAAAAAGACTACTGCTCACCGGCCCGCCGTCGAAAAGAGAATAGATCGTCCAGAGGCGCCGCGCTGCTTCGGGACGGTCACTTAACCGCCGGGTGACGCCGGGAGAGGCTCACCGCCTAACGGAGGAGCCGTTGCCCGGCGGGCTTTTTCGATCGGGAGCAGACGCGCGACACTCGTTTCTCCACTGCTCCCGACTCCCTCCTCCGCACATCTAATTAATACATCGCTGCTAAAATGAAGCAGAGACGTATTGCGTGATCACCACAGCTAGCCTGGCGGAAGAAATCCTCGACTTGAAGCGCGAGCGCGGCGCAATGCTGCTGGCGCATCATTACCAGGAGAGCGAGATTCAGGAACTGGCGGATGCGGTCGGCGACAGCCTCGAACTGGCCCGCAAAGCCCAGAAGTTTGACGGGCCGGTGATCGCCTTCTGCGGAGTCTGGTTCATGGCCGAGACGGCCAAGGTGCTGAATCCGTCGAAAACCGTGATCGCGCCCGACCGGGAAGCCGGATGCAGCCTGGTGGACGCCTGCCCGGTCGACCAACTGCGAGCCTGGAAGGCGCGCCACCCGGACCACGCCGTGGTGAGCTACATCAACACCAGTGTCGAGGTGAAGGCCGAAAGCGACATCGTTTGCACCTCGCGCAACGCCGTGGACGTGGTCAACTCAATTCCGGCTGAGCGGCCGCTGCTGTTCCTGCCCGACCGCAACCTGGGCAACTACGTCAAGCAGCAGACCGGGCGGCGGAACATGAGCATCTGGCAGGGCGCCTGCATTGTCCATGCGACGTTTCCGGCGCGGCGCGTGGCGGCTGCGAAAAGCGAGCATCCTCAGGCGCTGGTTGTGGCGCACCCGGAATGCCCCACGGACGTGCTGCGCATGGCCGATTTCGTCGGCTCGACGTCGGCGCTGATCGAGTGGTGCGTGCAGAACGACGCCGGCGAGTTCATCGTGATGACCGAAAGCGGCGTCCGCTTTTCGCTCGAAAAGCGCGCGCCGGGCAAGAAATTCTACTTCGTCGCCAATGAGAACTGCAACTGCAGTGAGTGTCCGTACATGAAGCGCAACACGCTCGAGAAGCTGCGGGATGCGCTGCTCCACCTCCAGCCGGCGGTGGAGATTTCGGCGGAGACGATTGAGCGCGCCCGGCGGCCGGTGGAGCGCATGCTCGAGTTGCGCTAGGCGCGCGACGCCATGGCCGCCTCCCCGCCGCTCATCGACACGTTCCACCGCACGCACGACAATCTGCGCATCAGCGTCACCGACCACTGCAACATCCGTTGTGCCTACTGCATGCCGGAAAGCGGCGCGCCTTTCGCCGGCGCGGCCGAGATTCTGAGCTACGAGGAGATCGAACGCTTCGTTCGCGTCGCTGTCACGCTGGGCATTACCAAGGTCCGGGTCACGGGCGGCGAGCCGCTGCTCAGGAAAAACCTGCCCGCGTTGATCGCGAAGCTGACGGCCATCGAAGGCTTGCGGGAGGTCGCGCTGACCACCAATGCGGTGCTGCTCGAGGAGCAGGCTGCGAGCCTCTACCGCGCGGGCCTGCGGCGGCTGAACGTCCATCTGGACACGCTCGATCGCCAGCGATTCCAGCGCATCACGCGCCGCGACGAGCTCGGCCGCGCCCTGCGGGGCTTGATGAAAGCTCGCGAGACGGGCTTCGCGCCGATCAAGATCAACGCCGTGGCGGTGAAAGGATTGACCGAACCGGACGTGGCGCCGCTGGCGCATTTTGGACGCGAGCATGGTTTCGAGGTGCGCTACATCGAAGTCATGCCGCTGGACGGGCAGGCGCTGTGGGATCGATCCCAGGTGTTCACGATGGACGAGATTCTGGCAGTCCTGCGGCGGGAAGTGGGGCCGCTGGAGGCGATTCCGGAGGCCGATCCACGCGCGCCCGGACTGCGGTTCCGCTACCTGGACGGCCGCGGGACGGCTGGCTTTATCGCCTCAGTGAGCCGCCCGTTCTGCCTGAACTGCAACCGCGTCCGCCTCACCGCCGACGGCAAGCTGCGCTACTGCCTGTTCGCGATCGAAGAGACCGACGTGCAGGCCCTCCTGCGGAGCGGCGTAAGCGACGGCCAGATCGCGGAGGCGATCCGCGAAACCGTGCGCAAAAAGTGGCTGGGCCACGAAATCAACACGGCGCGGTTCGTTGCGCCGCCGCGCGCGATGTACGCCATCGGCGGGTAATTCGAATGGACCCCGAAGAGCCGCTGCGCATTCCAATCACCGGCGTTTTCGATTTGCACACGATTCAACCGCGCGACGTGCGCCCGGCGGTCGAGGCGTACCTTGAGGAGGCATCCGCGATAGGATTAAAGGCGCTGCGGATCATCCACGGCAAAGGAATCGGCGTGCAGCGGGAGATCGTCCGGAGCGTCTTGGCAAGCTCTCCGCTGGTGGCCGGTTTCCGCACTGCCGCGGAGGATGCCGGCGGCTGGGGCGCCACTCTCGTCGACTTGAAGTAACGCTCCCACCGCGCAGCGCGCCTGAGTAATCGATGGACCTCGACCGGCCCCATCCAGCCGGACTTGTATTGGAGAGACATGCGAAGCGATTTATCACGCAGATACTTTTTTCTAGGAACGGCGGCCGCGCTGGCGGCCACGAAACTGGAGGGCAAGAGCACTACGTCGCTGAAGCGACTGGGCTACAAGTCCCCCAATGAGAAGCTGAACGTCGCCGCGATCGGCGCCGGCGGCAAGGGTCATAGCGACATCGTGGGCTGTTCCGTGGGGAACAACGTCGTCGCCCTGGCGGACCCGGATTGGGACAACGCCGCCAAGACGTTCAAGCAGTTTCCGAACGCCAAGCCTTACAAAGACTACCGGGTAATGCTCGACAAAGAGCGCGGCAACATCGACGCGGTGACCGTCTCCACGCCCGATCACACGCACGCCATCGCGGCGATGTGGGCTATGGAGCGCGGCAAGCACGTTTACTGCCAGAAGCCCATGACCCGGACGGTCTTCGAGGCCCGCATGCTGCGCGATGCGGCGCGCAAATATGGCGTCGCCACGCAGATGGGCAACCAGGGCCACTCGGGCGAAGGCGTCCGGCAATTGTGCGAAATGATCTGGGCCGGCGAGATCGGCGGAGTGAAGGAAGTGCACGCCTGGACCAACCGTCCCATCTGGCCGCAGGGCATCGATCATCCGCTGCCGGAAGAAAAAGTTCCGGAGACGCTGGACTGGGACCTGTGGATTGGCGCGGCCCCAACGCGTCCTTATAACTCGAAATACGAGCCGTTCAACTGGCGCGGCTGGTATGACTTCGGCTGCGGCGCGCTGGGCGATATGGCGTGCCACATTCTGGACGGAGTGAATTGGTCGCTGCTGCTCAACGCGCCAACCAGCGTCGAGTGCATCAAGATCGAAGGCAAAAACGCCCAGACGTTTCCCACGAAATCGATTGTGCGGTTCGACTTCCCGGCCCGCGGCAACATGGCTCCGGTGTCGGTCTACTGGTATGAAGGCGGGCTGCGGCCGAAACTGCCGGAGGGCCTGAGCGCGGACACGAAACTGGGCGACCTGGACGACGACACAAACGGGAGCCTGTACATCGGCGAGAAGGGCTTCCTCACGACCGGCACCTATAGCGATGACACGCGGCTCGTGCCCGCCGAGCGCATGAAGGACTACAAATTCCCGGCGAAACTGCTGACGCGGTCGCCGGGCCACTACGAAGACTGGATCCGCGCCTGCAAGGGCGGCGAGCGCGCGTGCTCGAACTTCGATTACGCGGGGCCGTTCACGGAGTGGGTGACTCTGGGCGTGATCGCGCAGCGCAGCGAGGGCAAGCTCGAGTGGGACAGCGCCAAAATGAAGATCACCAACAACAGCGCGGCGAACAAATTCGTGAAGCCGTACGTTCGCAAGGGCTGGAAATACTAGCGGCTTGTCGCAGGGACGATCGTACCGAGTTTCGTTACCGCGAGTCTTTACCGAGCCGCGGTTGGGTGCCGAGCTGCGGTCCGTTTCTGAGCCGCGATTGGTTGCTGAGCCGCGACCGTGAAGGAGCGGTCACCGCACCCGTTCATCCGACGAACCCGGCTGCGCGCCACGTGAAAACACCGCAAGCATACCGTGTGTTTGCCACGCGCGCACGGTGAACCCATGGTCCGCGCATGGTGAAAACATGGTAATCCCGTGGTCCGCGCACGGTGAATCCGCGGTGAAACCACGCCGCGCCGCGCGCAACGGCTCACATTCTGGCGTCTCCGTCAGCACGCCGGTTTACGGCGCGCTGCATTCGTCGGTAAGATTGCGTTTGGTCCCCACACTCATGCATTCCCTTAATCGCGTCCTGCTGTTGGCGGCTTTCGCCTGCCCGGTCTATTGCCAGGCGGAGCTGCCGCTGATGCCAATGCCCGCGAAAGTCACGCCCAGCGCCGGGGCGTCCGGCGTGACGATCCAGAGCGATTTCACGGCCGCGATCCAAGGCGCGGGCGCGGCGGACTCGCGAGTGCGCGCCGGAGTTCTCAGAACATTGGCGCGGCTTTCAGTGCAAACCGGCATCCCGATTGCGCAAAAACTGGCGCCCGAGAATGCCGCGGCCGGATTGCTGGTGGTCGTCGAGCGCGCCGATCACGCGGCTCCGCAGTTGTTGGGCGACGACGAGAGCTATCATCTCGCGGTCGCGTCGGGCCTGGCGCGCATCGAGGCGCCGATGCCATTGGGGGCGCTGCGCGGCCTGGAGACATTCCTGCAGTTGGTCCAGTTGGGCAAATCCGGATTCACGCTGCCGGCGGTCGACATTCAGGATGCTCCGCGCTTCCCCTGGCGCGGACTTTCGCTGGACGCCTCGCGCCACTTCCTCCCCGTGCCAGTGATGAAACGGACCATCGACGGCCTGGCCGCGGTGAAGCTGAACGTACTGCATTGGCACCTCTCCGACGACGAGGGGTTCCGCGTCGAGAGTCTGAAATATCCGAAGCTGCACGAGCTGGGCTCGGAGGGGCTGTACTACACCCAGGCGGAGATTCGCGACATGATCGCTTACGCGCGCGAGCGCGGCGTGCGCGTGGTGCCGGAGTTCGACATCCCAGGCCACTCGACGAGCTGGTTCGCGGCCTATCCGGAGTACGCCAGCGGCGCGGGACCGTATCAGGTGTCGCACGCTCAGCAGAGACCGACCGCGACGATGGATCCGACGCGCGAAGCCACGTATGTGTTCCTCGACGGCTTCCTCGGCGAGATGGCGGATCTGTTCCCCGACGAGTATTTCCATATCGGCGGCGATGAAGTGAATCCGCAGGAGTGGAAGGCCAACCCGGCCATTCAGTCGTTCATGAAGCTGCATCAGCTCGCCGACGAGGATGCCCTGCAGGGCTACTTCACCGGGCGCGTGCAGCAGATCCTCGAGAAGCATGGCAAACACATGGTGGGGTGGGACGAGATTCTGCGCCCGGACATTCCGAAAGACATCGTGATTCATTCCTGGCGCGGGCAGAAGTCGCTGGCCGAGGCGGCGCGGTCGGGCTACCACGGCATACTGTCGGCGGGCTGGTATCTGGACCTGATGCAGCCCGCGTCGGAGCACTACGCCGTCGATCCGCTGAAGGGCGAAACGGCGGGGCTCGACGACGCGCAGCGGAAACTCATTCTGGGCGGCGAGGCGGCCATGTGGGAAGAAATCGCCACGGCCGAAAATCTCGACGCGAAGCTGTGGCCGCGGCTGGCGGCGATCGCGGAACGGCTGTGGTCGCCGGAGAGCGTGACCGATGTCGCATCGATGTACCGGCGTCTGAGCGTGGTCAATACGTGGCTGGAGTGGCTGGATCTGCGGCAGCGCTCGGGCCTGCGCCTGATGCGCCAGCGCCTGGCGGGCGCGGCCGATCCGCATCCGCTGGAAGTGTTCGCGTCGATCCTGGAGCCGGTGAAGGAGTACGCGCGATTTGAGAACAAAGAGAAATACCACGGGAGCCTGACGGCATTCAACCGGCTGGTCGATTCGATCGCGCCGGAAAGCGACGCGGCGCGCGAGTTTCACAACGCAGTGGGCCGGTATCTCGCCGGACGGCCGCACGGCCGGCGCGAGACGGATGCGTTGCGGTCACAACTCGAGCGCTGGTCGGACAACGTGCCCGTCGTGATGCCGCTACTCGAGAGCAACTCGGTGCTCGAAGAGACCGTGCCGGTGGCGCGCAGCGTCGAAGACCTCTGCCAAATTGGACGCGAGGCGCTGGTGCTGCTGGCGCAGGACAAACGCGCGGACGCGGCCTGGACCAGGAAACGTCTGGCCGCGGTGGATGAGGCCGCCAAGGTCAAGGCGGAAGTACTGATCCAGATCGCGCCGGGCATTCGGGATCTGGTCACCGCCGCGGGGACCAAGCGGAAGTAAGAAGACTCGGGCCGGCTTCAGAATTCCCAGGTTCTGAAGACGTGCTGGTGGATTTCAAGATCGACGTGCTTGCCGGCGAAGCGGACGCCTTCCATCTCCAGCCGCAGGCGTTGTTCCACACCCAGATCCTGGCGCGTCTTGATATAACCGCCGGAGCCCAGCACGCGGTGCCAGGGCAGTCCGTCGCCGCAGTTCCGCAGCAGGCGCGCGACCTGGCGGTGATACATCGGATAGCCTGCCGCCGCCGCCACCTGGCCATAGCTGGCCACGCGGCCGCGCGGAATCGAGAGGATCACTTCGCGAAACCTCTGTTCGCGCGCCGCGCGCTCGGCCGGCGGATCGAACATGCCCAACCGCACGATGTCGCGGGGCTTCATCGGCTTCGGCGCGCGGCGGTGTCGGAGATTTCTCGGCCTCGGCATGTCGATGCGATCTGACAGCGGAAGCAGCCTTCTCAGAGAGAGTCTCGCACGAGTTGCAGGCGCCGCGGGCAGCTTACGCGCGGGCTCGCCAAGAGCACGCTGTGGCCCACAGGCATTTAGGACGCCGGGAATGGCGACAGGATTGTCCATGGGCCTCGCGCTGCTGGCAGAATGGTGCGAGGAAGGTGGAAAGGATAGCGCTGCTGCAATAGGTACCCGATATGGTGGGCAAGAGAATCTCTCGGCCCGTCCCGCTGCTGCTTCTGATTGCTGTAGCAGCCAAGATGGAGACACCTAAGTGTGCTGAGGATACCTCGATCCAGTTCGTTGCCTACTGCGATCTCGTGCACGCCCCCGCCAAGTTTGATGGGCACCTGGTGAGAACGGATGCGGTCTGGCAGCGAATGATCCATGCGGGTGCCCTGGCGGACCGCGCCTGCGCGTCCTCGAGTTCTGAGCCGCTGTTGACGCTGCCCTCATTCTCCGAGCATTCCAACTTCAATAGCTCACTTCGGAGGGAGCTTTGGAATCTGCTCGGCAAGGATGGGGCCGCACACGTTCGAGTTGTGGGTATGTTTCACGGGCCGAAACGCCGACTATATGCTGCCGACGGACAGAGGTTCCAAATCGAGATTGAGTGTCTGTTGAGCGTGACCCCACTGAAACCGTCCGAAAAAAGTGATCTGCCGTCCCGGTTCTCGCTGCCGCACTGAGAGGGGCCGATCCGGCGACAGGCCGCGGGTTGGGATCAAACCCGCCGAACCTAGCGCTGATTGGCCTTGAGGATCCGGGCGCGCAAGCGGATGGATTTGGGAGTGACCTCGACGAACTCGTCTTCCTTGATGAACTCGATGGCCTGGTCGAGGTTGAGCAGGCGCGGCGGCACCAGGCGGATGGCCTCGTCGGCGGTGGAGGAGCGCATATTGGTGAGCTTCTTCTCCTTGACGATGTTGACGTTCATGTCTTCGGTGCGCGAGTTTTCGCCGATGATCATGCCCTCGTAGACTTCGGTGCCGGGCGCGATGAAGATCTCGCCGCGCTCCTGCAAATTCCAGATGGCGTAGGCGGTGGCGTTGCCGGCGCGGTCGGCGATCAGCGCGCCGGTGGCACGCATCGGGATCTCGCCCTGCCACTCGACATAGCCATGGAACAGCGAATTCATGATGGCCGTGCCCTTGGTGTCGGTCAGCATCTCGTTGCGCAGGCCGATCAAGCCGCGCGAAGGCACCAGGAACTCGATGCGCGCGCGCCCGGAGCCGTGGTTGATCATCTTGAGCATCTTGCCCTTGCGCATGCCCAGTTTCTCGATCACCACGCCGACGTAGGCGTCGGGCACGTCGACAACCAGGTGCTCCTGCGGCTCGTGCACCTTGCCGTCGACGATGCGAGTCAGAATCTCGGGCTTGCCGACCATGAGCTCGTAGCCTTCGCGGCGCATCATCTCGATCAGGATGGCGAGCTGGAGTTCGCCACGGCCCATCACCTTGAAGGCATCGGGGCCGCCGGCCTCCTCAACGCGCAGGCTGACGTTGGTGAGCAGCTCCTTGTCCAGGCGGTCGCGCAGGTTGCGCGACGTCACGTAGGAGCCTTCGCGGCCCGCGAAGGGGGACGTGTTGATGGTGAAGACCATCGAGATCGTCGGCTCGTCGATCTGAATCATGGGCAGCGGCTGGGGATTCTCGGCATCGCTGACCGTTTCGCCGATGGTGATGCCCTCGACGCCGGTGATGGCCAGGACATCGCCGGGATGGGCTTCGGTCTCCTCGACGCGCTTCAGACCCTCGAAGGAGTACATCTTGGTGATGCGCGTGCGCTGGATCTGCCCGCCGAGCTTACAGATGGAGACCTCTTCGCCGAGGCGGAAGGTGCCCTGGAAGACGCGGCCGATGGCGATGCGGCCGAGGTAATCGGAGTAGTCGAGATTGGCCACCTGGAACTGCAGCGGGGCGTAGGGATCGCCCACAGGCGGTGGGATGTGCTCGACGATGGCGTCGAACAGAGGACGCAGATCCTGGCTGTCGTCGGCAAGGTTGCGCTTGGCGACGCCGTCGCGCGAAATGGCGTAGATCACGGGGAAATCGAGCAGTTCTTCGGGTGCGTCGAGATCGATGAAGAGGTCGAAGATCTCGTTCAGGACCTCTTGCGGACGGGCGTCGGAGCGGTCGATCTTGTTGATGACGACAATCGGCGGCAGGCCGGCATCGAGGGCTTTGGAGAGCACGTAGCGGGTCTGCGGGAGCGGGCCTTCGCTGGCGTCCACGAGCAGCATGACGCCGTCGACGAGCTTCAAGGCGCGCTCGACCTCGCCGCCGAAGTCGGAGTGGCCGGGCGTATCGACGATGTTGATTTTCACGCCGTGATAGTGGATGCCAGTGGTTTTGGAAAGGATCGTGATGCCGCGCTCGCGCTCGAGCTCGCCCGAGTCCATGATGCGTTCGGCGACCAGCTCATTGACCCGGAAGATACCGCTCTGGCGAAACATGGCGTCGACGAGGGTGGTCTTGCCGTGGTCGACGTGGGCAATGATGGCGATGTTGCGAAGACGGTCGTGGATTTTGCTCATGGATAATTGCGAATCAAAGTAAGGGGGGACACCTCCATTGTTACACTGGGAGCCGAGATGTCCAAGAAGACGGCTGAAAATGGCGCCGGTCTGCCGACGGTGGTCATCGTCGGACGGCCTAATGTCGGCAAGTCGACGCTGTTCAATGCGATCCTGGGCCAGCGCAAGGCGATTACGGGCGATCAGCCCGGATTGACGCGCGATCGGATCTATGGCGAAGCAGTGTACCGGCACAAGCGGTTCGTGCTGATCGACACGGGCGGCATCGTGCCCGCGGACCTGGCGATGATTCCGGCGGAGGTCCTGAAACAGGCGCGGGTGGCGCTGGAAGAGGCGAGCCAGGTGATCTTTCTGGTCGATGGGCGGTCGGAGTTTACTTCCGCCGACCGCGACCTGGCTCAAATTCTGCGGAAGCTCGATAAACCGGTGGTTGTGGCGGTGAACAAGATCGACGATCCGAAGCGGGAAGCGCTGACGTCCGATTCCTACTCGTTCGGTTTTAAGCGCGTCATGCCAATTTCAGCGGAACACCGGCGGGGCATACACGAACTGCTGGACGAGCTGACGAACGAGTTCCCGGTGACCGAATCGGAGGAGGATGAGGAGGCGGAGAAAGGTCCGCGGCCGGTGAGGGTGGCCATCATCGGGCGGCCGAATGTCGGCAAATCGACGCTGCTGAACGCGATGGTCGGCGGCGAGCGGGCGATCGTGACGCCGATCGCGGGCACGACGCGCGACTCGGTGGACGAGGCCGTCGTCGTGGATGGGCGGGCCTACGTATTCATCGACACGGCGGGCATTCGCCGCAAAGGCAAGACGCACGAAATGGCGGAGAAGCTGAGCGTCGTCATGGCCAGGAAGAATATCGCCAAGGCGCACGTGACGCTGCTGGTGCTGGACGGCACGGAGGGTCCGGTGTCGAGCGATGCCACGATCGGCGGCTACGCGCACGAGGAAGGGCGCGCGCTGGTGGTGTGCGTGAACAAGTGGGACCTGGTGGAGGAGAGCAAGCGGAAGGAATTCGAGGAGAGCATCCGCGACCAGTTCAAATTCCTGGAATACGCGCCGATCGTGTTTCTGTCGGCGAAGCGGAAACAGGGCGTGCGGGGACTGTTCAAGAAGATCGCGCAGGGGTACGACAACTTCAACAAGCGGATTCCGACGGGCGAGTTGAATCGATTCGCGGAGACGCTCGACCTGGGCTACCAGCGCAAGATTTACTACATCACGCAACCCAGCGTGCGGCCGCCGACGTTCGTGCTGTTCATGGATACATACGCGCCGCTGCACTTTTCGGCGGAGCGGATGATTGCGAACCGCATTCGCGATCACTTCGATTTCGCCGGGACGCCGATTGTGATCAAAACGCGCGGACGGCGGAAGTCCCAAAGGGACGTCTAGCGCGGGATGAAGAGATTGAGGGAGTCGAACGGCGCGGTCATGAGCTGGCGGGCGAGGATTCGGTTCTTCATGAGCGGCAGTGCGGCGCGGATGCGTTCGCGTTGTTCCATAGAGAGTGGAGCACGGTACAGGTCGGCGCGTTCGCGATAGCGGTAGGTCACGTAGACGGCTTCGGTGGAGGCCTGCATTAAGGCGTCCCAGAATGTCGCGCGGCGCAGAAAGCGGTGGGCCAGGCCCGCGCCGCGCTCCAACGCGATGAGAACGCCGGGGCCGGCGAAGACGGCCTGGGTGCAACGCGCGGCGGCGAAGGGCCGGGCTGGCTCCGGGTCCGGAAGGAACGCCAACGCGGTGGAGAGTTCGGCGGTGGTCAATTCGAGCGGCGGCCACCGGAAACGCGTCGCGCCACTGACCAGATTGCCGCGCCGCAAGATCTCCGCGCTGCGCACCACATCCTTGCCGCAGACAGCGGCGATCTCCTCGAGCAGTTCGGGAAACGGCAGGTCGCGAACCACGACCGGCGTGATGGAGATCGCGCCGGCGGCCTCGGAGCTGAGTTTCACGCGCACGATGGAGGGCGCGGGCATGAGATCAGTGTAGCGGTCAGGCCGACGAATCGGCGGCATGCCATTCTGGATGACGGGCCGGGGTTCGACCATGATGATCATTCCTCCTGAACTGGAGTTCGAGCAGTGACGAAGGCAGGCGAGTTGCTGCGCGCGGAGATCGGTGCACGCGGGCCGCTGCAGTTCTCGCGCTTCATGGAGATCGCGCTGTATGACCCGCAATGCGGCTACTACCGGCGCGGTGAAAAGATCTTCGGGCGCGCTGGGGATTTCTATACCGCGGCACAGATGCAGCCGGTCTTCGGACGCCTGCTGAGGCGCGCCTGCGAACAATTGGGCGCGCCGGCGCAGGCCGATGGGCGCGTGCTGGTGGCCGATTGGGGCGCCGGACAATCCGACCTGCGCGAGTCGTTCGACGGTTTCGATTATCGGGCAGTCGACATCGGCCGCGATGAAGCGCCGGAACGATTCGAAGGCATCGTCATAGCCAACGAACTGTTCGACGCGCTGCCGGTGGACGTGGCCGTGCGCGAAGCAGAGGTGTGGCGAGAGCGGCTGGTCTCCTTTGCCGAGGGGCGATTTGTGTGGGTGAACGGAAACGAACTCGCATCGCGGTGGCGCGACTACGCTTCGAATGCGACCGCTGAGGCGCAACTGAGCGGCGATGCGGTGGTGATCGAACTTCCGGTCGCGCTGCAAGCGTGCGTCGAGCGGATCGATCGGAGAATCGCGCGCGGCTGGATTGTCGCATTCGACTACGGGTACACGCGCCGCGAGCTGATCCGATTCCCGCAAGGATCGCTGATGGCGTACCGCCGGCATTGCGCTTTCGAGGACGTTCTCGAAGCGCCGGCGGAGCGCGATGTGACGGCGCACGTGCCGTTCGATGAGCTGCGGGCGGCGGCGCAATGCGCCCGCTGGGAAGAGGTACGCTTCGAAACGATGGGACAGTTTCTCTTGCGGGCGGGCGAGGGCGATGAGTTCGCAAGTGCTCTGAAAGCCCCGCAGGAAGGGGTTTCGCAGCGTTTGCGACTGCAGTTGGCCGCGCTGCTGTTCGACCTCGGAGAGACGTTCCGAGCGATGACGTGGAGAAAAGCGTGACGCAAAAAGTGAAGGGCCCCGGTTGCCCGGGGCCCTTGGTTGATCCAAACCTAACGCTCTCGCGAGCGTCGGATCTTACTTCTTCTTTGCAACCTTCTTCGCTGCCTTCTTGGCCGGCTTTTTGGCTGCTTTCTTGGTCGCGTACTTCATTGATCTTTTCTCCCTAACATCAAAATGTGCGGTCGCCATCGACCACATTGTGATCCCTTTATAAGCTTGATGCTCGAACAAAGTCAAGGGAAAAGTGCAAGTTGCGGTGCGTCGAACGTCCGATAGGACGGGCGTTCGGAGCAATCCAACGGAAGAAGCCGAAAATGTTGTGGCGATTTTTGCTCCGAAGACGCGATTGGGACTAGCATCGAAGATGATGACGCGCCGCGAAGCGATGAAATGGGGCGCAATCGCGCTGCTAGCGGCAGTGGCATGCCGGAAAAAGAGCAAGCCGCCGTCTGTACCGCAACGTCCGCCGAGCACGCGGGCGAAGCCTAGCCCCGCATGGAACGAGACCGGCATCGCGAGCTGGTACGGCATCCCGTATCATGGCCGCCGCGCGGCGAACGGCGAGATCTACGATATGAATCAACTCACGGCGGCGCACCGCACGCTGCCGTTCGGCACGATGGTGCGGGTGACAAGCGAGACCAACGGCAAGAGCGTGACGGTGCGCATCACCGATCGCGGGCCATTCATCGACGGACGGATCATCGACCTCTCGCGCGAAGCCGCCAAGCGAATCGACATGCTCGGTCCCGGCATTATGCAAGTCCGATTGGAGGTGGCCGGACCCGCGGAGACGCGCATGGGGACGCCGCTGCTCAATTCTCCGGCCATCGACCAAGGCGCATTCGGCGTTCAAGTCGGTCTATTCAACGATAAGAGCAGAGCCGAGAAGCTGAAGGCCAGTCTTGAAAAACGTTACCGGAACGTAGACCTGGTAGCACGCGAGGGGGAACGCACGCAGTGGCGCGTGCTGGTTGGGAACGTGCCCACGCAACCGGAGGCCGAGGCGTTGGCCAGTATACTCCGGCAGAAAACCGGCGAAGCGGAGGTTGTGCGGCGCGATCTTCCCTAAGGGGTCTTTGCGGACCAGGACTTTCCGATGGTCCGTTGAACCGCTTTTTTGCGTTCCATGATGAGATTTTCGGACGCTGGAGCGACTCACTCGATGGACCTCCATGTTCTCAGCCGCATCCGCCACAACGGCGACAAGCCCGGAAGCCCCAGGCGTTTCCACAGATAGAACCTACGAACTGGTCGGCCAATCAAGCCGCCTGCGCCAACTCCTGCGCCTGACCGCGAAAGTGGGGCGCGGCCGCTGGTCGGTTCTGTTACTCGGAGAAACCGGAACGGGCAAAGAAATAGTTGCGCGGACCATTCACCGCAACGGCTCGCCCGGCCCATTCGTTCCGATCGATTGCGCGGCGCTGGTCGGGCCGCTGATGGAGAGCGAACTGTTTGGGCATGTGAAAGGCTCATTCACCGGCGCCAGCATGAACAAGGTCGGGCTGATTGAACTGGCCAACGGAGGGACGGCGTTCTTCGACGAAATCGGAGAGCTGCCGTTGGACCTGCAGTCCAAGCTGCTGCGGGTATTGCAGGAGAAGGAGTTCCGCCCGGTGGGCAGCCTGCAGTTGAGGAAGTCGTCATTCCGGGTGATCGCGGCGACCAACCGGGACCTGTTGAAAGATGTCGAAAGAGGGCGTTTCAGGAGAGACTTGTACTACCGGCTGAACGTGGTGTCGATCCGGCTCGCGCCGCTGCGCGACAGGCGGGACGATCTGCCGGTGCTGATCGATCATTGTCTGCGGCTGTACGGGCCGCATCACGTGCTCAGCGACGATTTGCGGCAGTTGCTGATGAATTACGACTGGCCGGGTAACGTGCGCGAACTGGAGAACTGCATCCAGCACATGGTGGCGGTGAACAGCGGTCCGGTGCTGCACCCGGCCGATGTCCCCTCCAGCCTGGTCAACGCGCGGCTGCAGGCCGGCGCCGGCCAACGCGGCCTGCTGGCGGCGCGTGCCAGCGCGACGATGGCGGGCGACGGTTCAGGGTACGGCGAATCCCCGTCGTCGCGGGACCCCGAATTTTTCGCGGGAACTGTCCCGCGGACGGTCGTGCCGCTGTGCGAGCTGGAACGCGCAGCCATCCTGAACGCGCTCGAGTACACCAAAGGCGACCGCATGATGGCGGCGCATCTGCTGGGCATCGGCAGAACGACGTTGTACAGGAAACTGAAAGAGTACAACATAGTGGTTTGATTGCCGCACTGGATGCCACATACAGCGTCGGTCCCGCGCCCAGCGGAGTCGGCGTCTACTCCCGCGAGATCCTGAACGGCATCGCTGCGCTGCGCCCGCAGGACAGGTTCTTGCACTGCTACCGCGCCCACCGTCTGTGGCGCGGCATGCGCGCGGCCAGGCCGGTCAACGCGCGGCTGATGATTCTGCTTGAGTCGTGGGTGCCATTCCATTGCGACCTGTTCCACGGTCTGAACCAACGCCTGCCGCGAACTCGCTTCCACCGGACGGTGTGCACGTTTCACGATCTGTTCGTGATGACGTCCGAATACTCGACGCCCGAATTTCGCGCACGGTTTTCCAAACAAGCGCAGGAGGCGGCCGAACGCGCGGACCTGATCGTGTGCGTTTCGGAGTTCACGGCTTCGCAGGTTGAAGACTTGCTTGGCGTTGAGCGGAACCGGCTGAGGGTGATTCACCATGGGACCCGATTCATCGATCCGCCCGCCGCGGTGAAGCGCGAGCCCTGGGTCCTGCATGTGGGGGCCGTGCAGACGCGCAAGAACCTGATCAGGCTGATCGAAGCATTTGAAAAAACGGCGCCCGCGCCGTGGCGGCTCAAGCTGGCCGGCGCGGACGGATACGGAGCTGGTCTCGTCAAGGAGCGAGCCGCCGCGAGCGCGGCGAGAGAGCGGATCGATTTTACGGGTTGGATCGACGACGCGAGGCTCACGGAGTTGTACGGGCGATCGTCGCTCTTCGTTTTTCCATCGCTGGATGAGGGGTTTGGCATTCCCGTTTTGGAGGCGATGTCGTGGGGAGTGCCGGTCGTCGCTTCCAACCGGTCCTCGCTGCCGGAAGTTTGCGGCGATGCCGCGCTGCTGGTGGATCCCGGGGATATGGAGGCACTCGCGGCGGCGATACGCCGGCTCATCGAAGATCCGGCGCTGGGGGCGGAACTGGCAGCGCGGGGACAGGAACGCGCGTGCCGCCGGCCGTGGCGAGTGGCCGCGGAAGAGACCTTGCGCGTCTATGACGAACTTCTTTCGCAGGCGGCGGAACGCACGCCAGCGGGGGGTGCTTGACTTACGCACGCGGCTCGTCTAGCGTGGTGATTTCGCCGGACGACCCTGCCGGCGGGAACCGGAGCGATGAGCGCACAGGAAAGTCGTCCTATGATCCTGCTCGACCAGAGACTCGAATCGTCTCTGGAGAGCGTCGATCACTCCGAGGAAAGGGCCGTCGCTCTGGCCCAGGAGTCGGGCTTCTCAGAAGAGGAGACCTACCGGCTGGGCTACGCGGTCCGCGAAGCGCTGGTCAATGCCGTGGTCCACGGGAACCGCTATAGCGCCAACAAAGTGGTGCACTTCAAGGTGACCCGAACGTCGCGTGCGATTGAGGTTGTGATTGAGGATCAAGGATCGGGGTTCAGTACGGACATGCAAGGGGATCCGTTGGCGCAGGAGAACCTGATGAACCAGTCCGGGCGAGGGCTGGCGTTGATTCGGGCCTTCACTGACGAGATGCAGGTGGAACGCACCACACCGGGTGGTACTCGCGTTATACTACGGAAGTTTCTGCCGCCCGAGGCCAGTTGACCGCCGCGACGCCGGCCTGGCTGCGGAGAGTTGCAGGTTAGAGTTCCCTCAGGTTTTGCAAGGAGGTTGTTTATCCGTGAGCGTTAAACTGATCACCCGTCAGGTCGGGGATGTGACCGTGATTGACGCCGTCGGCCGAATCACGCTCGGCGAAGGCTCCTCGACATTCCGTGAGATCGTCAAGGATCTCGTCAACAAAGGCAATAAGAAGATTTTGCTCAACCTCGCCGATGTCAGCTACATCGATTCGTCCGGCATAGGAGAGTTGGTTAGCGGTTTCACCAGCGTCAGCAACGCGGGTGGCAGCTTGAAGCTCCTGAAGCTGACTAAGCGGATCCAGGATCTATTGCAGATTACGAAACTGTACACCGTCTTCGGAGTGTTCGACGACGAGGCGAAAGCTCTAGCCAGCTTCTAATTGGCGAGTAGTCACTCGAGAACCTTCATCACCCCGACCCGGCGGCATGCGAGGCCACTGGGCCGGGGTGAGGGTGTTCGCCTGCTTGGTCCCCCTGTGTTAAACTTACCTTTCGTCCCCTGGAGCTTCTTTTCGTGGATCGCATTACCCGGCATGAGTTGAAGTCCGACCAGTTCGTCGAGCAGGTCGGCCAGATCGTTGAAAACGTCGAAGCGCATCGGGCGCAGGTCATCCGCTACAGCGTCGCCGCCATCGTGGTGGTCCTCATCGGCGCCGGCATTTACTGGTTCTGGCATAACCGGAAGGAAGTGCGGCAAGCCGATCTCACGCGAGTGATGCGCATTTGGACCTCGCCGGTAGGCGGTGTTCCGGGAGAGTATTCCTTCGCTAATGCCGATAGCAAGGACAAAGCTCTCGCGAAGAGCCTGGTCGAGCTCGAGGCAAAGCACTCGGGATCGAAAGAAGCGGGCGTCGGCGATTACCTGCTGGGTATCAGGGCGGCCGATCAAGGCAAGTTAGACGATGCCGAACGCTACTTCAAGCTGGCGGTTGACGATGCCGGCAAGGAGTATGGTTCGCTGGCGAAACTGGCTCTGGCCGATGTTTACTCCGCCCAGGGCAAGTCCGCCGAGGCCGAGAAGCTGCTCAAGGAGCTGATTGACCATCCGACAGCGATGGTTTCGAAGGATCAGGCCACGATCTCGCTGGCCCGTCTGTACTCTAAGACGAAGCCGGCCGAAGTCCGCAAATTGATCGATCCGCTGCTGCATGCGCCGGACACAACCGCGGGCCGCATTGCCACTGGATTGATGACCGAGGTCAGTTCAACCAGCAAGTGACCTTTCCCGAGCTTCGATTTCCGGTTCAGGAATTGCGGGGCCGGCGCTATCCGGAGCCCCCCCATCCATACCGAACCGAGTTTCAGCGAGACCGCGATCGCATCGTACACGCCCGCGCTTTCCGCCGTCTGGAAGGCAAGACGCAAGTTTTCGGCGAGCGACTTTCGGACCACTTCCGCAATCGCCTGACGCATACGATTGAAGTCGCCCAAATTGCGCGCACGGTGGCGGTCTGCCTGTCGCTGGACGAGGATTTCACGGAAGCGCTGGCGCTGGCCCACGACATCGGGCATCCGCCCTTCGCTCACTCCGGCGAGGAGGAGCTGAACCGGCAGATGGAGCGCTTCGGCGATCGCTTCAACCACAATCTCCACGCGCTCCACATTGTGGAGAGATTCGAACAGCGATACGCCCGCTTCCCGGGCCTGAACCTCACCTTCGAAGTGCGGGAGGGCATCGTGAAACACTCGCGGGATTTCGAGGCCGGCGAGATGCCCGAGTTCGACGAGTACCTGGCCGGGCTGCGTCCGCCGCTGGAAGCCCAACTGATCGATCTGGCGGACGAGATCGCGTACAACGCGGCCGATCTGGACGATGCCTATTCCGCGGAGTTCTTCCAACTGGATGAAATCGCCGGAGCCGTTCCGCATTACGGCGCGCTGCTCGAAGAAATCCGGAATCAGTTTCCCGCGGCGGCGCAGGGACTGCAATTCCAGGAGGTTCTGCGCCGCTTGATCAATCTCCTGGTCTCGGGCCTGATCGAAGGGACGCGGCAGGCGGTGCTGGAGAGCGGGGTCCGGACGCTGGACGAAGTGCGGCGTCACCCGGTCCGGCTGGCCGGCCTGGCGGCGGCGGCGCGGGATACTGGAAGCGGGTTGAAACGCTTTTTGACGGAGCGGGTTTATACCGCACCGCTGCTGGTGCAGGAGCGGGCACAGGCGACGGCGACCATTGGCCGGCTATTTAAATTCCTGTACTCGCACCCCGGAGAATTGCCGTCGCAACACCGAATGCGGCTGGAGCAACTGCCGTTGCAGAACGTGGTGTGCGATTACATTGCCGGTATGACCGACGAGTTTTGCCGGCGAGCCGCGAGCAGGTTGCTGGACTGATCAGTGCTGCCGCCCGCGGTCTCAGTTCTCGGCCGTGTGCTCGACCAGGTGAGACAATTCGGCCTTGCGGACCGAGTACAGCTTGCGCAACATCCGGCAGAGTTCCTCGGCGACTTTCTGGGGACTCTCGTCGCCAGTCAGATCCACTTCCACCTTAAGATAGAAATCAATACACTTCATCAATCGGATGGTACGATAGCAGCGTCAAAAGGGGAACATGGGCGAGAAGAATCTGTGTGCTGTTTGCGATTCGCGGCCAGCGCGGCGACGGTGCCCCGCGCTGAACGAAGAGATCTGCGCGGTGTGCTGCGGGACCGGCCGCGAACAGACCATAGACTGTCCGCTGGAGTGCGAATACCTGCGCGATGCACGGCGTCACGAGAAACTGCCGCCGCTCGATCCAAAGACCCTGCCCAATCCGGAAATCGAGCTGTCCGACCGGTTCATGAACGAGCACCAGCAATTGACGATCGTTCTCGGACGGTTGCTGCTGGTGGCGGCGGTGGAAACGCCGGGGACCGTCGATCTCGATCTAAGGGACGCGCTGGAAGCTCTGGTCACGACATACAAGACAGCCGACTCCGGCCTGATCTACGAATCCCGTCCGGCCAACGCCATCGCCGCGCAGGCTGCCGACCGGTTCACGCACGACCTGCAACAGTTCCGGCAGGACGTGGCCAAGCGCTCCGCCTCCCACAGCATTCGCGACAAGGACATTCTCGGGGTGCTGGTGTTCTGGCAGAGAATGGAATACCAGCGCAATAACGGCCGCCGCAAAGGCCGGGCCTTCACCGAGTCGCTGTACGCGCTCCTGCCGCCGCCGCCCGATCCGGCCGAGAGCCCGAGCGGCATCGTCACCACGGGTTGATTCCACGGAGAGATGACATGCGCGCCCGGCTTATCAAATCCCGCGAAATCGGTCCCGAGGTGCGTCATTTCGTCTTCGACGTCCCCACCACTGAGCGCTTGGATTTCACGCCCGGCCAATTCGTTTCTTTCTCCCAGGACATTCTCGGGAGAACCGTCACCCGGGCCTATTCGATCGCATCCGCCCCGGCCGGCAGCCACTTCGAGCTGTGCCTGAATCGCGTAAAGGATGGCATCTTCTCGCCGTGGCTGTTTGAGATGCAGCCCGGCGACACGGTTGAGTTACAGGGACCGCTGGGCTACTTCGTACCCAAAGATCCTTTCCGCGATTCGATATTTGTTGCCACCGGAACGGGCATCGCACCGTTTCGGTCCTACCTGCAATGGCCGCCGATCGTGCGCAGCGCCAGCGCGATCACGCTGCTCTACGGCGCGCGCTATCGGGAGGGATTGGTTTACAGCGTCGAATTCGACCAACTCGAGCGAACGCGGCCGGGCTTCCGTCTCATACCGAGCATCACGCGCCCCGACGCCGGTTGGCATGGGCGCACGGGTTGGGTCCAGCAGCACCTCGACGAGGCTCTGGAAGACCGTCTAGATGTGGACGTCTACATCTGCGGGCTGAGAGCGATGGTAGATGACGTGCGCGATATCCTCAAGCGCAAGGGCCTGACGCGACAGCAACTGATCTACGAGAAATACGACTGATCGGACCCGCCGCGTGGCGGCGATCGGGCGTTGACGGCCGAAGGCCCGTCCGTGCCCGCTCAGGGGATGTGGCGGATCTCGACGCGGGCGTAAATCTCACGCGTCTGTTCAAGAGAAGCGAAGCTGACTCCAGGCAGACGGGCCGACGCCGTTCCCGCCGCCACGCCCCAGCGCACCGCTTCGGCGAAATCGCGACCCTGGCTCAAGGACCACACAAAGGCGGCGGCGAGCGCATCGCCGGCGCCAATCGGACACAGCGCATCCACGCGCGGCGGAACGACCTCGAGGGCGTGGCCGTCGCTATCGGACGCCAGCGCGCCGCGCGCGCCCAACGAAAGCACCACGCTCTGCGCGCCCATGGCGCGAATCCGCTCGGCCGCTTCGAAGAAGTGGCTGCGCGTGATGAGCGCGCGGCTCAGCAGCCGCTCGGCTTCCTGCAGGTTCGGCTTGACGGCGAAAGGCTTCTCGTCCAGCGCCGCTTCCAGCGCCTCGCCGTCGGTATCCACTAATACCTGGACCTTGCGCTTGTGGGCGAAGTGGATCAGCCGCGCATAGAAGTCGGCCGGGACGTCCGGCGGCAAGCTTCCGCAGAGCATCAGCCACGCCGCCCCCTGCAAGCTGCCGCGGACCGTCTTCTCGAGCCGGGCGATTTCAGTGGCCGCGAGCGATGGCCCCTTTTCATTCAGCTTGATCGCCAGGCCCTGCCGGTCGGCGACCGTGATATTGGTGCGGATCTCGTGCCTCACCCGGACCAGCGAGAACGGGAAGTGGCCGCGCGTCAGGAACTCCTCCAGCAGACGCCCGGACCGGCCGCCGCAAGTGGCGATGGCGAGTGTTTCGGCGCCAAAGCTGCGCAGCACCGACGAGGCGTTGATCCCGCGGCCGCCCGCCGACTCGTGCGAGGCCAGAATGTAGGCCCGGTCTTCAAAGACCAGACGGTCGACCGTGACATTGCGGTCGATGGCGGGATTAACGGTGAGTGTAACGATCAAACCGCCATTGTACCGGATGCTACGCTGAACGCTTGAGGCGTCACCCGCATTTTTGGGCCTACGCGGCTCTGCTCGCCGTGTGTTTCTTTTGGGGCACGACCTACGCGGCGATTCGCATGTCGCTGGAGTCGTTCCCGCCCATGCTGCTCCTGTCGTTGCGCTACATCCTCTCGGGAGGGTTGATGCTCGGCGGCGTCATTGCCGCGCGCATCCCGCTGCCATCGGGCGCTGAATTGCGCCGCACCGCGTTCAACGGCCTGCTGGTCCTCGGCATTGGCAATGGCGCTCTGGTCTACGCCGAAACGTGGATTCCCAGCGGACTGGCCGCGCTGGTGCTCAGTTTGTCGCCCTTCTGGCTGCTGGGCCTCAATGCGACCCTGCCGCCGCGGGAGCATGTGCGGCCGGCGACCTGGCTCGGTCTCCTCGCCGGGCTGGCCGGCGCGGCGCTGCTGGTCGGTCCCGGCGCGTTTGAAGGCGGCCTCCATGGGAGCATGCTGAAAGGTTTCCTGATCCTCCAGCTAGGCATGCTGGGTTGGAATCTTGGCTCGTTGTTTCAGCGGCGCATGCCGGCCCGCGCCCACCCGATCGTCGCCGGCGCCGTGCAGCAGTTGGCGGCGGGACTGGCCTGCGCTCCGCTGGCACTGCTCGCCGGCGGCCGGATTCATTGGTCGGCGCGCGGGGTTGGCGCGCTCGCGTATCTGGTGATTTTCGGCTCGATTGTTGGCTACAGCGCCTACGTGCTGGCCATGGACCGGCTGCCGGTGGCCCTGGTTTCGCTTTACAACTACATCAACCCCGTCGTCGCCGTATTCCTCGGCTGGCTGCTCTTCCGTGAGTCGTTTGGTGTGCGGGAGACCGTCGCCATGCTGATCATTTTCCTGGGCGTGGCGATCGTGAGAAGACTGGAGCGGCATTGAATGCCCAGTGCCACGAAAACCTGCAAGCGGAACGGGTGGAGCGTCGCCCGACAGGCCGGAACGATGGTCCTGTGCGCTGGAATTGGGGAGCAGAGCGATCCTCAATGAGGTCTCCCCTGGTTAAACTCCTGGGCTTCCCGGCCACGCTGATCCACGGGGATACGCTGGTGCTGGACCGCTGGTTGTGGTTGAGGCAACACCTGCCGGCCGTGCCCTCCGGCTCGAAGCGGCTGCTCGATGTGGGGTGTGGGAGCGGAGCATTCACGATTGGAGCGGCCCTCCGCGGCTACCGCGCTTTGGGCTTGAGCTGGGATCAGCGGAACATGGTCGTGGCGCGCCACCGAGCGTCCATCTGCAATGCCCCATTGGCCACATTTGAGGTGCAGGACATTCGCCAACTCGATACGCGCCCGGATCTTCGCGACAGCTTTGAGGTTGTGATCTGCTGTGAGGCCATCGAGCACATCCTCGACGATCGCAAGCTCATGCTGGCCATGAGCCGCTGCCTGAAATTGGGGGGAGAACTCCTTCTGACCACGCCCAACTTCAACTACCGGCCGATCACCAAAAGCGATGACGGGCCATTCTCACAGGTCGAAGACGGGTGGCACGTGCGCCGAGGCTACATGGCGCAAGATCTGCGGGCGTTATGTGCCGCGGCCGGCTTGAAGGTCTCTCAGATCGGGTATTGCAGTGGCTTTGTGAGTCAGCGAATCACGCGACTGATGCGCGCCGCGGGCGCGATTCATCCGGTGTTGGGATGGGGTCTTGTCCTTCCATTGCGGCCGTTGCCTCCACTGGTTGATGGCTGGGTTTCCAGAATCCTGCACTGGCCCGGGTACTCGCTGGCGCTTACCGCGAAGAAGGAGTGACACTTTGCCGGTGCGGTTTCACCGCGGCTGAGCTTCCGGCCCGCGAGATATGATTGTTCACACCGATCTCCGCGCGACGCGCATACAACGCCAATGAACCTGGACGGCAACCTCGCCGACATCGCCCAACAAGCACGCCTGCTCTACGCGGCGCGAGTTGCAGAGACGAACTCCGCGCCAAATTGGTGGACCGCCGTAATTCTGACCGCCAGTTCGCGGCGGCAAGCCGACCACTATGAGTGGGAGCTGCGGCGCCGCCAGGAGGCCGGCAAAGTGCCGGCGGGCGTCCGTTACCTGATCGTGCCGGATCTGGCCGATCGCCGCATCGGGAGCGGCGCGGCGACTCTGAACGCCTTGCGGGAGTTGGCCAAGCAATCGCTGTTCCACACGAGCTCCCCACTCGCCGGGGTCAAGCTCATCGACTGGTGGTTGGAGCAGCGCGTGTTGTTGATCCACTGCGGCGGCGATTCGCGCAGGCTGCCGCAATACTCGCTGTCCGGAAAACTTTTCAGCGCGGTGCCGGTGGTCACTCCGTGGGGCGAACCGAGCACTGTGTTTGACGAGACCCTGGCGCTTTCGACCGCCTGGGCTGAGCACTTCCCTTCGGGGCTGTTGATCGGCTCCGGCGACGTCATGCTGACATTCGATGCGGCCGAGGTCGATTGGGCGCGGCCGGGCGTGACCGGCGTGGCCATGCTCCAGCCGGCCGAAACCGGCGCGCGGCACGGAGTGTATGTCACCGACGAACAAGGGCGCATCTACGCGTTTCTACAGAAGCCGTCCTGGACCGAGCTACAAGCCGCCGGCGGATTGCTGAGCGGCGACCAGGTCGCGCTGGATACCGGTTTGCTCCGTTTCGCTCCGGAAGCAGCGGCGCGGCTAACCCGTCTGGCCGGCGTAAGTGAAGTGGATGGGCGACTGGTGCTAGCCGCCGGCATACTCGATGCGGCGAGCGGCGCGCCGCCCGTGATCGACCTCTACCAGCACTTCACCATGGCGCTCACCGGCCAATGGAAACCCCGTCTCCAGGATGCTCCGGCGCTGCATGCGCTGGCCGACGAACTGAACGGCTTGCCGTTCTCCTGTTCCGTGGTGTCGGGCGATTTTACGCACGTGGGCACGACCATCCTGTTCCGCGAACTGATGACCGGCGGCACTGGCTTCTCGCAGTTGTGCGCGGTGCAGCAGCGACTGGGCCTCACCCGCCAGCCCGGCGTGCGGTCAACCGGCGTGGTGATCGATAGCGTCCTCTCCGGCGGAGCCGATTTAGGTCCCGGAAGCGTAGTGATCGAGTGCCACCTCGAAAGCCCGGTGCATGCGGAATCCGGCTCGGTGCTGCACGGACTGGAAGGCATCCGTGGTCCGCTGGAAGTTCCGGCGAACACCGTTATTCATCAGCTCCCGGTGGCCCTGCCCGACGGACGGCGGGGCGTGGTGTTGCGGGTCTACGGAGTGGAGGACGATCCGAAGGCAACGGTGACCGCAGGGAAGGCCACCTGGCTCGGCCGCCCGATCCTTGAGGCGTTGAACACTCTCGGCCTGGATTCTGACGCCGCGTGGCCCGGCGTGCCGGTGAGCGAGCGGAGCTTGTGGAATGCTCGTTTGTTCCCGCTGGGTACTGTGGACGAGGCTTGGGCGTGCGCCCAGTGGCTGATGCAGTTCCCGATTGAATACTCGGCTCAGCGCTGGAGAGAATCCGAGCGCCTCTCGTTCGCCACCAGCGCCCAGTGGGCGGACGCGACCGCGCTCGAAGCCGCGCGCTCCCGCCGCCTGCAGGCCAACTGGCGCATGCTGGCGCTGTCGCTGGTGGAGTCCGGCGCCGACATCCGGCCGCTGCTGGCCAATGCGCCGGGAATCGGTCCCCTGGCGAAAACCGGGACCGCGCTGCGCCTGCGTGCCAGGGATCTGGAAGCGAGCGCTCCGACCGAGGCGGCCAGCCGCTATTTTGCTTCAGGCCTTTTCTTCGCGCAGGCCGGTCTGGCCCAGGAAGCCGCTGAGTCGCACCGGGCTGCCTTTCGACTCGTGGAGCAGGCTGTGGTCGCCGGCAACACCGGACCTGCGCCCCGCTGCACCACCCCTTGGCAGTATGCAACGGTCACGGTTGAAGGCCCCGCGCGAATTGACCTGGGGGGCGGCTGGTCCGATACGCCGCCGTTCTGCATCGACTGGGGTGGGACTGTTCTGAACATTGCCGTGTTACTGAATGGCAGCTATCCCATTCAGACCACCGTGCGAAAACTGCGCGAGCCACTGGTACGGTGCGTGTCGGACGGAGACGGATTGACCGCCGAGTACCGCACCTGCGAGGAGATTCTTCGCCCGCCTAGCCCCGGCGATCCATTTTCGATTCCCAGAACGGCATTGCGGATGACCGGTCTGTTCGAACCGGCGACCACGCTCGCGGCCATTCTTAAGCGCGCCGGCGGTGGCATTGAAATCCGAACCACCGTCAACCTGCCGATGGGTTCCGGGTTGGGCACCAGCAGCATTCTTGCCGCCACCATCCTGCGAGCGCTGGCGGAGATGATGGACGCCCCTCCGGACAACCAGGGACTGAGCGAACAGGTGCTGCGGTTGGAGCAGATGATGACTACCGGCGGCGGCTGGCAGGACCAGGCTGGAGGCATCTTTCCAGGCGCGAAGCTGCTGCTCACCGGCCCGGGATTGGAGCAGCGGCTGCGCGTACAGCCAGTTTCCTGGATGCCCGGGCGAGAGGCGGAATTCGAGAGTCTTCTGCTCCTCTATTACACCGGCGTGCGGCGCGTGGCGCGCGATCTGCTGCGGCAGGTCGTCGGCCGCTATCTGGCGCGGGAAACCGCGTGCCTCCAGGTTCTGCACAGCATCAAGACGCTGGCCACCGAGATGGCTTATGCCATGCAACAGGGGGAATGGGACCATCTGGGCGCCCTGCTCGATCGCCACTGGGAACTGAATCAGATTCTGGATCCGAACACGACCAATGCGCTATTGAATGCTCTGCTCGCGGCGGTCCGCCCCTTCATTCGCGGCGCGAAGTAGGCGGGCGCGGGCGGCGGCGGATTCTTGATCCTGCTGGCGCGAAGCCCGGCCGCCCGACAGGACTTGCACGCGTTCCTCCGCGAATACAACGCCGGAACCGGCGCTGCCGTTTGCGACAGTGAGATTGCCAAGCAAGGCCTGCGCGTGAACCGGCGGCGGTGACCGGCTTCGTTGCGCCGGTGTGTCATTGTCGCCTCCGGGCGCGCATTAGCTTCTGAAGAGTATGGGAACTTTCCCCGAAGCGTGTGGCCCACCGGCTTCCCTAAAAAGCAAAAGGCGCGGGCCGATCAGGCAGCCCGCGCCTAAAAATTATGGTTCCAAGTGACCCGCGTTCACAGCTTGCTCTCCAGCCGGCATGCTCGGCCTGAGCGTGGCTCGAAGCTTTCCTCGCCTCCTTGTGCTCTGCTCCCCGCAGCGTGATTTGCACGCTACGCTTCAAAGCTCGGCACGGGCGGCGTCTCCAGCCCCGCGAAACCGGAAACTCGATCGGGACTTTCGCTTTCCCTCAGAGACCGCATCCGTCACCGGACCGCCTTGGAGGGATCAGAGCTCCTGCCCTCGATCTTCGCTTCCCCGGCCTCGGCTTGCCCGGCCCGGTCCGCCCCATTCTCCCTCCCCTGAGCGTTTCCGCCTGGGGTAGATCTACGAACGAGACCCGTTGCCTTGCCTGCCTCGACCGTCCCGAAACGCTTTCAATCCAACCGTCACTCCCCTCTGGGATTTTCGCCCCTCGGGATCAAAGTGCCCGGCCAGCTGAGCGCTCCGAAAGCTTACCCAACAGTGACGACCGTTTTCCCTTCTCTCCCCGCTAGCTTCCTGCTTGTGTGCTGCCCGCTAACGGATCATCGATCCAGGATCTGCATCGTTCCGCTTGGCTCGCTGATTCCGTGAACCTCTTGGAACCGAAACCAGCATGCGCTATATCGCCCCGCGAGTCAAAGCTTTTTTGCGATCCGATGACGGTTTTCCAGAGATTATATCTAGTCTGTTTTCACTGAGTTAAAATGCCATCAATGTGAGTATCGTGTGCATAAAACGTGAACGGAACAACGTGTTCTCTTCATGGCGCCACGCCCGCCGTTTTGTCCGTCTGTTTCCTTTCCCCGCGACGGGCGATAATTGAAAACACGTAATGTCATCACTCGGACGGAGCCTGATTCTCGCGGGCGGCCTGCTGCTGGCGGCGGGATTGTTGATTACCTTTGGACCCCGACTGCCCTTCCGCCCCGGCCGCCTGCCCGGCGACTTCGTCTGGCGCGGCAAAAGCACGGTCATCTATTTCCCGCTCGGAACCTGTCTGCTGCTGAGCATCCTCTTCTCGTTGCTGTCGCTGCTGTTCCGGCGTAAATGAGCGTCGCGGACACCGCGAAAACACCACAAAATCACCGTGCGCGCACCGTGTTTTCACGGTAAGACACGGCGACTGCCCCGCGCTGGGCGCCCGCGCGCGCCGCGCCTACCTGAGCGTCCCCATCCGCTCCAGCGGCCAGTAGGCGAACACCGCTTTGCCGTAGATCGCGCCACCCGCCACGGGCCCCCACACGCGGCTGTCGTTGGAGGCGCTGCGATGGTCGCCTAGAACGAAGTAATGACCCGCCGGCACGCGCACCGGCCCGAAGTTCGACTGGTCCCGATACTCTTCGGGCACATACGGCTCCTGGATCTCGCGGCCGTTGAGCCACACCAGGCCCCCGCGCAGCTCCACCGTGTCGCCCGGTGCGCCGATGATTCGCTTGATGTAATTCTTCGCCGGATCCTGCGGGGATTGGAATACGACCAGGTCGCCGCGCTGCACCTGGCCCACCCCCGTCCGGTAGAGGAACCGGTTGATGAACACCCGCTCGCTGTCCACCAGCACGGGCATCATGCTGGTACCCTCGACTCGCACCGGTTGGTAGACGAACAGTACGATCACCGCCGCCAGGACCAGCGACATCAGGCCCTGGCCGGCCCACCGTCCTGCTCGCTTCCAGGCTTGGGAACTCATCGCGCCTGTCATGATTGAAGCATGCCTTCGGGCGACACTGGAAGCAGGGCTACCGCGGCGGTCAAGCGTGGCTCGTCAAACGGCGAGAATGCCTCTGAAGAAACGGTCCGGCCGGGCCTGCGCGCCAGGCGCGACGGCGGCCGCTTAGAGCTATGATCCAGGCCGCTCTCATCATCCCTGCGCTCAACGAGGAGCCCGTCCTCGCGCGTACGCTGCGCGCCATTCCGCCGGAGCTGTTCCAAATCGTCATCGTGGCTGACAACGGCTCGACGGACGGCACCGCGGCCGTCGCCCGCGCGGCCGGAGCGACGGTGGTGAGCGAGCCCGAACGCGGCTACGGCGCGGCCTGCCTGAAGGCGCTCGCGGCGCTGCCGGCCGCGATCGACGTCGTCGCGTTTATGCAGGCCGATTTCAGCGAGGATCCCGCGGAGGCGCGGTCGCTGATCGAGCCGATCGCGCGCGGCGAGGCCGACCTGGTGCTCGGATCGCGTACGCTGGGCGCGGCCGAGCCCGGCGCCCTGTTGCCCCACCAGCGCTTCGGCAACTGGCTCGCAATCATCGTCATCCGCCTCCTTTTTGGGCGCCGCTACAGCGACCTGAGCGGCTTTCGCGCGATCCGCCGCGAGGCACTGGAACGGCTGCGGATGCGCGACCGCAACTATGGCTGGACCATCGAGATGCAGGTGCGCGCGATCCAGGAAGGCCTGCGTGTGCTGGAGGTGCCCGTGACCTACCGCCGCCGCGCCGCCGGGGTAAACAAAATCTCGGGCAATCTGCGGGCCAGCCTGCATGCCAGCCGGATCATTTTTCGAACCGTGCTGCGGCTGTGGTGGAGACGCCAGGATGGCTAGTGGCCTGTCGCGGAGACAAGAGGGCAGTCGCGGATCGAAAAGCACCGCGCCCCATCGGTCGGCAAGACCACTCCCTGCGGTCATGGCTCGGTCCCGCATCTCCGAGACTGGCCGTCCTGCGATTCTGCGGCGCGCAGCCGGCGTTACAGGACCTGGTCGCTCCAGTTTTCGAGCACCTGTTTGACCTTCTGGCAAAACTGGTCGCCGAGCGCGCCGTCGATCAGGCGGTGGTCGAAGGTGAGGGCCAGGTAGGCCAGAGAGCGGATCGCGATGGCATCGCCGTCGACGACGACCGGCACTTTTTCCACCGCGCCCAGGCCGAGGATGGCCACCTGCGGTTGATTGATGACGGGCGTGGCGAAAAGGCTGCCGAAGCTGCCGAAGTTGGTGATGGAGAAAGTTCCGCCGGAGACCTCGTCGGGCTTGAGCTGGCGGGAGCGGGCGCGGGCGGCGAGATCGACGATGGAGCGCTGCAGGCCGGCGACGTTCTTTTCGTCGGCCTGGCGGATAACGGGCACGATCAGGCCGTTTTCGAGCGCCACGGCGATGCCGATATTGATCTCGTTGTGATAGAGGATATTGGTTCCCTCAATCGAGGCGTTGACGATGGGGAACGCGCGCAGGGCCTCGGCGGCGGCGCGGGCGACGAAGGGCAGGAAGGTCAGGCCAAAGCCATAGCGTTCGCGGAACTCCTCCTTGGCCCGAGCGCGCAGACGCGCGACCTGGGTCATATCGACGCGGTGGACGGTGGTGACGTGGGCCGACGTGCGTTTGGAGAGCAGCATGTGCTCGGCGATCTTCTGGCGCATGATGCTCATGGGCTCGAGGCGAACCCGGGCGGGCTCGGGGCGCGCGAGCGGCGGCAGCGCTTCGGGCGGCGGAGCGGGCGCGCGCACAAAGGCAGGAGCGGGGGCGGGCGCAGGCGTCGGGACCGCGGGAGCGGGCGCGGAAGGGCCGTGCGCGGCCTTGGCCGCCGTAGCCGTGGGAGCGGAGGCGGCGAGGTAAGCGTCGAGATCGGCCTTAGTGACACGGCCGCCGGCGCCGGTACCTTTCACGAGCTTGAGATCGAGGTTGTTCTCGCGGGCGATCTTGCGGACCAGCGGGGAGACAGGGCCGGCGGGCTCTTCGGCAACAGGTTCTGGCGCGGCGGTCTCGGCAGCGGGTGCTGGAGCAGCGGCGGCCGCGGCCACCGGTTCGGGAGCGGGCGCGGCCTCGGGCTGCGCCTGGGCATCCGCGGGCGCGGTAGCAGCGGCGGGCGCTGGCTTCGCGGCGCCGGCGGCGACGGGCTCGGGCTTCGCGGCGACGGCGGGCGCAGCGGTGACGGCTTCGCCGGCTGCGCCGATGCGGGCCACGACGGTGTTGATGGCAACCACCGCGCCCTCCTGGACCAGGATCTCCGTCAGGACGCCCTCGGCAGGGGCGGGGATTTCCGTATCGACCTTGTCGGTGGAGATCTCGAAGAGCGGCTCATCGCGCTGGACTTGGTCGCCGACCTTTTTGAGCCAGCGGGTCAGCGTGCCTTCGACAATGCTCTCGCCCATCTGGGGCATCACAACATCGGTCATGGGGTGCTCTCCCTTCGTTCAAACTGCGGTCAGACGAGCGGCCGGCGCAGCGGCCACGACTGGATCGTAATCGAAAACACGCGCAAATTCCTCGACCAGCGCCTGCTCGACTGTCGCGCGCGGCAGCGCGATTCCAAGCGCTTCCAAGCTTGTCACGGGCCGCGTGAGCCCGCAAGGAACAATGTAGCGAAAATAGCTCAGGTCGGTGGTCCAGTTGAAGGCCCAGCCGTGGGTAGTGACCCAGCGCGAGATGTGCACGCCGATGGCGCAGATTTTGGCCAACTGGCCATCCTTGTCGCGCACCCAGACTCCGGTGGCGCCGGGTTCCCGGCAGCCCTCAATTCCGAATCGCGCCAGGGTCCGGATCACCGTTTCCTCCAGGCCCCGGACGTAGGCCACGACATCGCGTTTCCATTCTCGCAAATCGACAATCGGGTAGCCGACAATCTGGCCGGGGCCGTGGTAAGTGATGTCGCCGCCGCGGTTGATCTCGAAGAATTCGATGCCCAGATCGGCCAGGCGCTCGCGGCCGACGAGCACGTTTTCCAGGTGGCCGTTGCGGCCGAGGGTCAAAACGTGCGGATGCTCGAGCAGGAGCAACTGGTCGCAGATTTCGCCAGCTTTGCGGCAGGCTTCCAGGGACTGCTGCAAGGCCCAGGCATCGGCGTAGGAGATGCGGCCGAGTGCGCGCAGTTCGAGTTTCCTCATGGCATGGGGCGACGCAGACGCGTCTGGCGAAGCGTGATCAGGCATTGATCGCCAGGCCGTAGACGTTGTTGAACGCTTCGCCCAGGGCTTCGTAGAGCGTGGGGTGGGCGTGGATGGTGGCCATCATGGTCTCGACGGTGGCTTCGGCTTGCATGGCGGCAACGGCCTCGGCGATCGACTCGTAGGCGTGGGGGCCGATGATGTGCACGCCCAGGATCTCGCCGTATTTGGCGTCGGCGACGACCTTCACGAAGCCCTCGTGCGAGCCGAGAATGGAGGCCTTGGAGTTGGCGGCGAAGGGGAATTTGCCGATCTTGACGTCGTAGCCCGCCTCGCGGGCCTGGCGCTCGGTGAGCCCGACGCTGCCGATGCCGGGATCGGTGTAGGTGCAGCCGGGGATGCGGCGCTTGTTGATCGGCGTGACGGGCTTGCCGGCGATTTTGCCGACGGCGACCAGGCCCTCCATGGTGGCAACGTGGGCCAGTTGCGGCGTGCCGGCAACGATGTCGCCAATGGCGTAAAGGCCCGGCTCGCCGGTCTGTTGATATGCGTCCACCTTGACGAAACCGCGGTCGAGCTCGACCTTCGTGTTTTCCAAACCGATGTTGTCGGTGTTCGGTTTGCGGCCAATGGCAACGAGCAGGCAATCGCCCTCGAAGGTTTCCGTTTTGCCGCTGCCGAGCTTGACGTTGAGGCGCACGCCGGTGCCTGTGCGCTGGACCGAAGCCAGGTCCACCTGGGCGATGGTCTCGCAACGGATGCCGCGTTTCTTGAAGCTGCGCTCGAGTTGCTTGGAGATGTCCTCATCCTCGACGGGCACGACGCGCGGCAGCATTTCAAAGATGACGACCTCGCTGCCGAAGCTGCGGAAGATGCAGCCGAATTCGGCGCCAACCGCGCCGGAGCCGATGATCAACAGGCGCTTCGGCGCCTGCTGGAGCCGCAGGATTTCGATGTTGGTGAGGATGAATTGCGGATCGGGGGCGAGGCCGGGCAGCATTCGCGCCTCGCTGCCAGTGGCGAGGATAATGTTCTTGGCCTCGAGGACGCGCACGGCGCCGCCGTTCGAGACCTCGACCTGGCCGCGGCCCAACAGGCGGGCGAAGCCCGGGATGACTTCGACCTTCTGACGCTTCATGAGCAGGGCAATGCCGGCGGCGTGCTGGTCGACTATAGCGTCCTTGCGCTTGAGAACCAGGGGCAGGTCGAGCACGGGATTCTGGCAATGCAGGCCCTGCTCTTCGGGATGCTTGAAGTGCTCCCAGATCTCGGCGGTGTTGAGCAGCGCCTTGGTGGGCACGCAGCCGACATGGAGGCAGGTGCCGCCGAGCTTGGGATCCTTTTCGATGAGCGCGGTCTTGAGGCCGTACTGGCCGGCGCGGATGGCAGCGGAGTAGCCCCCGGGACCGCTGCCGATCACGATCACGTCGTAGGACATCGACTCAGTTTAACATCCACTAATCCAGCCATAATTGAGTTGGAAGGCAACGCAGTCAGGGGGCGGGCGCGTCGAAAGGATTGGCGTGGCGCCCGGACGGAGAGTGGAGGGCGTCCTTCATCGGTTGGCGACGCAGGCAGGGGGCGTGCGCGTTCGCGCTGGGGGCGGAGAGGCTGTTGGCCGGGCAGGGACTGAACCGAATATGAAGATTCGAACGAGCGCACTACTGACACGGGCACTACTCCTGGTGTTGACAGGCGGGGTGGCATGGGTGGGCGCGCTGGCCCAGGCGCCGGCCGCGCCGAAATCGGGGACGGCGAAGAAACCGGCCGGGGCGGCGGCGCAGGAGGCCGACCGCTGGCCGCTGCGCAGCGTGATGCTGAAGGGCTCAAAACTATTCTCAGTCGAGCAGTTGATGGCGCTGACGGGGCTGAAGCTGGAGACGCCAGTGGGCAAAGAGGATTTCGACAAGGCGCGGGACCGGCTGTACGAGACGGGGTGCTTTGACGCGGTGGCATACGCCTATGAACCGGCGGCCGGCCGCGGGATCCAGGTGACCTTCGAGATTGGCGACGTGGAAGAGCGCGGCGAGTGGCGCATCGAGGGGCTGAAGCTGGACAGGAAGGAATTCGCGGCGCGGGCGGCGAAGACGCTGACGATGTTCGGTCCGGTGATTCCGCTGACGGAGGTGTACGGGAAGCGGATGGTCGATCTGGCGCAGACGATGTTAAAGGAGAAGGGCGACAACGAAACGGTGATCGTGAAGTTCGAGGCGGGCTTGAAGGAAGGAGTGGTGGCCGTGCTGCGGTCGAAGACGCCGCCGCCCAACATCGCCGAGGTCCTGTTCAAAGGCGCGCGGACCGTGCCGGGCCCGGAGGTGCAGAAGGCCATGGCGGGGGTCGCGGTGGGCACGCCGTGGGACGAGTTGATGTTCCGGACGTTCCTTGAGACGACCGCCCGCGCGCTCTACGACGCCTACGGCAGGCTGGGAGCGAAGTTCGTCTCGATCACGACCGAGCCATCCAAGATCAGGCCAGGCGTGGCCGTGACGGTGACGGTGGACGAGGGGCCGGTGTACAAGCTCAAGCGGCTGGACATCGCGGGCGCGCCGATCCGGGAAGAAGAAGTGAATGCGCTGGGCGGCGATTCGTTCAAGAGCGGCGGGACGGCCAACTTGACCGAGATCGGGCGCGGCGTGACAAAGGTGATCGACCGTCTGAAAGAGATGGGCTATCTCAAGGCGACGTATCACGCCGGCAAGCAGATTGACGATGAGGACAAGACGGCGGACATCCGAATTGAGATCGAGCCGGGGGCGCTCTACAAGATGGGCCGGTTGGACATCGATGGGCTGGATTTCGAGAGCGAGCCGGTGATTCGCAAAATGTGGGCCATGAAGCCCGGCGATGCGTACCGCGCGGGCTACCCGGAAATGTTTCTGACGCAGGTGAAGCAGCGCGGCGTGCTGGACTACCTCGGCGCCACGCATGCGGAGACGAAGGTGGACGACCAGCAGGCGGTGGTGGATGTCCGGCTGAGCTTCAAGGGCGGGCCGCAGAACCTGGACAGCCGTCCGCGGGACCGCAAAGGGAATCTCGAGCAGCAGTTGCCGGGCCCGCGGGTGATCGATTAAAGCGCGAACTCAACGTCCGGCGACGAAATCGAGCACCTGCTGCAGCTCCGGAGTGGGCCGATGGGTGGCCGGAGCGCTGAGCAGGGCCTGCCACGAGGCCGCGACGCAGTTCTTTTCGACGGGCGTCAAATGCCAGCTCAGCGGCGGCGATTTCTCGCACTCCCCGGTGGGGTTGTAGCGCAGCGTGACATTGACGAACTGCTCGGGCCGCAGGCCGTAGATCTCCTCAAACCGATTGCGAAAGAGAGACACCTCCAGGTCGTCGCGGTTGCGCTGGCTGTAAGTGCGCGCGTTGTAGAGCAGGTCGACGGGGGCGAGCAGTTGCCAGAGATGGCCGTGGGAGACGGGCGGGACGGAGGCGGCGACGGGGAAAGACTCGATGGCGACGAGCAGGACGCTCATTTTATCGGAACGATCGGGGGGCAGACTGCCCAGGGCGTCCTCGAGCCAGGCCATGGCCGAGAAGAGGCCGTAGTTGTCGAAATAGCCGCCGTCGCCGAAATGACGGAAAGAGGGAGTGCCTGCCAGGGGCCGGGCCGAGGGCGAGACGTAGGGGAAGGTGGCGGAAAGCCGCGCGGCGGTGGGCAGTTGGACGTCCTCACCCTTGTTATTGTCGGTCTCGAACCAATCGCGCAGGCCGGTGTTGTTGGCGAAAACGGAAGTGGTGGAAAAGGCGACGGGGGAACCATCCTCGACGGAAGTGGCATTCAGGATCACGCCCGGCAACGATCCGGGCGAGGCCAGCATCAGCGCGGCGTAGTGGCCGAGGGTGACGTGGTTGGCGCCGGCGGCGCCGAGCGAGTCTTCCAGGGCCTGGCCGCGGTCCGACCAGGGATAGGCCAGACCGTGCGCGACGGCTTCGATCACGGAGGTGCCACCGAGTTCCGCGAGGTCGTCGAGCGAAATGCCGGAGCCCTCCATTTTGGGATACAGGCGCAGGGAGTAGTAGAGGCCGACGGAGCCGCCGGAAACGCCGCTCATGAGGCGGACGGAGTCGCGAAAGCGGGGATCCTGACGCTGCAGGCCGGCCATGACAGTGGTGGTCCATGCGGCGGCCTGAATGCCGCCTCCGGCCGAGGCGACAATCATCAGGCGCGGGGCGGATTTCGAACTCAGGATCACGTCGGTGGGACTGGGACGGGCGGGGGGCCGCGGAGAAGAGGTCACCGGAAAGTAGTGGTCCTGAGAAGACCAGAAGGCCAGCAGCGCGGCGAGCAGAACGAACGGCGAAATCACCGGGACGCGCCAGCGGTCGAGAAAGAAAGCGAGCGCGCCGAGCACCCATCCGAGCAGCGTCAGGATGATGACGATGAAGGCCAGGGCTGAGGCGAAATGGCCGATGACGGGCGTGACGACGCCGTGCTGTACGGTGCCATGGAAGGTCACGCTGGTCCCGCCAATGGCGTACAGCACGAGGTATTGGAAGGCCACAAACCCGGACAGGGCGTGGCCGGAGAGGAGGCTTCCGCTGCGGGGATTCAAATAGCCCGGCCCCAGCCAGCGGGCTATGCGGCGGCTGAGGTGGCTGCCGGCGGCGTGCAGACGGGGCGTGAATGACTGGGCCCGGTAGGCCCGCTCAGCGCCGGGAACCCAACTCAGGGGCAGAATCACTTCGGCGGGCGCGCGCAGGCCTTCCTGCGGGGCCGCAATGCGCAGCGCGAGCCATAGAAGAGCGATGGTTGCCAGCAGGACGATCGCCAGCGAGGCCAACGCGAGCAACGCGTAAATCCAGACCGAGCGATGGCCCGGATCGAGTTGCGGGGCGGTCCAGGCCAGGAAGCAGACCGAGGCCGCGGAAGGAAGCGAGGCCGCAAGAATCACCCATCCGCTGGAAGGCGCAGGCTGATCGGTGTGGCCGATGCGGCGCGGCCCGTAAAGCAGGACCAGGTTGATGGTGGCGGCGAGCGACGTGGAGGAGCACCACAGCGCGGCGGCGACGAAAAGGAACTGCCCGAGGGTCAGATCGGCGAAGCCGCGCGACAACGACATGCCGGGCTGCATCAGCAGGATCAGGCCGGGGCCGTAGACCAGCCAGAAAAAGATCGGGACGCGCAGCAGCGACAGCCAGTACAGGAAATTCATGTTGCTTCCAGAGCAGGAGGGATCTGATGAATTGTAAGGGCCTTTTGCGCGAATGGAAATAGAAAAATAGAGCGAGTTGGACGGTGATAGACTCGGGCGGAAAGCCGCAGGCCCGGCGGGCCTGTTTCAGGAGAATCGCAATGAACCGCAGGCAATTCCTAGGTACCGCGGCGGCGCTGCCGCTGCTCGATCCGCAACGCGTGCTGGGAGCGAACGACCGGATCCGTTTGGGATTCATCGGCACTGGCGGCCGGGGCACCTGGCTGCTGGGCTACGAACTGCCCGGAGCGGAGGTGGTGGCCGTGGCCGACTGCGCCCGAGACCGCGTGGAGGCCGTGGCGAAGGCGCATCCGGAAGGCGCCCGGTGGACGAAATACACCGACTACCGGCGGCTGCTGGAGCATGAAAAGCTCGATGCCGTGTTCGTCGAGACGACGACGCACGCGCGCGTGCTGATCGCGATGAGCGCGTTGCAGGCGGGTCTGGACGTATATGCCGAGAAGCCGCTCACGCTGACGGTGGGGGAAGGCGTCGCACTGCGCCAGGCGGTGCGGAAATACAAGCGCGTGCTGCAGACCGGCACGCAGCAGCGCTCGATCCCGGCCAACGTTTACGCCAGCAAGCTGGTGCGGGAGGGCGCGATCGGCTCTGTGCACACCGTGATCGCCTGCAACTTCGAACCGCCGGAGACGTGGATCCCGCGCGCGCCGATGGCCATGCCGGAGGGTCTGGACTGGGAGCAGTGGTGCAACCAGACCGAGCTGCGGGCGTATCACTCCGACCTGCAACATCGCTGGGGGTGGTATCGCGACTACGACGGCGCGGGACAGAGCTGGGGCGTGACCGGCTGGGGCACGCACGCGCTGGACCAGGTGCAGTGCGCGCTGGGCACGGACGCAACCGGGCCGACCGAGATCTGGCAGGAGGAGGCGGGCGCGACGAAGCCGGTGTTCCTGCGCTATATGAACGGGACGGTGCTGAAGCTGATCGGGCCGCACCGCGACCACGCCGATCTGGGCGCGATTTTTTACGGAACGAACGGCCAGATCGAAATCAAGCGCGGAATCTTCACGACGGACCGGCCGGAACTGCTCAAAGGCGCTCCGGAGCCGACGCCGGAGGGCCGCGGCGAGGATTTGTTCCATATGGTGAACTTCCTCGACTGCCTGCGCTCGCGCCAACTGCCGAACGCAAACTTCGAAGTCGGCCACCGGTCGACGACGGTGTGCCACCTGATCAACATCTGCCGCGAGCTGGCGCGGCCGATGCGCTGGGATCCGGGCCACGAGCGTTTCTTCAACGATAGCGACGCCAACGCCCTGCTCACGCGCGCGCGACGCCAGGGCTACGAGTTGCCCAAAATCGAGGCCTGAGGAGTTCGGGCTTCGCACCGGGAGAATCTGGTGCTACAATCCGCGGCATGAGAAAGCCTTTCGCGATTTTCTTGTGCGCGACGGGACTGCTCGCCGCGCAGGCTTCGTGGCCCGTGAAAGAGGGCGACGCCGTTCTGAAGGAATTCCATTTCACCAGCGGCGAAGCGCTCCCGGAGCTGAGAGTCCATTACCGGACGCTGGGCGAGCCGAAGCGCGACGCCGCGGGCCTGGTGACGAACGCGGTGTTGATCCTGCATGGGACGACGGGCGCGGGAACGCAGTTTCTGAACCCGATTTTCGCCGGCGAGCTGTTCGGCGCGGGGCAGCCGCTGGACGTGGCGAAGTACTACGTGATTCTGCCGGACGGCATCGGCCACGGCAAATCGAGCAAGCCCAGTGACGGTGCGCACGCGAAGTTTCCGCACTACGGCTACCAGGACATGGTGCTGGCCGAGTATCGCCTGCTGACCGAGGAGCTGAAGGTGGACCATCTGCGGCTGCTGATGGGCACGTCGATGGGCTGCATGCACAGCTACGTGTGGCTGGAGCGTTATCCGGAATTCGCGCAAGCCGCCATGCCGCTGGCGTGCCTGCCGACCGAGATCTCGGGCCGCAACCTGGCGTGGCGGCGAGTGATCATCGAAGCCATCCAGAACGATCCGGCGTGGCAGGGCGGCGACTACACGGCGCAGCCGCCGAGCCTGCGCACGGCGATCGGCGTGCTGGCGCTGGTGGGTGGCAACCCGCTCACCTGGCAGCAGTCGGGACCGACGCGCGAGAAGGCGCTCGCGTATTACAACCAGGCCATCGCGTCACGCCTGCGGGGCACGGACGCCAACGACGTGATGTACGCCGTCGACGCCTCGCGCGACTACAACCCGGCGGCTGATCTCGGCAAGATCAAGACGCCGGCGCTGCATCTGAACTTCGCCGACGACACCATCAACCCGCCCGAATTGAAGATCGCCGAGGAACTTCTCAAGAAAGCCCCGACGGTGAAATTCGAGTTGTACCCTTACACCGGCATGACGCGCGGCCACGGCTCGCACACGATGGCGGCGCTGTGGAAGGACCGGCTGGTAAGGCTGCTCCAGGAGACGGAGAAGAAGTGAAGCGCAGGCCGGAGGTGGCGCGCGCCGCGGCGCAGCCGGCGCGGCCGGCCGCGAAGCGCCGCGAGGACGTGCTGCGCGAGCAGGCCTGGATCGGCGACGCAGTGCTGGCGCTGTACGTGCGGCTGAAGATCCTGCGCGAAGACGGGCGTCTGGACGGGGCCAAGGCGATCCGTATGACGTCGAACGGGTTTCTGGCGGGCGTGGGCGAGCCCACGGCGATCGAAGCTGAGATCGGCCGCGCCTGCTCGGCCGGAGGCTTGGACGAGGCTTTTCGGCACATCGAACAACGGCTGCTGCCGCTTTTCGAAAAACAGGAAGAGAAGCGCCTGCGCCGGGCGGGCCAGCCGCATTTACTCACGCCGGGCGTTGGAGTATCTTGAAGCCGGGGTGGCCCATGCGCACGTTGCCGCTGGCGGCCGGTCTGCTTGCACTACTGGCGTGGAGCGCGCGGGCGCAACCCGCGGCGGTGGCGGTCAGTTTCGACTCGGTGATCCACCCGATCACGGTGGAGATTCTGACGCACGCCATCGACCAGGCGCAGCGCCAGGGCGCGCCGCTGGTCCTGGTCCGGCTGAACACACCCGGGGGCATGCTGGACGCAACCCAGACGCTGGTGGAGCGGATGAACGCGTCGCCGGTGCCGGTGGTCACGTTCGTGACGCCGTCGGGCGGGCGCGCCGCGTCGGCGGGATTCATACTTCTGCTGGCGGGCGATGTGGCCGCGATGCAGGCGGGCACGCACGCCGGCGCCGCGTCGCCGGTTCTGCTGGGGCAGGAAATGGATGCGACGATGCGGCACAAGATCGAAAACGATACCGCCGCCGCCGTGCGCAGCCTGGCGGCGCGCCACAACCGCAACTCGGCGGCCGCCGAATCGACGGTCTACCAGGCCAAGTCGTTCACCAGTGAAGAGGCACTGGATCAGCACCTGATCGACTTCGTCGTGCGCGACGAATCCGATCTGCTCAGCCGGCTGGACGGCCGCGAGGTCACGCGTCCCAATGGCAGCCGGTTTGTCCTGCACACGGCGCGCGTGCGGGTGGTGGATTACGAGCTGAGCTTGCGGGAACGGGCCGTGGCCGCCATCGCCGACCCCAACCTGGCCTTCATCCTGCTGATCCTTGGCGGATTGCTGTTGTACGTGGAGTTCAACCTCCCGGGCGCGGTGGCGCCGGGAGCGGCGGGCGCGATTCTGGTGGTCGTGGCGCTGATGGCGCTGTCGGTGCTGCCGATTCGCGGAGCCGCCGTGGCGCTGTTGCTGCTGGCCTTCGCGCTGTTCATCCTGGAAGCGAAATTCGCCGCGCACGGCGTGCTGGCAATCGGCGGTGTGATCGCCATGCTGTTCGGCTCCGTGCTGTTGGTCGATGGTCCGCCCGAGATGCGCATCCGGTTCACTACGGCACTCGCGGTCACGCTGCCGTTCGCCGCGATCACGCTGTTTCTGGTCTACCTGGTAGTGCGATCGCGGCTGCAGCCTGCCGTTACGGGCGCGGCCGGATTGCTCAACGAAGAAGGCATCGCCCACACCGACCTGGCGCCGGCGGGCACGGTCCGGATTCACGGCGAATTTTGGAGCGCCGTGGCCTCGGCCCCGATTGCCCGCGGCACGCCGGTGCGCGTGTTGGCCGTGGACGGTCTCAGATTGAAAGTCGAACCCGAGTCAACTCTGTCCGGAAAGGAATAAGCCGATGGATCCCGTAGTGCTGGTAACTGTAATCATCGTGGTGCTCTACATTTTCTCGTGCATCAACATCCTGGCCGAATACGAACGCGGCGTGGTGTTCCGCCTGGGCCGCGTTCAAAAACAGCCGAAAGGCCCCGGCCTGGTGATCATCTTCCGGCCTATTGACCGGATGGTGCGCGTGTCCCTGCGGCTGGAAACGCTCGAGGTGCCGGCCCAGGACATTGTGACGCGCGACAACGTCACAGTGAAGGTGAATGCCGTGGTCTTTTTCCGCGTGATCGATCCGCAGAAGGCCGTCCTGGAGGTGTCCAACTTCCTGTACACGACCTCGCAACTGGCTCAAACTACGCTCCGCTCGATCCTGGGCGAAGCGGAACTGGACGAGCTGCTGAGCCAGCGTGAGACGATCAACCTGCGGCTGCAAGGCGTGCTCGACACCGACACCGCCCCGTGGGGCGTCAAGGTGGCCAAGGTCGAGGTGAAGCAAGTCGATCTGCCGGACAACATGATCCGCGCCATCGCCCGCCAGGCCGAGGCCGAACGCGAGCGCCGCGCCAAGATCATCCACGCCGCCGGCGAATTGTCGGCCTCGGAGAAACTGGCGCAGGCCGCCGAAATCCTGCAGAAGCAGCCCGCCGCCATCCAACTGCGCTATCTGCAGACGCTGGTGGAAATCGGCGCCGAGAAGAACACGACGGTCGTGTTCCCGCTGCCCGTGGACATCTTCACGGGCCTCAGCCGGGTGTTGAACAAACTCGCCCCGTTGGAAGAGGCGCCACCGCCGGAGAAGTGATCAGTAGCGGGTCTCCGTCCGCCGGCCCGAGTCTTCGCCTTGCAGCCAGATGTACAGCGGCGCCTGGGGCGAAGGCGAGGGCCAGGCGACCACGACCCGCAGAGTCTGGCGCAGCGCATCGCCCGCGACCGGAGCGGGCAGAGTGTCCACCGCCAGGCCATGCGCGGCGTCCCAGCCCACTTTGCCGATGGTCTCCAGATGCTCGCCTTCGAGGATGCCCGCGTATTGGCCGTCGCCGAGCTTCTCGTCGGTCACGCTGAACTTGTCGATGCGCGGGAACCGGACCACGCGGCCGAGCTTCCAGCGGTCGGAAACGCCGCCGGCAGGGGTCTGCACCGTCGCCGCCAGCTCGCATCCCGGCTGCCCGATCGCGCCCGGGAGCAAGGACAGAAACAGGACGCCCGCGCCGGCCTGGTCGAGCCGCGCGCCGGAGCCTTTTTCACCGGGGCGAAGATCCTGCGGGGCCAGCGTCTGGGCCGCGTCTTCACAGGCCAGACGTACCTCGGCCTGGCCGTCGGCGTGGGCCACGCGCAGGGAATAGGTCAGGAACGTGTCGGCCGGCAGTTCGTTGGGCCGCTGTTCCAGGCCCAGGTTCTGCAGGCGCGACATAGAGGCGGTGAGGATGCGCGGGCGCGGTGGCGCCACCACCAGCGCCGCTTTCAGCGCTACCGGCTGCGTCATCCCCTCGACTTTCATTTGCAGCTCCAGCGCCTGGCCGGCCTGCAAACCGGAGGCCAAGTGCACATTGGCCGTGCGTTCGGCGGAGCCGGACGCGGCCGCGGAGAGTTCGAGTTGGGCGGAGGAGCAGGTCAATGCCTCCACCCGCTCGAGCCCGCTCCCTTGCAAACGCAGCAACTGTCGGTTTTCCTCGAGATTGGCGCGCAAGGGAAGCCCGGCGATCACGGGCGTCGGAGGCAGAATCCGGAGCGGCAGCTCGGCGCTGCTGCCCCCGGCTTCGGAGAGGATCAGCTTGTAGCTTCCGGCCGGAAGCGCGGTCGTATTCAGGCTCAGAGACAGCGTTTCCTGGGGCCCGGCGCCGCGGCCTTTGGGGAACTTGGGCGTTAGTTCCAAGGGCTTCTGTTCCGGCGCGGCGGCTTGCAGTTTGACGGCATCGACAAATTCAAAATCCACGCCGGTCAGGCGCAGTTCCACCTCGCCGCTGCCGTGCACCAGCCGGTCGCGCGAGGCTGGATCGACACTGGCCTTGCCGAGGTCGGGCAAGGCCGCGATATGCAGCGTGCCCTCGGCGGCGAACGGCGTCCAATCCCACAGCCCGCTGAGCTTGTATTCGCCCGGCGCGAGCTGCGCCTTGGCCAAGTCCAGCTTAATGGTCTGCGACTTCGCGTCGCCCACAACCTGCACGGGTGCGCTGGCGGGCCCGGAAACGGAGGTCAGAGTCCACGGCTTGGCGGCGTCGATGGACGCCCAGGTCGTCTCTTTGTGTAGCTCTAACGGCAACTCGCCCGCGCCCCCCATGGGCAGGTACAACGCGGCCTTGAAACGCACCGCCGGCGCGGGCGTGTTGGGGATGCGCACGGCCCACAAATAGGCGAACTTGGTGCGGGCCTGGTGCGCCTCGCGTTTGGCGCACAACTCCAGTTCGCCGTCGCTCGCAGGCTGCGTGAAGGACGAACGGAAATCCATATTGGGGAAGATCAGCGTGCGCAGGTTCTCCGCCAGAGCCGCGCTGCCGGCCGCGAGTCCGACGGTATTGCCGAAGAACAGCCCGGCAATGGCCGCCGCGATGCCCGCCGACTGGGCCAGGCGCGTGGGCGGGTTGGGTGCCAGAGGATCGTAGGTGGCGATGGCCGGATTCAGCGCCCGCAGCATAGCCGCGGCCTGCTGATCGGCCGGCGCGGTGCGGTCCACTGCGGCCGACGCTGGCGTGGCGGACAGCCCAACCACGGCGGCCTCGAGAGTCGTGGACGGGCCGGCCGCGCCTGCGCTGGACGTTTTCAACTGCTGGATGAGCGACTCGGCAAGGGCCGTTTTCTCGGCATATTCGGCCAGTTGGGAGATCAGCTCGGCGTCGTTGCGGACCAGTTTCGTCACGCGGCTCTTGTCGAGCCCTTGCGGTCCGTACACCAGCGCGGCCACGTCCACGGCGACCGGCGCGCGCCATTCGGCCGGCTTCAGCGCGGATTGCGGATCGAGAACCACCACCTGCGGCTTCTTCGCCCCGCCGGCGTTGACCGGGGCCAGGACGATGGCCACTTCGGCGTGTTTATCGATGTTGGCCGGCAGTTGTCCGGGCGTGTAGAGCAGTCTGGATCCGGGTCCGACCGCATGCACCTCGCGCAGGCCGAGGGGCGATTTCGCAGTGGGCGCCTGCACCGAGAGCTTGAATTCGGATACCGACACTCCGCCGGCACAGGCCGGCGCGGCCGCGCGCGCCGCCAGCGCAGCGCACAGCAGCGCAGCGGGCGTGAAAAGCAGAGCAGAAGATCGTATTGCCACTAATTGCAGTATGGCAAACGGGCCTGGTCCTGGATTGAGAGCCAGCCCCACGGCGGGCTTCGCGCCGGATTTGAACCCGGAGACTGGTCCCGGAACGCCTTGTATATGTTGGTGTCGCCGCGGCCTGAGTTGGCCCCTGGCGGACACTCGCGGCGCGCCACTATCCGGACGCTGGAGTGGCGCCCCACGCCGGGGCAACTACCCATCGAGTGCCGGCAAGCCCACGGGCATGCTGGGAGCGGGCGGCGGATTGGCCGCCGCCCCGGCGCCCGGCCGCACGCCGGGTTTGCTTCCAACCGGCTGAGAAAAATGCGGCGTGGCGCAGACTGTCTTGGTGGCGCGATTCCAGCACAAGGGGTCTCAGAACGAAGACGTGTTCCGGTCCACTGAAAGGCAGCGGGAGGGACGCCGGCGCTGGCAGCCGGCCATGTGCGGCGCGGTCTGCCTGCTGCTGCTCGCCGCGTGTAGCCGGGTAGAGGAACCTGGCCCGGCCAAGCCCATCAACAACGTGGCTGAGGTTTGGAGGCTGACGCCCGCCCAGGCGCGCCGGGGCTACCCAGTGGAGTTTCACGGCATCGTCACGTTCTTCGACCCTCAGGTCGACTTGTTGACGATCCAGGATTCGACAGCCGGCATCTACGTCGAACTCACAGACGCGGCCGCCGATCTGAGGGCCGGACAGGCCGTGGACGTACGCGGATTTACGGGCTATGAGGCCAATTCACCGGTAATTGTAAAGCCCTCGCTGCGGGTGGGCGCCATCGGCGACCTTCCGACTCCGAAGCGGCCGGATCCGCGGTCGATCAAAGCGGGGCAAGCGGACTATCAGCGCATTGAGATCCATGGGAAACTGCTGGCGCGCCGGACCAGCGATAGCACGCACACCCGCTTCGAATTGCGGCTCGCAGGCGAGGCGGTGGAGTGCATCCTTCTCGCCGAATCGCGGTCCGTCCTTGACTCGTCGATCGGAGCGGATGTGGCCGTCCGGGGCGTGCCGGTGACGGTTAGAACGGTATCGGGTGAAATCCAACGCGTTCAGATCTACGTCGCTGCTCCGGGCGACGTCGAGTCCAGAGGGGCCGCACCATTGCCCGGCGCCTCCGGGCAGAGTCCTTCGGAGCCGGCCCACGCCACGCCCGGCTTGCCCGTGATAACCACGGCCGCCGAGGTCAAAAGCCGGACGCGCAGAGATGATAACCGCATTTACCCGGTCCGGCTGCGGGCCGTTGTTACGCTCACTGAGCCCGACTGGTCGGGCATCACCGTGCAGGACGCCACGGCCGGCATCTACGTTGAGGTTGCAGGAGGACGTGTTGAGCATTTCAAGCTCGGCGACGTAGTGGAGATTGAGGGCTTCGGCGTGAGCGGCCAGTTCGCACCCTCGATCGTCGGCCAGTCGATTCGGATCGTGGGCCATAGCGCATTGCCCGCCACACGGCCGTTCTGGACATCGCGCGTGACCGGCCCGGACGAAAACGCAAGGACGCGCATCAGCGGCGTGGTCCAATCGATTTCGAAGTGGAATCTCGCGGGACTGACGCTGACTGTCGCCGGGGACGCCGGATTGGTCCCCGTGCGGATCGTGCAGGCGGATGCGAAACGCCCGGTCGAGGAGTTGATCGACGCCGAAATCATGGCCGAGGGCGTCGGCAGCCCGCTTTTCGATCGGGAACACAGGATCTATGGATTCCAGGTGGTCGCCCAGACGCTCGACGACGTTAAGGTGACGCGACGTTCTCCCGGTGACAGATTCGCCGGCCCCGTCATTCCCATCGAGTCAATCCTGCGCTTCAATCCCGATCGGCCCATGAACCATCGGGCCAAGGTGGCTGGAACCGTAGTGCTGACACGCAGCGAGATGGTCTACGTGGCGGACGAGACAGGCGGTGTGCAATTGCGCACTCATGCAGCCCCGGAGGTGCGTGTGGGGGACAGGGTGGAGGCCGTCGGCTTCCCGCCGGTCCCACTTTACAGACTCGCGCTGGAGGAGGCACTGCTGCGCCGGGTGGGAACCGGCCGGATCCCGGCGGCGTTGGATATTTCGGCCGATGAGGCCACCGGTGGGCCGTATGACGCGCGGCTGGTGCGCCTGAACGCGTTCCTGGTCAGCCAGCGCTTCCCCTTCGGAGATCATCGGCTTTACCTTCAGGCCGGCAGGAAACAGTTTGTGGCGATCCTGGAATATCCACAATCGTCGGAGTTCCTCAAGTCGCTGCAGGACGGAAGCCTGTTGCAGGTCACAGGTGTCTGCGTCGTCGATTGGGATGAATCCCAGGCGCTCCCCAGGCCGCAGACATTTCACCTCCTGATTCCATCCCCGGCCGGCATCCGCGTGATCCGCCGCGCCACCTGGTGGACTCTCAGCCGCGCCCTGATCATTCTTGCGCTGATGTCAGCGACCGTTCTGGTCGTGCTGGCCTGGGTGGTCGTGCTGCGGCGTCGCGTCGCCAGCCAGACCGCGCAGATCCGGGAGCGGATGGAGCGTGAGGTGCGATTGCAGACGCGGCTGGAGGAGGCCGAGCGGCTGGAGAGCCTGGGCCGGCTCGCCGGCGGCATCGCGCACGATTTCAATAACCTGCTGACCGTGATCAATGGCTACGCCGATCTTCTGCTGATCCGCGCCGGCCTGAGCGAATCGAACAGGAAGAATGTCGTCGAGATCCGCAACGCGGGCAAGCGCGCCGCCTCCCTGACCCTGCAACTGCTCGCTTTCAGCCGCAAACAGGTCCTTCAGCCCAGGGTCCTGGATCTGAATGCCGTGGCCCTCGAGACCGAGATCATGTTGCGGCGTCTGATTGGAGAAAACATCCAGCTCGAGGTCAATCTCGATCCTTCAGCCTGCATGGCCCTGGCCGATCCGAGCCAGATGACGCAAGTCCTGATGAACCTGTCGGTGAATGCGCGCGACGCCATGCCCGGCGGCGGCACTCTGACCATCTCCACGACCCAGACGGTCCTGAACGGCCACTCCAGCGGCAGAGACTGGCATCCGGCCGGCCAGGGCGAGGGCCCCGCGCCCGGACGATATGTGCTGCTGTCGGTCATCGACACCGGTTCGGGCATGGATGAGGCCACCCGGGCGCACATTTTCGAACCCTTCTTCACGACGAAGGACGTGGGCAAGGGAACCGGGCTCGGGCTATCGACCGTCTTCGGCATCGTCCGCCAGAGCAAAGGCTACATCCGCATGCAAAGCGCACCCGGCAAGGGATCGGCTTTCACCATCTGCCTGCCGCGCGCGGAAGCCGGCCTGGGTTGCGCGGCCGTGGAGGCCCAGAAGGCCGATTCGCCTGGCGCCAACGGGCATGAGACGATCCTGATCGTCGAGGATCAGTCGCAGGTCCGTTCCCTGGTCCGCCGCGTGTTGCAACAGTGGGGCTATGTGACGCTGGAAGCTTCCAGCGCCTACGAAGGCCTGACGCTGTTGAAAGACCATACCGACCCCATCGAGTTGATGATTACCGATGTGGTGATGCCGGGCATGACGGGCGTCCGGCTGGCCGAAGAAGTGAAACGGACCCGGCCCGAAATCAAAGTGCTGTTCATGTCCGGCTACACGCATTCCGAAATCGACCACGATGGGCTGCTGCACGATGGGGTGGAGTTTATTCAGAAGCCATTCACGCCGGACGCGCTGGCAGCCAAGGTCAGAGCCGTCCTGACGTGAGCGGCGCGCCGGCTTTACTCGCCTTCGCCCTTGAGAAACCGCGCCATGCGGCGGTCCGAGATCAGGATGTGGTCCCGCAGCCAGTCGCGCAGGTAGTCCATCATCGACTCGGAGAAACCGACCTTGTCAGCCGCGAATTCCTCGCGGAAGTTCAGCACCTGGGCCAGCAGGAAATCGTGCTCGGCCTTGTGCAGATCGAAGTCCGGATAGCCCTTCTCCTGCATCAGCGCTTCTTCGTCCGTGAAGTGAGCGTGGACCGACTCGATCAACTGATCCAGGCGGAACAGCAGCACGTCCCGCGGTTTGCCTGCCCGGTGGGCTTCATTGAGCGCGTTGAGCAGATCGGTGAGCGTCTCGTGCTGATAGTCGATCTTCGCGATGCCCGTGGCGTACAGGTCCATCCAGCGCATGAATCTCAGGCCGACGCTCATCTCTTCATCGTCCAATGCGATAGCCCATCCTAACAGGGGCTGAAATCGATTCTCAAGCCCTCCCGCACGATTTGTCCCCCGCGCCGCTTCCCTTTCCTCCGATTGGCAGGGCGATCCAGTTTGGCATCACGCCGCCGGCCACGCCTGTATCGGATTCGACACGACGCGGCTGGAGGCCTACTTCGCACCGTCTCACCACGAGTGAACCGGCCCGGCTCGCGCGGCGGCCAGCGCATGCCGCCGTGCGCTCGAACTCTATAGCGTGTCGTGCTCGTGTTGCTGCGGACAGTCGCAGCAGTCGGTGCAGCGGTGGCACTTCTCACACAGATGATTCGGGCAGGCGTCCAGCGTGCACCACACGCAGATGTCGCGCGAAGGCTCGCCACAGACCGAGCACACGAACACCGGCTCGGGCGGCGGCGTAGCTAGTTTCTGGGCCGGGGCTGGAGAATCTGAGTTCTGCACCGTTGTGCCTCCTTCTGGGCGACGTCAAGTTCCTTCTCGCGCTGTTGGGCCATCTCGAGCGACTGCGAACGGAGCCACTCCAGGCCGCCGGAAAGCGAACCGAGGATCGAGTCCAGCAGGTCGGCGATCGCCGGATTCTGGTAGCGTCGGACGCCCTGGCTCAGCGAAATGGCCTGCTGGTCCAGGCTTTCGATGCGCACCAGCGTCTCCAGCATCAGGCTCAGGCGATCGGGTTGGGCCGACCAGCGCGCCAAGGCGTTGCGGACGTTGGAAAGGCCGTCCACGCAGGCCTTGTGCTGTTTCCGATACGCCTCCGAGCCGCCGTCCACGGTCCACGATCCGGGCTGGATCTGGTCGAAAATCGGCTTGAGCAGGGCGACGTCCCGCCCCAATTTCTCGATGCGCGGGCGCTGGTCCCAATCGGGCGCCGCGTCGGGCGGAGACTGGGTCGTCGCAGCCGGCGCCTGGAAGAAGAACAAGAGCGGAATCAATGCCTGGTACACGTTCATTTCCAGTGTACAGCCGGGCGCGGTTCGGACTGCGATCGGTTCGGCCGCCGAGACTATTTATGCGGAGGCGGGGGCGGAGGTGGCGGTGTCGCGCCGTGGTCCCCGGGCAGTCCGCCGCCGGTGCCCGTACCTCCTCCGCCAAGGACGGGGCCGCCGCCGCCGGGGAAGTGCGGCATGCGGACCATAGTCTGAACGAAGATGTCACAGGCCATCTGCACCACGCGCATGGTGTCGAGATGCCGCGCTTCGTCGATCGGCAGATTGCGGTGAATGGTCAATTCCTGCCCGGCATTCAGGATCTTCGGAGTGCCGGAGCGCGGCATCAGCCGATGCTCCACCGCGACCGAACCCTCTTCCACCAGGACCACGGTCGCCTCTTCCTCGTCGTCCACCGTGATGTCGAAAACCGTGCCGCGCACGGAGATAATCGCGGTGGGCGTGAAGACGCGGTTCGGGTTGGCCTGCCCTCCCGGCCGCTGGACATGCACGCGGACGCGGCCCAGCCAGACGTCGAGCAGGTCACGCAAACTGCCTGGGTTGGCGCGGAAGGTGACCTGCGAATTCGGGAAGATCTCAAACGTGCTGCCGTCGGAGACGCGGAAGGTCGCGTGGCCGTCCAGCCCCGTGACCACCACCTGCCGGGCGCGCACCATGTCGCCCGTGTCAATCGCCCAGTACGTGCTGTCACGATAAATAGAGACCTGGCCCTCGCGCGTAAGCACACGCGCCGCCACGTCTTCGCCGAACAAACTATCGAGGCCCGGGAAGCCCTGCGCAGAACACAATAATGGGGTAGTGAGCGTTGCGAGCAACGCCAACTCGGAGCCCCATTTCATACGGCCGTTCTCCTGACGCGGCAGCTCAGCTCCCCGGCCGCGGAATGCGAGCCCGGATCTGAGCCTCGATGCCAGTCTACCACCGCTGTCGGCAACTGCAAGTGATAATAGTCTTACAATCAGAACACTATATGAGGGAACTAACCGTTTAAATTGATCATCTGAAGGGATCGGAAAGTCCGTCAAACGGAGTAGAATCAACCTAGGCGATGGAGCAACGCGCCCCAATCCGGAGCGTTTGGTGTGTCTGGCGACTGGCTATCGTGACCGGCCTGCTGGCGCACGCCCTGCCGGGCCAGGCGCCGGCTGCGGCGGGCAAGCCCGACTGGCGGCGCGTGGGAACGCTCACCCTGGCCGAGGGTCTGCCTTCTCCGTCCGCCGGCGGAGCGGTGGAGCGGGTAGCGTTCCTGGCCGACGGAGCACTGGTGGCGGGTTTGCCCGGAGGACGGTTCTGGCGGACGGCCGATGGAGCGGCGTGGACCGCGGTGGAGACCGCGCCGCCAACCGAGCCTGCGACCGGCGCGGCCCGGCTGCCGGAGCCTGGCGCGGTGGTGCGGGAATCACGGCGCGGTCCGGCGCTCGTGTACGCGGGTGGCGAACAGGTGTGGCGATCCGAGGACGGCGGCCGCACGTGGCGCAACCTGACTCAGCTCCGTCAGGGCTCGCTGCTCGGCGCCCGGGTCAACGACCTGGCCGTGGACCCGGAGAACCCGGACCGGGTCGCGGTCGCGGCGGCAACCGGCGTCTGGATCTCCCTGGACGGCGGACTTTCGTGGCAGGGTTGGAACGAGAACCTGCCGGCCTTTCGGGCGGTGCGGATTGTGGCCGCGCCGGCTCGTGGGCGCGGCTTGCATGTGGCGCTGGCGGGCGCCGCGGGCGCCAAAGTCGTGGAATGGGCCCCTGGCTTCCGGCTGGGCTGGTTGCCCACAGCGGGAGTCGACAAGGAAGAGCTGCTCCGCGCCGCCTACGGCCGCATTCTGAACGCGAAGCTCAGCGCCGCCGCCGAGGGCGGAGGAGCCCAGTATGCCGGTTCGGACGACGGGCGGCTATGGGCCAGCCTGGATAGCGGGCAAAGCTGGCGGCCGGCCTCCAACTCCAGCGCTCTCAGCGAGGTTCGGAGAATCGTAACCGATCCGCAGGACGGGCGGTTCGCGCTCGCCACGCTGGCCGGCAGCGAAGGTAAGGGGACGCGGGTTCTGCGCACGCTGGACGGCGGAGCGACATGGGACGATCTGACGGCCGATCTGCCCGAAGGACGGGTGAACGGCCTGGCCTTTGACCGCGCGACGGGCGCGCTCTACGCCGCCACCGACCGCGGCGTGTTCCTCTCCTACCAGGGGCTGCGAGCGCCGGAGCCGGCGGCCCGCTGGCAGGCGCTGGCCGGGTTGCCGGAGGCCGCGGCGACCGATGTTCAGCTCGACGAGCCCGGCGTGCGGGTACTGGCGGCGGTGGACGGTTTCGGGGTCTTCGAGAGCCCGGCGCCGCACCGCGCGCGGCAGCCGTTGCTGCTGCATGCCGCCGACTACGGCCAGCGCCCCGCCGCACCAGGCGCGTTGCTGACCATTGCCGGCGGTCAGGCGGAGATGGTGACGGCCAACAGCCTGCCGGGCGTGGTGCTGTCGGCCACACCGGTCGAGTCGCAGATTCAACTGCCGTTCGACGTCGCTGGCGACTCGGTCCGCATTACGGCGCAGCGCGCGGGCGCGACGGCGTTGAGCTTTGGCTTGCCGTTGCGCCAGGTGGCTCCCGCGATTCTGGTGGATGGCGACGGCTTCCCCGTGGTCATCGACGCCGATTCCGGCTTGCAGGTGGATGCGCTGAACCCCGTTCGGCCGGGCGCGCGGCTGCAGATTATGGCGACGGGATTGGGACGCGTACGGCCGGATTGGCCGGCCGGCATGCCCGCGCCCGCCGATCGGCCGCCGGCGGTGATGGCCGCGGTGCGAGTGCTGGTGGACGGCCTGCCGGCTACGGTCGCGCGCTCGGTGCTGGCCCCCGGCTATGTCGGCTTCTACCTGGTGGAGTTCGACGCGCCCCAGTTCCTCAACGCCGGCATCGCCGAGCTCACCGTGGAGGCCGCCGGCCAGCTCAGCAACCCGGTGCGAGTCTATACGGTTCCGGAATAGCGGCGGCGGACCATGCAGGCCGGGAAACGGGGTGGCAACCCATTGAATCGGCGGATGTTCGTGTGCGCTCTGGCGCTCGCTGGAACCGCGCCGGCGCAGGAGCGGAAGCAGCCGGTAGAGAAGCTTGCGCCGTACCTCCCCACGCCCCCATTGGTGGTCGAACGTATGCTCCAGTTCGCCGCCGTGAAGCCGGGCGAGAAGCTCTACGACCTGGGCAGCGGCGATGGGCGCATCGTCATCCTGGCGGCGCAGAAGTTCCAGGCCGATGCCACTGGCGTGGAGATCGATGAGCAACTGGTTAAGGAGAGCTCCGCCCGGATCCATAGCCTGGGACTGGACGGCAAAGCGCGCATCGTCCAGGGTGACCTCCTGCAGCAGGACTACTCGCCGGCCGACGTGCTGATGGTCTACCTGTTGCCCAGCGCCAACGACAAGCTGCGGCCGATCCTGGAACGGCAACTGCGCAACGGCACACGCATTGTGGCCCACGACTTCCCGTTTCGCGGCTGGACTCCGGAGCGGGACCAGTTCATCGAGGACGACGGAGCGGGCCGCAGCCACACGCTGTTCCTGTACGTGATACACAAGTAACGAACTCCCCGCGCCGAACCGGGCGCCGGCCAGCCCTAGCGCTCGAACCAAGCGTTCACAAGCCGCCCATTCTGCTCACGATCTGGTGCGAGAAGACACGCCTGCAACAGGCGCGCCGGGATCATTTTTCACAAATCTGGAGGAACAAAGCCAATTGTCGACTTTTCTTTTTAGAATGATCGATTTATATCGGCTATCTTTCGGTTATTTCCGTCCAATAAGAAAGATTGTCAAAGAACGAGGCCGGCACGCCGCACAAGGGGGCTGGCTGGCTCTAGCATACGCCCGCGTGTCAAGCGAAAATGGCGCGAAGGAGCAGCAGTTTTCTCAGTTGTAGTAGTCGTACGACGCCGCGCCTCGGGCAGTGGAAACGCCGGCCTCAGGACCCCGATTCAAAACGTAAGCCGCAAGAACTGCAGATCGGGCACTTCCGTCGTAGGAACTTACCGCCCAGAAGGACTATTGCCGATCCGCCGCGATGCCGATGTAAAGGGCAGAGGACTTGAACGCATTTCACCCGGTTCGCCCGGGTGACTGAGTCCCGGCGGCAATCATGGTGGCACAGGAATTCGACGACGCCTTAGCGCAGGAACGAGAGCGGATTGCCGCGGACCTGCACGATGGGCCCGTGCAGACCATCGCGGCGCTGCGATGGCGGCTGGAGGCCCTAACGCGGCTGATCCAGAATGACCCGGCGGCCGCAATTGAGGAATTGGCCAGGATCCTGCTGCTGGCCGCTGACGAGGCCGGCGTCTTGCGAGGTTTCCTGGCGAGCCTTCGGCCGGAACAGCAGGGCGGGCGGCCTCTGGGGGAAATATTGGCGAAAATACGAGAAAGTTTCGAGCGCGAGGGCGGACCGCGCGTCGACCTGGAGGTGGCCAGCGAGGCCTGGTGCGGGAGCGCTGAGCGCAACCCGGAAATCGTGAATCTCGTACAGGAGGCGCTGGCCAACGTACGCAAGCACGCCCTGGCGACCTCGGTGCAGGTGAGCGTGAGCCGGCAGGGAGGGATGCTGTTGGTCGTGGTCCACGACGACGGGCGGGGATTCCCCATCCCCGGCGTGTTCAATCTGGAAGCACTGGAGACCCTGGACGCGGGGCCTAAGACGATCCGCTGGCGGGTCCGGAAGAACGGCGGTGCGCTGGAAGTTGAAACATATCCGGGACAAGGAGCGACTCTGCGCATCAAAATGCCTGTATAGGGCCGAAACGAAGGGCATGGGCGCCGCGCTGCCGCGATGGCAGGCGGATCCCCCAGACCCGCGGCCCGCGCCGGAGGCATGCGATGCGCATTGGAATCACCTGCTACCCCACGTACGGAGGGAGCGGAATTGTGGCCACGGAACTGGGCAGCGAACTGGCCCAGCGCGGCCACGAGGTTCATTTCATTACCTATTCGAATCCGATCCGGTTGGACCCGGCCCAGCCGCGGGTCTACTTCCATGAAGTGGAAGTCAGCTCCTATCCGCTGTTCCAGCACCCGCCGTACATGCTGGCGCTGGCTTCGCGGATGGCGGAAATCGCCGAGTGGCAGAACCTGGATCTGCTGCACGTGCACTACGCGATCCCGCACTCGGCTTCGGCGATGCTGGCGCGGCAGATGGTCGCGGCGCGGCGGCGGCTGCCGTATGTAACGACTCTGCACGGCACCGACATCACGATCGTGGGAACCGACCGGGCCTATTTCCCGATCACGCAATACACCATCGAACAGAGCGACGCGGTGACCTCGATCAGCGAGGACTTGCGGCGCGAGACGATCGAAGTGTTTCATATCCAGCGCGAGATCCGGGTGATCCCCAACTTCGTGAACTGCGACCTCTACAAACCCGCCCGGGAGCGGCACGCAGGCCGGCCCCGGCTGCTGCATATTTCCAACTTCCGCGCGGTCAAGCGCGTGACCGACTGTGTGCGCATCCTGGCCGAAGTGCGCCGGCATGTGGATGCGGAGTTGTGGATGGCGGGCGACGGCCCGGAGCAGGGCGCGGCCGAGGCGCTGGCGCACGAGTTGGGGGTGCACGAGGCGGTGCACTTCCTGGGCAAACAGGACCACATTGAGCGGCTGATTCCGCAGTGCGATGTGCTGCTGCTGCCGAGCCGCCAGGAGTCGTTCGGGCTGGCGGCGCTGGAGGCGATGGCCTGCGGCGTAGTGCCTGTGGCGACGCGGGTGGGCGGCCTGCCGGAAGTGGTGATCCATGGCGAGAGCGGGTACCTCGAAGCGGTGGGCGACGTCGCCGGCCAGGCCGGGCGAGTGCTGGAATTGCTGGGCAATCCCGGGCTGCGCGCGGAGATGGAGCGCCAGGCCAGACAGCGCGCCGAAAAAGTGTTCTGCAGCACCCTGATCATTCCGCGCTATGAGGCGCTGTATCACGAACTGGCGGGGTGAGCGGCGCTTAGGCCGGGATGTGTGCACGGGCCTGGGGCGGCGGCATGAAGAACACCGCCGAATGCCGCATTCGACGATGTGAACGCATCAAACAGAAGTGGGGGATTCATGCAAGAGCAACTGATACTGGCGATCGACGGGATGCACTGCGATGGATGCGTGCGCAGAGTCGCGGCGGCGCTGGCGAAGGTGCCAGGCGCCGCGGTGGAGCAGGTGGAAGTCGGCTCGGCGAAGGTCCATTTCGACACGGAAAAGGCGAGCCAAAAGGAACTGATCGATGCCGTTAACGGGATCGGCTTCACCGCCCGGCAGGCCTGAGAGCGGCGCCGCCGGGCCGGCCACGGCGCGGGCGACGCTGACCGTCAAAGGGATGACGTGCGCGGCCTGCCAGTCCTTTGTCCAGCGGACGCTGGAGACGCAGGCCGGTGTGCGTGGCGCGGCCGTCAATCTGATGATGGAGAACGCGACGGTGGAGTACGACCCGCTGCTGGTGTCGCCCCAGCAGTTGGCCGCGGCGATCAACTCGACCGGCTACGAAGCCTCGCTGCCACCGCCGGGACGCAGCGCAACCGCCGAAGAGGAGCAGCAGGACCGCGACCAGCAGGCGGCCTACGAGCGGCTGCGGCGCGAGACGGCGTGGACGCTGGTGGCGGCCGCCGTGGCCATGGCCTTGTCGATGCCGCTGATGCAGCACGGCAGTCTCGACCCGTTGCTGCACCGCGTGGCGATGGCGTTGGACGCCCCGTTCCGAGCGCTGTGCCCGTGGCTCTATGAACTGCCCGCGGAAGGCTTGCGGTGGGCGCTGCTGATCCTGAGCGCGGGCGTCATGGCGCTCACCGGGCGCCGGTTCTACGTCAAGGCCTGGGCCGCCGCGCGGCACCGCACCACGGACATGAACACGCTGATCGCCGCCGGCACGGGTGCGGCGTTCCTGTACTCGGCGGCGGTGACCGTCGCGCCCCGCTTGTTCGAATCGCGCGGCGTGCCGGCGGAGGTGTATTTCGAGGCTGTGGTGTTCATCCTGGCGTTGGTGCTGGCCGGCAACACGATGGAGGCGCGGTCGCGGCGGCGCGCGGCGGCGGCGATGCGCGCGCTGGCTAAGCTGCAGCCGGCGACGGCGCGGGTGGAGCGCGACGGCGTGGAGACGGAGGTCGCGCTGGAGGAGCTGCGGCGGGGCGACGTGGTCGTGATCCGGCCGGGCGAACGGGTGCCCGCCGACGCGGTGGTTGTCGAGGGAATGAGCAGCGTGGACGAGTCGATGCTGACGGGCGAGCCGGTGCCGGTCGACAAAGAGACCGGCGCGCGCGTGATCGGCGGCACGACCAACAGCCAGGGGCTGCTCAAAGCCCGCATCACGGCGCTGGGCGCAGAGACGATGCTCGAGCAGGTTCTGCGGCTGCTGCGCGCGGCTCAAGGCGAGAAGGCCCCCATGCAACGGCTGGCCGACCGCGTCAGCGCCGTGTTCGTGCCGGCGGTGTTCGGCATTGCGGCGCTGACTTTCGCGGTGTGGATGCTGAGCGGACAGGAACTGGCCAGGGCCGCCGCGGTGAGCGTGGCGGTGCTGATCATCGCCTGCCCGTGCGCGATGGGGCTGGCCGTGCCAACGGCGGTGATGGTGGCGACGGGGCGCGCGGCGCGGCTGGGGATTCTGGTGCGCGGCGGCGAGGCGCTGGAGCGCATGGCGTCCATCGACATGGTGGTTTTCGACAAAACCGGGACGCTGACCGAAGGGAAGTTTGAAGTGGTGGCCGTGGAACCGGCGGAGGGCTGGAGCGCGGAGCAACTGCTGCGCCTGCTGGCGGCGCTGGAGAAGGCTTCGGAGCATCCGCTGGGCGCGGCCGTGGTGCGCGCCGCGGAAAGCCGGGCCGTGGGAGAGTTGTTGCCGGTGGAGCGATTCCAGGCCTTGACCGGCATGGGCGCCGAGGGTTGGGTCGGGCGCGCGCCGGAGACGCCGGTCCACGTCCTCGCCGGGAAACGGGCGCTGCTCGAGGCACGGGGAATCGCGCTGCCCGCCGAAGGGGTTCATGCGGCGGCCGGCCAAAGCGTGATCTGGGTTGCGGCGGCGGAGCGCTATGCCGGGCTGGTGGCGCTGGCCGACCGGCCGCGGGCGGGGGCGCGGGCAGTGGTGCAGCGGCTGCGAAGCGCGGGCTTGCGCGTCATGATGCTGAGCGGCGACCAGGAATCCACCGCCCGGGCCGTGGCCCGCGAGGTGGGGATTGAGGACGTCGTGGCGGGCGTGTTGCCGCAGGGCAAACTCGAGACGTTGCGGCGCCTGCAGGCCGAAGGGCGGCGCGTGGCGATGGTCGGGGACGGCATCAACGACGCGCCGGCGCTGGCCGCGGCGCACGTCGGCGTCGCGCTGGCCACGGGCACCGATGTGGCGCGTGAAGCGGCCGACCTCACGCTGATGCGGCCGGACCTGGAACTGCTGCCGCAGGCCCGGGAACTGGCGCTGGCGGCGGTGCGGCTGATGAAGCAGAACCTGTTCTGGGCCTTGTTCTACAACGCCGTCTGCATTCCCATCGCCGCCGGGGTCCTGTACCCGTCGCTCGGCCTGCTGCTGAGCCCCGTGATCGCCAGCGCGGCCATGGCGTTCAGCTCGGTGAGCGTGGTCTCGAACAGCCTGCGGCTGGCCGGCTGGAAGCCGCGCTGAAGCGGTAAACACCGCCTGGGTGGAAGGGTCTGGATGCGGCTTCCACGGCCTTCGGCGGCAGCCCGCGGCGGCCGTGTCATTTTCGCGCCCGGGAACAAACCAGCCCGAGCGGGCGTCCATTTAAGCAGACCGCCAGTTGGATTGATCGGCGGTATGATGAGTCCTGTGGAGGCTCCCTTGACGCCGGGTCGGAATGGAAACGACCGTAATCGGCTGGACGACCTCCCGGCGACCCCGGGAACGCTCGACGAGCAGGCTCTGCTCGATGGGCTGAAAACCGGGGACGAGGCCGCGTACGAGTATTTGCTCGAGCATTTTCAACAGCCTGTCTACAGCCTGGTGCAGCGCCTGATCGACGATCCGAATGAGGCCAGCGACGTCACCCAGGAGGTCTTCCTGAAGATCTTCCGCAGTGTTGGCCAGTTTCGTGGAGACAGCAGCCTGAAGACCTGGGTTTACCGGATTGCCGTGAACGAAGCCTACAACCGCAGGCGCTGGTTCGGACGGCACCGCAAACCGGAACTCGGGCTGGAGACGCAAGAGCCTGGACGCAGCCAATTGGACCATCTCCACGATCGATCCCGAACGCCTTACGACCTCGCGCTGAACGAGGAGCGGAAGAGCGCGATCGAGAAAGCACTGGCAGGCCTGAATCCGGCCTTCCGCTCCGCGGTGATTCTGCGGGATCTGGAAGAGCTGAGTTATGAGGAGATTGCCGACGTTCTCGACATTTCACTCGGCACGGTAAAGTCCCGCATCCTGCGTGGCCGCGAGGCGCTGCGCAGGGCGCTACTGGACCAGTTCGAACCGGCTCGGGGCTTCGATTTCACGCCCCAGCCGGCGGACTGAGAGAATTCGGGGGCGATATGGATTGCCTGCAGGTTCAATGGATGCTCTCGGCATTCCTCGACGACCGCGTCGTGGAATCCGAGCGGCGCGTCCTGAAAGAGCACATCCAACACTGCGTCGATTGCGGCGCGCGGCATGCCGGCCTGGTGGCGGCACGCAATGCGCTGCGGGCGGCCCCGGTCCGGCCGGTCAATCGGCAACTGGCTTTGGCTTTGCGCATTCTGGCCTCGCGCGAGGCCGCGCGGCGCCGGCGGCAGGTGGATTTCCGGACACGTTTCCGCGACCTGGCCGGCCGTCTGACGTTCCATGCCAATGAGCTGATGAAGCCTTTTGCGCTGCCGGCGGCGGGCGGATTGGCGACCGCGCTGCTGCTGTTCTTCGTTGTCATGACCAGCTTCCAGGGCATCGTCTCAGGGCCGCGGCCGAACGACGTGCCCACCATGCTGACCACGGGACCGCTCCTCAAATCCACGCTGCTGGACACGGTGCCGAATGAAATCTCGGTCTATGTCCTGGTCGATGGCCAGGGCCGCGTGATCGACTATGTCCCGCAGGAAGACCTCTCCGTCGAGGCCAAGAAGCAATTGCGCCTGGCCATCGGGAGTTCGCTGCTGTTTACTCAATTCGACCCGGCCACGAACTTCGGCCGGCCGACCGCGGGCTGGGTGCGCGTCAAATATCGCAGCACGCAACTCGACGTTCGCGGTTGAGCGGAACGAACACGGCAGCGCGGAGGGAACCTCGCAGCGTGGGCCAGCGCCTGGGACAGCATTTTCTATTCGATCGTTCCATTCTCGAGCGCATCGCCGGCGCCGCGTGTGGCGCGCATGCATCGACGGTCATCGAGATCGGCCCCGGTCCCGGCAGCCTGACCGAACGGCTGCTGCCGCGCTGCGACCGGCTGGTTGCCGTGGAACTCGACCACGCGCTGGCCGAGGCGCTGCGTTCGCGCTATGCCGCGGATCCCCGCTTTGAACTCGTCGAAGCCGACGTGCTCCACATCGACCTGTCGCGCTGGGGCCGCGCCGTGGTCGTGGGCAATATTCCGTACTACATCACGTCGCCGATTGTGGAACGCGCGCTGGGCCTCGGCCCGCTGCTCGAACGCGCCGTTTTCCTGGTGCAAAAAGAAGTGGCCGTCCGGCTCGCGGCGGCGCCCGGCAGCCGCGACTACGGCTACTTGAGCGTCGCCGTCCAACTGCGCTGCCATGTGCAAACGCTGTTCAGCGTGAAGCGCGGCGCGTTTCGCCCGCCGCCAAAAGTAGAAAGCGCGGTCGTGCTGCTCGAGCCTCGCGTCGAGCCGCTGTGCGCCGACGTGCCGGGCTTCCTGCGATTCGCTTCGGCGTGCTTCCGGCAGAAGCGCAAGACGCTCAGAAACAACCTGGCCGGAGTCTATGAAAAGGAGCGGATCGAGGCCTTGGAGGAGGCTCCACTGCGCGCCGAACAACTCGCGGTGAGTGAGTTGGTGCGGCTGTTCGCTAAACTGAAAGATTCATGATCCGAGTCCGATTCGCGCCCTCCCCCACCGGCTATCTGCACATCGGCAGCGCCCGCACGTTCATTTTCAATTGGCTTTTCGCGCGCCACGGCCAGGGCAAGATGATCCTGCGCATCGACGACACCGACGTGGAACGCAACTCTCAGGCGTCGCTCGACAGCATCATGGACGGTCTCACCTGGCTCGGCCTGAGTTGGGACGAGTTGTACCGCCAAAGCGACCGCACCGCGCTCTACACCAAAGCCGCCTGGACGATTTTCGAAAAAGGCATGGCCTATCGCGACTTCACGCCCGCCGTGGAGAACCCCGAAGACAAGCCGTTTGCTGGCCAGACGTGGCTGTTCAACACGGGCGCGCGCGAAGTGAGCCGCGAGGAAAGCGACCGGCGCGCTGAGGCGGGCGAACCGTTCGTGCTGCGCTTCAAGGTGCCGCGCCAAGGCGGAGGAGAGGGCATAACGTTCTGGGACTTGGTCTTTGGCGAGCAGTCAAGGTCATTTGACGACACCGAGGACTTTGCGTTGCTGCGCTCGAACGGCATGCCGACATATCACCTGGCATCGTGTGCCGACGACGTGGATCTGGGAATCTCGCATATCATCCGCGGCCAGGATCACCTGACCAACACGTTCAAGCATGTCCTGATCTTCATGTCCCTGGACCCAGACAACAGGGATCGCCGATTCGCGCACCTGCCGCTGCTGATCGCGCCGGACGGCGCCAAGCTCTCCAAGCGCAAGCACGGCCCGGTGGTCTCGGTCACGACGTACCGCGATGCCGGTTTCCTGCCCGAGGCCTACATCAATTTCCTGTGCCTGCTCGGCTGGAATCCCAAGGACGATCGCGAGAAGATGTCGCTCCAGGATCTCATCGACGCGTTCACTCTGGAAGGCGTCAACCGCTCCAACGCCGTGGTCAATTTCACCGAAGCGGATCCCATCGATTCGAAGGCGCTATGGCTGAACTCGCAGCACATCTACGCGCTGAGCGTCGAGGAGTTGACTGATCGTCTGCTGCCCGTCGTGCAGGGCGCGGGTATTGAAATTACGCGTGAGAAAATGCTGCGCATCACGCCGCTGATTCAGGAGCGCATCAAGACCCTGCGCGACGTGCTGCAGGTCGCCGACTTCTTCTTCGTGAAACAACTGCCGCCCTACGACACGGCGGAACTCACGCCGCAGAAGGGCAGCGCGGAGATGGCGCTCAAGGCGCTCGAACGCGCGCGCACAGTGCTCGAAACGGCGGAGTTCTCGCATGCCGGACTGGACGCAGTTCTGCGCGCGGAGGCAGTATCGCTGGGCATCAAGGCCGGCCAGATGTTCCAGCCGATTCGCGTCGCGGTGTGCGGACGAAAGGTCGCGCCGCCGCTGTTTGAAACGCTCGAGGTTTTGGGGCCAAAGACTTCCTTGGAACGGATTGACCAGGCGATTGAGATGCTGCGGCGGGCGGCTGCGCCGGCATGAACAAACCGGCGCACGGATGCCGACTCTGCAATTGAAATGAGTTTAAGATCCAATTATTGCGGCCTGCAAACTGGTGGAACCCGCCGGTTTTGCACTTGCTCCACGCAGAGCCGGATGCAAATGAGGATGGCCCGCGAGAAGGAATTGCCAGCTTATGTCTAATGACCCGAGAGGCGATCCAACCGGAAAGCCGACTTCGACCCCATCCGCAACCGGGGAGGCGCAGGCGCGCCCCTCCCATTTCATTCGCGACATCATCCTCCAGGACATTGCCAGCGGCAAGCACGGCGGGCGCGTGCACACGCGCTTTCCTCCCGAGCCCAACGGCTATCTGCACATCGGCCACGCGAAATCCATCTGCCTGAACTACGGGCTGGCCCAGGAGTTCGGCGGGAAGATGAATCTGCGTTTCGACGACACCAACCCGTGCAAGGAAGAGACCGAGTACGTCGACTCGATCATTGAGGACGTGCGCTGGCTGGGCGCGGATTGGGAAGACCGCCTGTTTTACGCCTCCGACTACTTCCAGCAGCTCTACGAATGGGCCGTCGTGCTGGTCAAGAAAGGCAACGCCTATGTTTGCGACCTCACCGCCGACGAGGTGCGCGAGTACCGCGGCACGCTCAGCGAACCCGGCAAGGAGAGCCCCTTTCGCAACCGCTCCGTCGAGGAAAACCTCGATCTGTTTGAGCGCATGAAGAGCGGCGAGTTCCCCGACGGCTCCCGCACTTTGCGATCCAAAGTCGACATGGCGTCGCCCAATCTGAACATGCGCGACCCGGTGATGTACCGCATCCTGCACGCCGAACATCACCGCACCGGCGACAAGTGGTGCATCTATCCGATGTACGATTACACGCACGGCCAGTGCGACTCCATCGAGGGCATCACGCACTCGATCTGCACGCTCGAGTTCGAGGATCACCGCCCGCTGTACGACTGGTACATTCAGGCGCTGGGCATCTTCGCGCCGCAGCAAATCGAATTCGACCGCCTCAACCTCACCTACACTCTGCTCAGCAAGCGCAAGCTGCTGGCGCTGGTGCAGAACAAGGTGGTCAACGGTTGGGACGATCCGCGCATGCCGACCCTCAGCGGCATCCGCCGCCGCGGCTACACGCCCGAGGCGATGCGCACCTTCTGCTCGCGCATCGGCGTTTCGAAAACCAACGGGATGATTGAATTCGGCCTGCTGGAGCACGCCGTGCGCGAAGACCTCAACAAGCGCGCCCGCCGCGTGATGGCCGTGCTCCGCCCGTTGCGCGTCGTCATCGAGAACTACCCCGAGGGCCAGGTCGAGATGATGGAGGCCATCAACAATCCGGAGGACGCCGCGATGGGCACGCGCCAGGTGCCGTTTTCCAAAGTGGTCTACATCGAACAGGACGACTTCCGCGAGCAGCCGCCCAAGCATTTCTACCGGCTTTCGCCGGGCCGCGAAGTGCGCCTGCGCTATGGCTACCTGGTCACCTGCACGGACGTCGTGAAAAACGAGCAGGGCGAAGTCGTCGAAGTGCGTTGCACCTACGACCTGGCCACGCGCGGCGGCAACACGCCCGACGGCCGCAAGGTGAAATCCACCATCCACTGGGTCTCCGCCGCGCATGCCATCGAAGCCGAGGTCCGGCTCTACGAGAGCCTGTTTCTGACCGAGGACCCTAACGACACCAGCCGCGGCCAGGATTGGACCGACAACCTCAATCCCAACTCGCTCGAAGTGATCGGCCATCCCAAACTGGAGCCCAGCCTCGCCGGCGCCGTGCCCGGCGAGTCCTATCAATTCGAACGTCTGGGCTACTTCTGCGCGGACAAAGATTCAACGCCCGGCCGGCTCGTTTTCAACCGCACCGCCGGCCTGCGCGACTCGTACGCCAAAATGGAAAAAGCGAAGGGATGATCATAGAAACGATATGGTGATCGTCGGACTTGGCGGGCTCTCGAACAACCCTGCCTGCGCCGTTCTGCGCGATGGCGCGATCGTCGCGGCGGCGGAGCAGCACAAGATCGCGCGGCGTTTCGAGCTGCAGGAGATTCCATCCGAGGCCCTCAACGCCTGTCTGGAACTCGCCAAAGCATCGCCCTCGGAAGTCGCGGCCGTGGCCATCGCGCGGCCCTTCTCTGACCGCCGCGACAGCCGCATGCAGTTGCTGTTGCGGGAGCGCTTCCCCAACGCGCGCATCGCCACCGTCGAGCACCATCGGGCGCACGCCGCGTCGGCTTACTTCGCCTCGCCGTTCGAGGAAGCGACTGTGTTGACGCTCGACCGCTCGGGCGACTTTCGTTGTGGCGCGCGGTGGCACGCGCACTCGAACGCCATCGACCTCGATACGGAAATCTCTTACCCCGACTCGATCGGCGATCTCTACACGCGCGTCACGGAGCTGCTCGGCTTCCGGCCGCGCAGCGAAGAGCACAAGGTGCAATGGCTGTCGGCCTTCGCGCCGGACGACCTGGCCTCGGTCTTCCGCCGGATGATGCTGCGCGAGACGACGGGCTTCCGGCTGGACCGCACCTTTTTCGACTCGGACCGCCTCGGCAAGGGCGGCTTCAGCGACCGTTTTTACGAGGAGATCGGGCTCGACGAAGATTCGAGCATCGACGACGGCTGGCGCGCGCGCATCGCCTCCGGCCTGCAATCGGCCGTCGAGCAACTGACGCTCGAGATGGCCGGCGAGGGCGAGAACCTGTGCCTCGCCGGCGGGTTGTTCTACAACGCCATGCTGGTCTGCGCCTTCGAGCGCAGCGGGCGCTGGAAAAACGTCTTCGTCCAGCCCGCCGCCGGCAACAGCGGCACCTCCATGGGCGCGGCCTGGTGGGCCTGGCACGGCGTGTTCGGGCGCACGGAGCGCGCGCCGCTGAAGACCCTCGCGCTCGGCCCCGGCTTCGGCGTCGCCGGCGTCAAGGAAGTCCTCGAAAACTGCAAGCTGCGCTTCGAATTGCTGTTGACCAACGACGCCATCATCCGCGCCGCGGTCGAGCAGATGGCCGGCGACAAAATCCTCGCCTGGATGCAAGGCCGCATGGAGTTCGGTCCGCGCGCCCTCGGCAATCGCTCCATTCTCGCGTCGCCGCTCAATCCCTATTCCAGTGAGAACCTGAACATCTACATCAAGCGCCGCGAGCGCTTCCGCAAATTCGCGGCGTCGGTGCCGGCGGAGGCTGCATCGCGCTACTTCGAAGCCGGTGCCAACGCGCGCTTTCTCGCCACCGTCAGCAAAGTGCGCCCGGAGTATCGCAAGACATTCGAAGCCGCGCTGCTCGGCCCCGATACGCTGCGCGTACATGTAGTCGAGAAAGAGGAGAACCCGCTGTTCCACGCCCTGCTCACCGAGTGGGGCGTGAAAACCGGCCTGCCGGTGCTCTACAATACTTCGTTCAACCTGTTCGGCGATCCGCTGGTCTGCACGCCGCGCGATGCGGTGCGCAGCTTCTACTCTTCCGGAATCGACGCCATGATCGCGGGCAGCTTTCTGCTGGAGAAGTAGCGCGGCGCGCGCTGCCGTGGGAGGTTGCGCTCGCCCTACGGCGCAGCTTCCTTCATCCTGTGCCGCTTCCAGCCTTCGCCGAGTTGCTCGAGTTGCTCGCCACTGAGCCGCTTCGCGGCCAGCGAAAACAGCACTCGCTCTTCGACTTCGAAATGCTCGCGGGTCACATCGATCAGCCGCGCCAGGCAGCCGCGCGCCGCCGCCTCGCTCTCGCACTCTCGTAGTAGCCCCAGCTCCTGAGCCATCTGGATGTGCTCGCCGCGCATCGCGTCGAGGACCTCATGGAACCCGTCCCGACCCGGCGCCAGCGCATCAAACAAGTAGCGGTCCTCAGTCACGGCGTGAGTCATGAGAACTCGCTCCAGCAATGCGCCCGCCTCGTGTAACTGTGCCAGGCCCATCCGCGCCGCGCCCTGCTCCATGTGCTCAAACAGCGTCAATATCGCGGCATGCTCGCCCAGCAGTCCGTCCAGAATGTTCATGCGCTTTCGCCGTTCCAGCTCCGATAGTCCATTATGAACGAGAAATGCCGTCGATTTAACATGAATCTTCCCAGGCTTTATAGACCCAAATTGCGGAAAAACTCAACAAAATCGGCGAAATTAGGGCAAAATGCTGAGATGTTCCGGTCCCACTGCAGGGCCCGGGGCGAAACCCAACACGGCAGCGGCCTCGTCGGCGATCAGCGGACCCATGCGCCCTGAACGCCTGGCGCCAGGCTTCGAGATGAGGCGCACGGTGGAAAGTGAAAGAATAGCAGCGTTATGAAACCGACGTTGATCTCTGCGCTGCTCTCCCTTGGCCTGCTGGCATCGCTTGCCGCGGCCGACAAACCCGTGATCGATACGTCCAACTCGCCAAATGCGATTCTTCACGGCGTCCCCGTCACGGCCGTGAAACTGGGCGACGGCTTCTGGACCGAGCGGCGTCGCGTGAATGAAGACGTCAGTCTGCCGACCATGTTCGAACTGCTCGAGCAGAACGGCATCCTCGACAACTTCCGCCGCGCCGCCGGCACGAAGGATGTGCCGCGCCGCGGGCCGGTCTACACCGACTCCGACATCTATAAGTGGATCGAGGCCGATGCATTCGTTCTCCAAAACCATGACAACGCCAAGCTGCGCGCGCTCGGCGAAGGCGCGATCGACACGATTGTCGCGGCGCAGCAACCCGATGGCTATCTCAACACGCTCTATGTGAAGGAGCGCGCCGCGCAGCGCCACACGCGCATGGCGGACAACCACGAGCTCTATTGCCTGGGCCACATGCTCCAGGCGGCCGTGGCGTGGAAGCGCGCGACCGGCGAAACAAAACTGCTCGATTCCGGTTTGAAGATGGTCGCCTACCTGCTGCTCAATTTCGGTCCCGATAAGAAGCCGCTCCTGGAGGGACATCCGGAAGTCGAGATGGCGCTGATCGAGTGCTATCGCGAAACCGGCGACAAGCGCTACCTCGAGTTGGCTCACTATCTGCTCGAATCCGACCCGCGCATCAAACTCGATAAGTCCTCGATCGTTTATCACAACACGGGCCGCCCGTTCTGGGAGCGCACGATTCTCGAAGGCCACGCCGTGCGCGCCATGTACGCCTGCTCGGGCGCCACCGATTATTACCTCGAGACCGGCGACCAGCGCTACAAGGATGCGCTCGACCGGCTGTGGCAGGACCTCGTCGGCCGCAAAATGTACATCACCGGCGGCGTCGGTT
>Ga0187851_10000138_pt1 | contig 75293 bp, 90 predicted proteins | sample June2016WEW_6_10_FD_132997 | JGI IMG/M metagenome (GOLD analysis project Ga0187851, IMG submission 132997) | Peatland microbial communities from SPRUCE experiment site at the Marcell Experimental Forest, Minnesota, USA - June2016WEW_6_10 | ecosystem: Environmental > Terrestrial > Soil >... | reverse complement strand
GGTTCCCGCGGGGAGGCTCGTAAAGCGATAATTGCCATGGCTATCGGTTACGGTCGAAAGTTCGCCCGGATCAAGAATGCCGTTATTGTTCTTGTCGATGTAGATCGTCCAACCGGGGATCTTTCAAAAAAATATCCGCCCACGATCGCGCATACGATGACAATGACAAGGCCCCCGACGATATATAAAACGAGCCGCTTCATTCCTTTAATCATTGCATTTATTATGACAAAAGGCTACGCTTTCACTATGATTCTCCTCTTCACCGGCAACGGAAAAGGAAAGACGACGGCATCGCTCGGACAAATGGTCCGCGTGCTGGGGCGTGGGAAGTCGGCGCTGATGATCCAATTCATCAAAGGGCCGTGGATCTCCGGCGAGGACGAGTTTGCCGCCGCGAGCAATCTTCCCGTCGACCGGTTCGCCATTCGAAAGATGGGGCTAGGCTTCGTCGGCATCCTTGGTGATAAATTACCGATCGAAGAACATAAAGCGGCGGCACGAAAGGCGCTCCATATGTTCGTGGAGGAAAAGAATTCCGGGCATTGGCACTTGATCGCGCTTGATGAAGTGAACGTGGCAATCTCGCTCGGCCTGCTTACCGTCAAAGAGGTTATCGCCGCAGTCAAAGATTATCCCGATAACCGCATCTTGATCCTGAGCGGGCGCGGTGCGGCGCAGGAATTGATCGACATTGCCGACCTTGCGACGGAAATGCGTGAGATCAAACATCCGTTCGCGCAAGGCGCGAAAGCGCGGCCGACGGTGGAGTTTTAGCGCCACGCCGCGGAGTTCTAACCCCACGCCGGATATGGTATCCTAACGCTATTGATGCGTAATTTTTTGAACAAATGGTCGGTGTTTTTTATTATCGTCGCGATCGGGATAGTTGTTGTCTTTTTTTATAGCGCTTTTCTTACCAATATATTTTTAGGAACATATAAGGTTTTAGGAAGTATCGGGCAATCGCAAAGCACCGCTTCCCCATCTGCCGTTGACAGCACGAGTACTTCCCTCTCCGCGCTGACGCCGATCGACGTCAGCGCATACAATGCAAAACTATTGGCAATCGCGAATGTGCCACCGCGCACGATCACGGTGACGGTCACGTCCACCGTTCCCGGCACGACCACGATCGCAACATCAAAGGTTACCAAAACCGTTCCGGGTACGAGCGCATGGCCTGTGAAAACGGTTTTGCCGGACGCTGGCGCATTGCTTCCCTTCAACCGCATCGTTGCGTACTATGGTAACTTCTATTCCACGCAGATGGGCGTGCTCGGCGAATATCCGCCGGATGAGATGATGGCGATGCTCGCCTCCACAACCGCGGAGTGGCGCGCAGCAGATCCGTCAACGCCGGTCATCCCCGCGCTCGATTACATTGCGGTGACGGCACAAGGCAGCGCGGGCGCTGATGGGAAATATCGCTTACGCATGCCTGCGAGCCAGATCCAAAAAGCGATCACACTCGCAAACTCGGTGAACGGCCTCGTGTTCCTGGACGTGCAAGTGGGATGGAGCAACGTCGAGACGGAAGTGCCACTCCTCGCGCCATATTTAAAGTTGCCGAACGTGGAGCTCTCGCTCGATCCGGAATTCGATATGGAACTCGGCGTAAAGCCGGATCATGAGATCGGCACGATGGACGCGAGCGACATCAACTTCGCCGCAAATTTTTTGGCGAACATCGTGAATCAAAACAACCTCCCGCCAAAAATTTTGGTAGTGCACCGCTTTACCGAGGATATGGTGACAAACTATCAAAAGATTGCGCCCCTGCCGCAGGTGCAGATTGTGATGGACATGGACGGCTGGGGTTCGCAGGCGAAAAAGATCAACACGTACCAACGCATTGAGGCCGCCGAGCCCGTGCAGTTCACCGGATTCAAGCTGTTCTATAAGAACGACCTCCTGTCACCGAGCACCGGGATGCTTATGCCGGCTCAAGTTTTGCAGCTTAGCCCGCAGCCGAGCTATATACAGTATCAATAACAGCTACGCGATCTTCGCGAGCAGCGCCCGATAGTCCTTCGTGGTAAGGTGCCAATCGCCGGGCTTCAGCGGATTATCAAGATCGGTCAGCACGAGGAAGATCGCATATGCAAGCGAAGCGATGCTTGCGGTGAACACGAACGCGAGATAGATATCTTTTATGGCGATGAACATCGAGAGCGCGATGAGCAGGAACGCGGCAAAGCGCAGGGTGTTCCGCAAAAGCGGCGGCATGTGTTCGGCACTGTGCTGGAGTCGTGCGGAGCGATGGTTCAACACGGTTGAGAGCAGCGCGAATGAGGTCGGCATAAGCTGCGGCGCCTCGTCAAAAATTTTATAGATGCTGTTGTTGAGATCGGTGATGATGTCTTCCACTTCCTTGCTCTTCTCTCCTTTCTCACTATACCGCCAACCTTCTTTTATAATGAGTTCAAGATAACGCTTGATCTCGGCGTGGATCGCATCTTTTATCTTTTCCGGGAAATTGCTGGACCATAAATATAGTTTTTCCAAGCCGTCCACCTCGCCGCGCACCGCGTCGGTGAGCGCGTTCCATTCCTCCCATTCTTGTTGGATCGCAAAACCGGCGAGTACGCCGAAGATAGTACCGACGACGGCGTAGAGGTATGGGGTCTCGTCAATATTGGAAAGCAGAAGGCGCGTATCATACAAGCTGCTCGTCCGGATAAAATAGAATATCGTCCCAAAGATGATCAGGAACGGGATAAGTTTTTTTACGAGTGCCATATGGAGTAATATTACCATATGCAGATCCCCCGCAGACAATGGAGCCGCCGTCCGCCACCGAACTATGAACCGGTGTATTTGACGCCGGAGGGCGTCGCGCGGTTGAAAGCGCGACTTGAGCGGCTGAAAGCGTCACTGCCTGCGGCTATCGCGGAAACGTCACGCACTTCGGCGTACGGTGACCGCTCCGACAACGCGGAATATAAAGAGGCAAAAGGGATCCTCCGCCGCACACACGGGCAGATTTTCAATATCGAAGATCAGCTCAAGCGCGTGGTGATCATCCCTTCGGGCGCCGACGCTATGGGAACGATACAGCTTGGCTCAACGGTGATCGTGGAAATAAAAAAGGACGGCGCATTATTACGGAAGACATTTCGCATCCTCGGCTCATCGGAAACCGATCCTGGGCGCGGACGCATCTCCCACACATCACCGCTCGGAGCCGCATTGCTCGGGCGCGCCGCGGGCGATGTGGTGACGGTGCAAACGCCGGGTGGAACGCAGGAATATAAAGTGGTTGAGGTGAGGTAAAAAAATGGCACGATCCGTTCAGGACGATGCCATGCGAGAGCCTCAACGCGTTTGCGCGCGCGCGAGATTGCGTTGGATGCGCAAGCTTCGGGCTTCATTTCTCCGCTCGATCATTTGCTCGATGCGATTGATGGCCGCGCAGAGCAATACGATCTTTTCCGCTTCGAAGGAACTTGGGTCCCGCTCTTGGACATGCATACGACAGTCGTCGCACGTGACCAGGTGATACAGGTACTCTGGGTTTCGTTCTCTCTCGGCGATTTCAATTATTTCAGAAAGAGAACGTTTGCATTTGCGCAAACAATAAAAGAATGCACAATCTTCCGATGCCAAATTCTTTTTGCGGCGGAACAGTACCGCCTGGGATGCCATGCTGTTGATCCTCCTGTGTGGTGTGCCATCTGTCACTCTATCTTCTTCTGTTTTTCATGTCAATAAAAATTTGGAGATATTGCGATCCTGCGGTACAATCAAGCGGCTATGGAAAAATCATATACAAAACTTAAAAAGCTGAGCGAGAAGAACGGAGACATCGAGTTTCAGGCGGAGGTGCCGGTGGAGTTGTTGGAAGAATATTCGCTCGCGGCGCTTGCCGAGCTGGCGGAGGATTTTGCGCTTCCGGGATTCCGCAAGGGTAAGGTACCGCAGGAAAAGGTGCGCGAGCACATCGGCGAGATGTCGCTCTTGGAGGATGCCGCCAATGGGGCGCTTCGTGATGCGATGGCTCAGATCGCCGAAGACGAGAAGCTGAACGTCATCGGGCGGCCACAGGTCGTGATCGTGAAGATCGCACCGAAAAATCCGCTGGAATTCAAGATCCGCTATGCGCTCCTTCCGGACATCTCGCTTCCCGATTATAAAAAGATCGGCAAGACCATTTTTGAGCGCAGGGATCCGACCGATGTAAGTGAAAAAGAAGTGGATGAGGCGGCGACACGAATACAAAAGATGATCATGAGCGCGATGAAACCCGGCACGGAAAAGGACGCGCCCATTCCCCCGCTCACCGACGAGACCGTCAAGCAGTTCGGCAACTTCGCGACTGTGGCGGATTTCCGTGCGGAGCTCAAGCGCCAACTGGAACAGGAAAAAGTGTTACACATGAAGGACGGTCGTCGCGAGGAAACGATCAAAGAGATCGTCAAACATGCCAAACTGAAAGTTCCGCAACTGCTCGTGGATCAGGAGCTTTATGAATTCTTGATCGATCGCGATGAGCAGCTCAAGACCGCCGGACTATCGCTCGATGAATATTTAAAGCAGATTGGAAAGACGGCGGAGCAATTGGAAAAAGATGAGCGTGCGCTCATTGAAGATGATCTGCGGATGAGCATGGTCGTCCAGGAGATCCGCAAAAAAGAAAATCTTAGCGCCGACGACCGTGATATTCATTCTTTGATAGCGCAGCTCAAGCTCCGCTATCCGGAGCGAAAGGAAGAAGAGCTCCATCGCACCGCCGAGGCGATGATCATCCAGAATAAATTATTCGCACTGTTGGAAGGCGCTCCCGTACCGGAATTGAAAGAAGTTACAGATGGCGATGTAAGATTAAAAGAGGAGGCGGAAAAATAAATTAAATAAAAACAACCTATGGAAATAAAGAATAAAGTAATCATCGTGACGGGCGCCTCGGACGGCATCGGTGAGGCGGTGGCGCGGAAACTGGCACATGCCGGCGCAAAGGTAGTGCTCGCCGCGCGTTCTGACGAGAAGCTTGCCAAGCTCGCGCATGAGCTCGTGGGTTCGGTTGCCGTACATACCGATATGACCCAGCAGGCGGATATCCAAAATCTCATTGACCGTACGATGGAGATCGACGGCCGCGTTGATATCCTCATCAATAATGCCGGCCAAGGCATGATGGGTCCGGCGGAAACCATCGACATTGATAAGTACAAACACATTATGAATCTGAATGTATACGGTCCGCTATACGCGATGCAACTCGTGATTCCGAAGATGCGCGAGCAGGGCGGCGGCATGATCCTTAATATCAGCTCGCGCGTTTCAAAAAATTATTATCCAAACCTTTCGGCGTACGCTTCAACAAAGTATGCGCTGAACGCGATCTCTCTGACCGCGCGCGAGGAACTTAAGAAAGATCATATCATTGTAAGCGTCTTCCATCCCAAGATGACGGCGACGAGCTTTGGTAAGAATTCCGTCAATGCGAGACCCGAAGCCGCTGCGGCATACGCCGAGCAGGCTCGTGCACGCGGTTTGGAGGTGGACACACCGGAACAAGTGGCGGATAAGATCTTGGAATTGATCAAATCGGAAGCGCCGGAAGCGGAGATGTAGTATGATGGGTACATGTTAATAGACGATGTCAAAGTAAGGATCTCGGCGGGACACGGCGGCGCGGGCAAGGTGGCTTTTAATAAAAACATGATGAGCCTCGGCCCCGCCGGCGGAAGCGGCGGCACGGGTGGCAGTGTTGTGGCCGTTGGCGTCTCCGATCTTTCCGCGCTTGGGCAGTTCCGGTTCAAAAAAGAATTTCCCGCAGAGAACGGCCGCGATGGCCGCGACCAGTTTCGCGACGGTCATGACGGTAAAGATCTCACCTTGAAAGTTCCCGTTGGAACGATTGCGCACAACCTGACGACGGGCGTTGATTTTGAGGTTGACCACGTCGGCGAGCGGGTGTTGCTCGCCGAGGGCGGCAATGGCGGCAAAGGCAATTTTCTTTTCCGCTCATCGCGCAACACGACGCCAAAACAATCCCAGCCCGGCTTGCCCGGCGAGTCGTTCGAATTCCGCCTGGAGTTGAAGTTCATCGCCGATGTCGGCTTCGTCGGCCTGCCGAACGTAGGCAAGTCCAGCTTGTTGAACGAGCTTACGAACGCCAACAGCAAAGTGGCGAACTATGCCTTTACCACACTCGAGCCGAACCTCGGCACCTATTATTCGCTAATCCTCGCGGATATTCCGGGATTGATCGAGGGGTCTTCCACCGGCAAAGGACTTGGCACGCGATTTTTACGCCACATCGAGCGCACGCGCACACTCTTCCATTTTATCTCCGCCGAATCCCCTACCCCTGTCGCCGATTACAAGACGATCCGCGCCGAGCTTGGCGCGTACAGCAAGGCGTTGCTCAAAAAACCCGAGCATCTTTTTTTAACAAAATCGGATGTGGCAGATGAGAAGGCGCTGAAGGCAACATTGACCAAACTAAAAAAAATAGACCCGAAGGTCATCGCAATTTCCATCATTGACGACGAGAGCATCAAGAACGTGCAGAAACTTTTGAATACGATCCAGGCGAAGAAATAGCTGGTCAAATCCCCAAAAAAGTATTATACTGTTCAGACAACGCGCATCCCGCGCGTTCTTATTATGTCATGGCAAACAACGAAGTAATCCTCCGATTCAATGATGTGTCGTTCGAATACGGCAAAAAGCCTATTCTCCACGAGGCCACGTTTTCGGTGCGCCGCGGCGCGAAAGTGACGCTGATGGGTCAGAATGGCGCCGGCAAAAGTACGATGCTCCGATTGATCATGGGCGACCTGCCCACCGAACAGGGCAACGTGATCATAGAGGATGGCATGACGAAGGCGGTTTCCAAGCAGGTCATCCCCCGCGACCAGCTCGACTCGACCGTTTTAGAATTTTTTACGAGCGCATTCCCCGACAAAAAGATCTACGACATCGAACCGCGCATCAAGAAAGTGCTTGACGTGGTAAACCTTATGGCGCCGCTCGACCGTATCGTTAAGAGCTTTTCCGGTGGTCAGCAGGCGCGGCTGCTTCTTGCGCACGCGCTCATCCAGGATCCGGACATGCTCCTACTCGACGAGCCGACGAACAACCTCGACAAGGGCGGCATCGAACATCTCACAAAGTTTTTACAGGAGTCGAAGAAGACGTGCATCGTCATTTCCCACGATGCCGACTTTTTGAACTCGTTCACGCAAGGCGTTTTGTACTTGGATATTTTTACGAAAAAAGTTGAGCAGTATACCGGCAACTATTTTGACGTCTTGAAGGCGATCACCGAGCGGCTCGAGCGCGAGCGTATGAAGAACGTTCGTCTCCAGCGCGATATTTTGCATCGGAAAGAACAGGTGAACTTCTTTGCACAAAAAGGCGGACACATGCGCGACGTTGCACGGAAGATGAACGAGAAGATCGCGGAGCTTGAGGAAGAGGTCGTCGATGTTCGCCATGAGGACAAGACTATCCGCGGGTTTATCATCCCCTGTCAGAAAGAGATCAGTGGGCGCATTCTCGAACTCAGCTCGGTCAATGTCATCAAAAACCACAAGGCGACCCCGAAGAAGGTGAAAGTGATTTTGAAACGCGGCGAACGGCTGCACTTGGTTGGACCAAATGGCATTGGCAAGACCACTTTATTGGAAGCGCTTGCCACCGGCCACGCAAAGGGCGAGGTCGTCGAACCCGGCATTCGCATCGGCTATTATCGCCAGGATTTTTCCACGCTCGACTTCGACGCCACCGTTTGGGACACGCTCGCACGCGCTATGCGCGAGGGCGACCAGGACCGATTGCGTTCAACCGCGGCGGGATTTTTATTGGACGCCGAACTGCTTCGCGCCAAGATCGGTTCGCTTTCGGAAGGTCAGAAAGGACTCGTCGCGTTCGCCAAGCTGTCGCTCGAAGCTCCCGGCCTGCTCATTCTTGACGAACCAACCAACCACATCAACTTTCGCCATATTCCGATCATCGCAAAAGCGCTCGACCGCTACGAGGGCGCGATGATCCTCGTCAGTCACGTCCCGGACTTTGTGAAGCAGATAAAGATAGATTACACGCTGGATCTGGCGGCGCTCTAGTCTTTCCTCTCCAACTCCAAGCACACCGAGTTGATGCAGTAGCGCTTGCCGCCCTTGTCGGCCGGGCCATCGTCGAAAACGTGACCGAGATGCGCACCGCAGTTCTTGCAGATCACTTCCGTACGGTGCATGCCAAAGTTGTCGTCGGAGCGCAGCTCGACGTTCGCGAGATTGGTCGGTTCGGTAAAGCTTGGCCAGCCGGTGCCGGAATCAAACTTAGTACCGGAAGAAAAAAGCTCCGTGCCGCACACGGCGCACTTGTACATGCCCTTTTCGTGATTGTCCACATATTTTCCAGCGAATGCCGGCTCGGTGCCACCCTCGCGCGCTATATGATAAAGCCCCGGCGATTCTTTTTTAAGCTGCTCGTCACTTTTCATATTATTTTGAATTTTCTTTTAATAGGTTTGCGAACTGCTTCTGCAATTTTTCGACCTTCGGTTCGATGATGACCTGGCAATATCCCGCATCGGGATGGTTCTTAAAATATTGTCTATGAGAATCCTCCGCTTTATAGAATTCGCCAAGCGGGGCTACTTCCGTGACGATCGGTTTGCCACCGAGATCGGATGCCTCGAGCGCCGCGATGAACTTCTCCACGTCTGCCCTTTGCTCCGGCGTGGAATAAAAGATCGCCGAGCGGTATTGCGTACCGACATCATTCCCCTGCCGGTTGAGCGTGGTCGGATCGTGCGTGGCAAAAAATACCGTTAAAAGATCATGAAATGAAATTTGCGATGGATCATATTCCACGCGCGTCGCTTCCGCGTGACCGGTCGTGCCGGTGCAGACTGTGTCGTACGTCGGGTTCGGCACCGTGCCGCCAGTGTAGCCGGGCATCACCCTGATCACGCCACGCAGTTCCTGAAACACCGCCTCCGTGCACCAGAAACACCCTCCGCCGAAGACCGCCACCTCATTTTTGTTTTCCATATTTTTATTTATTCATATTTCATCCAAAAGTAAATGTATATGCCTGCAATCCCGGCGTTTCGACGATTAGCTGGAGAGTGTGCTCACCGCCGCCGTCCGCGTTCTTGATTAAATTATAGAGTCGATTGTCCGAAATGATGATCTGCCCGTTATGAACATCACTCCCCGCATCGGCCGCGCTGATCGGCTGGCCGTCCTGCATCACTTCCACCACTGTTCCGTTTGCCGCGCCGGCGGCGACCATGTAAACATTGCCCGCATTATACTCATACGTGATCGTGGCGCCGGCGTTAAGGTTTGTGGCATATTGATCCTCGAAATCCCACGTGCCGCCAAGATAAAGTTGATTGAGCTGAACCGTGCTCGCCGCCGGTGCGGTGAGCGATTGATCGCCATTCGTGAGCGTCGTTCCGTTGGCGAGAAGGGCATTCCGCTCAGCGCCAAAATAGGTTTCGGGGCTCTGGATCTCGTTCAAATTCGCCGGAGCGATGTTGACGGTCGACGTCGGGATTACCACTGCGCTCGTGCCGAGTATCTGAGCGCGTTGTGCCAACAGCTTTTGGATCTCCGCCTCGGTTTCGTCATAGTTTCCCTCGCCCACCTGATCGTGCACGATGTATCCCGCCATATCGATCAGATATTCGTGCGGCCAATAAAGATTGTTGTACGCGTTCCATGTTCCCTGGTTGTTGTCCAGGATCACCGGATAATGGATACCGTATTCCGCGACGGCGTTCTGCACATTTGTGATGTTCTTTTCAAAATCAAATTCCGGCGTGTGGATGCCGACGATCTCGAGTCCCGAGCTCGCGTACTTTTGATACCATGCGTTGAGATACGGGATCGTGCGCACGCAATTGATACAGCTGTACGTCCAAAAATCCAACAAGATCACTTTTTGACCAATGATACTGGACAGTTTGAATCCCGGCGCCACATTGATGAATCCCGTTGGATCTGCGATCTCGATCGCGGGCTGATCGCCCGCCGCCTTGTCCGCCATGGCAAGCTGAGCGATCGCCGCTTTCTCGTTATTGCTCAGCTGGGTCACCGGCACGACATTTGTCGTATCGGTCGCGCCAGCATTCGTGCCCGTCGCGGCAAATGCGCTGCCTGTACTCGTGGCATTCGCCAGCAACGAATTCACGTCAATCGCCTGTCCGCCGTGCCCCGACGCAGTCGGATAGACCTTCAAACTTTCCAGATACCAGATGCCGCCGATCACGGCGAGGACAAGGAGGATGAACGTTATTTTTTTATTGGTGCTCATGGTGAATATTTTTATTAATGTTATTTTTATATTTTAAATTTCAATAACAGGTCGTTTACAAAACCGAAGTTGGCGATGAGCGGAAGGTCCTGCGTAAAAACGAGCACGCCAAGCACGACGAGAATGGCACCGAATATCTGGTTTACGTACTCCAATTTTGCCGCATAACGATTGATGACCGCCGCGCTCTGCGCGACGAACAGTCCGACAATAAGGAACGGTATGCCAAGCCCGATCGCGTAGGAAAGCAAAAGCCAAAACGCCTCGCTCGGTGCGGATGCGGCGATGCCGAGGATACCGCCCAACACGGGACCGACGCAGGGCGTCCATCCCGCCGCGAAGGCGAAACCAAAGAGGAGCGAAGTAAGATAACGCGAATGGAACTTTGCCGTCATCGCCATTTTATGGTCGCGCTCCAGGAATCGGAGGTGAAAAAATCCCATAAGATACAATCCGAAAAAGATGACAATCGTTCCGCCGATCCATGCCAACCACGATTGCACCGCGTATGCCACATGCGCCAGTACGCCGTTCAACAGCACCCCGAGCAGGGCGAACACGATGGAAAATCCCAGCACAAAAAAGAAGCTGTTCAAGAATATTTCAAGCCGCGACGGCTTTGCCGCAGCACTGGACGATGATTCCCCCGCCAAGTACGCAAGAAATCCCGGGATGATCGGCAGGATGCACGGCGAAAGGAACGATACGATGCCGGCAAAGAAAGCGGCGAGGATAGGAATGTTGACCATGGGGAGCGATAAGTTATTTTATAATTTGCTCTTTCCGTAAATGAGCCCACCGATCTTTGCGATCACCATTAGCGCGAGCGCGCAGATGAGCCATGGGTCGAGGGCATGTTGGAGTTCGCCGACGGCGATGCCGATCAGTAAAAGTGCCGAGCCTGCCAGGTACGCGATGCGATCGGCAAAAAGCCGATGGAACCGCTCGCGCTCATCGCCACTCCCCTCGCGCCACAAGAACGTGGCGAAGAAAATATACAACACTACCGCACCGACGAGCAGAGTCATCACCGCATACCCCGGCATGAATAAATTCCATGGATTAAAAATAACAAACAAGAGCACGAGCAATCCCACCCCCACCGATAATTCTTTTTTTGCCATGATAAAAATAATTATTGTAAAGAAAATAGTTCTTCGACCGGCTGCTTAAAGAATTTTGCCAGCTTGAGCGCAAGCAAGACCGACGGAATATAATTGCCTTTTTCAATCGCGATAATCGTCTGGCGACTCACGCCGATCTTTTCCGAAAGTTTTTCCTGGGTGATGTCCGCGCGCATCCGTATTTCGTAAATTTTATTTTGCACCGCATCCTTCATATCATCCATTATAGCGTGTGCATCGATGATGTCAAGCCTACTTTACATGTGATACACTGGAGCCATGAAGCTACTGCCAGAAAAAGACTACCGCCAGCTGTTCCGCATCGGCATTCTCGTAAAAGCCGTTGACGGGTTCATTGAGGCATGTGGCGGTGTCTTCTTTTATTTCACGGGCTATACCATAATCAATGGGATCCTTTTCTCCGTATTCCATGAAGAGATCGCGGAAAGCCCACGGGATGCATTTTGGCAATTCTTCATCAACCAGTGGCATTCTATCTCCCTATCCAGCAATTCGTTTTGGGGGTTGCTATTTTTTACGCACGGCATAATAAAATTAGCGCTCTCCGTGGCGTTGTTAAAAAATTATCTGTGGGCTTACCCGACCGCCGCCATCGTCTTCACGGTGTTCGTCGGATACGAGATCTATTCGCTGACCAACCATCCGTCACTCTTTCTGTGGTTGATTACGATCTTTGACATCGTTGTTATCGGCCTGATCATGCACGAATATATTCATCTCAAGAAAAAGACAAAGAGCTCATCTCTTTAAAAGGCGTCTCTGAGCCGCGAAGGCGGCGAGAGCCGAGGCGCGCACTCGACAGAGTGCAACGCCGTACTTTTAAAGAGATGAGCTCTTTGTATTACCAATTCTTTCCCGCCTTCTTCCTATCGTTCTCGTTCAGATATTTTTTGCGGATGCGGACATGCTCCGGGGTGACTTCCACAAGTTCGTCATCGCTGATGTAGTCAAGCGCGTCCTCAAGCCCCATGATGACCGGCACTTCAAGTTGGTCGGCGAGGCCTTCGTTCTTTGCACGGAAGTTCGTAAGCTCTTTCTCGCGCGCGACGTGAACGAGGACGTCCCCCTCTTTTGCATTCGCGCCCACCACCATGCCTTCATAGACCGCCACGCCGGCGCTGATAAAGAGCGTGCCGCGACCCTGTGCCGTCACAAGGCCATAGTTGTTTGATATGCCGTTCTGCGTGGCAACAATAGAGCCGTGCGGGATCGAAGTGATATCTCCTTTATATGGCTCATAGCCAAGGAAGATCGTGTTCATGATGCCGGTACCCTTTGTTGAGGTTAAAAATTTATTACGGATGCCGATAAGTCCGCGCGTCGGCGCGTCAAAATCCATGAATGAATTTCCTTTGTCGTCCACGCGCATATTTTTCATGACGCCCATGCGCTTACCGAACATCTCGATCACCGTGCCGGAATACGCTTCAGGAACTTCGATGGAAACGAGTTCGATCGGCTCGGTCTTCTTGCCATCCTCCTCTTTAAAGATGACCTGCGGTTTGGAGACCTCTAGTTCAAATCCTTCACGCCGCATCTTTTCGATAAGGATCGCAAGGTGAAGTTCGCCGCGAGCGGCCACTTCCCAGCGATCGCTCGCCTCGGTCTGCTTTACCGCGAGCGCAACGTCGGTTTCCAATTCTTTCTCAAGCCGATCCTTCAAGTTACGCGAGGTCGTAAACTTTCCTTCTTTGCCGCGGAACGGCGACGTGTTCACGGAAAACGTCATTTTGATCGTCGGCTCGTCGATGTGGATCGTCGGCAACGCCACCGGATGCTCCACATCGGTGATCGTCTCACCGATGGATACGTCCGAAATGCCCGCAATGGCGACGATGTCCCCCGCCGTTGCGGTCTCCACTTCGGCTTTGCCGAGCCCGTCAAATAACATTACGGAGGTAAGCTGCGCCTTTTTGACCTCGCCCGCGCGATCGATGTGCGCCACGGTCATGTTCTTTTTGAGCTCGCCGGAATACAGTCGTCCGATGGCAATTTTGCCTTTATAGTTATCGTACGCAAGGTTGACGGTAAGGAACTGCAGTGTTTCAAGCTCCCCTTTTTGCGGTGGCGGAAGATGATTGATGATCGTCTCGAACACCGGCACGATGTCGGTCATCTTTGAAAGATCGTTCGTAAGTCCGGCTTTGCCTTCACGCGCGGCGGCATAGATGACCGGAAAATCGATCTGCCCCTCCGTCGCATCAAGCTCAAAGAAAAGATCGTACGTCGCGTTCAGCGCCCATTCGGCGCGCGCGTCCGGCTTGTCGATCTTGTTGATAACGACGACCACTTTATGCCCCGCCTGGATCGCTTTGCGCAAAACAAACTTCGTCTGCGGCATCGGGCCTTCCTTTGCGTCCACGAGCAGGAGCACGCCGTCCACCATGCGCATGATGCGCTCCACCTCACCGCCGAAGTCCGCGTGGCCGGGAGTGTCCACGATATTGATCTTTATATCTTTATAGATGACCGACGCGTTCTTGGAAAAGATCGTGATGCCGCGTTCGCGTTCGAGCTCGTTCGAATCCATGATAAGGTCGCCGTTCTCGGCAGTTTTTTGCTTAAAGCTCGCAGATTGCTTTAATAAGGCATCGACGAGGGTCGTCTTGCCGTGGTCAACGTGAGCGATGATGGCGATGTTTCGGAGGTCCATATGATTATTAAAACTCTGTTAACAAACAGAAGCCGTGCCTCGTGGCACGGTGTTCGGCCTGAATACCAGAATTATAATAAAAACGGGAAGAAATAGCAACGACACCCTAGAAATTCTGAGGACCCGCGATAATAAACCATACTAGCCTAGCCACAAAACTCAATACGATAACTGCAATGACTACGACAATAATAACCAACGGCGAAAGCGCTGTAGATTTTTCTTCTTTTTTTGAATCTTCGTTTTGAGTGGAAACGTCTGACCTATTCTCTTTCTCGGGAGTTTCTACCATACCTCAATTATAGCACATCGTCCCGGAGAAAGAAGGGTTTTAACATTTATGCTGCTCGACCGTTTGTGCTACTATAAAGATACAATCCCATGAACCCGCTTGAGCCAGACATGCTCGCGCCGGACTTCACCCTCCCCGACCAGGATGACGTGGATCATTCGCTCTCAGAATATCGCGGCCAGTGGGTGCTGCTCTATTTCTATCCCAAGGACGACACGCCGGGATGCACCAAAGAGGCATGCTCGATCCGCGACGCATTCCCAAAATTTGAAAGTTTAAATATTAAAGTGCTCGGCGTGAGCGTGGACTCGCCGGAGAGCCATAAAAAATTTGCGGAAAAATATTCATTGCCGTTCACACTGCTTTCCGACGTGCATAAAAAAGTGGTCACGAACTATGGCGTGTGGGCCAAGAAATCGTTCAGTTTCATGGGACGCGAACACGAGGGCGTTATCCGCTCATCATTCCTGATCGATCCGACCGGCACGATTGAAAAGATCTATACCGACGTCAAGCCCGAAAAGCACGCCGAAGAAGTGTTGCGCGATTTGAAGCGGCTTGAGGAATAGAAGGATAGCCGCTCCCCGGACGTCACTTGCAATTTTCCCCTATTATATGTATACTGTAGGCAGAAACTTAACAACTTCTCCAGCTCTTTGACAGCCTTATATTTTTTCAAGGCCGTCATTATTGCACTTAGATTCATTAATTAACCATTAAATTGTCATTTATGATGAAAAAATTACTTTTTTTCGCCGCACTGATAGTCGCAATAGGGAGCATTGGAGGGAATATGGTAGCACACGCACAGACGCTTACGCCGGCGCAAACCGCAGCGATCCAGCAGCAACTTGATGTTGCAAACGCCACATTGGCAAATCTGGAGATGCAGGCGGGCATTGTTCCTCCGGTTGATGCCGGAACGCCAAATACGATCCCCGCATCGATTGCGGGAACCGGCTCGCAGAGTGCGACGCCGGTGGTGGTCGCAGCGGCAACCACCGAACTTTCCGCTGCGCAGATCAGCGCCTTCAAGACAACGTTGAGCGCGCTCGCAGCGACGCTTACGCAGTTGGATGCTTCGCTTGCCACTAATACGACACTGACGCCTTCGCAAGAAACGGCAGTGCAGGCAACGCTGAACGGCATGCAGGGCACGCTCGTTGCGATGGCGAACGACGTCGCGAACAGCGGCAATAGCCCGGTAGCGAACAGCGCTCCGATTGCCGCTACGCAGCCAGCCAGCGCGCCAGTGGCAGTAAACAACATGCCGCCATCGGTGGCAGCCGCGCAAACTCCGTCCACGACGGTGGTTGCGCAGACCCAGCCAGCGATCACGAACAACGCCGTGCCGCAGACCGCGCAGGCATCGTCCATTTGGAGTTTTACCAAAGCTCACTGGCCGACCATTGTGATCGTTCTGCTCGTCATCGCGATTCTCGCGATTTTGTTCTGGCCGGAGAAGAAAGAACCGGTGCGCACGGTTTCGACAGGTGCGGCGGGATCGGGAAAGCCTAAATCAGCTCCGACCCCAATCGCTACTTCCACAACCACCGTCAATTTCTCCCGCGAGACCACTTCCACTCTTACAAAGCCGATTGCAAGCAGCAACGTTCCCGCGCCGGCAACGCCGGTAGCGAACGCAGTGGCCGCGCCGTCGCAGAAGTAGAAATCGTTTGAATAAGAAAAAGCCGCTAGCATATTTGTGCTAGCGGTTTTTTCTATGCGCATTTCTCTATAATGATCGGCTCGTGGTTGAATTGCCGGCTGGCGGTATAGCCCAAGGCAAAGCTGAGCGACGCCACGAAAAATAGGATCACACCAAAGGCGACTTCCCTTTTGTGCGCCACGATATAAATTTTTATCTTTTCCACAAAGCGATGCTAGCACATTGCACATTAAAACTATCTAAAACTGCAAGTAGCTCTCCCACTTTGTATACAGCTCCCGCGTGGCGCGGATGTCGCGAACGTTGTACTTTGCAATATCCAAAAACTTTTTCTTTTTGAAGAGCGGACCGACATCGTCGCCGGTCACACCGCCGGCTTTGGGACTCGGGATACCGAACGCACGTGACCATAGGTGCAAACTCCCCTTCCGCCGCGTCGCCCCGTAGAACGAGAATTGCTCCGCAAGATCAATATGCAACGCCTCCGGATTATTCTGATAGAGATATCGCCCGCGCATCAGATCTTTCGTCGGCCGGATACCGTGGACCGCGGAGCGGATCATAATGAACGGCATGTCGAACGCGCGACCGTTGAACGTGATGAATACTTGGTACCGCTCCGCGAGTTCCCAGAACTTTGCGAGCATATCTTTTTCCGTCATCTGCTTGAAACTCACGCCATCCTCCTTTACCTCTGCGTTCCTCTGCCCGGGCGCTTGGTAATACACCGCGCCTTCGTTCTTGTGATAGTCGAGCAAGCCGATCGCCACGATTTCGCCGGTGAGCGGCGAAAAGCCGAGACCGTTTTTAAGGTCCTCCAACGCGATCTTGTACTCCTCTTCGCTCCCGGACTCCCGCTTGATCCAGCGGGTGATGTTCTCCTGCGTGGCCTTGTCGAGCGCATCAAAATCCTCGCCAATGGTCTCTATATCGATGACGAGCTTGTTGGTGGTTGACATTACCCGTATTCTAACATAAAATGGAATGACATTAGAAATAGCGTTTAACCATTATTTAATTATTTTATGGCACATACCAAAGCCATCGGCTCTACCAAATTAGGACGCGATTCCGTCGCCAAGCGCCTCGGCGTCAAACTTCAGGACGGCCAAAAAGTCATGGTCGGCCAGATCATCGTCCGCCAGCGCGGCACCAAGTACACTCCAGGCGTCAATGTCATCCGAGCTGCCGACGACACGCTCTTTGCCGGAAAAAACGGCACGGTCAAATTTGTCACCAAGATGAAAGGGCACTTTGATGGTTCACGTCGTAGAGCGACGGTGGTGCAGGTAGTGGCATAAGAAAAAAGACTTTCAAAAAAACCGCCGATTTGATCGGTGTTTTTTTTGATGTGTGCAGTGTGGGACGAAGTTGGAACAAAGTTGATCCAAAGCTGGGTTCGACAATTTCTAAGGACAAATAAAAACAGCCTGTAAGGTCTTACCCTAAACAGGCTGTCATTGCATCTCTCGGCGAGATTCACATTCAACCGACGACGAAATCTGGTGGCCCAGAGCAGTTGTCTCCCATCGCCCCCATGGAGCCTTCTCCCCGGCGTTGCTTGATATTGGGTTCGAATTCGCTTCCCTTCAAGCAGTGGAATCCGTCTGACATACCCAGAAAGCTGCAGGTCGCCGCCCGCTGACCGAACTTGCACACGGTCTTCGCATGGCCTTCGGAAATGGGTGTCGGCCTATTGTTGTTGGTCGCCGCCGGAGCGCTAAACGCTTTCGCCATGAAGCAGTTCTCACAGCGTCCCACCGTTGGGTCTTTTCCGTCTGGATAGAAGTCGAATGCAAAGGAAGGAGTAAAAGAGAGCCCGCACTCCCTGCACGTTACCTCGTTGGTGTTGGGCATTGGCTGTTCCTCCTAGCGCAGAAGATAACATGCGATGATATTATTGTCAATCTTTACGGAGAGGGAGGAATTCGAACAGGTAAAGGAGTTTACTCGCTCTTTACTACGAGGACGCCAAGTTTTGCCACGACGCCCTTTCTGAGATCGATCGGCACGGCGTACTCGCCCAGCTCTTTGATGGGATATTTCAAATCGATATCGATCCGCTCGGTGCCGATCAGTTTGTGCTCGCGAAGCGCTTTCAAAATACTCTCTTTATTGACCGAGCCGAACACGGCGCCGGATTTGTCGGTTTTTACCGCAAACTCGATCTTCGTCTCGTTTATCTTCCGCGCGACCGCCTCGAGCTGTGCGAGTGTCTCCTTGTCTTCCTTCTCATGCGCCGCCTTCATGGACTCGAGTTTTTTTATCGCTTCGGGCGAGGCGGTCTCCGCCAGCTTGTTCGGAAAAAGAAAATTCCGCGCGTAGCCATCGCTCACATCTTTGATCTCGTATTTTTTGCCGACATTGCGCACGTCATCGAGGAAGATTACTTTCATGGATTTTTAATGATTAATTATTGCCCGCTCGCGGTGCTGCTTGCCGCGGCGTTTGCGGCGGCTGTAGCGGCTGCTGCTGCCGCCGCGCTCGTGTCCGCAGAAGGCGGAAGCGGCGTGCCATTGATCTCGTCCGTCACGATACTCAACGCCTCATCAAGCTGAGGATCCTTGCCAGCCGTGACTTGCGCGTCGGTGATCGCCACCGGATAGTTCGGCAGCAATCCGTCGTGGTCCAAGATGCGCCCGGACGGCAACACCCAGTGCGCCACCGTGATCTTGAGCGACGAACCATCGGGAAGATTTTCGAGCTCCTGCACCGTCCCCTTGCCAAAGCTCTTCGCGCCGACGAGCGGCACGTTGCGATCGTCGTTCAGCGCTCCGGAAAGGATCTCCGCCGCAGACGCGGTGCCGTCGTCGATCAAGATCGCCATCGGCATGGTGTCCAACGCGCCACTGCCCGTCGCTGTGTAATCCTGCTCCGGCACCGTGCGGCCAACCTCCTTGACCACTGGCGAGCCCGGCTTAAGGAAGTATCCCGAAATATCTACCGCCACTTGCAGATAGCCTCCCGGATCGCCGCGCAAGTCCAATACAATTCCTTTCGCGTTAGCATTCACTGCATTTTGTAACGCCTTGAAGAATAAATCGTCGGCGTCCTGCGTGAATTCGTTCAGCTGGATATACGCAATATCGCCCTTCATAGAAAACTCCACCGTCGGCACCTGGATGTTGGCACGGGTGATGGTAAAGTTTTTCGGCGCGCTCCAACCGTCGCGCAAAATACCAAGAGTGACGTTCGTGCCCACCGTACCGCGGATCAAATTGACCGCATCATCAATATTCATACTTGCGGTCGAGCTACTATTAATGGAAGTGATGATATCCTCCGGCTTCAATCCCGCCGCGAACGCCGGCGTGCTGCTGATAGCGGAGATGACGACGATCTGTGTGCTGGTATTCTCGCCGAGCTCGGCGCCGATGCCGCCGAAGTTGCCGGTGATGTCCTGCTGGAACTGGCTGCTGTCCTCCGGTGTGAAAAACTCCGTGTACGGGTCGCCAAGCGATCCGACCATGCCCGTTATCGCGCCGTACATGCGCTGGGTGGGCGTCGTACTCGGCGTCCAGAGCGATTCATTCTGGATATCAGCCCAAGCCGCCCAGAACGTGTTGAAGTCCGCGCTCGTCGTGGACGCGTTCGGCGTGATGTTCGTCGCCTCGCTTATCACGATGTTCTTAGGATGGTTCCGCCCCGCCGTCCAACCAATCCACACGCCACTTCCAATGAGGACACACCCGAGCACCACAATTGCGATAATGCTCAATATCTTCTTTTTCAGCTCTTTTGTCATTGGGTTCATTTTAGCAGAGTTTCAAGATAAAAGAAAAAGGCATTAAAACTATCTAAAATAAAATTCGCCAACAACCTCAAAATGCGTTAAAATAGAGCCATGGCACGCATGCGGGAGAAATACGTGGCAGAGCTCAAGCGTCGTGGTAAGGAGTCGCATGTTTACAAAAAATACCAGCTGCTCGGCCTTGAGATCTCTCAAATATTGGCTGATGAAAAGCACAAAGCGCTCTATATTAAACTCGCCAAAGAGCAGGATGCCGAAACGCTGATGCGTCTTGCAAAGGACATCGCCGAGCGGGCGAACGTAAAGAACAAGGGTGCATATTTTATGACGATGCTTAAAGAGCGAAATACCAAACCTGGCGCAATGCCAAAACCAAAGCCACCATCAAAATTCAAATAATATGATTCCCGAGATCGTCACCGTCGCGCAGAAAAAAGATGAGAAATTTTTACGGAAAAAGACCGTGCCGTTTGATTTCAAAAAATTTACGCGGAAAGAAGTGAATGAGCTCATCACGCGGATGCGGCGCATCATGCACGCGGCGAACGGCATCGGACTCTCCGCCAATCAGATCGGGTTGGAATTTTCCGTCTTCGTTGCCGAGGTGCCGGACGCGCAAGGCGGCACAAAGTTCTATGCGGTGTTCAATCCTGTCCTTGAAAAAGCGGATAAGGCCACCATCGCTTTCGAGGAAGGATGTCTGAGCGTCCCCGGGCAGTGGGGCGAAGTGACACGCGCGGAGACCATCGTTGTCAGCGGCTATAACAAGATGGGAAAGAAGGTAAAAGTGAAGGCGTGGGGCCTGCTCGCGCGCGTCTTTCAGCATGAGATCGACCACTTGAATGGAAAACTTTTTATTGATAAGGCAAAGAAGCTCTACACATCCGAACAAACATGAACTATGTCTTCTTCGGGACACCGCGTTTTGCGGAGATCGTTTTGAGCGACTTGATCGCTGACCACTTTGTTCCCGCCGCGATCGTGTGCAATCCCGACCGGCCGCTTGGCCGAAAAAAGATCGTTACTCCCCCGCCAACAAAGCAGCTCATTTTGGATAAAAAACTATCAACGCTCGTACTCCAACCGGAAAAGCTGGATGACGAGTTGGTGGCGCAGCTCCGCGCACTGCAGCCAGATTTTTTCGTGGTCGCCGCGTACGCAAAGATCATTCCGCATGCCGTGCTTTCGGTGCCCCGGCTCGGCACGCTCGGCACCCACCCCTCGCTCCTGCCTGCATATCGCGGCGCATCGCCTATCCAATCCGTCATTCTTGCCGGCGAGACCAAAACCGGATCAACTATCTATGCCATGGATGAAAAGATGGATCATGGCGCGATCTTCGCGCAGGAAGAGATCCCACTGGAGGCGCTTACCACGGACTATTGTACCCTCGAAGAACAATTGGCCAAGCTCTCTGCGCGGCTGTTAATAAAAACCATCCCCGCACTGCTGGATGGCAGTGCCGTGCCACGCACACAGGACGAATCCCGCGCGAGCTTCACAAAAAAATTCATCACCGACAACGGGTTCGTCGAACAATCCGAACTCGACGCGGCGCTTGCCGGAAATAGCGACAAAGCGGAACTGATCGTGCGGACCATCAACGCGCTGAATCCCGAACCCGGCGCGTGGACACTACAAAACGGCAAGCGGGTAAAACTGCTCGAAGCGCGGATGGACGGCGGGGCGCTAAAATTGGTTACAATACAGGAGGAGGGACAGAAGCCGAAAACTTTTTGTTAACCGCCGACCAATTCACCACGTTCCACCAGGCGTCGATATAATCCGGACGTTTGTTCTGGTACTTCAGATAGTAAGCGTGCTCCCACACATCCAACCCAAGGAGCGGCTTTTGATGCTTCGTGAGCGGACTATCCTGGTTCGGTGTTGAAGTTATCGCGAGCTTTCCGTCTGCGCCGATCACGAGCCACGCCCAGCCCGAACCGAACACACCGGCAGCGGTCATGGCGAATTCCTCTTTGAACTTTGCCACGTCGCCGAACGCGGCGACGATCTCATCCGCTATCTTGCCTTCCGGTTCCTTGCCAACGCCCGCGCCCTGCGGTCCCATGACCGTCCAAAAGAATGAGTGGTTGGCGTGGCCGCCACCATGATTGCGCACCGCCGTGCGAATATCCTCCGGCACCGCGTCCAGGTTGGCAAGTAGCTCCTCAAGCGGCTTGTCCGCGATTTCGGGATGTTTATCCAACGCCTCGTTCAACTTGTTGACATACGTCTGGTGGTGCTTCGTGTAATGAATCTCCATCGTTTTAGCGTCGATGTACGGCTCGAGCGCGTCGTAGGCATAGGGGAGTTTTGGGAGTTCGTATTTCATAAGAAATTAATATGGTTAATTAGTTTGTTTTTTACGGCTGCTTGTTAATTATATTTTAACATAGATTTAATGTTGTTTTGTTATGGTTATAGCGTCGATAACTATTACTACAACAAAACCATATGAAATCTATCCTTAAAGCGGAAGCAATCGAACTTAGGAGGCGAGGTTTGACCTATCGCGAGATCATGGCACAAATCCCCATAGCAAAATCAACGCTCTCGGATTGGCTCCATTCGGTCGGACTATCGAAACATCAAAAGCAGCGATTGACCGCAAAGAAGTTGGAAGCGATCGGAAAAGGCGGTGCAGCAAAAAGAGCTCAGCGCATCGCAGCAACCGAAAAAATTATGACGGACGCGATAAAAGACATCGGCACCATCACCCGTCGCGAACTTTGGCTTATGGGCGTGATGCTTTATTGGGCGGAAGGGTCGAAAGAAAAAGAATATCGGCCGAGCGGCAAAATGCAGTTTAGTAACACCGATCCTGATATGATACGGTTGTTTCTTCTCTGGTTGAAAAAAGTCTACCACAAAACATTCGATGATCTTGTTATAAGTGTTTATATCCATGATTTGCAGCGCGAACGAACGGATGAAATCGTATCATTCTGGACAAGTATTATTAATGGTCCCGAAGATGTCATCGCACACGTGTATTATAAAAAAGGCAATCCAAAAACAATCAGAAGGAACACTGGAAATTCTTATCACGGCACCCTTAATGTATATGTAAAATCAGGCTCTTCATTAAATCGCCAGATTGCAGGATGGACGCGCGGCGTGGTAAACTTTTTTCGTTGATTGGGGGGTAGTCTAACGGTCGGACATCCGGCTTTGAACCGGCGAATCTTGGTTCGATTCCAAGCCCCCCAGCATCCCTTAAAATTCTCTCCCCTCCCCGGCTCCCAGCGTCACATAATCGACGCCGTCCGGCTTGAGAAAATTCTGAAGCATCTTTGCGGCAAAGGCACCGAATCCGGGAATAATCATGCCGTCGTGCACGCCGAACGCGATGCGCGGCTTTACCAACTTTGCAAAATCAATCGCCTCGCTGATCTTCATCCATGGTCCGGCGACCGGAAGCGCAAGCACGTCGATCGGCCGCTTTGGGTTGTGGAACGCGTCGCCGGGGAAATAGAATTTGCCCGCAACGAAATATCCCGTGTTTTCCACGAGCCCCATCGTGCCGTAAATCGTCGCGTGATCCCTGCCGAATCCTTCGATCAATATGCCGCCGCCTGCAGCCATGCCACTTGCCGCACCGACGGTCGCGGACTGCGCGTCGCCCACCACCGTGCATGGAATGTTCTTTTCTGCCAGTAACTTTGCAACGGCGCCATTACTCACCACGACCGCGCCCGGATTGTTCTTTAACACCGCTTCGATCGACTCGATATGATAGTGATCCGTGTGTTCGTGCGTGATGAGGATGATATTGATCCCCGTCACCGCCTTGACCGGCTCCGTCGTGAACGAACCGGGGTCGGTGAGGATCTTCACGCCGTTCTCTTCCAGCACCAAACAGCAATGCCCAAGTTTTGTGATATGCATACTAGTATTGTACCATCGCCATAAGATAATTTATCATCGGGCTGGACAAATTTCCCACGTTGTCATATAAGGATAACCAGGAGGAGTCATGAGCATCCGCTGCTCTTTGTCCATTGCAATCGTGACGCTCGTGCTTTTCGCGAGCGCCCCGCCAAAACCTATCAACGCGCAGGTGCCGACCGTGGTGCTCGCGACCCACGAGTTTGGAATTGTGCCTACCAACCCGAATCCTCGGTATAGAGAGATGAAATATTGCGCCGCGAAGGAGACCTATTTTATCTTCGAGCCCACGACGCAATATTCGCCAAACAACGAATACGTCCTCTTCTACTACCTGGATGACCACAAGACGATTGCCCACGACGAGGCGTCATTGGACAAGCTTACGGTGGTCATCGACGATAGCGTCTCCGCACCGATAGCGCGGCTTGTCGGCACAGAGAGGGGCGAAAAGGTCTGGAATATCGTCGTGACCGCAAAGATGAAGGAGGCTTACAACGACTGCCTCGGAAAGCTCAAGACACAATGAAAGAATCCGAGGCGCGCACAAAGCGCAAAGCCGCAGAGAGATCTCATCCCCTGCGGCTTTTTTTATTGCGGTCGAAATCGGATCACGTCGCTTTTATATATTCTCCGTCCGGATGTTCATGGGTGGCGTGCGCATGCGGTCGCGCGAAGTGCGCAATTCTCACAGCGATAAAGTACGTGAGCGCCGCAAGCGTGGCGATGTAGAACGAAACCGGCCAGCTGGTGGCGAGCGCGAGGAGCAGACCGCCCCACGTGAAGGCGACGCCGAGCGCGACGGAAATGGCGATGGCCGAAAACGGCTTGCGCGTCAGATGTTGCGCCGCCGCCGCGGGCGCCACGATCAGCGCGAACACGAGCAGGACCCCCACCACCTGGATCGCTTCCGCCACGGTGATCGCGAGTAGAAACATAAAAAGTATCGAAAGTATTTTTATCGGCACGCCGCGCGCCTCCGCCACTTCCGGATCGATCGAACTAAAAAGCAATGGGCGGAAGATGGCGGCAAGAATGACAAGCGTGCCGATCCCGAACACGAGTGTGAGGATTATATCCGCATGGGTGACGCTCAAAATCGAACCAAAGAGTACGCTTACCGTCTCGCTCGATGAATTGGTATACCACCGCAGGAACAGTACACCAAGACCGAGCGCGAAGGATAATATCATGCCGATCTCTACGTCGCGCCCGCGGATGCGCTTTTCCAACGCGCCCATGCCAAGCGCCGCCGCCACGGTAAATCCCGACATGCCGAGCAATCCGCTGATACCGAGGACTGCCGCGAGCGTCGCACCCGCAAAGCCGATATGCGACAGCGCGTGCGCGGCGAACGCCTGTGCGCGCAGCACTACAAAGTAGCCGATGATTGCCGAAACGATCGCGATCAGCGTTCCCGCCATGAACGCGTTCTCCACGAAGGATTGTTGCACTAGATCAATGAAATTATTCATGAATATTCGTGGGTGGCAATAGTTTATGTTCGCGCGGTCAATAATCGCACCGGAAGATACACCAGGAACGAAATCGTCGCAATGTAAAATGTCACCGGCCAGCTACCCGTCGCCGCCAAAAATATTCCAAGCCATGTGTATGCGAGCGCAAGCGCGATAGATATTGATACCGCGCCAAGCGGATTATGAACGAGACGAATGGCGGTGGCGGCGGGACCGACAAGTAGGGTAAAGATAAGAAGCACGCCGACCACCTGCACCGACATAGAGACGGCAACGGCAACGAGTACCAAAAATAAAATGCCGAGAGCACGCACGGGTACGCCACGTGCCTCCGCCACTTCCGGATCCGCCGAACTGAATAATAGCGGCCGAAAGATCGCCACCAATATCGCGATCGTGCCAATGCCGAAGATCAGCGTAACGAGCACATCGGTATGGCTGATCCCTAAAATAGTCCCGAATAAAATACTGTACGCCTGTTCCGCATAACCGTTATACAAGGAAATAAAAAGCGCGCCGAGGCCGAGCGCGAGCGTCATCACGATGCCGATATTGATATCCTCCTCGCGTAGGTCCTTTCCAAAAATACCTATGGCGATACCGGCAATGATCGTAAAGGTCAGCAGGCCAACGATGGGATCGATACCCACGAACAACGCCGCGGCGGCACCCGCAAAGCCGATGTGCGACAGCGCCTCGCCGGCGAACGTAAGCCCGCGCGTCACCAAAAAATAGCCGACGAAGCCGCCCACGATCGCAACCACCGTTCCGGCAAGGAATGCGTTCTGAATAAATGAATACTGGAAGATTGAAAACATTATATTTCCGCGCCGACCACGAAGACATGGCCGCCGCTCCGTATCACTTCTACTTTGGTGTCGTAGAGCCGGGAAAGTGTCGCACTCGTCACGACCTCATCCGGCGTACCCATCGCACTGTGCCCGCGCGCAAAGTAGAGCACGCGGTTCGCCGCCGGCAGAAGCGGATTGATGTCGTGCGACACGAGCATGATCGTCACCCCTCGATGCTTTGCGATCTCCGTCAGCAGAGCAATGATCTCCTGCGCGTGATTGATGTCCAGATTGGACAGCGGCTCGTCGAGCAATAATATTTTTGGATCGGTGATGAGCGCCTGTGCGATGAGTAATCGCTGTTGCTCGCCGCCGGACAGGTGCCCTATCGGCGCATTTGCAAACCGATAGGCGTCCACTTCTTTGAGCGCCGCATCGATCAGCGCGTCCCGCTTGCGACTGCCAAATCCAATCCCCCATTTATTGCCATCCAATCCGAACCCCACCACGTCGCGCGCGCGAAGCGCGAGATCGGTCTCCAAAACGCGGTGTTGCGGCGCATACCCGATATTGCCATCGCCACGATGCGGCACGGCGCCCAGTACGCGGACGTCGCCCTTGGTCGGCTTCAATAATCCCAATAATAATTTCAAGAGCGTCGTCTTCCCCGCGCCGTTCGGCCCGAGCACCGCCACGAATTCCCCTTTTTCGACGGCAAAGCTGACGTTGTTGAATATCACGCGGCCGCCTAATTCTACCGTGACGCCGTCAAGCGAAATTACCTTGTTCGTATCCATCGTTATATTTTACCCTAATTTACCATTAGTGGCTTTGCGCAAGTGCAGCTTCGAGCGCGTTCAGCTCATTCATCATCCACGTCTGGTAGGTATCGCTCGGCGGCATCGTTTCCGAAACCGGCACGACCGGAATGCCGTTCGCCTGCGCCGCGTTCTGCAGATTCGTCGTGATCGGCGTTACCGTCTGGCTGTTATAGATCAACACTTTTATTTTTTTGCCGGCAACCTGTTGGTCTGTCGTGTTTACGTCCTGCGCCGACGGGTCGTTACCTTCCGCGATCGCTTTCTCAAAAGTGAACGGCGTAAGTACATTGAGCCCGATCGGCTGTGTTTGATAGAGATAGATCGTTTCCGTCAGCCCAACCGGCGTGCCGGCATACTGTGCCTTGATCTCGTTCATCTTTGCCGTAATCGGCGCCAAGGAATCATTAAAAGTTGTTAAATTATTTTGGAAGAACGCCGCATCCGCCGGATCGGTCTTCACGAGCGCGTCCGTGATAGCTCCCGCGATTGCGGAAATATTATCGATGCCGTACCACACGTGCGGATTTTCTGGCAGCGGGTCCGGCGCAATCGTGCCCGCGGTGAGCACAATACGATTCGCGTTCGGCGACGCGGCGAGCAGCTTATCCATCCACGTGTCGTATTGAAGCCCGTTCTCGATGACGATGTTCGCGTTCGTGATCGCGATCCCGTCCTGCACGTCGGACTCGTACTCATGCGGATCGACGTTTGGATCCGAAAGGATGCTCGTCACCGATACCTTGTTGCCGCCCAGCTGTTGCGCGATGTTGCCGTAAAAATCTTCCGCCACGACGATCCTGATGGCACCGCCCGGCGCGTTGCCCACCGACTGACCCGCACCGCCGGATCTAACAAATAAATACACCGCCATCGCGCCGACAATAACAATCGCAACGACAACAACGATACCGATCCACGTGGTTCTTTTCATTACTGTTCAGTATACGAAGCAACGCCCGCGCCCGTCAATGAACTTGCAAGTAATTCGCATTTGGAATGCGAAGGCAAAAAATGGGCCGCACGGAGAAAAAATCTCTCCGAACGGCCCGGGTGATGATGGTTTGGATTACTCCGCCAACTTCTCGTTGCGCCATGCCGACAATTTCAGGCTATCGGCCTCCGACGATTTATTTTGGGGGTTATTAGGAAGCGTCATGAGCCCCAGAAAAATCACAATAGCTGCAAGAACTAAATCGAACAACATTTTTCCTCCAAATACATCGATCCTATTGTAATATTTATTTCGCTTTCCATCAAGTTCTCATATTTGACGACCATACACAATGATGCTATATAATAGTTACGATCCTTCACAATCTCTTCCTCCTGCGGCAAGCCTCGCACGATCACCACGCGAAGTTTTCCGCAGGAGGAATGGCCGCACAAAGTGCGGCGCAGCAAGTCGAGCTGTTCAACTAACTCTCCTTGCCTGCGCGCACTATCATGCGAAGAGCCATTGGCCTGGCAGCGCTGATCATCGTACTCGGCATCTTTCTGCCTACGGTACTGAACGCGTTCGTCGGCTTCCTGCTTGCTCTTTTCGGAAAGGCCACGGCGATGCTGAACGCATTGCCCGCCAGCCCGGCAGACATGCACGTCATGGTCCAATGACGCGCAACGGGCATCCTCACATGAGGATGCCCGGTTTTTTTTATTTGTGAATCCGCCGCCAAAAAACTTATAGTGCGCCCGGTTCGCCGCTTGGCAAAGACAGCATCCTACTATACAGAAGACGGGCCCATCATCCGCAGGCAAAAGCACCATAACATAGAGGGCATTAAAACTATTTAAAAAATACGGTATGAAAATATAAATGACCACTGATAGGTGGTCATTTATACGCCAAGCAGATTGAGTCCGTTTTCAGCGGATCGCTGTCTTCATAAACTATAGTACTCCTCTCTTTTCCAAAGTCAAAAAGTTTTTAATGATTTTTTAATCCCTGCACCGGAATAACTGACTTCAAATAATTTTAATAAAAAAGAGTCCTTGTTTAAGGGACTCTTATTGTGTTAGTGCCCACGAGGCCTGCACCTGATCTTATCTCGCTGGGTCATTTTTTTCGGGCGGGACGTACTCGGGAACTTCGGCGAGCATTTCCGAAAGCATCCAGCCCGCAACAGACTCCTTCTCGTTGTGCCCGATGCCGAAGGTGCCGAGAAGTCCGTCAAAACAGTTCATTTGCCGCCGCCGCTCCGTCGGATCATCAGACTTCCATTTCCAGTTGGCGATCTTGCCTCCTTTGAAAAAAAGCTCACTCGCATAATTCGACCAAGGATTATCCTTATGAAACTCGGGTGGACATTCCTTGACCAGCTGTTCCTCATTCGACAGACCGCCGAGCATCTCCGGTTTGCCGATGAATAAAATGCTTGCCGTTGCCATCGCAAACTCCTTTCTTCGGGTAAGAATACCACACCAAAATTATTTTGTCTACCTGCCTGCGCACCCAGCCCTGCATTCAAATATCCCAACTCCCTAAAGAAATAAACCTATTGCGGTTGAGCGAGTGGACGTTCTTACGTCGGAGCGAAACAGCAGTAGGTTTATTTCTTCTTCGGTGTCTTGATCACCCCAATCACTTTTCCGTTGATCGCGAACTCATCATTCTCGTGGATATGAATCGCGGGAAAATCGTGCGTGGATTCGGACATGAGAAGAATCTGATTATTCTCCTTATCTACATAATACTTTTTGATGTTGGCCATGCCTTCGATGACGGAAAGCACGATGTCGTCGTTCGCCGCCTCGCGGTCCTCGCTGTCGATGATGACGTAATCGCCGTCGTCGATCTTTTTGCCACCAACGTACGCCATATTCATGGATGGGCCATCCACTTTGAGCGCGAACAAGCGATGCGCTGACCGCTGGCGCGGCACGAGCGAGCTCGACACGCGAAGATAGCCTTCAATGTTGGAATTGGCAAAGACCATGGCCGGCCCGGCGTTCGCCGCGCCAAGGATCGGGATGGATAAAAGTTTAGCATTTTTTAATATCCCGCTTACCGTCGCGCCCTGCTGCTTCATGGTTGTTATTGTGTGTTCCATTTTATTGATGGTGATGAATCCGTGCTTTGTGAGTTGCTGAAGGTGATGTTTTATCTTCTGCGGCGACGTCTCGCCCACAAACCCTCCGATCTCCCGCAGGGTGTAATTACCCAAGTTTTTCTTTTCCGCCAGCGCTAATAATTTTTGTTGTATGGTATGCATAGTTAAAGTTTAATCCTTTAAATTATACTGTCAAGCGTAACTGTGGACAACCTTGACAATATGCCGGGACGCCCCAAAGACGCCCAAAAAATGCTAGAATAATGGGAAATCCCGTCCCAATCCCCCATGAAATACTTCAACTATAAGGGCTTCTGGACCCGCGAGCACGTCCGATCGCTTGTGAACGCCCTCATCCTCCTCGCGCTCGCCACCGTGTTTCAATTTTATGCATCGGCTTATGTGGATCGCACCCCCGGCAATCCGGCGGTCGATCTTTTTCTCGGCATCCTCCCTGTCGTCAATCTCAACTTCCTTATTGTCGAGGGCGCGCTTGCCGCCATTGCTCTCAGCGTCATTCTCATTCTCGCAAAACCGCAATATCTTTTATTCACCCTGAAGGCCGGAGCGATCTTCATCGCCACGCGCGCGATGTTTATCGCCGTGACGCACATCGGCATCTATCCTGGACAGATCAATCCCGACGTCGGATTTTTTGACCGCATCTATACCGGCCTCGGATTGGAAGCGGGATTCTTCTTCTCCGGACACGCCGGATTGCCGCTCCTTATGGCACTCATCCTTTGGAATAAAAAATTCTGGCGATACGCGTATATCGTTCTTTCCATCGTATTCGGCATCGCCGTGCTCTTTGCCCACATCCATTACACGATGGATGTGCTCGCGGCGCCGTACATGACCTACGGCATCTTCAAGATGTCACAGTATTTCTTTGCGGAGGATTATAAAATGACGGAGGCGACGTAGTGGAGTAGGCAATTTTTTTGCGCAGCTTTATCCCCTGCCACTACCACACGCCCGGCCCGTCGCCCTGAAGATACCACTTGCCGTTGATCAGAACGATCGTAATCGTATCGCCCGACGCGGTTTTGCAAACACCGGAGGTATCGGTCCTCGAAAGTAGCTGCGCGCATCCGCGGAACGCGTAATAATTATCGAACGTGCTGTGCGCCTTTTGTAAAACAAAAAATTGATCAATTGCAAGCGCAATGAGCGCCAACATAATAATACCGACGACTAACCAGATAATTTTTTTATTGCGAGGTTTCATAATGCAGCCGACTCCACTACTACTACATCAAGGTCACGTAAATAATTACGAAATTCCTTTTACCTCCGTAAATAACGGCTTGTGCTGGACGAACCAGATCGTGGGCGGCGCGAACCGCCAAAACCGCCTGGCTTATGAAAAGGACGCCGGGCGGCGGCGCCAGATCCGGACGATGCCGGGCGCGAAGAGTAGGCGGAATGTGAAGCTCCCGCCGGACGAGGACCCCCAAATGCCGGGCGTGAAGCACCGCCATACGATGGCTTACTACTGCCATATGCAGGTCGATTGAACGCCGGACGGCGCGAAGATGAAGCACCGCCACTATATGCCGGCCGTGTTCCCCCTCGTCCATGATACGGCGTGAACGGCTCGCGCGGAATGTATTGCTCGGCGCGCGCCGGCGGCAACTCCGGAGTCTTGGACAACGGCAACTTCGTGCGCATGAGACGTTCGATGCCGTAGATGTCGCCGCGTTGATCCGGCGTAGCAAAGGAAATCGCATGGCCCGCGGCGCCGGCGCGTCCGGTGCGACCGATGCGATGCACGTAATCCTCGGCGTTGTTCGGAAGATCGTAATTGATGACGAGCTCGATGCCTTTTACATCAATGCCGCGCGCGGCGATGTCCGTTGCCACGAGCACGCGATACTTGCCGTTTTTGAATCCATCGAGCGCTTCGCGGCGCTGGCTGAGCGAGCGGTTGGCGTGGAGTTCGGCTGCGGTGTGGCCGAGCGCGCGCACCGACGCGGCGATCTTCTTTGCGCCATGCTTGGTGCGCGAGAAGACGAGCACCGAGCCGCGATACTCGTACAACAATTTTTCAAGCAGGCGCGACTTGTCCGGCTTTGAGATGAAATACAATTCCTGCGTGATCTTCTCGATCGTGGTGCCCGACGGCGCGATCTCGATACGCAAAGGCAGCTTCATATACGATTGCGCCAAAGAAAGAATGCTCTGCGGCATCGTGGCGGAAAAAAGCATCGTCTGCCGCTCGTGCGGAACGCCCACCATGATCCGCTTGAGCTGCGGCGCGAATCCCATGTCGAGCATACGGTCCGCCTCGTCAAGCACCAGCATGTTCGTTTTATTCAAATTCAATACTTTCTGCTGCATGTGGTCCATGATCCGGCCCGGCGTGCCGATGATGATCTGTGGCAATCGGTGGATGGCCTGTACTTGCCTATAATTCGATTCTCCGCCCACCAAGAGCGCCGTGCGGATGCCAAGAGGTCCGCCCACCTTATTTATCGTCTCCTGCACCTGCAGAGCCAGTTCCCGCGTCGGAAGGATGATAAGCCCGTGTTTCCCAGCTAACGCCGCCTGAATCAAAGGAATACCAAACGCCAGCGTCTTCCCCGTGCCGGTTTGCGCGAGCCCCATCACGTCCTTTCCCTCGATCCCTGGCGGGATCGCTTTCATCTGAATAGGCGTCGGCGTCGTGAACCCCAGCTTATCGATGATATTCAAAATATTCGGGGCGATGCCCAACCCATAAAACCCTTGACTTGAATGCGAAGATGATTCCATATGCGCTAACAGTACCACGTAAATGCCATAATAGCCATTAAATTGACGGATTATATAAATAATTCTAGAGTAAACCCTGGAGCGGTTCTTTGGAGGTGTGGTATGGCAAAGAAGATCATATTGTTCATGTTCGCTCTCCAGTTTGTCGGGATTATTGCCGCATTCTGGAGTAATTGGGTAATAGCCCTCGTCGGCATAGTCGCCATCGTCACGGTAGCCGCAGCGGATCCCTTGGGCTATAAGATGACGGCATACGTTATCACGGCCGTTGCGGGAACCTGGGGGTTCTGGATGTTCCCTTATTTACAACCAATAGGCTACGCGCTGGCCGTGATCACTGGTTCCTTCTTTGTATGGCAATGCATTGTCACCCTCACGAAGAATAAAGTTTGAGCCGCAAGATCATCTTGAAAGCAAAAGCCTTGTGCCCCGGCATGAGGCTTTTTTATTTTATGCGCCAGAATGGATTCGCACCCTTAATCCCGGGGTTGCTGCTTATCGTATGCCTTTGAGGGGAATCGCGGAGGCACGAAGGTGCCGAGCGTTAGGGCGCGGCTAGCAGGCCGCGACCCGTCCCCGAAAAGGCATGCGAGAAACAGCAACCCTCCACTCGGGTCGAAAGCGAGGGAGGGTTTGCTCTATTTATGCATGATTTCTATTTTTCTTTTTATTTATCTCGCCCCGTGGCGATGCATATATTTTATGGTGATTGGTTTGCGACCTTTGCCTACCTATCCTTTACTACACTGCGCTACAGGCTTTCTTTCACTACTGATAATCCACGATCGTCTCCACGCCGGATGCCTGGATCGTGGCCGTCGCCACGCCGTGACCGAATACGATGACATAATCTCCCGGATCGATCCCGACCGGCGTGACAAGCACCGTTGAGGTCTGGCCCAAAATATTTTCCAAGACAAAGCTGCTTGTAGAAAGCGTCACCACTTGACCACGATAGACGCCGCCTGCCGGCGCGGTCTCAAATTCATAGACGCCCGATATCACCGGGATCGGATTTCTTGATACGTAGCGATAGATCCCGCCGTGAATAGAGCCTGCGGATATGAAAACGCATGAGAGCGAAACCATCACGATCAGGAGAAGAAGAATATAAAGGAAGGGCTGATGATATACCACCGAATAGCGTCGGAGAACGATCCAAAGGATAAGGACAAGCGCGAGGGAAAGCAATAACAAGGTCCATGGCAACGATGCAAAGAACGCGCCCCAGCCGGCAGGCCCAAAGTTGGTGGCAAAAAATCCGCCGTTCTCCTGCAAGGCAAAAACGATGAAGGTGGCCACAAAAAGGATCAGTAAAAATAGCAACACGGCAGCGAGCAGCACCAGCGCCGCGCGCGCCATAAAATAGGCGCGCGAATGCATCTTCGTTTCGCCGCTCTTTATGGTATTGATGATCTCGTCGCTGTCGTTTTTCATTTTATTCTTTTATAATCTTTTTCAACATCATCCTCCCCCGCTGCAGCCGCACGCCCACCGTGGAAACAGGAATATGAAGAATGTCCGCGATCTCGCGATAGTCCATGTCCTCAAAATAATACAATACGAGCGGCTCTTTATATTTCTCGCTCAAGGTGTCGAGCGATCGTTCGAGCATGCGCTTAACCTCCGCCTTGTTGAATCCGTCATCGGCGGTCTCCTTTGCTATGAGGTGTGGAAAGAGCGTGTCAAAATCAAAAATGGAAACATTATCGCGCTCCTTCTGCCGCTTCTTGATATTGTTCACAAACTCATTGTGTGCGATGCGATAGATCCACGGTGAAAAGCGCCGCGCGGTATCAAAACTTTTAATGTTCACGTACGCCTTGATGAACACTTCCTGCACGAGATCCTTTCCATCATCCCCATGAAAGAAAAATCGCTTGGCATACCGGGTGAGCTTGGCGTCGTACCGCTCCACCAATATGCGGAACGAATCAATATCGCCCTTTTGCACCAGGGCGGCGACCTCCTCGTCGGTTCGTTCGGGTTCGGGCATTTCGGGCATGGTGTTCATTGGACGCCTGTGATTTTATTACAGCCGCCCCCGGGATTTATTTCATTATCCCATTTCCGTCGCTTCATAAAAAGTAGTACGATTGATGGATGGTAAACGGTGCCACCGAAGAGCAAAAATTGAGCTTGCGCCAAATTCGGATCGCCATCATTGTGATGTTCGCCATCTGCGCCGCACTTGCGGCATTTGTGTACTGGCAAGGATTGCCGCCGCCGGCGCACTTGTATGACGCGCTCGCAAAGTGTATCGCGCAAAGCGACGCCACGTTCTACGGCGCATCCTGGTGCCCACACTGCGCGGCGCAAAAGACCAAGTTCGGCACCGGCGGGCAATATCTTCCGTACATGGAATGTGCGCTGCCGAGCGGCAGTGCTAGCAGCGGCTCCGGCGGAAGCGAGGTGCAGGTATGTATCGGCCACAACATCACACAGTATCCGACGTGGGTCTTTGCCGATGGCTCGCGGTTGGTGGGCGTGCAAACGCCGCAGACGCTCGCCACGAAGACCGGCTGTGCACTGTGATATAATTAATTTACTTTTAACATCTCCCCATGACTCCTTTTGTCCAATTCGTCACCAACATCCTTTCGCTCGGCACGATCGCATCAGATATTGTTGTAATATTTTTATTTTCGATTATCCTTACGCCGCTCAGCGAGCATGGCTGGGGCAAAAAAGTTGACGACTTTGTCGGAAGGCGCGCGATAATGCTCTCATTCTTGGTGACACTCGCGTCCGTAGTGGGCAGCTTGTTCTATTCCGAGTTCGCGCACTTTGCGCCATGCGAGCTCTGCTGGATCCAGCGCGGGTTGCTCTACACGCAGGCAGTGATCCTCTTCCTCGCACTGTTTGCACGGAAAGAAGAGCATGTGCGCCGATTTCAAAACCTCACCCAAAAGGCATGCCTCGCGCTCTCGGCCATCGGATTCCCTATCGCCGCGTATCACATGTATCTCCAGTTCGGCGGCGACGCGCTCGTCCCCTGTTCGGCGATCGGCCCGACTTGCTCTTACGTTTATTTCATCACGTACGGCTATATCACCATCCCCACAATGTCGCTCACTGCATTCGCGCTGATCCTCTGCTTTATGCTTTTGCACCGGCCGGCGGCGGAGAAGAAATAAAAAAGCCCGTGCTGAAATATTTCCAGCACGGGGCAAAGACCCGTAAGGCGCTACAGGGTGGCGAAAGCGACGACTTCGGTGTTCTCCGGCCAAGCACCGCGTTCAATGAAGTAGAGGCAGAGCTCAGATAATTCACGCTTAGATCTCCACACTAGCGTGAGCCAGCATGGGATGGTGGGCAGAACGTCCCCAGAAAACGGCTTTTCCGAAGGGAACACAAGAGTCTTCTCTTTATGCGCGTCCCCCGGTGTGAGCTGTGAGACAAAGCGAATCGCCTGTTCAAAGGTCGGGCGAGAAAGCCCTAACGCTTCGATATCATCCAAATTTGGAACGATAACAGCCAACACTTGTTCATCACGCGGCCGGAGCGGAAAATGACGCGTGCAAATGGTTTTTGGATACGGGGTAATGATCTTCCCCGACTGCACGAGCTCGTCCGTTTGCGAACCCTGCATTGAAACAACCTTGCGATTGAACTGCAAGAATCTTGCATTCAATGCTCGTAACTTCAAGCTAAGCAGCATACCAGCCGCCTTTCCGCTACTTAACCCAAGTAGCCAAGGTATTGGAAATTACCGATAAACAATTTATCATAATAATATTTATTTGTCAATAAAATTTATCTCCACGATCTCCGACTTCGTTCCTAATCTTAGCGGCGGACCCCACGTACCAGCGCCACTGGAGGTAAAGACTTGCATGCCGCCAAGGCGCTTCAGTCCGTAGTCGAATCCTTTATAGATCTGCCAGGTAAAGAACATAAGCGGAAATATTTGGCCGTGATGCGTGTGACCGGAAAGTGTGAGCGAAACGCCGGCGGCGGCGGCAACGTCAAGATCGGTCGGCTCGTGCTTCAAAAGGATGCTCGGCCGTGCGCGATCAACGCCGATGCGCTCCAATACTTTTTTGAAATCCTCTTTTTTATGCGCCGAGCGGTAGTCAACGCCGATGACCTCGATACCGCCAATGTCTACTTTTTCGTCATCTAATATGGTGATACTAGCGGCACGGATTGTTGCCAATGCACGCGGAATGTCCGGCAGATAATATTCGTGATTGCCGGTGATGAAGTATACGCCGCCGGGCGGATGCAGCGTGCGCAGCGGCTTAATCAATTTTTCTTCATCGCACACGACGCCGTCGTAGAGATCGCCGCCAATCAGTACCACATGCGGGTTAAGCGCGTTTATCTTTGCAGCCACCCGCGCGGTAAATTTTTGCCGATAGATATTCCCCAGCTGGAGGTCGCTCACGAACACGATCTTTTTGCCTTTCCAAAAATCGGCGCGGAATCCGGGCAGCGACGCAAGAGGAATTTTTACGCTCGTAACCTTTGGACGCTGGCTATGCACCGTACCATAAAGGTGCAACAAGAACGCCACACCGAACGCGATGCCGCCGACAAGCGCCGGCGACACATACACGTCATGCGCATAAAAAATATTGAGTGTGAAATAAAATATCACCGCGCCGCCGAAGAGAAAATGCACAAGCCCAAACCAGTACGCCGAGAACTGATAATACCGATCCACCACCGCGCCTTTATAAAAATGTGCAAGCGCCGATGCCGAGACGAACGTGAGCGCGAGGATGACAAATAGGATCTTCAACCACGCACCGCCGATGCCGAACGCTGCCGCAAGCGTTGCGTATACCGCAAGATGCACGATGACGAGCAATATTTCGAAAACGATAAGACTTGCGATGACGGCAATGGGCATATGATAAATAATTATAACAAGATGGCTAGTCCAAAATCATTACGTGCTCTCCGATATCCTCCTTTGGTACGTGGATGAAAAATGCGAGGAACGACCCGGCGAAAACAACCCCCGACGCGATGAGGAATACCGTTGCATACCCCGAGACCTCGGCCTTTAGAATGATGAGTGCCGTGAATTGCTTCATCAATTGCACACCCGATCCGTTCAAAACGCTCTGGCGTGCGATCGAGAACACATTCGAGTTGACGACGTTATCGAGAATGGTGCTGAAGATGGCGACGCCGAACGCACCGGAGATGTTCCTGACGAGCGCAAGTACCGCCGACGCTTCGCCGATCTCATCTTTCGGCACCACTTGCGCGATGATGTTGGTACGCTGCGGCATACCGAAACCGAGACCGAATGCCAATATGACAAGTGGGAACATGATGGCCATCGCGGTCGAGCGCGCGTCGATGAATGAAAAGAAATAAAGCCCGATGCCCGCCACAAACGTGCTTGCGAAGATGACGTATCCCGGTTTTATTTTTCCGATTAGCTTGCCGCCGAGCGGTGCCGCCAACATCATCGCCGCCGCCATCGGGATAAAAAGATAGCCGGTTTGCGTCGCATCGTATCCCAAAAACGTCTCGGCAAAGATGGGGATCAGGAAGATGCTCCCGATCATTCCCATGAACACAATGAAGTTGTTCCCTAATGTATTTACGAACGCGGGAATCTTGAAGAATTTAAAATCTACGATCGGCTCTTCCTGCCGCACTTCGATCATATAGAACAAGGCGGCAAACACGACGGTGCCGATGTAGCACGCGATGCTCGATGCGGACGACCATCCCCACGTCTGCCCCTGGTCCAATACAAAAGTGAGGGTAAAGAGCGCGGCGGCAAGCGAGCTCGCCCCCCACCAGTCAAAGCGCGCGTGGCGCTGCTTCCCCACCGATTCGTCAATAAAGGTAAGCGCGAGGAACAACCCGATGATGCCGAGCGGAATATTGATGAAAAACACTGCACGCCAGTTGAAATTGTCGATAAGCGGACCCCCGATGAGCGGACCGAATACCGACGCCACGGCGAACGCCGCGGACCAGATACCGAGCGCCTGCGCCCGTTCTTTGAGGTCGGTGAAGGTGATGGCGATGATCGCCATCGCGGTCGGATAATCCGCAGACACGGCAAACCCCTGGATGATACGGAACACGATCATCGAAGGAAGATTCCACGCAACCGCGCACAATCCTGACGCGATGATGAAGCCGATGAATCCGATCAGGTATATTTTCTTTCGTCCGGCGGTGTCTCCGAGCTTTCCCCACACCGGGACGAACACCGCGTTCGCCAGAATGTACGCCGTGGAGATCCACGCCGCGTCCGAAACGCTGATACTAAAATCGCCGATGATCTTCGGCAACGCAAGATTGACCACCGTCTGGTCAAGGCGGCCTAAAAAAGTCCCGAAGATGACGGTACCCAACACCCACCAGCGGGCGTTGCTCGGTTTTGTCTTTATTTCTTCTTCTTGCATATATTGGATTGATAAAAATGAGAGGCTCCTTCTTTTTACACGCTCACGTTCCTACGTGGCATTTGCGTGTAAAAAGAAGGAGCCTCTCATTTTTACTGCTTATATACCCAGATCTTTGCCGACATCCCGTTCTTCAGCTGCGGATATTGCGTCGGATCAAAGCGCACGTAGACGGCGAACTGGTTCGTCGGCCGCTGGTCGGAAATGTTGAACACAACACTACTCTGCTCCGATGTCGGTGCCACCTCGTCCACAACACCCTTGAATGTTTGCCCACCGAAGGCGTCCACCGTGAATGTCGCCGAATCGCCGACCTGAATATTATCCAATCCCTTGTTCTCGTCAAGATTCCCCACGACGCGAAGCTGGGTCGGGTCGATCATCGTCGCCACCGTTCCTTGTCCGGTCATGGTATTCATATACTGGCCAATATTGTTGTTGATGGTAACGATCTCGCCGGCGGTTTGCGCTTCCACCACTTGATTGCCAACAAGCGCGATCGGTTCATTCGCTGTTACCACGTCTCCAGGATTTACATACATTGCCTGAAGCACGCCGGAATTTGCCGGCGAAAGATTAATGAGCGGCGCCTGGATCTGCGACAGATCGATATAGACCGTCTTTGACGAAACATAATAATATAATCCGGCACCGACACCACCGATGACCACAAGTATCCCAATGACCCAGACCATTAATTTCCCGCGACCACCACTTAATGGTTTTTTTTCGTTTTCAGGCATAGTGATGATTAAAAATTAGTGATGGTATCGCCGACGTTCAATCCCGACGTGATCTCCGTTGTACTCGCACCCACGAGCCCGATCTGCACGGACACTTTTTCAGCGACACTCCCTTTTTGCACCAATACAAAGTAAGCATTGTTATCGTTGATCACCAGATTGCTCGGCACCGCGATGACGTTGTCATGTTCCGCTTCAATGATGTGCACATTCCCCGTCATACCGTCCTTGATCTGTCCATTGGGATTCACAAAGTGCAAGGTCACCATATATGCGGCTGCGCCGTTTATTTGCGTTTGCGCCGCGTCCACGGTGCCGACCGTTGCGGGAAACGTCGTACTGGTGCCGAATGCGTCAAGCGTCACCTGCGCCGCATCGCCGGATTTTATATTCGCCACATCTTTTTCCGAAACATAGGTTTCAATCTTGAGCCCGCTCGCGTTGATGAGCGTCATCATCGGCACGCCCGGCGAGACCACTTGGCCAACCTGTGCGGTGAGATTCTGTACCGTTCCCCCAAACGGGGCAACAAGCGAGGAATGATCAAGCGCCACCTGCGCGCTCGTCGCTGCGGCCTGCGCCTGTGCCACCGCTGCTTGCGCTTGCGCCACCACCGCCTGCTGTGCCGCGATCGCCTGCGACGTCGATCCTGCCTGCGCGAGCGCGAGCACGTTCTGCGCCGCCGTGAGCGCGGACTGGTTTCCGGAAACCGCGCTGTTGGACGCTTCGATTTCCGCGCGCGCGGCCGCAATATTGCCCTTGTATTGCGCGAGCGTAGCAGCTGGCGTTGACACGCTTGTGTTCGCGTTGTTTACCACGAGCGCGATGGTATCAATATACGATTGTATCTGCTGAAGATTGGCCGTCGCTATTGCCGAAAGCGATGCGGGATCAAACCCGGTGCTCGTCGCGTTCAACGACGCGTACCACGCCGCAAGTGCCGCGCCGATCTGCACACGCTGGTTCTGAATGCTATTCACCGTTCCCTGCGCGTCGTTGCTCGGCACGAGAAATGCCGGATTATTTGATTGCGCATTGGAAAACATATTGTCGAGCTGATTGCGCACTGCGTCATCGGACGCGCTGTACGCGTTGCCGACGGCGATGCCGAGCGTCTGATCCGCGCTCGCGACGGCGCTCTCGTCAATCGTGATCTGCTGCGGCCGCGTGCCGCTCGCGAGCTGACTCAGCTGCGCCTGCGCGGCTGCAAGCCCGGCGTTCGCCTGAGATACCGCCGCCTGTGCCTGCTGCACCGCCGCGCTCAATTGCGCCGAATCAAGATCGGCAAGCACCGTGCCCGCTGCCACCTGGCTGCCCTCGCTTACGTTTACCTGCGCGATCTGTCCGCCTTCTTGAAACGACATTACCGCGCTATTCTCTGCCAGCACGCTTCCGGGTTCATCCACTGACTGGACGACGTTGCCTTTTGCTACGGTCACCGCGCCAAACGTCGGCGGGGTTGCCGTGCTGACATACCAATACGCCCCGCCTGCGGCGGCAAGCAAGACGATGATCGCAACCGCGATATAATTTTTTGCAAAAAATTTCTTCATGCGCGTGATAAAAATAGATTATGAGTTGTTTTTTATTATTTTTCTGATGATGGCGATAAATTGCGCGCGCTCCGAAGAGGTAAGGACGCCGAAGGTCTTTTTCATCTCTTTCACCTTTTTAGTGAGCCCCCGCTCAAGGAGCTGTTTTCCTTTTGGCGTGATCGCCACGCGCACCGAACGACGATCGTTCGGATCGAGCACCCGCGCGAGCAGCTTTGCCTTTACGAGTCCGTCGATCATGAGCGTCGCCGCAGGCGGGGTGATGTGGAATGTCTTTGCCACATCATGCATATGCGGCTTGCCCGCGTCCTTGACGTATTTGAGCGTCTCGAATTCCATCAGCGTGCATTGCCCGGCGCCGATATGCTTGTGCATCTTATCGCGCATCAGCCGCCCCATAATGAATATGTGCGACACGAGCTCCTCCATGGTGGCCTGTTTGTTCGGCATAATAACTATTAGGTTACTTAACTATTTTAGCGCGGAAGAGTACGCAAAGTCAACTGGGGATAACGGCAGACGTGTACCTGTATTAGAACTTTTTGAGAGCTAAAAAGTTCGAGCCATGGACGATTTTCAAACGATTTTTTGGGCTATTGATCATTGACATTTGTTGATTGTTGCGTATTCTATTGAATAGAGAGGAGATTGTCGCATGACACGATTTTTGATCGGATGGTTCGTGTTTGGGCTCATCTTGATGTGCATCGACCTGATTCGACCCGATAGCACCATCGCCTACGTGAGAAAACAGCGGGGCGACGGTATGGCGTTCGTTTGGGCAACAGGGATTCTTGTGGGCGGCATCGGATTATTTGTAGGGCTGGTGCTTACGCCGCCATCCCTCATCCGTTGTTTGCCCAAATTCGGTCCTCGATCGTGAGGATCACTATTCCGACCACAAGCGCAGAGAGATCTGCGCTTTTTTCTTTTTCCCCCACACCCGTTTCTCTATGCAATATCAATGCTATTTCGCGTGCGCCCGGCAGGATTTTCACGCCTAATTCCCTCCAAATCCCGCCTCCCGCACCAATCCCTCAACGAGCATATCCACATCAATGGACGCGACGCCCACCACTTTATCCGCGCCGCCGTAATAGACGTAAAGCTGATGCCGCAGGATGACGGCGCCGCACGGGAAAACGACGTTTGGAACGACCCCCTGCTTCTCATAAGCGGGCGTGGGTTCGAGCAATGGGTCGTGTGTGCGGTATAAGATCTTTGACGGATCTTTCAGATCGAGCAAGGCCGCGCGGACGTTATAGTGCCCGGTGCGTTTGGAGATGCCATGATAGAGCAACAACCAGCCGTACGGCGTTTCGATCGGCGGCGCGGAGATGCCAATGCGCTTGGAATCCCACGCGGTGTCGCGCGGGCGCATGAGCACGGTGCCGCCCAGGAACTTTCCATTTTTAAATTCAAGGTCGTCCACACGGTCGATCCAAATTTCGGCGCCGAGCCGGTGCAAAAAAACATACTTTCCGCCGATCTTCTTTGGAAACACCGCGGCATCCTTGTCGTCCATATTTGGCGGCGAGATCAAAACCGGCGCGGTCCATTTCCATTGATGGTTTACAAAATCCTTTGCGTCGATGGAAGTGAACGCCACGCGCGGCGGATCCTTGCCGTCATACGCGGTGTAGCACATGTAGATCCGGTCGCCGATCTTCGTGATGCGCGGATCCTCGCAACCGGAATTGCCGCCGGGATTTTTCTTTTGCTCAAAATCCGCGCAAGGGGTGTAGATCGGCTCGGCCAGGCGTTCGGTGATATCCACGCCGTCCGGCGATGACGCATAGCCGATCACCGATGTGTTATCCCCCGACATTGCGCGATAGAGGATATGCACCTTGCCGCCTTCGTAGATCGCTGCGGGATTGAACGTGGCAAGCGATTCCCATGCATGTTCCGCGATCGGCGTGATGATAGGATTGCCTTCGAATCGCCGCAACTGCCGCTTTGCGGTAAACACCAACTGCTCCAATAATTCTTTTTTCTTGAACGTCGCCACACAAGAGGTTGTGTCCGCCGCGCCATAATACACGTACACATCCGTACCGCGGATCAGCGCGCCCGACGGGAAAACGATGTGCGGCACGCGGCCATAAAACTCGTATTCCTCCTGCGGCACAATGAATGGCCGCTTCACCTCGCCAACGATCTTTTGCGGGTCGTTGAGGTCGAGCAATGCCGCTTGGATACCAAAGATCGGCGGCGGCGAGAAATAGTTATAGATATACGAATAGAAGATAAGCCATCCATTTTTCGTCTTAAGGGGCGCCGAACCGACCTCGATCTGGTCATCCTTTTCATTGCGTTCAAAGTCAATGATGTGATGATCAAGATCCTTATACCACGCATCCCAATATTCCTTGGACCACATTTGCTCCACGTTATCAAAAAGCGCGAGGCAGATCTTTGCCGGCGGCCGGTCGGTGTTCACCGTGATGAGCGCGGCGACCTTGCCGCCGACACGCTCCGGGAAGAGCGCCATCGCCTTCGCGTTGAACGTCGTCACGAGATGCCGTTCATCGATCGTTTTTAAATCCTTTGTGATCGCGACCGCAACTTTGATGCCGTCCGCCGAAAAATCGTAGACGGCGGTATAAAAAATATAATAACGGTCTTCAAAGAATGTCACGCGCGGATCCTCGCAGCCGTAGCGTTCCCACGGTTCGGTCGGCGCGACGAGTTCATGATGCGGGCCAAACCGAACGGCACTCGCGCCGACCGCGTGGCCGATGGAGGAAACTTCTACTTCCCTCCCATCCACATTCTGCTTTGCGCCGGCGGCGCGAAAAAGAATATGGACCTTGCCATCGCGCCCTTCCACCGTCGACGGATTGAATGTCGCCTCCGCCTCCCATGCCACCGCCGGATCCGGAATGAGTATCGGATTTTCGGGCGACCGTTTAGCTCCTGCCATTGGTTTTCAACTTTGGCGCCCCGTAGGTCTTCAACTCGCTCAGAAATTTATCCACATTCGCCATTGCGACGCACGTCACCGAGTCGGCACCGCCGTAATACACATACAGCTCACCGCCGTTGATCACCGCGCCGCAGGAATAGACGACCCCCGCCTTGAATCCATGGTTCTCGTAATCAAAATCCGGTTCGAGGATCGGCGTGCGCGAACGATAGAGGATCTTTGTCGGATCATCAAGGTCCAAGAGCATCGCGCCGAGCTTATAGCGATTCGGGTCGCGAAGGTCCATGGCGTGATAGAGCAACAGCCAGCCATCCTTCGTTTTAAGCGGCGGCGGTCCCGCGCCGCGGATCCAGCTGTCCCACGCACCGGTGTTCGAAATGCGGTCATATTTGCTTTTGATGACCGCTTCCTCCTCGTCAAAATCATCAAGGTTGTCAAAATAATCGACGAGGATCTTCGGCGAGATGCTGTGCAGGATGGCGAACTTGCCATGGATCTTTTCCGGAAAGAGCACCCAGTTCTTGTGGATCTCCCCGGCCGGAGAGATCATCGCCGGCTTCTTCCACTTCCAGTTCTTATTCAAAAAATCTTGAAGTGTGATCGATGACAATGCGATGCGGATGGAACCCCAGCCGTCGAATGCGGTATAGGTAAGGTACATGCGATCGCCGATCAGCGTTAGGCGCGGATCCTCGCAGCCGCCGTTCCATCCGCCGCCGGAAAAATACGCGGGCTCAAGCGGTTTTTGTTCTTCTTTTGGCGTCGTCGTTTTTGTGGATAACGGCACATATGCCGGCTCATTGGGTCGTTCATCGAACGAAATGCCACCATCGCTCGACGCATAGCCCAAGACAGAAACGTCATCGCCGCCGATCGCTCGATACAACAGATGCACCCGATGGTCCGCATAAATCGCACCGGGATTGAATGTGGCCTTCATCTCCCAATAATTCCCTTCGCGCGGCTCGATGATGGGATTGCTTTCATGCCGCTCGAGTTGATACGGGCGCGGTTGCGTGACCGTTGCGCGCGCACGCCGCACAACGCGCAATAATTTTTTCTGCCGCTCCGCGCGCGACGCGATCGTCTTCTTTATTGGCGCAATTTTTTTGCGTAGTGGTTTTTTCTTCTGAAGCCCTTGCTTTTTTTTACTCGCTTTTTTTAACGGCATGATAAAAGTGCTGACCGAGGAACGCCGAAAGAGCCAATCGACGGCTCATAATCTACGCTTGTATTATACAACTTTTTCTCATGTACGGATGCTGCCTGTGGATAACAAAAAATCTCCGCATACGCAGAGATTTTTCACTGCTTATTGTCCGGCACTCGCGCCGATCCCGGCACCATATCCCCCGCTCGTTGTACCCGCGGGACGCACCTGGATGGTTTGCGCAGTCAAGCTACCGTCGGAGTTCGACGTTCCCGCGACCATCACGTTGGTTCCCACTTTCAACGCATTGACCGAGACCATCGTCGGTTCCGACACTGGCGTAGAAGTGGAATAGAACACTACCTCTGAATTTCCGTTTGCAAGCTGGAGTGTGATGCTTGAACTGTCGATCGTGGCGATAGCCCCGGTGACCAATCCGCCACCCACCGCACCGCCCGCTGTCCTTCGCGTGGAAGAACTATATGCGCCGGCAAATCCCGCCACCCGAGAAGTTGCACCGCTGGCCTTCCCCCAGAAATATCCACCCCCCAACGCCACAATTGCAATCACCAACCACACAATATGCACCAAATATTTTTTCATAGAGTTTTAAATAATTTTTTAATCTTTTTTCTTAATTCTTCTCTATACGACCTTTTCTTTTAATTTTTTTAGCCCGTTCGCCCACGAGTGAGCATGAGGCAAGATGTTTTTGAGGCATTTAATCTTCCATGCCTCAAAAATATCTTGCCTCATGCTCACTCATAGCGAAGAGCTTCTATAGGATTAAGACCGGCCGCCCTTCTTGCCGGATAATATCCGAAAATGATCCCAATCGCCGCCGACACAAAAAATGCGAGAAGGATATACGGTATGGAAACGGTCGTCGTGATACCCGTAACGAGAGATATGACGGTGGCCGCAAGCCACCCAAGCACGATGCCAATGAATCCTCCGGTGAACGTGAGCATCACCGACTCGGCAAGGAACTGCAGGGTGATATCCTGCTTCTTTGCGCCGATCGCTTTGCGCAATCCGATCTCGCGCGTGCGCTCGGTGACGGTCGTGAGCATCATGTTCATGATGCCGATGCCGCCGACGAGGAGCGAAATCGCGGCGATGGCGGCGAGCAGCGTCGTGAATGTGCCCGTCACGCTCGATGCGGTAGAAACGATGCTCGCCTGATTCAACACGGTAAAATCGGCCTGCGCGACATTCGCAATATTATGCCGCTGGAGCAATAACGTCGTGATATCATTCTGCACCTGCGTCATCGCCTGCTGAGTGGAAGCCTCCACATCAACTTCCGTCAGGTATACGCTGCTTCCCAAAAGATAGTGCTGATCGGCACCGAGCGGTACGTAGATCATATCGTCCTGGTTACTAAAGCCGGTTCCGCCCTTCGCGACGGTGATGCCGATCACGGTAAAGATATTTCCGTTGATCCGTATCTGCTGGCCGATCGCCATATCCGGCGTCGCACTTGCGTCGGCACTCGGCGCAAAAAGATTCTGCAATACCGTCGGGCCGATCACGGCGACGAGATTCGAATCGGTGACATCAGTGTCCGTAAAGAAATTCCCATCGGAAACCTGAAGATCGCGCACCTGCTCATATGCCGGCGTCGTCCCCATCACGCTCGTGTTCGCGTTGTTCGCCTTATAGACCACCTGATAGCGACCGCTGACCTCCGGCGCCACCGCTTCCACGTTATTGACCGATTCGATCGCGGTGGCGTCATCGGGCGTAAGCGTCTGCGCACTGCCCGCCGCCGCACGGACGCCGGACCCAAAGCTCGCCTGCGCGCCCGGCGTGATCATCACGAGATTTGCGCCGAGGGAGTTGATGTTCGCCTGAATGGATGCCTGCGATCCCTGCCCGACGGCAACGAGCGCGATCACGGACGCGATGCCGATCACGATGCCGAGCATCGTCAAGCCGGACCGCACTTTATTGACGGTCACCGCGCTGTAAGTCTCCTCTAAAAGATCACGTGTTGTCATGGGGTATGTCTTTTTCGTTTCGCGCAAGTCGTTTATGTTTGTTCTTCTCGTCGGTTACGATATTGCCGTCAAGAATGTGGATGATGCGGTCGGCGTGCTCGGCCACATACGGCTCATGCGTGATAAGCACAATCGTCTTGCCCTGTCCCATATTCAATTTTTGAAATGTATGCAGCACGATCTCGCCGGTCTTGGAATCAAGATTTCCCGTCGGCTCGTCCGCAAGGATGAGCGCCGGGTTGTTGACGAGCGATCGTGCGATTGCCACGCGCTGTTGCATGCCTCCGGAAAGCTGGTTCGAATGGTAAGACCAGAACGCTTCGGGGAACGCTGCGTCGGCGAGCGCTTTCGCGGCGATCTTCTCGCGCTCTTCCTTCGGCATGTTGGCGTAGATAAGAGGGAGGGAAACATTGCGAAGTACGCTCGTGCGCGGCAATAAATTGAATGATTGGAAGACAAATCCAATTCGCTCGCGACGAATATCCGCAAGCTCCTCGTCGGACAACTTTGAAACATCCTTGCCGTCCAGGAAATACTCACCGCTCGTCGGCGTGTCGAGCGCGCCCAAGATGTGCATGAGCGTCGATTTGCCGGAGCCGGATGGTCCCATGATGGCGACAAATTCTCCCTCTTTTATGGAAAAGGTGATGCCTTTTAAAACAGTCACCTCGGTCTCCCCTGTTCCATATGCTTTTTTAATATCCTTACATACGATGATATCTTTTTCCATACATCTTTATTTTATAGCGTTACGGTATCGCCGTTCTGGCGCCTCCGCCACCTCCGCTAAATGTCCTTGCGCCACCCCCCCCCGCGCCGCCGAGGAGCTGAAGCGCGCTCGTACTGCCGGTCGTCGTGGTCTTCGCCGCGGTCGTTGATTTGATCGTCTGCACAATGATCTGATCGCCCACCCTTACGCCGGAATCGATCTCCGTCATCGTATCGTTCGCCAGACCAACGGTCACCGGCACTTGTTTTGTTGCCGCGAGGACAATGCCGCCATTCGCGCTCGACGCAAGGTCGGTTGCGGAAAGCGGGGTCGCGGGCTCAAGAATATATGAAGTGCTCCCCGACGTGACGACGGCGGCATTCGGTACCGCGATGACATTTTGCTCTACCTGCGTCACAATATTTGCCGTCACGCTCATGCCCGGTTTGACCTGGTTCGTGCTCGACGTGCCCGCCGGCTGAGAAAACCCGATCTGCACGGCATAGCTCACCACGCCCTGGCTCACGGTGCCCACCGGATCGATCTGCACGACCGTCCCCGCAAGCGCAAGATCGGGAAGTGCGTCGAAGGTAAGTGTCGCCGGATCGCCGAGCGCCACCTTTGCGGCATCGATCTCATTCAGTGTCACCTGCGCAACCTGGCCGTCGCCGACGATCGTCACCGCATTCGATCCCGCGGTCTCGCCGACCACGGCGCTGATCGCGGAGACAACTCCCGAGATCGGCGCGGTCACCGACGTATAGGTAAGATTTTGCTGTGCGGTGGTGAGATTGTCTTGCGCCGTCTGTGTGCTGATCTGTTGGCTCAGCAACGTGGTTTGCGTAGGCCCGGCCAACGTCTCCGCAAGCGTCTCGCTCGCCTGCGTCAGCGAATTCTGCGAATTGATAATGCTATTTTTATCGCTCGCGATCCCCGAGATCGTGCCCTGCGCGCCCGACACCACACTACTCATAGTCGACGTGTAAGTGGAAAAATTATTCTGAAGGGTTGTGGCGGAAGTGGGAAGGGACTGGCTGCCGTTCTCCTGCGCAGGATAGTTCTCGGACACATAACTGAAGAGGTCCTTTCCGGCCTTCACGGTCGCGTTGATAGCCTGCGTCGTATTATAGGTTTCGGCAAACAATGAATCCAGCGTCTGTGCATTCGAGCTCACGCTCGCCGCGTGATAATCCGTGAGATTTTGTTGATATGCCGTTACGGCCGCAGCATACTGGTCTTTTAGCGCGGTTTCATAGGGAAGCGCGCCCGCCTGAAGATAGTTAGGAAGAAGACCCACGAGCGCATCCGGATCGCTCTGCGTCTTGCTGATATCCGTTCCATTCATAAAATTCTGCAGCCCAGTCATCACCGTCTGTAAGTTAACGAACATCGGCCCGAGGCCGTCGAATCCGCTCTGGTAATCCTGCGCGAGCGTCGTGGACGCATTCACCACCGATTGCTCGCCCGTCGTGACGGCGTCCTGCTGTTGCAAGAGCGTCGTCGTCGCCACCTGATCGGTTTCTTGCGCAGAAAGCTGCGCCTGCTCTACCGAAAGCTGGGCCTGACTGAGCGCACGCTGCTCATTCGTCGGATCCAATTGCACCAAGAGCTGTCCCGCGTACACATGTTCTCCCACCGTCACCGGAATAGAAGTGACGTCCTCGGAAACCTTTGGCGAGACATTGATAGTGGTGCCCGCCTGCACTTGACCGGTAGCGGAAACGGAAGAGACGATCGTCCCCGTGGTCGCATCCTCCACAACATATTTTGTGACCGTCGGCGCGACATTGGCAACACTATACCAATAGTATCCGCCGCCAAGCAGTATCACGATCACGATGGTCGAGATTATTTTGTGTACCCGCGCATACCGCAAAATCGCGCCTAATGTTTTCATGATAATTTATATTAATAAGTGGTCGACGATGGCATCGAAAGGATACGGATGAAATGGGCGTCTATCTGTCCAACGCTATTGGGCTCGCCGATCACCGCGATCTGATCACCCACGGTGACATCTCCGATCATAATGTTGCCATTGCCATTGCGGATATCCGTACCCGACGAAACTGCAACCGACTGCTCGTTTCCTTGTTGATCCTTCACTGAAATAGTGGACGTGCCGAGATCAATGACCGTCCCTACGACGCCATGGATCGCTACCGGCATAGGCGGTGCCATCAACCCAACCGGACCACCCGGTGCGGCGCCATAAAATATTCGGAAATAATTTCGGTCAAAGCCCGACGCAAAACCGGCGCGATCGTATCCGACCGCGATGCCCAAGCCAAACACCACCACGAGAACGATCAGCCCTCCCAAAATCCACAAAATCGTGCGCACTGTCTTTGATTCTAAAAAATTGCTCATGCTACCGTAAAGAATTTGCCGACGCGCCCACGACGAAAGAGAGATGCTTCGTCGATAAGCGCCGCCATGGACCAGATCGCGAACATCACCCCGGCCAAAAGCAACGCCGTGGTGAAGATCGGGAACGATTCCATGATAGAGAACGCGAAGTCGGGGAAGTTTGCCGCCATGGAGGAAAAATCAGAGAACATGAGCGAAAATATTTGGAAAAATCCCGATTGCGAGAGGTTCGCCACCAGGTTGATATACCCCGCGACCGCCACTCCGACGGACACACCGAACACGCACGCCGAAACGGCGATCTTTGCGCCAAGGATATTCCGTTCGCGCCGGCTAATACGCGATAATATCTTTTCCGTAAGACCGGCCGGGGGCTCGGGAGAGGTAAGGGTCGCGAACAGTTTTTCGTAGTTGGGGTTCATGTGGATGCGGGGATCAATTACCCTTGTTATACGACCCGCTTACCGCTTTGGGTGCTTCAGCGAGCATCATCTTTCTCAACTGAATGAGCGCGCGGCGATGCTTGCTCTTGATGGTGTCGATAGGCTCCTGGAGCGTATCCGCGATTTCCCGGAACTTGAGATGTTCGGTATAGCGTAACAAAAGAACGCTCCGATAGGTGGGACTTAATTCCTGCAGTATACGATCGAGATCCGCCTTGGTCTGTTTTCTTTGGAGCAACGCATCCGGCAGATCGGCACTTTCTACATACGGCGCGAGGAACGCATCGAGGTCGGTCTCCCCTTCTTCAATTTTGGAAAAGAGCAATGCTTTTTTCTTTTTAATAGAGTCGAGCGCCGTATTCTTTGCGATCGTGAGCAGCCATGTCTTAAAATTCTTTTCCGGATCGAACTTTTTTATGTTCTTCCACACTTTGATAAAGACATCCTGCACTACGTCGTTCGCAATATCGGCATCGCCTACGTAGCGGTAGACAAACTTATAGACCATCGGCATATGCCGGTCCACAAGCGCGGCGAACGATTCGCCGTCGCCTTTTATAAAAGCGGCAATAAGTTTTGCGTCGCCATCGCCTGCATGCGCCGCGCGTACCTCATCAACACTTTTTTGTCCGCCCCTTCCGGGAGCGGCGAACGAGGCGTCGAGATAGTTGGCTTTGATCATGTCACTTTTCATTTTACCTCTTTATCGCTCGCGGCCGTAGATGCCGACGAGTTCCGCATGTGCGACGACATGTTTGTCTATTTCTTTCCGGAGCGCCGCCACCGGTGCGGCTTCGGGGAGATCAAGAACTATGTCGAGTGCGTAAAGTTGGAAGTGGTAGTGATGTGGCGCTCCGGGCGGCGGGCACGGGCCAAAGTATCCCACGCTGCCGGCGTCATTCGTTCCTTCCACGCTCCCCGGCGGGATGCTCTCTTCTTTTATGATCGCCGTCCGCGGATCGATGTTCCACACCATCCAGTGCGTGAAACCGCCGTGCGTCCTTGCATCCGGATCGTGCAGGATGAGCGCTAAGCTCCGCACCTCCGCCGGCACATTCTGTACCAAAAGCTCGGGGTTCATATCCCCGCCGTCGCACGTAAACTTTCTCGGGATCATGCCCCCGTCGTCGAATGAAGAGCTTGTGATGATCATGCTTGATTGATAATACGGTAAAACAAGAGAAAAGATTTCATTCGACGTTTTCTCCGGCGGCATCGTCGGCGTCGTCAGCCAGGAATTCGCCGTATTCCTTTTTGAGGAACGCCGCGTCACGCGGCTTTGTGACGCCAGGATAGCGCCACGCGCTGATGACCTTTCGCGCGTCCGGCGTATCCTGCACCATCACCCAGATCTCCTGTGTCCATGATTCCTTTTGAGCGCCGCCCGTCTTAGCAGTGACCAGCTTCATCGACACCGGCTGCATCATCGCCACCGTTTTCGGCGCAACGCCCTCCTCCACCCGCTTTGGTGAGTGGAGCACGTGACGCACGCGCGCCGGTGACAGGCGATAATGGTTCATCTTTGCCCGCGCATGGAGCGTCCATTGCAGCTGGACCGGTTTTTTGAGAAATGGCATCCATCCCATTATACCGCGGCAGGCATTAAAAATGGATAAAAAAAACCGGCCATCAATCTTCCTGATGACCGGCGGAGATCCCGCGCGGCGCGCAAAACGTTCGCCACAGGCGGCGGATCATACGGTTGGCCCGGAAAACGACCCAACCAATTGCCGCGGTTACGATCGCGGCGGTGGCGCCAGCCGCCACCGCATTCGGAGATAAGCCCACGTGGAGAAGTGCGTACGCGATCCCTAAAAAGCTGATGAACAAAGCGAGGGCGAACAAGCGTCTCGCCCATAGGCAGGACGTATCCATATCCAAACCCTCCCGTTCTGCCGATATTATATCTTTTTTTCAGAAAAACGCAATTTGTGGATGGCGTTGGACGCCTGAACACCGCCGCACTTTATCCGCTATTCCGCGAGATGAGCTTTTTGAATTCCTCCACCATCGGCACCTGCTCCGGTTCTACGACATACATCTTGGCGCTGTAGTACGCGGTCCAGTCCGCAAGGTTCAGTGCGTTGAATATCTTATTCAGTTCTGTTTTCCCCTGGAGCAAAATAATTTCCGTTTTGAATCCTCGATCGCGGTAGAGCTTTTCCAACACATTCATGCGCTTGATGATGCGCCGGTCGTCGCCCGCATCCTTCAAAAAGATAAAATGGAAGTTGCGAGAGAGCGGCAACGTCTTCGTCTTAACATCAAAGCCCGTCATCTCGTTGTGATTCAGTTCGGGCACCACGTTATAGAACGATGGGATCTTACTCGTCTCGTTGAACTTGATCTTCCAGTTCGCGGCAAGCGCGCCGTTGCGCGTGGAGGCATAGATGATCGGCACATTACCAAAAACGCGCCGGGCAAGGTCTTTGCCGCGAAGCTCTTCGCGCGACGGATGCAATTGTGTTGCAAGCAACTTGGATTCCGCGAGCAAATTCTTTTCACCCATCAGCGAGAGCATCGCCTTCAAGCTGAGCCCCGTCGCCATGCGCGGCTGAAGATGCAGATCCGGCATGCGCACGTACGGGATCTTTGCCTTGTCCGCCATCGAAAGCAACTTTCCTTTTGCGGCAACGACGGCGATGGAAAGTTTTTTTGCCTTTGCCGCGGCGAACGCATCGATCACCTCTTCGGTACTGCCGGAATATGAGCTCAAAATGATCAAGCGCTCCTTAAGGTCTTTTTCCGCGAGCGGCGGCAAACCATAGTTGGACCAGATAACGACGTCGATCTCCGGATGCCACGCCGTGATGATATTCGCCGCCAAGTGCGACCCGCCCATCCCTATAACCACAAATTTGCCAAACTTCTTCAGTTTGGCGGCGTTCTCGATATTTGGCTCAAAATCGAACTGTTTACCGTAGGCTTTTATATCGTCCGGAATCATAACTAGTATTATACGCTATTTTGGGGATTTTGGGTGCTGTGCACCCTTTAGTATAGAGAAATAAAAGGTGCGTCATTGCTGACGCACCTCAGCCTTCCTATTACTTTCGATGAGTTCCCTAAGCTGCCTAAGGGCTTCTGGCCAATCCTTCTCGGAGCTCTCATTAGAGTCTGCAGTGCCGCCGAAGATCGAAGAATCAACCATTCTCTAACCGCGAACACTCGCGACGTCGGTAATCCACTGATATCTCGCGCCGTGGTGATTCCCCGCGGTGCAAAATACGAATGGGATTCCTAACTGTTCGGCACGAAGAGCGATCGCCACTCCACATGGCTCGTTGGTGCTACCGTATCTACGATGCCCTTTTGTAAGTGGCATGAAAATATCGGTGATGACGCCGTCGGGTAACGACTCCTCCAACTTTTCCAAGCCGTCATTCTCGTCGACGGTCGTGGATATCTCGACGCCTGCATTACGAAGCGTTCTGATAGCATCGTCCAGGTGGATCGGATTGTCTTCAACCACGAGAATTCTCACTTTTCGCCCCCTCCTTGAGCTAGGGGCATTATAACATATATAACAAGATTTAGTCAAGCAGCGCTCGTAGCGTAGCGTGCCAATCTTCTTCCATCGTAATTTTTATTAAAGTAACGTCACTTCAGATTCTACCTTCCTTACCATGATACTTCTAGGATTTCCTTCATAATCCATTGTGGCTTGTCCAATTAGAAAGATTTGAATTCTCCTCTTCAATGATTCAACCAACGCAAAGTAATCATCTATAGGTAATTCCGATGAAAAGGTAAAGGGTATCCGTCGATTTCCCAGATTGATATACCCGCTCCTAACTTTCGAATCAATTTTCGTAACCCGCCCTTTATATTTTATTTCTGGCAGTACTTGAAACGATTCTTTTGAGTCAAGATAAAGAGCATCTTCTTTATTGATATTGATTAATTTTTGTGTTTTTGTTGGACCAATACCTATGACTTCAATCGGAGTATCTTCTTTGCGTAGAGGTTGGGTTGCTTTGGCAATGTATTTTGCCAACGTTTGGCTTTGCAAAAGATTGAAGTCGGGATAATCGATAAGAATCTTATTATTATCTCCGTTTACGTTTATATTTATCTCTATCTTGTTATCGCTAATTGCTTTGGCCGATTCTGGAGGTTTGCCCTTCAGGAGCGTTTTTATATCTATATATGTTTTTAAACTATTCAGAATCGTTGTCCCAGTTTTTGCTATATCTCCTGACAGAGGCAGCAGAGGAGTGATATCGGCGGCGAGGCTTGCAAAATGATAGATAAATTCACTCACCATTGAGCCCTCTTTAAAGGCACTTATATTAAGTGTGAGATTTTTTGATGCCTCCTCCCCAAGTTTTACCATAGCGATTTCCTGAAGCGCGTAGCTTGTGGCAAGTATCGTATTAGCCACATCAAAAGCATCAACGCTGTTGTCTACCAACTGACCACTGAATGACAAGTCGAATCGGTAAGAATCCATGAATTTATTATACCTATTTTTATTACAAACCACTATCAGCTATTTTATTTTCCCTTCCCCTGATCTATCGCATGCCCTCCAAATCGGTTCCGCAGCGCAGACAGCACCTTTCCGATATAGCTCGGCGATTTTTTTGAGCGGACGCGAAATTTGAACGAATCCTCGATGACGGGCACCGGCACTTTGAACTTCTTGCCGGTCTTGACCGTCCACTCGCCTTCTCCGGTGTAGGCGACGGAACCGGAAACAATCTTGAGATCCTGGCCGTACATTTTATACGCCTCGCCCAGCCAGCCGACGAGCTTTGACTCGATGACGCTCCCGCGATTGTAGACTTCCGCCACCTGCTCGAGATCCAGCTTAAACGGCGATTTTTTCATAATCGCAAAACCCTCCGCGAGCGATTGCATCATGCCGTACTCGATGCCGTTGTGCACCATCTTTACGAAGTGGCCCGCGCCCGCGTCGCCAAAGTACGAGTAGCCGCCCGGCACGGAAAGATCACGGAAGAGTGGCTCCAGCCGCCGGAACATATCTTTCTCGCCGCCGATCATGAGCGATCCGCCGTTGCGCGCGCCGCCCGGACCGCCGGAAAATCCGACGTCCATAAAGTGAATGCCGCGTTTCTTAAGCAGCTTCGCACGGCGCATCGAGTCTTCGTAGAACGCGTTCGCCGCGTCGATCACGACGTCGCCTTTTTTTAAATGTTGAACAATGCCATCGGGGCCGAATAATAGATCGTCATTCCCCTTTCCGGCGGTGATCATTAGCCAGACGATGCGCGGCGTTTTGAGCTGCGCCACAAGGTCGGCGTGAGAGAACACGCCTTCGATGCCTTCTTTTTGGATCGCCTCCACCGGCGCGGGCGAACGATTGGACGCAACGACGCGCCAGCCCTTTTCGTGCAACTGCCGCGCGACGTTCGTGCCCATCTTTCCCAAGCCGAAAATGCCGATCTCCTTTCGCGCTAGCGCGCGCCCGGCGGAGATCTTTTCCGCATCGTCATCGTGCGGCGGCGGATCGAGCAATGTCGTCGCCTCGGCGACGACCGCTTCCGAATCCGGCGCGTAACGGCGGAGTGGCACCAAACCTTTCGCCCATCCCCTTATGATCGGATCCACAAAGTGCCACATCGCAACGACCTCGCGCGACGAAACAAAAAGCGTCTGATCGCCATTGATGCAATCGAGCAATAATTTTTCGTATTCTTCCGTGTACTGCGACTGCCGCTCGCCCTGCCGCAGATCGATGGTGAACACGCGCTCCTCAATTTCCATAGCAAGCCCGGGCTTCTTTGCCCAAAAGCGGATCGTGATGCCCTCATGCGGATCCTGCCGGAACGTGATGAAATTCTTAAAATGCATCGGCACATCCGTGCCCGGAGCGGCGGCGCCGTACAGTGCACACAAGCACGGCTGATCATGTTTAAATACCACCTCGATCTCCGTCACTTCCCCGCCGCGCCGCTTTGGATCAACAACCCGCTTGCCCGCCTCTATAAATATCGGCACGCCCTGCCAACGCGGATGCGAAAGCTCGAGCGCAATTTTAAAATATGTTTCCACCGTGGACTTTGGATCCACGCCTTTAATGCCGCGATAGCCGTCGTACTGCGCGCGGAATGTTTTCTTTGCCATCTCGGACGGCGTGATTGGCTTGATCGTCTCAAGCAATGCCGCGCGGGCGGCGCGGATGGCATCCGCGCTCATATCGCGCGGCTGATCCATCGCAACGAGCGCGATCATCTCGAGCAAATGATTCTGCCCGACGTCGCGCAACGCACCGACGCTTTCATAGAACGGCCCGCGATCCTCCGCGCCGACATTCTCCAGCGCGCGCACATTTATTTTTTCTATCAGCTCACGCCCCCAATTATCCTCAAAAAGATTGTTGAGAAAACGGAACGCCAAAATATTCTGCAGCGTTTCTTTCGCCAAATAATGATCGATGCGATACACCTGCTCCTCGCGAAACAGCCGCGCAATGCGCTCGTCGAGCGCCTTCGCGCTCTTTTCGTCGCTGCCAAACGGCTTTTCTACCACTACGCGTGTCCAGCCACCCGCCGACGCATCGCACAGCTCCGTCAGCCGCGCCTTGTGGATATTCGTAAAGATCGTGTCGTAGAACTGCGGCGGCACGGAAAGATAGAACAGCTTGTTCGAGCAGACGCCGTGCTCCTCGTCGATCTCGCGTAGGGCGTCGCCAAGCGCCACATAATCCGCAAACGCGTCGAATGTTAGTTTGTGATACACCACCGTCTTCAAGAACGACGCGACGGACGTCGGCGACGCGTGCTTTACCTTTACTTCCAAGATCGCCTGAATGTGGCGCTTGAGGTCATCGTCAGTCCAATCGCGGCGCGACACGCCGACGAGGCGGAATTGCGGCGGCAACAATCCGCGCTCGTGCAGGTTAAAGAGCGCTGGCGCTATTTTTTTTGTCATCAGGTCGCCCGTGACGCCGAGCACGACAAACGTGGTCGGCATTTGTGATTTAGAATTGTTCATAGTCTATATATCTTAACTCAAAATATGCAAGGATGGGAGTACTAAAATTGGATAATAATCTATGCCGTGAGATGGAGCACTCCTTTTAAAAACCATTAATCTGCTGGTTTTTAAAAGGAGTGCTCCATCTCACGGTTAATTACTCTCCAATCTTGTATCCATAGCCATGCACGGTTTTTATTAATTTCTGCTCGCGACCTTCGTCGATCTTTGCGCGAAGGAAGCGCACATGGACGTCCACGGTGTTGGTGAACGGATCGGCGTTGATATCCCACACGTGCTCCAGGATCATCCCGCGCGTAAGAGTAGTACCGGCGTTGCGCATGAAATATTCCAACAGCGTGAACTCCTTGCGGTTGAGCTTGATCTCGATGCCCGCGCGTGTGACGGTGTGCGCGAGCGTGTCCATCTCCAAATCCGCAATGATGAGCTTCGGTCCGGTCAATTTCTTCTCGCGCCGCAGGAGCGCGCGGATGCGCGCCAAGAGCTCCGCCACAAAGAACGGCTTCGTTAAATAATCATCCGCACCCATATTGAGCGCCTCTATTTTTGTGTGCGCGTCGTTCACAATGGACAGCATGATGATCGGAAACATTCGCCCTTTTGCGCGGATCGCCTCGCAGATATCAATGCCGTTCTCGTTATTGCCGAGATTGATATCGATAATCGCGACGTCATACGGATTGACCTTTGCCCACATGAGTCCCTTCGCGCCGCTCTCCGCCCAATCGACCGTGAAGTGTTCGACCTTAAGCCCGTTTATTATAAAATGCGCTATCTCCCGCTCGTCCTCGACTAATAATATTTTCATACCATCCACCATACACTATGCACATTAAAAATATATTAAATAATTTATCAAGAAAAGGTAAAGAAAACCGCCCTAAATGGCACATGCCTCGCCTCCTAGAAGATTAATAGTCGGCGAGGCATGTGCCATTTAGGGCATCATCTTTGCCCTTTCTTTCCCAAATTAGTGATATAAAAGATCCGCATTCTTTTAGAAGCGGTGTCTTTTTTATTGCGTGGGGACGAAAGCTATTTTAGTACAGAAAGTCTCTCTTCATATCCCTCAATCGCAAATCCCTGTCCTTTTTCCCTCAACTTTGCGGCGATTTGATCAAGAGCTTTCCTCATTATCTCCTGATTCAATTTAGCAGTTTCATATTGTTCTTTGACCATCGCTCCTATCTGACCAGCAGACTCCGTTATGGTTTCCTTAACATCTCCGGAAGACGGATTAAGAAGAGTTTCCCAGATCTTCAGCATCTCATAGTTTTTTGATACCGCCGTCATCAACTCGGAAAAATTCCCCAAGAGTTCTGCCAATTCCTTCGTATGATCAACCTGTTCCGCTACATTATTAAGTGGTGACTGTTCCATAGATGAATAATAACATTATTGACCGGTGGACGTCGACACAGAAAGCAGCGAAATCGTAAAGTGCAGCGTTGCGTTCGGAGGGATCGTCGCTCCGGCGCCACCTGCGCCAAAGCCGAGCGCCGGCGGAATGGTAAGCTCGCGCGTGCCACCCACCTTCATGCCCGGCACGCCTTCGTTCCATCCCTGGATCATCCCTTTCCCCGGAGTCGTGTCGCCTATGATAAAGCTGAGCGGCGTGTGTCCAGGAAGCAGCGAACTATCAAAGACCGTGCCGTCATCCAACTTGCCGGTGTAGTTCACCGTCACCGTATTGCCAAACGCGGCGACCGTTCCCGTTCCAATCGTGTCGTCTTTTATTATGAGTCCATCCATGGTTGTTATTGATTGTCCTGCCGCCGTAGGCTGTGGCGTAGGAACGTTATTGTTATTATTTGTTGCTGCCGTTGCCGACGTATTTGTTTGAGAACTCGTGTTTGCTTGCGAGTTGCTGATACTGTTCGCGTACCACGCCCCCACGCCAATAAGCACCGCCGCAATTACCACATATACTGCGAGTAAAATGCCTTTCTTCATAAGATTAATTTTTTATTAAATCGACCGTTACGAAATTTTTGCGCCCGGAGGAACATCGCTCACGGGCTGAATGATGACCGGCGCGCCATCCTCGCCGTGCGCCGCAAGCAGCATGCCGTTTGATTCCATGCCCATCATCATACGCGGGTCGAGGTTGGCGATGATCACCACGCTCTTACCGGTCAATTCCTCGGGCGCATACCACTTAGCGATGCCCGAAAGGATCTGGCGCGGTTCCGGCTCGGCGATGTCGACCTGAAGCTTCAAGAGCTTCTCCGAACCCTCCACGCGCTCCGCAGAAACTATTTTGCCGACCCGCAGGTCGGACTTTTGGAACTCGTCTATGGTCATCGGGATGATTATAATATAAAAAATGGGCGGATACAATGAATCTTGTACCCGCCCGGAGTTCTGCTGGTGATGACTTAAACCGTCACTGGAGCAGATGCCAATGGTTGAGGTGCTGTTACCGACAGAACTGGCAACCCGAATCCCTTTACCCTGAGGCCGGCGAACACAATACCGGTGATCGCGGTCAAAGGTAACGAAGTCGCACGCCGCGACTTGGTGGTGCTGCCGTTGAGAATCATGCGGCCGTTCGCGAAGAAGTACCACTCCTCGCAATCCGGAATCGCAGCTTCTCCACGAAGCAACGCCTTATCGGTTGGAATCTCCTTTCCTTTGTACCAAAGCTCTGCAACGCGAAGCTGTTCAACGACAGGGGCGAGATCCAACGGCATACCGAGGTCGGTGAAGATCGACACGTTGCCGTTGCCGTTCCGAACGATCACCACGGCCGCGGAGCGATGAAACTCCGCTTGCGTGCCGAAGCTGGAACGCGCGTAGCGAGAAAACGACAGCGAGTCCGATTGGCCAACAACCGCCATTACTTTCCGACCATTGATCTCGATCGGAATCTTCTTGGCAGCCTTGTAGTCCCTTGCCGCAATCTCGTTGAAGTCACGGGATTGCTGGTAAAGAGCGTCAAGCGTTGCGAAACCCCATTGTTTCGTAAGGGTGTACCCGAACTGCGGATGCGCCTGGATCGCAGCGGCAATCGCATGCGGCTCGAAAGGATTACCGCACACCTTCGCTCTCACTTTCTGAGCGAAGTCGAGTATCCCCTTCAATGCCGGCATATTGCGAAGCCAAAAGAGCTCCGCGTTGGCAGCATCGCTTGTGGCGATGTCCAGTTCGGCAAGCTTCAACTTGCCAGAGAAACGACGAAGCAGCCACTCTTTCACGATCTTGTTCCAAAGCGTTCCCGCTTCGGGGGCGATCGCGTCGAAGTGTTGGTTCCCCTTCTCATAGAGCGCTTCGAACGCCATGACAACCCACGGCCAGATGGTATCCGGCGACCATGAGAAGTCATTCATCATCTTAAGCACTGCCGGGAGCTCGAACATGCTTTCTCCCAGCTTGAGGTCCCGAGATGATGTCCACTGGAGGAGCTTCTGCATCTTGGGATCTCTGGATATCCCCAGTTCGTCGGCGATCAAGGTCACCGCGCTCTGGCCCTCCTTGCGCGGTTGTGAGAGCGTTGCGTGTTCGTCACGCTTTCCTCCCCACCGGCCGACGAAGACGTACCCCTTCTCTTCCCACTCTTCGCGGGTCGTTACTTCCGGGAGATCATCCCAGAAAAGAACTTTCGTGAAGCGGACGTAGGAATAGATGCCCTTCACCACATCCGCGAAATGGTCATTGAGAAAGCAGTAGATGGCGAGCAGTTCTTCGAGGTGAGGGCGAATATGCGTAACGATTGCGGTGAGGCGCTGACGCTTCATGGTGCTCTCCTTCGGGCAATGGCCCGATTTGTTGTGATTCAGTTGTGGTTGTCCGGTGCGCGTTGCGCCGAAAAAATACTCCCTATATTATATAATATAGAGGATAAAAGTCAATATCGCCGAAAATGTCCGGTTTTACTGGGTTTTATCCTCCCGTCACCTCGTGTTTCGCGCCACCTTGTGCCATATTTTTCTGATGTTCTTCGGTGTTCAATAAGCCGCAATGTTTCCACTTCTTCTTGCTGCCACACGGGCATGGATCGTTGCGGCCGATCTTTGGGCCGGAGCCCCTCTCGCTCGCGGGTGCGGAGCCGTGAGCGGTGGCGGGAATATTCAATCCAAATTTCGCGGCACCGTTCGCGCCGCTGGCACTACCACTTACCGACGCACCCGCACCTGCCGCTCCCCCGCCCTGTTGCGACTGCACGACTAACTTGAACATATTATTGAAGATCCACCCGTTGAAATTTCCCCAAAAGCTCTTAAATAAAATGCTTGCTTCATGGCGATACTCGACGAGCGGATCGCGCTGCGCGTACGCGCGTAAGCCGACGGATTCTTGGAGCGCCTCCAGATCTTCCAGGTTCGTCATCCATAACATATCAAGGATGCCGAGCAGCTGATTCTTGGCGAGTACGTGCTCCGCGACCGCGGCGCTCTTTGCGCGAATGGCTTGGATGAAGTCGTCTTCGGTTTCGAGCGCGGGCGTGTCAGCGCCATCGGCGGCGCTCGAGTTCACAATCCCCGCTTCCCTGAACGCCTTCCGCGCCGCTTCCTCCGGTGTCGGCGCATCGTCGTGTCCATACGCCACCGGCTGACCAAGCGTCGGCGCGATCGCCGCGTTGAAGTGCGCGATCGCCGCATCCGCGATGACGTTCGCGATCGCTTCCTTATCCGGCAGCTCCAAAAATTCCGTGCGACGCTTATAAACCGCGCTCCGCTGGCGGTTCAGCACATCGTCGTATTCAAGGAGATGTTTGCGCATATCAAAGTTGGCGCCTTCCACTTTTTCCTGCGCTTGCTCCACGGCTTTCGTGACCATGCCGAACTCGATCGGCTCGTTCTCCGGAAGATCGAAACGCTCCATCATGCCCTTGATGCGGTCGCCGCCGAAGATGCGAAGTAGGTCGTCGTCGAGCGAAAGGAAGAATTGCGACGAGCCGGGGTCGCCCTGGCGCCCGGCGCGGCCGCGGAGCTGGTTGTCAATACGCCGCGCCTCGTGGCGATCGGTGCCGATCACGTGGAGGCCACCGAGTGCGCGCACCTTCTCCGCTTCCGCCGCGTCCGGCGGATTGCCGCCAAGCAGGATATCAACGCCGCGCCCGGCGACGTTTGTTGCCACCGTGACGGCGCCCGAATGTCCCGCCTGCGCGATGATCGCGCCCTCGCGCTCGTTGTTCTTTGCGTTCAACACTTCGTGCCGAATTCCCGCCTGCGAGAGCGCCGCGCTAATAAGCTCGTTCCGCGCGATGGACGTCGTGCCGAGCAATACCGGCTGGCCTTTCTTTTGCCGCTCGCGAACGTCCGCCGCGATGGCGTTCAGCTTGGCGGTGAAGTTCTTATAGATGAGGTCATTCAGATCGTGGCGCGCGAGCGGCCGGTTGGGCGGAATGCTTTCCACCTCCAGTTTGTACACTTTAAAGAATTCCTCCGCAGACGTCTGCGCGGTTCCCGTCATACCGGAAATCTTCTTGTACATGCGGAAATAATTTTGAATAGAAACCTTGGCGTAGGTGCGCGACTCCTGCTGGACGTTGACACCCTCCTTTGCCTCGATCGCCTGATGCAATCCCGCCTGATAGCGCCGGCCGACGAGTAGACGCCCGGTGAATTCATCTACTATATATACCTCGTTGTCCTTCACCACGTAATCCTTATCGCGCGTGAAAAGCGCCTTTGCCTTGATGCTCTCCTCCATATAATGGACCAGTCGGATGTTCTCCGGCGCATAGATGTTCTGCACGCCGATCAGCTTTTCCACCTTTTCTACGCCCGCGTCGCTGATCGTGATGGTGCGCTTTTTTTCATCCACTTCGTAATCGGCGTCCTTTTCGAGGTTCGTCGCGATACGGGCAAACGCCTTATAAAAGTCGCTCGACTGGGCATCCGGCGCGGCGATAATGAGCGGCGTCCGGGCCTCATCGATCAAAATACTGTCCACCTCGTCGATGATGGCAAAGTTGTGTCCGTGCTGGACGCGATCCTCCGCACGATAGATCAAATTGTCGCGCAGGTAATCAAAACCGAATTCGTGGTTGGTGCCGTAGGTAATGTCCGCGCGATACGCTTCGCGACGCGACACCGGGCGCAAAAATTCCTGCTGCACGAGGAAACTTCCCGTGATCTCCACTTTTTTCTCTTCAGCCGCTTCGTCAGCCTTTGGGATTTCCCATTCGGGATCATAGATGAACGCCGCGTTCGGAATGATGGATCCCACGGTGAGCCCGAGCAATCGGTAGATCTTTCCCATCCACACCGCGTCGCGGCGGGAAAGATATTCGTTGACGGTGACCACGTGCACGCCGTTGCCGCTGAGCGCGTTCAGATATGCGGGTGCGACGGCGGCGAGCGTCTTGCCTTCTCCGGTCATCATCTCGGCGACTGCACCGCGATGCAAAACCAGTCCGCCGAGAAGTTGCACGTCGAACGGACGCTGGCCGAGCGTGCGCTTTGCCGCTTCGCGCACGAGCGCGAACGCCGTGACGGCAACTTCGTCGAGCATCGCATCCAGAGACACGGCAGAGCTAGCGGGGTCAGTGGCATCATCGCCCCTCGCCTTCACGCGCTCCCGGAGCGCCAGGCTTTTCGCGGTCAATTCGACGTCCGTTAGCACCGCCAGCGCGGACTCCAGAGCGTTGATTTCCTTCACTTTTTCTTCAAGCGCCGCGAGCGACCGCTTCTGAAACATCTTTTTTATTCCTTCAAGCATATCAACGATTATAGGCGATTATAGAAATAAAAAACACCCCAGCGAATGCCGGAGTGTTTTTGCAAGAAGAACTATGCGCGTGCTTTCTTCTTCGCGACTTTCTTCTTTGCTTTCTTTTTTGCTGGCATTGGAATAATTATTTATTAGTTTATCGGGTTGCGACCACTCCGATCTATTAGCTTTAGTATAGCAAAACGATTTTTTGATTTTTGAAATTTCTGTGGATAACTTTTGTTGCACCGCTTTTTGAAAAAATGCCGCACGAGGGCGTGCGGCAGAAAAATTATTTTTTTCGTTCCGTTTCCATCGAACGAGAATGCTTCGTTTTATATTTTTGTATTTCCATGTGCATCATATTGCGCACTTTGTCGATCGCTTTACGAATATCGGATGCCGACGCTTCGCTTCGCAAAACATTCCCCGGCAGATCAAGATCGATCGCCGCCATGAAAATCTCATTGCCTTTCCGGTGGTGCTCGGTGGTCCGTGAGACCTCCAATCGCAGCGTTATCTCGCCGTCTTCCTCGAACGGCTTCACGAATTTGGCAAGCGGCATCAGCTTTTCCTCTATATATGTCTCGAGCGGGGGGGTCACGTCCAACGTCTTTTTTATGGTGATGTTCATATTTATTATTATAGCAGTTGCACTTCTTCTTCCAAAGGGATGCCAAATTTTTCCCACACTTCGGCCTTTGCGAGTGTGATAAGATCCTGCACATCCGACGACTGCGCGCCAAGTACGTTCACGATGAAGTTGGGATGCTTCGGCGAGATCATCGCGCCGCCGGCGGAGACGCCGCGCAATCCCGATTCGGCGATCAACCGTGCCGTAGAGATGACGGGGAACGGATCGGTCTTGACACTAAACCGCGAACCGCGCAGGGTGAGCGCCGCAGCACGCATCGCTTTTTTATATTGCGCACTCCCCTTTGCATGCACCGCACGGAGCGGAACGTTTTTGAAGATGCTTCCGATGTTCGGATGTTCCATCGGATGGCGCTCGTTACGATACGCGATCCTTTCCTTTATTACCTTCGCGATCTCTTTTTTATTTCCTTTTGTGAGCGCGAACCTTGCCGACAAGATAATTTCCGCACCGTTCTTTTTTTTGAAAATGCTCTGACGATAGCCGAACGCGCATGCACGCGCGGTGCGCGTCACGAGCGTCATCGTCTTCATATCGAAGCTCGTCACCGAGACGACGCTATCCTTTGTTTCCCCCCCGAAGCAGCCGGCGTTGCCGCGCACCGCGCCGCCGACGGTGCCCGGAAGACCGCCAGCCCACTCCAACCCGGCCAGTGAGTGCGCGACCGCAAATTTTAAGAGATCGGCCATCGGCACCCCCGCGCCAACCGGGACGGTCGTCCCCTTCACTTTTATATCTTTGATCGCCACGCGCAGCACCAAACCACCAAAACCATCGTCGCTGATCAGAATGTTCGTCCCGCCGCCGAGCACGAACACCGGCAGCTTCCGTTTCTTCGCCTCTTTGACGGCCCACCGCACTTCGCCCGCGGTCTTTGCGTCAAAAAAAAACCGCGCTGGCCCGCCGATCTTGTAATGGCTGAACTTTGACAATGGGACGCTCTCCTTGAATTGTGGCATGAATAGGTAATAGATTAAAAATGATTATGGCGAGCGACACACTGGCACAGAAACACCCGCGTGTGGGCAAATAAAAACCGCTCCGCCCAAGACTCTAACAAAAACTTGCTCAAAGTGCTGGGCGGAGCGGCTGTGGTGACCTCCGGTTCTGTTTGTATTGAACGAGTGCTCAATCAGCCTCTCCGTAGAGAAGTATAACAAATAGGCAGCCTGAGGTAAAATAGCTACGAATAGGTCTGCTCGCTTCGGCGCTCGATGAGCAAGATGGAAATGGCACTCCCCACTTTTCGATATACAATGCGAATATCACCTTTTCGTACACGAAAAATATCGTCGCGGCCTTGCAACTTTTTGATATCCAACCCCTGCAACGCGCCCCGCGCCAATTTTTCCAATAGCTCTTTCAGCCGTTCGCGTTCTTTGGCGTTGAATTTTTTGAGCGCCTTTTCGATCGCGTCCATAGGATTGTGCAATGCTATAACCGTGAAAGCAGATCCGCGATGGCAACGCCGCCCTTTTTGATCCGGGTGAAATCAATGACCGACTCCCATAGCTCCGCGTCATCATCCAACGGAGATATCTTGAAAACGGGCTTCGATTTTTTGACCACGATAAACGAGTCTCCTTTTTCAACTCTGGCGATATATGCCTCGATATTCTCGCGCAATTCCTTAAGCCCCACAATCGTTTTTTTCTTCATGTCATCAAGTTTATCTAAAGATAAACTTGACGTCAAATTATGATGTTTCATCGCCACAGCATAGCATATGCACATTAAAAATATATTAAGGAAAAATCGCCTTGGGCAAACTAAAACCGCCCTTGCGGGCGGCCTTAGCCAAACAGAATCGTGTGGGTTATACCTCAATCGATATCGTCGCTGAGGTATACTCGCACCCATTCGAGAGCATTATAGCAGACCCCCGAGAGAAATGCAAGGGCTGTGTTGCGCCGGGCGCCGGGTCGCTACGCGACGACCGCCGGAGCCCTTTTCTTGAACACAAAATACTTGTATCCGACGAAGTTCCAGATAAATGTCACGAGAATGCCCGCCAGCGGGGCGACGATATCCACCCACAGCGTTGTCTCCGGCCCAACGGACTTTACCAACGTCGCAACGGCAACGTTCGCCGCCCAGCCAATGAGCGCGATGGTATAAAATCCCGTCACTTCGCCCGCGTTCACTTTATCCGTGGAGCCGAACGTCCAATTTCTATTCCAGAAAAAGCTGTTTGTGGTGGCGAACAAAAACGAGATCGCCTTGAATACGGCGAAGAGCGGGATTGAAATCGCCGATGTTCCGTAGAAGAAGGTTTCGAGGTTGAAGACGCCGATGTCAATGAAGCTGTTCAACGTCCCCACCGCGGCGAACTGGCCGAATTGGTAGAACTCCTTCCACCACTTTGCGATCATCGCGCATAGCCAGAGCGCAAACGGCGCGAAGAGCGCAAAGAACACGAAGATGCCAATGCGCACCGCGAGCGTCAAGGGAAAGTGCGTAAGTGTGTTCGCCAGTATCGGCTGGATAAGCAAGCCCACGGCTGCGCCGATCACAAGGCTCGCGAGAAAATCTTTTCGGGTCATGATCGTAGGCGCGCGTAAAACGTTACCTCAACGCGTACGTTATCGTTACGTTATCTGTCACATCTTGCGAGCCCGGCTGGATGTTCGGCGTGGAAGCGGCCGACGATGCTCCCATCGAGGACATCGGCATCGCCTCATTGTACATCGTCACCGGCTGCGGAACATAACTATTCTCCGCAACATTCACCACCTCGCCGAGCCAGGCGCCTGCCTGGTTCGCCATCTGCACCGCTTTTGTTTCCGCCTTGTTCATCGCATCCACCCGCGCCAGAGCAACGAAGGTATCGGGGTCATTGAAGGTGAAGTCCACGCCACCGATCTGGTTGACACCAAGCGGTGCCAAGCCGCTGAGCACCGTCGCAACGTTCGCAAGGTCATGGATCTTGACCGTGACCGTCTGCGTCAACATATATCCCGTGATGGTGTTGCTCTGCATAGTATTGTTGTAATTGTATGTCGGCTCAAGATCGTATCCCGTCGTTGCGATATCGCTCGTCGCGATATTCTCCGATGCGACGAACTGCAACACCGCGTTCATCTTTTGCGTATTGTTCGTTGCGAGCGTCTGGGGATTCTGTCCCTGCGAGACCACCGAAAATGTGATCTCGGCGAGATCCGGCGTCGCCGTCGTCTTCCCCTGTGCCGTCACCGTGATCGTCCGCGACGGAGGCACCGATGCCGCCCACTGCACAACCGCCGGCAACCCGATCCCCATGATCGCAATGATAAGCGCCGCCAACAATGCATCCAACAACACCCAAAACCAAAACTTTGATTCGTTCATGTTTTATGTTTATTTATTTTTATTTTTTATCCGCGTCGATTATTTTTTTGAACTCAGCGACCTTGAGACTGGCGCCTCCCACTAATGCTCCGTCTATTTCTTTCAATTGTACAAAATCGGCCGCGTTCCCGCCATTCACCGATCCGCCATACAAAAATTTCGGAGATACATGCTTTGTTTTTTTTAATAGCTTTTTAATGAACACCGCCATCTCGCGAGCATCCTCCGGTTTGTCGCTCCTTCCCGTGCCGATTGCCCAGATCGGCTCGTAGGCGATATATAATTTTCCGGCTTTTAATGAAACATTCTTTAAATCCTTCGCCAGCTGTTGCCCCACAAATCTTTTTGCCACCTCGACGCCCTTCTCGCGCACCGAAAGCGACTCACCAACGCACAAAATTATTTTCATCCCGTCGCGCGCGGCGAGTGCTATTTTTTTGTTGATCATTGCGTCCGTTTCCTTGGCAAACCGCCGTCGCTCCGAGTGGCCGACGATCACGTACGTCACACCGAGCGAACGAAGCATGCGAGGGCCAACCTCACTTGTGAACGCACCCTGCTCTTCCCAAAACACATCCTGCGCACCGACGGCGAGCTGTTTCCGCGCGCGCGCGGGCATGTGCCGGAACTCTCGCGCGATCTCCTCCAGATAAATGAATGGCGGGCAGAGCGCCACCTCCACGCCGCGCGCGCGCGGCGTCTCTGCCACCGTTTTAAAAAGCTTCAAAGCCTCTGCCTCCGTCTTTGGATGCTCTTTCCAGTTCGCCGCGATGAGTTTGCTCATACGATCATTTTAACATAGAATCGAATACGGCCCTTGGCCAGCTGATTGGAGGTTATTGTAATGACGCTTGTAGGCACAGATGAATCACAGGTGCACGATTCCGTAGAGATAGTCTGCTACAATCCAAACACTGCGCAGAGCATCGCTGCACGTCTTGGCGAGAACACAACATTGGAAGACATCACTGCACGCCTCGGAACAAGGGGGTTGGGACTACGCGGCATCGTGACAAAACGCCTGCTTGTTTATGGAAGCGACGCATATGAAGTCGCGTACGTAGACGAACTTGGCGACCGTAATGGAAAAATGGGAATCATCTTTCCCGGCGAAGGTAAGCGCATCCCCAACCTATTGGTTCGCTCATAGCGCAGACACGACATTTTGACAATCATCTACCGAAAGAGTACAACAGATATAGCGTTCCAATGTCACGAGGAGGAATGATGACCAGCCAAGATCCGCAGAACGAAGAAGCCGAGCATTATATTCTTCTGTCAAATAGCCGCGGCGAGAGTATTATTGACGTCGAGGCGCCCAATGCCGCAGAAAAAGCCGTCCTCGCGGCTCTCGATCAGGGACCGCAAGAAGCCGACCCAAACCAGTTGATATATTGATCGGCACATGCTCGGACGCCCCCGCCTCCGAGCTTTTTTTTATAAACCGTCCTTCTCTATATGTGCTCTCGTAATCGATCCGGAGTAGCCGGAGGCGAGCGTAATGCCCACGGTCGAAGCGTCCGTCGCCGCAATGCTCTGGTTTGTAGTGGACTTTAGGATCGAGCCTTCGGAGGAAGAAAAACGTCTTTGTACACAACTCCACTCTGGACGCGTTTAGAACTGCGGTTATGATTAATGCTGTAAAATAGTCCATTTTAATGGGTATTGACAATATATATAATTATATGTTAGTATATATCCAGTTGCCTGCTACAACAGAAGCACCTCCCTAGGCCGGAAGCCTAAGATCAGGTGGGATCGGAAGTCCCCTGTTGTAAAATCCACAGGCATTGAAAAGGGTCTGTTATGACTAAGAGCAAAATACCGACCGTAGTAACGTCTGCATTGAGAAAGCACATCCTGCCTGCTTACCTGAAAAATCTTTTTTGGAAAACGGCGGGAAACAACCCCTTAAAGTACTGGCGCGATCGCAAGACTTATTTCGTCGCCATCTACTATCTTGCGAGCATCTGCTCCCTCAACTGCCTTGAGCGGGACAGTTCCGGAAATCGGATTTTCAAGGCCGGTTTTCCTGAAAGCTTAGAGGTCCTAAAAGAGAAAGTTGATGTTGGGATCGTGGAAGTTGCAAGCGAGGTTCTTGCCTTTCAGGAGATGAGTGACCCCGTTGCTGCATCAGATGTTCGACTGGAACTTAAGATGGCATTCAACGCCGCCAAGTTGTTCAAACTCATCGCGGAAGAGGCGACGTACGGTCTCTACTTCCGCCGCGCGAAGAATGTTGTCGCCGTCACGAAGGCCGAGATCTTCGAAGATCGTCACGAACGGTTCATGTAATTTTGTGGTAACCTCACATCGAAAAAGCTCACGCTTAACGGTGTGGGGTTTTTCGATTTTTGTCAGTACTGTACCACCATCGGGATTTGAACCCGAGTTCCCGCCGTGAGAGGGCGATGTCCTAGACCAGGCTAGACGATGATGGCATATGGCTTATCAAAAAAAAGTATAAGGAAAAAACGTGGATAAAACAAGTTAGCTCAGCGGCACCACCGTCGGGATCGGCACTTCCCGAATCTCTTCCACTATCTTATTCAATTCCATCGAGTGCGAGCCCTTCACCAATATCAAATCCCCTTTCTTGATGAAATTTTTTATCGGCACGACCGCCTCGTCGGCGGTGTCGAAAGAGAATATCATCGCGCGCTTCATGCCCGCGCCGCGCGCTGCTTCGGCGATGAACTTTGCGCGCGCGCCGACGGTAAACAACACATCCGCATCCTTTACCACTATCCGGCCCACCGCCTCGTGCGCCTCCGGCGTATACTTTCCAATCTCGAGCATGTCGCCAAGCACCGCCACTTTCCGCTTTGCGGGAAGCCCGGCGAGCGTCTCAAGCGCCGAGCGCATGGCGATCAAGCTCGCATTGTACGAATCATCGATGACCTGCGTATATTTGATGCCGGGCAAAAGCTGCATGCGCGATGTGGGCGGCGCGTAATGCGCGAGCGCATCCGAAATCGTCACGAGGTTCATGCCGAACACAAGTCCGATCGCCGCCGCCGCGCCCGCCGCATACGCGTGCGCGCGACCGAATACGCCATCGATGCGCACCGGCACGACTGCGCTCCCGTGTTCAAGCTTAAAAGAGATGCCGGACGGCGCGCCATCATGTACTTTGTTCTCAAAGCGCGAGATGCGCACCTCGGAGCTTTTATCAAAGCCGAATGTCATCACGCGTGCGCGCGTGCGCGACTGCAGGTTCATCACTGCGTCGTCATCGGCGTTCAAGATCGCAAAACCGCCGACCGGAAGATATTCAATGAGCCTCCCCTTCTCCCGCGCCACCTCATCCGGGCCGCCATAATACTCGACGTGCACCGGAATGTCACCAATGGCGGTGATCACGCTGATGTTCGGCCGCGCGATGCTTAATAAATATTTAATGTCGCCCGGACGATCCGCGCCGTATTCCAGAACGAGGATCTCTGGATAGCCGGCGGGCGCCGGAAAAATGATCCGCCACGCAGAACCAATAATCACCTTTATCCAAAATCCTATTTTTTGAAGTGTCTTCGTTCCGCGTGGCGTCGCGCGGGAAACGAGCGCAAGGTCTTCCGCACTCCAATCGCCAAGGATCGTAAGCGGCACACCAAGATCGCTATTCAAATTGCCGAACGACGCGCGCACGCGACGGTCGCGCGTGAGCACCGCCTTGATCGCAAGCTTCGTCGACGTCTTTCCCGCACTGCCGGTCACGCCGATGACCGCCGGCCGATACCGCCAGATCGTCCATCGCGCGAGCCGTCGTAAAATTTTACGCAAAATTTTTACGGACATATCAGATTTTTGCAATTAGGGATGACGTCGGCGGTCGGTCGATTCGGCGCGATGTTGTAATAGTTAATGATCCATTGTGCAAGCTGATTCCACGCCGGTACCACCGTTTCCGCCGCAAGCGATGTGACCGGAATCGTGTTCAGCCGAATGAACGCGATGAATTTCGGGTTTGATGTCGGCCCAAAACCGATATACGAATCCGTGAGCTCGTTCAGATATCCGCCGCCTTTCGGGTTCGGGATATACGCGCTACCTGTCTTGCCCGCCATGGAATATCCGTTGATCTCCGCCACCTGCGCGAGGTCGACGGCATCCACCATCATCTGCGTCACCTGCTGCGCGGTGCTCGCGCTGATCACGCGGCGGATAACCTGCGGCTGAAGCGCCGCGTTGATATAGGGTCGCATGAGCGTGCCGCCGTTCGCGATCGCGCTGATCGCACTCACGAGTTCCACCGGCGTCACCGCGACGCCCTGCCCATACGCCGCCGTGTCCCAATCCACCTGCGGAGCATTCGGCGTGAGCTGGCTCAGATTTCCCGCCACCTCACCCGGCAGATCGATCCCCGTTTTCTCACCCAGCCCGAATTTTTTCAGATAGCTCAAATAGATGTCGTTGCCCGTGGCATTCTCCGCCCAGATGGCGCCGCTGTTGATGGAGTGCTCGATCACCTCCGTCATGGTGGTGTTCGCGCCATACGCGCCTTCGGTCGTCAGATTGTAGTTCGTGATGTGCGCGTGGTCGATGTTCACATATCCCATATCATCGTACGTCGTGTCCGGCGTGATCTTTCCGGAATCGATCCCCGCTGACATCGTGATCACCTTCATGATGGAACCCGGCTCGTAGACTCCCTGCACATCGGTGTTCAAAAAATTCGCGATCGGCGCCTGACTATAATTATTCGGGTCGAAGTCGGGATCGCTGCCCATCGCAAGGATCTTTCCCGTCATCGGATCCATCACCATCACGTCCCCGCCGGTCGCGCCCGTTGTCGTCACTAAATTATCCAAAATTTTTTCTGCTTCGATCTGAATATTTGGGTCGATGGTGGTCGTGAGATCCGACCCGCCAGCCGAAGAATTTCCCTCAAGTAGGTTATTGTAATATTTTTCAAGGCCGTACTTTCCGCTCTCGCCGGTATTCGACGCGTTCGGTCCGACATATCCCAGCACCTGCGACGCAACCGTGGAAAGCGGGTAGTACCGCTCCGGCTCAAACTCGGTGTACACGCCAGGAATGTTCAATGTGGTCACTTTCTGCGCCACTGCGGGATTCGCCTTGTTCACCAAGAGCTCATATTGGTCGCCCGACCGCGAAAATATTTTCTGTAGCGTTGCGACCGGCATGTTCAATATCGGCGCGAACGTTGCGGCGGTCGTGGCGGGATCCTTCACTGCCGTCGGCACCGCATAGATCACCGGAAATTCCTGGTCGATCGCCGCCGGCAATGTATTGCCATTATTATCGGTAAAATAAATAGCGCCTCGGGCGGCATTATTGCTTGCGGCAGCCGACTGCTCGGATTCCGCCTGCGCATAATAATAATCGCCTTTTAGCAGCTGTAATTGATAGAGATGAAATCCTAAATAGGTAAAGGCGAGGAGAAAAAAAGCGACGATTATTGTGAAGCGATAGGCCATTGTTGATTGACGGTAAAGTATTGGGGATTCTTATCTGCCACGAGCCCGTCCGCCGCCACGAGCGCGGTAAAATCGGCTCCGCCTAACGTGGCGAGGACCTGGTTATTCAGCGCGGTGTTCTGCGCTCCTATAGACTGCAACTGTGCTTTTATTGAAACAATATCGTGGCTGAGATCTACCGTCTTATTATAAGCGACAACCAGCCCAAAAGTCCCGCCGAGCAGTGCAACGACCAACAGGGCGATGACCACATTCAATATATTCGCGTGTTTGGTTGGTTGTATAAATGTCATTTTTTTATAAAATTTTCGCTTCTGGTAATAATATTTCCGCTGCCCGTATTTTTGCCGACCTGCTCCGCGGATTTTCTTTTATTTCCTCCCGCGTCGCTTCGACCGGCTTCTTGGTAATAATTTCTATCGCTCCTTCTTTCGACAATGATTGAAATGCCCGCTTTACGATCCCATCCTCCGCCGAATGGAAGCTGATGATCGCCACCCGTCCACCGGGTTTTACGATCGCTCCGAGGTTTTTTAATAACGTTTTAAGGTTCTCGAGCTCGCCGTTTGCGTAGATTCGGAATGCCTGGAATGTCCGCGTCGCCGGATCGATCCGGCCGTGCTCGTACTTTCCGCGACTCTTTCCATCAATTCCACCCGTCAGCGCTTCCCGCACTACGTCCGCCAACTCGCCGCTCGTCATAATTGGCTTTCTGCGCCCGTGATCCTTGATCGCTTTCGCGATCCGGCGCGATTTCCGTTCACCCCCGAATTCAAAGATGATGTTCGCGAGCGACTCCTCGCTCTCTTCACGAAGGATCTGCCACACCGGCGTCCGTGAATCGTCGTAGGTCATGAGCAGCGGCTCGTGCCCGCGCGCTTCGAGGAAGCTGAATCCCCTCCCCGACGCTTCAAGCTGTTCGGAAGAAAATCCGAGGTCGATCAACAGTCCGTCGGCTCTCCCTTCCCCGCGTACTTTGGCTAAATTATTTTCAGCTGCCAATATTTCCGGCAGCTCGGCATAATTGCCGTGAATCAAAATCACATTCCTTTGCCCGGCGAATCGCGCTTTGCACTTTTCGAGCAAGCGCTCATCCCAATCAAGTCCAAGTAATGTTCCATCCGAGCCGATATGCTGCACAATCGCCGCAGCATGTCCGCCGCCATCCACCGTGCCGTCAATGATAAAATCTCCCGGCTTCGGATCGAGAAACGTTATTACCTCATGTAAAAGAACTGGCTTGTGCACACTATGTCGCTCTTCCTCGGTCGCCGACATTTTATATTCCTAACTCCCCTAACTGCTCGGCGATCGCTTCGGAAGAACTTTCCGTCCTCGTCTTGTACGTTGCCCACGTTGCCTCATCCCAGATTTCGATGCGGTTGTACAATCCCGCG
>Ga0187851_10000136_pt1 | contig 76318 bp, 65 predicted proteins | sample June2016WEW_6_10_FD_132997 | JGI IMG/M metagenome (GOLD analysis project Ga0187851, IMG submission 132997) | Peatland microbial communities from SPRUCE experiment site at the Marcell Experimental Forest, Minnesota, USA - June2016WEW_6_10 | ecosystem: Environmental > Terrestrial > Soil >... | reverse complement strand
GCATCTCGGTGGGGTTTCTGAGCGCGCTCGAGCGCTCGCAGATGAGCGGTTCGGTGGGGACGTTGCGCAAGCTGGCGCGATTTTATAAAACCAACATCCTAGATTTTTTCGACGCCAATGGAGCCAGCAGCCGGCAGGTACAGCCGGAACAAAGAAAAGTATTGGAAGCCGGACCAGGCGTCACTATGGAGTTGCTGGCGTGGGGAAACACGGTAATGGAGCCGCACTTGTTTCGGCTGGCGCCGGAGGCTGGAAGCGGCGACTCTTACGCGCACGCGGGTGAAGAATTTCTTTTCGTGCTGCGCGGGCAGTTGGCCATCAGCCTGGAAGACGAAGAGTACCGGCTGAAAGCTGGAGACAGTTTTTATTTCGAAAGCGCGACGCCGCATCACTGGAAAAATCCCGGGCGTTCGGAGACCTGGGTGCTGTGGGTGAACACTCCGCCAACTTTCTAGGAGGGACGATGAGATTGCGATACTCGCCGACCGTGCTGTTCCTTCTGAGCATTCTTTTGTTCTGCGGTTCCTGTGCGAAGAAGACGGCCACGCTGAATCTTTTGGTGTGGGAGGGATATGCCGATCCCGCGTTCGTTAAGGCTTTTGAAGAGGCGCATCATTGCAGGGTTTCGGCCTCTTACATGGGATCGAGCGATGAGCTGGTGGCCAAGTTGCGCGGCGGCAGTGCGGGAAACTACGATGTGATTTCGCCTTCGAGCGATGTAGCTACGTCGATCGCAGCCGCAAATCTGGCGGCGCCGCTGGATTTGTCGAAGATTCCCAGCTACGCGCAACTCTCGCCGCAACTCACTTCCCTGCCGCTGGTGCGCGTGAAAGGCGCGGTGTACGGAGTTCCTTTTATGTGGGGGCCCGATCCGCTGATCTATGACACCACAGTTTTTACGCAGCCACCCGAGAGCTGGAATGCGCTGTGGGATGCGAAGTATCGCGGAAAGATTTCGGTGTGGGACGATCTCTCCACGGTCTACATGGCGGCGCAGGTTCTGGGCTTCGACAAGCCCGATCCTTCGCAGCTTTACAACTTGACCGATGAACAGCTCGACGCGGTCAAGAAGAAATTGCTGGAGTTGAAACCGAACATCCGCAAGATGTGGTCTACGGGCGGAGAGTTGACGAATCTTTTCCAGAATCACGAGGTGGTGGCGGCGATGGGTTGGCCGCTGATGACGAATCAACTGCGCAAGATACATTTTCCGGTGGGCGAAACCATTCCCAAGGAAAACACCACGGGCTGGATCGATCACCTCATGATTACGGCGGGCAGCGAGAATCCGGACCTGGCTTATCAATTTCTCGAATACATGATCGAGGCGAAGACGCAGAAGATAGTCACGGACGTGACCGGATACACTCCGGCGAATCCGCAGGCGGCGCAGCTTATGACGCCCGACGAAGTGAAGAGCCTGCACCTGGACGATGTCGACAACTACCAGAAGCGGCTTTATTTCTGGCAGAATGTGCCGCGGCGCGCCAAGTACAACGAGATTTGGAATGAAGTGAAAGCGGCGCAGTAGAGTACGGGCTTCGGACTTCGGGCTTCGGGCTTGGAGTTATTTGGACTTGAGGATCGATGACTACTTCTGAAGTTGCGATTACGTCGATGTCTGCGGGTGAAGGCGAGGGCGGCGCGCCCCTGCTCAACATTCGCAACGTCGCCAAACACTTCGGCAAGAATGTGGTGTTGCGGGATATTTCCTTGGACGTCGCCGAAGGAGAATTTCTCACCATCCTGGGCGAGAGTGGATCCGGCAAGACCACTCTGCTTCGAATCATTGCGGGCTTTGAGAGTGCGAGTGCCGGTGAGGTTTGGATGGGGAATGAACGACTGGACCGGCAGCCGCCTTACCGGCGACGCGTAAATACTGTCTTCCAGCACTACGCTTTATTTCCGCACCTCACCGTTGAGCAGAACGTGGCTTACGGATTGCGCGTGGCCAAGAGGCCGGAGGCGGAAATTGCGTCGCGCGTGGCCGAGGCGCTGGAAAAAGTAAAGATGTCGGCGCACGCGAAGTCGAAGCCGTCGAGGATCAGCGGCGGCCAGCAGCAGCGCATTGCGCTGGCGCGGGCGCTGGTGAACCGGCCGCGATTGCTGCTGCTGGATGAACCGCTTTCAGCGCTGGATGCGAACTTGCGGCGGCAGATGCAGGTGGAATTGAAGTCGCTGCAGCGCGCAGTGGGCATCTCTTTCATCTTCGTGACCCACGATCAGGAAGAGGCGATGGTGATGTCGGACCGCATCGCGCTGTTGCGCTCGGGCGAACTTGAGCAGGTGGCGACGCCTCGCGAAATTTATGGGCGTCCCGCGACCGCCTATGCCGCGCAGTTTATCGGGCATACGAATCTGTTGCAGGGCGAAGTGCGGGCTGGAAACGTGCGCTGCGGATTGTTGGCATGGTCGACGGCCCTGCCCGATGGTCCGGCTTTATTTTCTCTGCGGCCGGAGAATGTCCGATTGGCCGGGGCGACGACGAGCGCGGGCGGAGTTCGGGTTCGCGGGAAAGTTCTTCACCGGGCGTTTCACGGAGCCACGGAACTTATTCGCGTCGAGTGCGGCGATGGGCGGGTGCTGGTGGCGCGAACTCCTGGCGGCGGAACTCTCGAGGAAGTCGAATTGGAGTTTTCTCCGGCGGATGCGACTCCGGTGCGCGAGTCGCCGGAAAGAATCTAATGTTTTCGCGAGCTTACAAAATGGCCGTGACCTTGCCTCCTCTGGTATGGGTGGCGGTGTTTCTGCTGATGCCGTATTTGCTGATGTTCTGCTACAGCTTCTGGTCGGTATCCACGGCGCAGACGATTGTGCACTCCTGGAGCCTTGACAACTATGGCCAGCTTTTTCAGGTGAGCGTTTACTGGCAGACACTGCTGCGCTCGATGTGGATCGCGGCGCGGGTCACGATCTTCTCGCTTTTGCTCGGCTATCCGCTGGCCTATTTTCTCTCGTTTCATGGCGGCAAGAAAAAAGATCTGTTGTATCAGATGGTGATCATCCCGCTGTGGGTGAGCTATCTGGTGAGGGCCTATGCGTGGAAGACGATTCTTGGCTCCGACGGGGTGATGAACACTCTGCTGCGGTATGCGCACCTGACGAAACATCCGCTTGAATTTCTGTTGTACAGTCCGTTTGCCGTGGTGCTTACGCTGACGCACATCTACACTCCGTTTGCGTTTCTGCCGATTTACGCCGCGCTGGAACATCTTCCGCGAAATCTGGTGGAGGCTTCGCACGATCTGGGCGCGACTCCGGCGCAAACTTTCTGGAAGGTAATTTTCCCGCTGTCGATTCCGGGCGTGGTGGCGGGTGCGACGTTCGCCTTCGTGCTCAGCCTGGGCGATTTTCTGGCGCCGCTGTTGCTGGGCGGTCCCAGCGGCATCATGATTTCAAACATCGTGGTCAGCCTGTTTGGCGCGGCTTACAACTGGCCGCTGGGCGCGGCGATTTCGTTTTGCATGCTGCTGCTGGTGGTGAGCCTGCTGGTTTTCTCCGAGAAGCTGGAAAAGAAATGGAGCTTCTCATGAGCGAAGGAAACTCTGGCTCGCGTTGGTTGCATTTGCACGCAGTGGCGGTGTTTGCCTTCCTTTATTTGCCGATCGCGGTTCTCATCGTTTATTCGTTCAACGGCGAGGGAGTGGGCGGATTTCCTCCGCACCACCTGACGCTCGACTGGTATCGCACGCTCTTCGCCGATGGGCCGATCTGGGATTCCGTTCTCAACAGTCTGTGGGTGGCACTGGCGGCGATGGCAATCGCGCTGACCTTCGGTGTGCCCGCGGCTCTGGCTTTGGATCGCGCGCAGTTTCCTGGGAAAGCGCTGTTCCGGCGGTTGGTGCTTTTGCCCTTGATCCTGCCGGGAATTATCACCGGGCTTTCGTTGCTGATGCTTTTTAACGTGATGGGAACAAAGCTCAGCTTGCTGACGATTGTTTTGGGCCACGGCACTGCGCTGATTTCGGTGGCAGCGACTGAAGTGTTTGCCGGACTGCAGAAGCTCGAACGAGCGCAAGAGGAAGCTTCGCTCGATCTCGGCGCAAATTACTGGCAGACGTTCTGGCGGGTTACGGCGCCGAACTTGAAGCTGTCGATCATCGGCGCGGCGCTGCTCATCTTCACGCTTTCGATGGATGAGATCGCGGTCAGCTTTTTTCTCATCGGCCGCGACAACACGTTGCCACTTGAGATCTGGGGACGGCTACGGCGCGGCATCACACCGGAGATCAACGCGGTCTCGACCATCATCTTTGTTTTTTCTCTAATCACAATCGTTTTCTGGTATCGCTTGCGAGTGCGCGGTGAAGCGGGCACCGATGTGGGAGTCGAAATCGTGGAAGCGGTCGAAGGGAAGGCGGCATGAGCGCGAATCGCAGAGACTTCATCAGGTTTGTGGTGGCGGGTGCGGTGACGGCGGGGTGCCCGATCGATTTATCTTTGGTGGCACAGAGCGGCGAGGCGCAGAAGAACAGCGTGCCGCTACTGGATAGCGAAGACAACCGCATCTGCCACCAGGTGCGCGATGGCAAAGTGTTCACGCATCCGCCGGTTTCGGCGCGGCACGATGTGGTGATTGTGGGCGGCGGCGTCAGCGGATTGACGGCGGCGTATCGTTTGCAGCATCGCGATTTTCTTTTGCTGGAGAAAGAACCGCACTGGGGCGGCAACGCCTATGCCATGGAATATGAGGGCAGCACCTACGGGACGGGCTCGGCGTTTTTGACGAAAGACGAATACACTTACGCCTTCGCGAAGGAAATTGGCCTGGAACCGTTGCCGATCAACAGTTCGGACGCGAGCATTATTCGCGGCGAGTTGGTGCTTGACACTTGGGGCGACGGGCTCGACAAGCTTCCCTATGACGCTTCGATTCGCGAAAGCTTTAAGAAGTTCAGGAAAGAGATGGCCGTGATCGATGTGGGAAAACGGCGTCAGGAGCTTTTCAACCAGCCGTTCTCCGATTTCTTGAAAGGGTATCCGGAAGAGCTAACCGAGTGGTGGGATAACTTTGGGCCCTCGAATTGGGGCGCGACGAGCGAGGACACCGCGGCCGGGCTGGCGATCGAATCCTTGCAGGAGATGGTGGAAGAGAGCCGCGCGGACGATCGCTATACCTGGCCGGGCGGCCTGGGCGCGATTACAAAAAAACTGGCGGAGACTCTGCAGGCGAAAGATAAAGACCGCCTGCAGAGCGGCGCGACCATCGTTTCGGTGGTTTCGGAAAAGCAGGAGACACAGGTCACTTACATGCAGGCCGGCGAGTTGAAAACGGTCGCGGCCAAAGCTGTGATTATGGCAACGCCGAAGTTCATCACGCGGCGCCTCGTCGAAGGCTTGCCCGAAAAACAGAGCGATGCCATGCATGAGATTCGCTACATTCCTTATCCCGTGGTGAATCTGATTTTCGATAAACCCCTCTTCAATCATGGCTACGACACCTGGTGCCCGGGCAACCGCTTCACCGATCTTGTGGTGGCGGATTGGGTGATTCAGAAGCAGGCGGGGTATAAACAAAAATTCAATATCCTCAGTTGCTACACGCCGATGAAAGAAGAGGAGCGGAGTTCGCTGTTGACGGAGCCGGGGGCGCGTCGCGTTGCCGCGCAAGTTCTAAGCGATTTTCAAAAGCTGATGCCGGGGACGAATGTGGATCCGGTCGAGGTGCACATTTACCGGCGCGGGCACCCTTTATATATGTCCACGCCCGGGCTTTATACGAACGTTCAGCCAGTGGTGCGTCAGGCCATGGATCGGGTTTTCTTTGCGAACACGGATTCGGAGGGACCGGAATCGACCACCAATGGCGGGATTCTTGCGGCGCAGCGGGCGGTGAAGGAAGTGGAGGCGCGGCTGGCCGGGAAACCCGCGCCCAAGCCGAAGGCTGTCGCGGGATAGCGGCGCGCTTCATCTCGCTCTGAAGGTCGCGTCTTTGTTAGCAGTGCGAAACTCGGATTTATTACGGTTGCGCAGCCTTGGCGAGGTAGCGGCGCTATTGCCAGCCTCCGCCGAGCGCTTTGTAGAGTTGAACCAGGCTTTGATACTCGCCGCCGCGCGCCTGGGCGAGAGAGAGTTCCGCGGTGAAGAGCGAACGCTGCCCATCGAGGACTTCCAGATAAGTGGTGATGCCTCCGCGATAGCGCACCAACGACGTGTTCACTGTATCCTGCAGATCTTTGACCGTAGTCTCCTGCGCGACGCGGACTTCATGAAGCTTTTGATAGCCGATCAAAGCATCGGAGACGTCGCGGAAGGCTAATTGAATTGCCTGCTGGTAGGCGATCAACTCCTGGCGATGTTGCGCTTCGGCGAGGTGAAGATTTCCGCGGAGAGAGCCGCCGGTAAAGATGGGCTGGCTGACCTGCGCGCCGTAAGTCCAGATTCCAGTCTGCGAACTCATGAGGCCGGACAAGAGAGTGCTGCGGCCGAAAGCGCCGCCGCCGGAGCCGGTGAGAGAGATCTGGGGAAAGAAGGCGGCTCTCGCGACGCCGATCTCGGCGTTGGCGGCGACGAGTTCTTGCTCAACCTCGCGAATATCCGGCCGGCGTTCGAGCAAAGTCGATGGCATGCCCGGCGGCACCTCCGGCGGAAACGGCTGATCGACCAACGGAAGACCGCGCCGCACGCCCTCGGGATAGTGGCCGAGAAGAATACTGATGGCATCTTCTTCCTGCCCGATCTGGCGCTCTAGATCGGGGATCTGCGCGTTGGCGGTATCCAGCACTTGCTGGGCCTGAAGCACGTCCAGCTTCGTGGCCACACCGTGGTCGAGGCGCAAGCGGGTCAGCTTGACAGACTCTTGTTGCGTTTTGACCGTGTCCTGGGTGATGCGAAGCTGGAGATCGAGATCGAGTAGCTGAAAATAATCGCTGGCCACGTCGCTGACCAAAGTTAACGTGACCGCTTGTTGTGCGTCTTCGGTGGCCAGAAGTTCTGCGCGCGAGGCTTCCGTGGCGCGACGCAGGCGGCCGAAAAGATCCAACTGGAAGGCAGCATCGGCGGTCAAGCTGAGAATGTTGTACTTGGCTCGCGTGCTGGAGTCTTTGCCGCCGCTGAAGCTGGCGCCTCCCTGCACTTGGGGAAACAGATTGGAGCGCGTGATGGCGACCTGCGCGCGCGCGGCTGCGATGCGTTCGGTCGCGAGTTTTAAATCGTAATTCTCTTTCAGCGCGGTGCGGATCAGCTCTTGCAGTTGTGGGTCCTGAAAAACCTTCCACCAGGGCAGGTCGGCGAACGAGGCCGCTTGGGCTTCGGCTTGCGAGTTTTCGTGGAGGTCGCGGTACGTGGGTGGAGTCTGAACCAAGGGCCGATGGTAATTCGGGCCGACGGCGCAACCGGCGAGCAACATCGAGGCAAAGGCTGCGGACAATAATAAGGATGACCGCGCCAGCTTTTTCAAGACCGACCTCTGCGCTTCGCCTGATTTGCGGCATGCGGCCATTTCAGTCTCCCTCCGCGGGGGCAGGCGTTCCGGGTAGGGCAGTGGAAACGCGCTCCGCGCCTGCGCCTGACCATTTCTCCACCATGAAAAAGATTGCGGGCACAAAGAAAATTCCGATGAAGCTGGCGGCCAGCATGCCACCGATTACGGTAGTGCCCATGATTTGGCGCGCTACCGAACCGGCGCCACTCGCCGTCCACAGCGGTACACAACCCAGAATGAACGCGAACGATGTCATCAGGATCGGGCGCAGGCGAAGGCGCGCGCCTTCAAGTGCGGCATCCGCCAAGGGCTTTCCGTTCTCGTATCCGTCCTTAGCAAATTCGACGATCAGAATCGCATTCTTCGCGGCCAGACCGATTAGCATGACCAGCCCAATCTGCGAATAAACGTCGGTCTCGATCTGCACCAGATAGGGTGGAAGGAAAACGCTGGCCAGCACGCGGCGCAGCCAGAGCATGGCAAAGGCTCCGAAGATCGCCACGGGAGTGCTGAGCAAAACGCTGAACGGCAACGACCAGCTTTCATACAACGCCGCCAGAATCAGGAAGACGAATAACAGCGAGAGCCCAAAGATCGCCGCCGGCGGAACTCCCTGGCGCGCTTTCTGCTCCTGAAACGATATGCCGGAATAGTCAAAACCCATCTCTCGCGGCATAGTCTGCTTGAAGACGTCTTCGAGGGCTGCCGTGGCCTGGTCTGCGCTGTAGCCCGGCGCAGCGCTCCCGTTGATTTGCGCCGAGCGATATTCGTTGAAGCGCAAAGTGAACTCCGGGCCAAGGCGCGGCTTTAGTGTGGTAAGCGTGGAGAGCGGGACACTCTCTCCCTTGTTGTTGCGCACGTAGAACTGCCCCACATTTTCCGCCTTGGCGCGGTCTTCGCCTTCGGCCTCGACGTAGACCTGCCACTGCCGGCCGAAGCGATTGAAATAGTTGATGAAATACCCCCCCATGAATGCCTGAACCGTGCGGTACACATCGTTCAGGGCCACACCCTGCTTCAGCACTTTGTCCCGATCCACTTCGACAAACTCCTGCGGGACGCTGGCTAAAAAAGTGGTGCTAAGGCTGGCGATCTCCGGGCGCTTGCGGGCGGCTTCAAGAAAAACGTTCAGGTTCCTGGCCAGGAATTGAATATCGCTGCCCGAGCGATCTTCAAGCATGAAGGTGAATCCTCCCGCGGTGCCGACGCCGGGAATGGCGGGCGGGGAAAACGCGAAGGCCACCGCCGCCGGCATCCGGCTTAACTGCTGGTTGAGATGTGCCTTGAGCGATTGAAATTGCTGAGCTCGGGTGGTGCGGTCGCTCCAAGGTTTGAAGGTGACAAAGAAGGTCGAGTTGTAGCTGGTGCGAACAAAACTCAGCAAACTGAAGCCGACGAAGCAGGTGACGTGTTCCACTCCCGGCGTGTTTAGCAAGATCTTTTCCACATCGGTCGTGACCGCCGTGGTGCGCTCGAGCGACGCCCCGTTCGGCAGTTGCACATTGACGTAGGCATAGCCTTGATCCTCGTCAGGAAGGAAGCTGGAAGGGATTCGGCTGGCGAAAAAGAACCCGGCAACGGAAAAGGCCAGGAGCAACACGATCACGACGAACGTCTTCTGCACCAATACCGCACTCCAACTCACGTAGCCCTCAGTTGCGCGCTCAAAGACGCGGTTAAACCAATCGAAAAATCTTCGCAAGAGTCCGCGGCTTGGAGTTTTCGGTTTGAGCAGCAGGGCCGCAAGCGCGGGGCTGAGCGTGAGCGCATTGAACGCGGATAGCAGAACCGAAATCGCAATGGTGACGGCGAATTGCTGGTAGAGTTTGCCGGTGATACCGGGAATGAAGGCTGTCGGCACGAACACGGCGGATAGAACCAGCGCGATGCCAACCACGGGGCCAGAGAGTTCTTCCATGGCTTTCAACGCCGCAGCCTTGGGCGTCATGCCTTCCTCGATATGGCGCTCCACGCCTTCGACCACGACGATGGCATCGTCCACCACAAGGCCGATCGCGAGCACGAGGCCGAACAAAGAAAGCGTGTTGATCGAGAAGCCGAACAAGGGGAAAAACACGAATGTGCCGACCAGCGAGACCGGCACTGCCAGCAGCGGAATCAGCGTGGCGCGCCAGCCCTGCAAGAAGATGTAGACCACGAAGATCACGAGGGCAAGGGCAATCAAAAGGGTTACGACGATTTCCTTCATGCCTTCCGTAACCGAGCGCGTGGTATCCAGCGCGACCACATAATCCATGTCGTCGGGGAAGCGCTGCTTCATCTGCGCCATCAATTTATTCACGCCGGCGGCGGCATCGACCGCGTTCGATCCCGGCAGTTGGTAAGTGGCAATGATAGCGCTCGGCCTCCCGTTGAAACGACCAGCAGTGCTGTAGTCTTGGGAGCCCAACTCGATGCGGGCAACATCTCGAACGCGAACCGTGCCTCCATCGGGCGTTTCACGGACGACGATCTTTCCGAAATCTTCGGGGGAGATGAGACGGCCTTGCGCCAGAACCGTATAGGTAAACTCCTGGCCCTTGGGAGCCGGTTCTCCACCCGCCTTCCCGGCTGGGTTCACGGTGTTCTGCGCCTGAATCGCGCTGACGATTTCTGGAACGGTCACACCCAGTTTTGCCAGCGTATCGGGCTTTACCCACAATCGCATGGCGTATTGACCGGCGCCGAATACCTGCACGTTGCCAATGCCCGGCGAACGCAGAATCGGATCCACAAGATTGATGTAGGCGTAGTTCGCCAGAAAGGTGGCATCGTAAGTTCCGTGCGGCGAGTACACCGCCGTCAACGTGAGCGGGGCCGTAACCGACTTGCGAACGTTCACGCCGTAATTCGTGACATCGGCGGGAAGCTGGGAAGCAGCCAGCGTTTCCCGGCTTTGCGCGAGAATGTAATCGGTGTTGGGATCGGTCTTGGCGTCGAAGTCGACGATCAGGCTGGTGGTCGAGTTGCCGGTGGCGTTCAGCGAATACATGTAGTTCATGTTGTCCACGCCGCTCATCTGCTGCTCGATGGGAGTGGCAACCGCCTGTTCCAGAGTTTGCGCGTCGGCTCCGATGTAGGTGGCCAGGACCTGAATCTCCGGCGGAGCGATGCTGGGAAATTGCGCCACCGGCAAGCTCAGGATGGTGAGGCTGCCCACCAGCACGAGGACGATCGAGATCACGATGGCGACGATGGGACGGTTGATAAAGAACTTTGACATGGATCACCTTCCCGAAGCTTCCGCCGCGAAGGGTTTGGGGTTTACCTGCATACCGGGACGGACTTTCTGCACGCCTTCGGCGACGATCCGCTCGCCCGGCTTCAGGCCTTCGGCGATAATCCACTGGTTGCCGACGCGGTCGCCGACCTTGACGGTTCGAATGCTGATCTTGTTTGCGTCGTCGACCGCCGCTACTTGGTAGCTCCCTTGCAGTTCGGAGACTGCGCGCTGCGGTACCAGCAAAGCGTCCTGCTGAAGGCGTACGGCCGCGCGAACTTTGCCATAGCCGCCGGGGCGAAGAATGTTGTCGGGATTGGGAAACAGCCCGGCGAGCTTGATCGCCCCGGTGCCTTCATTCACTTGTCGATCTGCGAAATAGAATGCGCCCTCGTGAGGATAGGTTGAGCCATCGGCCAAAATCAGTTCGAGGTGCAGATTTTTGTCAGCCGCCAAGCGAGATGTCTCCGACGGGAAGCGCTTTCGCCAGGCGAGGTATTGGGGCTCGCCGACGGTGAAATAAACTTTGATGGGATCGACGGTGGAGACTGAGGTCACGGGGCCGCTACTCAGATTTACCAGCGCTCCCACTTGCAACTGAGCCTGCCCGGCAATGCCATCGATGGGCGCTGTGAGGCGCGTGAAATCGAGGTTGATCTGGGCCGTTTCCACCGCAGCCGCGGCGGTTTTAATTTGCGCTTCGGCTGTGGCGACCGTTGCCTTCGCGGCCAGGTTGTTTTGAACGGCGTTGTCCAGATCCTGCTGGCTGGCGGCTTGCTCCTGCGCCAGCGGGGTATAGCGGTTGACGTCAAGCTCGGTGCGCCGTTGCACGGCTTGGGCATTGGCGAGCGTAGCCTTGGCCTGCGCCAGCTGCCCTTCGGCCTGATCGAGCGATGCCTGAAAGGGCCGGGGATCAATCTCGAAGAGTAGCTGCCCTTTTTTGACAAACGCGCCTTCCTGGTAGCCCTGGCGCATGATGTAGCCCGTGACCTGCGCCCGAACGTCAGCATTGGTGAAGCCGTCGAGCGTGCCGATCCATTCGCCGAAAATCGGGACATCTTTCCTTTCAACCTGCACGACTTCGACTTGGAGCGGAGTGCTCGACGGCGCTCCCGAGACGCGCTTGGGGTAGATCGCTCCAATCGTCAATCCGATGACGAGTAGGCCAAACGCACCGCCTATCCAGAGTTTGTACTTCGAAAGCGTGTTCATCGTTTTCCTCGGTTGGCAATCTTAACTTGGGTTGACCGATCGATTCTTTGGCCTCTGTGCTTACCCAACCCGGTATGCGGCGTGCCAGACATAATGCGCCATCGCAGCATAAAATGCATCACGCAATGCGGGTGTTCTTTGCTACCCAAAAGGCGGTCTGTGCGAATAACACTTTTGTGGTAAGCGCATGCGCTACTCCTTGGCGTACCCGGCTTTGCTCGCGGACTTACCCAGCTTGCCTCGCCAGTAGGCTCTCTCGTGGGCCGACAAAGTCTTGCACGAGGGCGGCAATTTTGTCGGCGGCGGCGTCCAACGCAAAATGGCCGGCGTCGAGCACGTGAACTTGCGCGGCGAGCACATCCTTCCGATAACGCTCCGGCTCGCCCGGATCGAACGAAAGATCGTGGGTGGCTTCAGCCGCGCCCAAGGCTGCGGAAACAAGATTTATCGTCCGCACGAACAAATTTTTCACACGCGAAAACTGAATCTCGCGGGACCGCGAAAAAGACCCGATTTCTGCAGTCCATATTACATCGTGAGAACGACCCTGAACTCAGCCTTCCCACTCAGCATGCGAGCGTAGGCTTCGGCCGCTTTCTCCAGCGGATAGGTTTCGATCATGGGACGCACGCCGCTTAGTTCGGCGAAGCGCAGCGTGTCCTCGGAGTCGGCGGCGGTGCCGGCCGCCCAGCCTTGAATGGTGCGGCTTCCGCTGATGAGTTGGATGGGCGTGACCTCGATGGGATCGAAGGTCGCACCCACGACCATGAGTTTGCCGTTCGTTCCCAGACCGTCGATTAGCGCTGACATGGCTTTCGAGCTCGGAGCTGTGGCCAAAATCACTTTTGCACCGCCCATTTTTTGCAAAGCCTCGGCTGCGTTGGTGGATGCGCTGTCGATGTAGACGTGAGCTCCGAGCTTCTTTGCGAGGATCTCATTTTCTGCACCGCGCCCGACGGCTGCGACCTTGTAGCCGAACTTGTTGGCGAATTGAATTCCGAGGTGGCCCAGACCGCCGATGCCTTGCACGGCAACCAGGTCGCCGGGGAAAGCGCCGCTATGGCGAAGGGCGTTGTAGGTGGTGATGCCGGCGCAGAGCAGCGGTGCGGCTTCAACATCCCTCAGGCCTTGCGGGATTGACACTAGCGCTTCCACGGGAGCGACCATGTATTGCTCGTAACCGCCGTCGTAGCTGATGCCGCAAATCTTAAGATTGCGGCAATTCTTAAAATCCCCGCGGCGGCACTCGGGACAGGTGTTGTCCTGGCCGCCGTGCCAGCCGACGCCCACGCGCTGGCCCTCTTTCCATTCGGAAACGCCGGCACCGACCTCCGCGATCGCGCCCGCCACTTCGTGGCCGGGAACGCGAGGATACTGAATTCCGGGCCAGACGCCTTCTTTCGTGAGCACGTCACTGTGGCAGACGCCGCAGGCCTGCACTTTGATCAGCACGTGCCCCGGACCCGGCGTTGGAATGTCGCGCTCGACGACCTGGAAATCGGCTCCGGGGCCCGGGACCTGAGCGGCTTTCATCTTTGTCACCTTTGTGGGTACTACCGAGATTTTGCTGGTGGCCATAATTGCTCCTAGGAATTTTCGGTCCGCCCGTGATGATATGGTCAAGGCCGACCTGGTCAACTCAAAAACAAAGTGCAATTCTCCGCTTAACGATCACGCAACTCATGCGGTCGCGCTCTGCCGGTACAAATCAAATCTCCGACTTATGAAGAGTGTCCGTTCTCCCGACAATGGATTCGTTGCCATGGGATTCGGATTCGGACATTTTTCTGGGTCAGAGGCGTTTCGACTTTCCCACGGGCCTCTTCCCGCTTAAGAAATCTCTTCGTGGTAGAAAAAAACACCTCCATGTGGTGATGTATTCGCTTCGCGAATCCCCTACAGTGGTGAAGTCCGAGGTTGAGCCGAGCGAGTGGTGCAGCGGCCCCGGTCAGGATGCTCGCGGTTCTACCTCTTCCATTGTGTTGCTTGGGGCTTATGGCGGCACCGAAATCCTCGAACTCGAAGTTGTCTCAAGGAGAATTGTATGCAGGGAATCAAGAACATCGTTCTAGTGCATGGGGCTTGGGCCGATGGCTCGAGCTGGTCGAAGGTTCTTCCACTGTTGCAGTCCAAAGGGTTGCACGCGGTTGCGGTGCAAAATCCTTTGAACTCCATTGCCGATGATGTGGCGTCTACCAACCGGCTGATCGATGCGCAGGATGGCCCGGTGCTTCTGGTGGGACATTCCTACGGCGGCGCAGTCATCACTGAGGCCGGGAACAATCCTAAAGTGAAAGGGTTGGTTTACGTCGCGGCGTTTGCTCCCGAGGAGGGCGAGACGCTGGGAGGAATGGCAGCAAAGTTCCCAACTCCTCCAGCCTACAGCGAGTTTCGGCAGATCGATGACGGCTACCTGATGTTAACGGAGAAGGGCGTGAGGGAAAGTTTTGCGCAAGATCTTTCGCCGGCGGAGCAAAGTTTGGTGTTCGCCGTGCAAGGTGCGACCCAGGGCGCTATTCTCGGCACTCCCATCAAGAAGGCGGCATGGCACTCCAAACCCAGCTGGTTTGTTATCGCTGCCAACGATCGCACAATCGCGCCCGAGCAGGAGCTCAGCACAGCCAAGAGAATGAGTGCGAAGACTCTGACCGTGGCCAGCAGTCATTTGGCGATGCTGGCGCAGCCGGAGAAGGTCGCCGACTTCGTGACCGAAGCCGCGGCTTCGATCGAGGTCAGCGCCGCAGCTTGAAATCTACCGCGGATTCGCCATTCTTTCCTCGCAGTCCGTTGCGGGAGGGGTTGGGTGCCGCTGTTCGCCTACTTCAAGGAAATCTGTTGCCCGACGGGAGTTTTTGATGACCGAGTTGTTGAGTCTAGCGGTGAAAGCACATGGCGGCCTTGAGCGTTGGAAGAGAGTTAAGGCGATCAAGGTGGCGGCATCGATCACGGGCGCGATCTGGTTTGTAAAAAGCAAAGGAGACTTCCTCAAGAACGTTGTACTGACCAGCGAAACGCGGCGCGAGCGTGTGGCCGTGGACTTCTGCGGACAAGACAAGCGGGCGATTTTCGAGCCTGGCCGCATCGTGATCGAAAGTGCAGACGGAACTCCGATCGAAGCCCGCGATCATCCGGAAGAATCCTTCGTAGGGCAACAGCGGGAAACGCCCTGGGACGACATGCACGCGGTGTATTTCGTTGGCGAAGCCTTGTGGACCTACCTGAACATCCCGTTTCTCTACGCCGAGGAAGGCTTCGCGACCGAGGAGATCGCGTCGATTCAGGTCGACGGAGAAAGCTGGCGACGGCTCAAAGTAACCTTCCCGGATAACGTGAAAAGCCACACCAGGGAACAGATCTCCTGCTTCGGTCCCGATGGTTTGTTGCGCAGGCACGACTACACGGTGGATATCCTGGGCGGCGCAACCGGTCTCAACTATGCCTCGGACTATCGAGATGTGGAGGGCATCATCGTGCCCACGAAACGCCGCGTGTATGCCTACGAAGGCGACTACCAACTGGTGAGAGAGCCTTTGCTGGTCGCCATCGACATGGCAGCGATCAGCCTTCTTTGACCCGTCATTGGAGCCTTAGCGGTTGAAGATATTGAGGAGATTCAGCTCGCGGCGCAATGTTTCATGGGCCGCGAACTTTTTATTGATGGCGCGAGGCGCGGAACTTTTTAAGCGCGGAGGATGCGGAGACCAGCTGCGCGGAGTTCGCGGATAACAAGATATCTGGCTTTTGAAAACGACGGGCTTTCTCAGTCGAAGGGCAGGCCTACATAATTTTCCGCCAGCGACTGCGCGCCCACGCGCGAACTGGTCACGTAGTCCAGTTCGGCCAGCTGGCGGCGCTGGTCGAAAGCATTGTCGGTTTCGAAGCGATGCAGCATCGATGTCATCCACCAGGAGAAGCGCTGCACCTTCCAGACCCGACGCAGGCAATTCTCGGAATACTGATCCAGAAGTTCGGTCTTGCCGTAGGTATAGTATTGCGCGAAGGCTCGAGCCAATAGGCGAACGTCGGCGGCAGCCAGGTTCAGGCCTTTGGCGCCGGTGGGGGGAACGATATGCGCCGAATCTCCCGCCAGGAAGAGCCTTCCGTATTGCATGGGTTCGACGACGAAGCTGCGCATGCCAGTGATGCCTTTTTGGATGACCGGACCTTCGGTGAGCGTCCAGCCGTTGACCGCTTCCAGGCGAGTGTGCAGCTCGCGCCAGATCATATCGTTTGACCAATTGGTGATCTCGTCATCGGGCGGGCATTGAATATAAAGGCGAGAAATCGTGGGGGAACGCATGCTTAATAGGGCGAAACCGCGTTCGTGGTTGGCGTAGATCAGCTCTTGCGATGAGGGTGCAGCTTCAGCCAGAATTCCCAGCCAGCCAAAGGGATAGACTCGTTCGAAGACGCGCAGAACTCCTTCGGGGATCGAAGGCCGGCAGATGCCGTGAAAACCGTCGCAGCCGGCGATAAAATCGCACAACAATTCGTGATCTCTACCGTCTTTGCGGTAGAGGATTCGCGGCTTGGGGCCGTCGAAGTCGTGGATGCTGACCTCATCGACCTCGAAGAGAATCTGGCCTCCGGTCGCGAGACGCGCATTGATCAGGTCTTTCTGGACTTCGTGCTGGGCGTAGACGACGACCGATTTTCCACCGGTTAGATCCTGAAAGTCGATGCGATGGCGGCGCCCCGCGAATTGCAATTCGATGCCGCCGTGGATGAGGCCTTGCGCCCTCATGCGCTCGCCTACGCCGATTTCGGTGAGCAGGTCGGCGGTCCCCTGCTCGAGCACTCCGGCGCGTACCCGCTCTTCGATATAGGCACGGCTCTTGGATTCGAGGATTACCGATTCGATGCCATTCAAATAAAGGATGTGGGAGAGTAACAACCCGGCTGGGCCCGCCCCGACAATTCCGACTTGGGTTCTCATTCCGATTCAATCGTCCATTTTAGATCGTCCGGTCGAGGCCCCGAGACTTCCGGTCATCATTTGGTCATCCAGCGAGGCATCGACCGCGTTTTCATAGCATCGGGACGATTAACCATCAAGAACGGAAGCGGTCCGGCGCACCGCTCCCGCTTGCCCCCTCACGTTCAGAAAGTGAATTTTGCCGAAATTTGCAGTTGGCGCGGATTGAACATAGTCCGCGGCGTTCCGAAAAGCGGGTTCGGAGTGGGCGCGATATCCATAAAAACTTGTTTGCCGTTGATCACAGCGCTTTGCGGCAGACAGGTCACTTGTCCGCGCTGGATGGCAAGCGAGGCTGCGTCTTTGTAGTGCTCGGGCACGGGACCGTTATACGGAGTGGAACCGCCGCAGAAATCGGGTGTGCCGCCGCCGTAGACTGAGGTCACTTCGTTCACGTTCTGGCGGTTGAATACGTTGAAGGCATCGAAAGCCAGCAACAATCCCATATGCTCGCGGAAGAGGAACGAGCGCGAGAGGCGCAGATCGAAGGTATAAAGATCGTCGCCGCGATAGGCGTTGCGCGGCGACCAACCCACGCGATCGGTGACCGGGTTGGTGTCGCCGTTGACGTCGTTGCCGATATACATGGAGAAAGGCCGCGGAGTTTGCAGGGTGATGATGCTGCTGAACTCGAAGCCTCTGAGCACCGCATTCGAGCGCTTGGGGGTGTCGGCGGTGAAGTTACCCACAAAACGATGGCGCACGTCCTGCACGGAATCGGCGCGCTCCAGATCGCGGTTGTAGAGAGACTCCGGCGTGCTGACGAAGGTGGTAAAGGTGCCGTCGTCCTGGGTGTGCGACAAGGTGTAGTTGGCGCTGAAGCGCAAATATTGGCCGACCTTGTCGGTGACCGAGAGCGTCGCTCCGTTGTATTCCGCGTTGCCGGAACCATCGAGGTAATACATGAGGCCGGCATTGTTGTAGAGAACGCCGCTGAAGGCGGGCTTGCCATCGAGCATGCGGTTGTTGGGGAAGGGTCCGGTGGGCGTGGTCGGCGGACCGGGTGTATCTTCTGCCGGGAAGCAGATGGTGGCTGAATTCGCAAGCCCGGCCGAGGGACAAACGTTCAGGTTCTCGGGGCGGATTTGTTTGTGCGCCCGCAGAAAGAGATAGGCGGCGCTGACCACGAGGCCTTTGCCAATCTGTTGGTCGATTTGCACGCTGGCCTGCTCGGAGTAAGCGGTGCGCATGTTGCGGTCGAGTCCGCCGCCGCTGTTAGTCACGAAGGTTCCGCCGGGAAAAGCGGGATTCTGCATGGGACCGGGGCCGGTGCTGAAGTTGGGAGGAGTCTGCCCGGTGGTGATCAGAGTGGCCGCGGCTTGCCACGGCGTGGGAACGGTCGCGCCGTTGGGATAAGGCAGCGGTGCGAATCCGTTCAAGGGATTCGGGGCGTCGAAGCTGAGCTGGTTCAGAACCCAGGTGGCGGTGGAATTGCCTTTCCTTACCCAAGGTTGCGGCGCGTTGGGAATCACCACTTCGCGTTGCGGCGACGTGGTGTAGAAGAACGTCATGTTGTAGTGGTCGTCGAAGATGCCGAAGCCGGTGCGGATGACTGTGCTCTTGGTCGGAGAGTAAGCGAAGCCGAGTCTTGGTTGAAATCCACGGCGGTCAGGATTCACATAATCGGTGAGCCCGAACTCGGTATCCCAACGCAGGCCGTAGTTCACGGTGAACTTGGGCGTGAGCTTCCACTGATCCTGGAAGAACAAGCCGAAGTAGCTGTGATTCAGATGCACGTAATAATCCTGCGGATCGACATAGGCGTTGGGCCAGGTGCCGCCGCCGGTGGGAATTGGGGGGGGGAGACTGCCTTGCACGATGGGACCGGAGCCCACCGGAGCGCCCCAGAAGGCGATGGGCACACCGTTGAGAGGATCAGCGTTGTTGGGGCCGACATCACTGTTGGAAAAGAAGGGAGGGCCAGCAGTCGGACAAGGTCCATCGGCAGGATTCGCGGGCAAGGGTGTCGTTTGATTTACGAAGCGGGCGAAGTCGACCAGGCAGTTGAAGCCGGGCAACACGATGCGCATCGGGGTGAAGCCGGGCCAGATTACGAAATCCCAAACGTGGTTGAAATCTGCGCCGAACTTGAAGTAGTGGTTGCCTTTGATCCAGGCAATGCTGTCGGAGAGTTGTATACGGCTTTCGTCGGTCGCGTCGAAGGTGCCAAAATTGTGGCCGAACAAAAGCGTGTTGGGAATATCGAGGTTGGGTTGGCCGGTTACGCCGGGGAAGTTGTAATGGCGGCGGGCATATTGCGCAAGTACTGTGTTCACTAAATCGGGTTTGAGAACAGAATTCAACGAACCGGCGAGAGTTTGATCGCGCAGGAACGTGTCGTGGCCGCTGCTGGGAGCTCCGATGCCGCCGCCATCGAGCGTATCGCCGACCAGCACGTTCAGGTCGCGCGCGTCGACGATGCCATAGTGAATGGCCAGGCGATTCGTGTTGTTGATCTGGTGGTCGAGGCGGGCAAAACCGTTGTCGTTGTCGAGAGTCTTCAGAATGTTCAGATTTTCCGCGGGCAATCCGAGTAGCGCTTTGGCGCCATTCACGAGCGGCAAATTGTCCGGAATCCCAGCGGCAACATTGCCGACGAGGGTGAAGGGATAGGTCGGCGATTCCGCGAGGCGCTGGCCTTCGTAGTTGGTAAAGAAGAACGTTCGATCTTTCTTGAGAGCGCCGCCGAGGGTGCCGCCGAATTGGCCGCGGCGATAAGCGTTGTAGGGAGCCACGGTCAGAAGCGAATTCGAGTCGGCCGCTTTGTTCTGCAGATAGACATAGGCCGATCCGTGGGTATCGTTAGTGCCGGACTTCGTGACGACGTTGACGATGCCGCCCAAGGCGCGGCCGTATTCGGTCCCAAAGCTATTGTTGACGACGCGGAATTCGCTCACCGCTTCCTGCGAGGGTGTGGCCCGTTGCGAACCGGTGGCCTCGTTGATGTAATCGGCCCCGTCGACGGTGACGGCATTGCTCAAATCGCGCATGCCGCCGAAGGAGATGCGAGTGACTTCCGGCTCGGTGAAAGTGGATTGCAAGCTGGTTCGGCCGGTTGCAACACCCGGAGTCAGCAAAGCGAAATCTACGAACTGCCGCGTGGAAGTAGGAAGCTCGGCGATCTCTTGGGTGTTGATGACCTGGCTGATTTCGGTGCGGCTGGGCTCGACCGTGGGCGGCTCGGTGTTCACGGTGACGACCTCGCCGGCGGTCGCGACCTTCAGGGTCAGGTTCACGGTGGCAGTCTGTCCAACGGTCAGCACGATTCCCTTCTGTATCGATTTCGTAAAGCCCGGTTGGGTTACCGTGAGCTCGTAGTTGCCGGGAGGCAAGTTGGTGAGGACGTAGTAGCCGTCGGCGTTGGTGGCCGCCGGGTAATTGAGATTGGTGTCAATCTCGTGCAACTGGACTCGGGCATTAGCCAAGGTTCCGCCGTTGGGGTCCGAGATGGTTCCATTGAGCCGGGCGAAGCTGACTCCGGCTTGACCGGAGGCGAATGGTAGGGAGAAGCAGGCGCTCCAAACCAAAAGCAATACGACTACCGCGATGCGTTTTGCCACAAGACCCTCCCTTGATGCGTTGACAGGAAAACTGCTATTGACCTCAACGTCCAAGCCCCCTGCCAATGGCAGCGGGGCTCAATGAGAGCCTTGCGGTTTTGTATTTGCCGGTTGCCGGGATTCAATCTTCATGGATTGCAGGCCCCCTCTCGCCTTGATCACAAAAATTGATTTTGTGCAGTCGAATAGATACACGGCCCGGAAGCGGACTGTCCAATACATCTTCCGAAGGAGCGCGATACTAATTAGGTATCGCGACGGAAATAGCTTTACGGAAAGCATTTTCTCAACCATTTGCTCAGGGGAAGCGAACCTTGCTGGTCAACAGGAGTCCGCTTGCGGCGCTGTTATAGAATCCGTTTCCAATGGAACTCCGCCACGTTCGCTACTTCATCGCAGTCGCCGAGCACCTCAACTTCCGCAAGGCCGCGGATCATCTGCACATCGCGCAGCCTCCCTTGAGCCGGCAGATCCGGCAACTGGAGGAGGAACTCGGCGTGACTCTGCTGCTGCGCGATAAACAGCGCGTGGAGCTGACTAAAGGCGGCGTAGCTTTTCTGGAACAGGCGAGAAAGTTGATCGTGCTGGCTGGCCACGCGCGGCAGGTGGCGCGCCGGGCGCAAAAGGGAGAATCGGGGAGCGTGCGCGTCGGGATTGCCTCGGGACTGGGCGGCGTCGTCGGAAAAGTCGTGTTTGATTTCAGAACGGAAATGCCCGACATCGACGTGGAATGCAAAGACATGTTCTCCGCGCAGCAGAACGAGGGCCTGCTGAAAAACGAAATCGACGTCGGCTTTCTGCGGCCGCCGGTGGATCAGGTGAATCTCAATTGTGAATTGCTCTTCGAAGAAGAGTTCGTGGTGGTGTTGCCCAAGACCCATCGCCTGGCCAATCGCGGGTCGGTGCGCCTGCGCGAGGTTGCCGACGAGCCGCTGATTTTGTTCGACCGCAAATTTTCCAGCGGCTTGTACGACAAGATTCTGGGCCTCTATAGCCGAAATGGATTCACTCCGCATCTGACGGTGACCCACGTGGAGGCGCACGAAGAGTCGGGCGCGATCATGATTGCCGCGGGCAAGGCGATCTTTGTGGGCACGGGCGCAACCGTGAATCGGTCGGTGTATGGCATCGAGTTGGTCACGCTGAATTTGAATGAGCCGGATGCGCGCATTGAAGTTTACGTGGCCTGGCGCAAGGGCGAGGACTCGCCCGCGGTGCTGTCGTTTCTAGAATCTGTGCGGCGCGTCTACAAACTGCCGGAGCACGGGCCGCGGGCGGATTCGAATTTGGCTTCGAATTTGGTTAGAGGGTCGGCGGCGAAGCGGCGTTAGGGCTTCGACTCCGCTCGCGCAGGCCATCGGGGGATTTCATCATGAAAACAATCGGAGGATTGTTGCTGCTTGCGGTGTTTACCTCTGCCGCGATCGCTCAGGAACTCGCGACCGATAGTCCCACTGGAACAATCGAAGTGGTGGCGACCTTTCCCGAGGGAATGCCCACAGGGGTAACGGTCGCGGATGATGGACGAATTTTCGTTAACTTCCCCCGCTGGGGCGACGAGGTTGAGGCGACGGTGGCGGAAGTGGTGAACGGAAAAGCGGTACCGTTCCCTTCGTCCGAAATCAATCAGTATGCGGCCGGCGACCATCAGGCCGAGAAGCTGGTTTCGGTGCAGAGCGTGGTGGTGGACCCCGCCAATAAATTTCTATGGATCCTCGACACCGGGAGCATCGCCTTCGGCCCGGTCAATGTGGGCGGCCCTAAATTGATCGCCGTCGATCTTAGAACCAATCGGATCGCAAAGAAAATTATCTTTCCCGCGGACGTGGCGTTGAAAACAAGTTACGTGAACGATGTGCGCTTCGACTTGCATCGCGGCGCGGAGGGCACGGCCTTCATCACCGATTCGACCTCGAGCGGACCGAATGGAATCATCGTGGTCGATCTGGCCTCGGGCAAAACGTGGCGGCGGCTAAACGATCATCCCTCGACCAAGTCGGATCCGGACTTCATCGCAGTGGTGGAAGGCGGTGTGATGGAGATGCGGCTTCCAGGAAAGCCGGCGTCGCGCTTTCAGGTGGGCGCCGACGGAATTGCAATCAGTGCCGACGGAAAAACTTTGTATTACTCTGCGCTGACCAGCCGGCGTTTGTTCAGTGTGAGCGTCGATGCCTTGGCAGACCAGCGTCGTAGCGACGCCGAAGTTGCGGCCACCGTGAAAGACCTGGGAGATAAAGGCGGCGCGGGCGACGGCATGGAATCGGACGCCCAGGGGCGCGTGTACATGAGCGATTACGAGCACAATGCCATCCACAGAAGAAAAACCGACGGAGAAATTGAAACGCTCGTGCACGATCCGCGCGTGCTGTGGCCGGATACGCTTTCGCTGGCCGCCGATGGATATTTGTATTTCACCGTGAATCAGATCGAGCGGCAGCCACCGTTCCATGACGGCCATGATCTGCGCGTGAAACCCTACGTGTTATTTCGCGCGAAAGTTGACGGGGCGCGGATTCACTAGCGCGTGCGCGACTGCCCTCCGTTATGCAGGATCCGTCCAGGAATGTTCCAGGCCTTTCATCAGTTGCCAGAGCGCGCGGTTCAACGGCACAGGCACGCCTAGCTTTTCCCCGGCATCGGCAATCGCTCCGTTCACGAAATCTATTTCGGTGGGACGCTCGGCTAGAACATCCATCAGCATCGACACGTTGCGTTTGCCGGGAGCGGTTGCGCCCTCGACCACCATTTGCCGGGGATCGCCGTGCAGGGTGATGCCTAAATCCGCGGCCACGCGTTCTCCTTCCTGCAACAAAGCTTCGTAGAGCGCGCCCGTGGGTGCGAACCTCGTGGCCGCGCCATGATGCAGCCGAGTGAGCGCGCCCACCGGGTTCACCGCGGAGTTAAAAATCAACTTGGTCCACTGCGCGCCGCGCGCGTCTTGCATCGGAACTACGCGCAGGCCTGCGCTTGACAAGCATCGTGCGAGCTGCTCGACGTTGGCGTATGGGGTACCGGAGGGTTCGAAGGGGCCGATCCAGAGATCGCTGTAAAACTCGAAGCCGGCGTGACCGGGTCCGATCATGTGGGCCGCCATGGTGGTCGCGCCGCGGACTACGTTCCTGATACGCTCGGCGATAACTTCCTCGTTGCCCAGTCCATTTTGCACCGAGCACACGGCCATGGCTTCGGAAAAAATATGCGCGCTCTGATCCACGGCCTGGCGTGTGTGCGCGCCCTTGGTGGCGAAGATTCCGAAATCACAGGCCGGAATTTCAGCTGGCTGGGTGGTGGCAAGAAGCCGGGCCGTAAAATTCGCAGCGCCGCTGATTTTGAGACCTTGCTCTCGAATTGCGAGCGTGTGCGGCTCGTTTACGTCGAAGGCATAAACCTCAAGATTGTCAAGGCGCGCCAGATGTCCGGCGATCACGCTTCCGAGCGCGCCGCATCCCACTATGCAAATTCTCTTTGGCATTGCTCTCCGATGAGTTTGTGCGGCCAACGCGAAGACAAACTCGCTGCTCGCGCAAGATGATATAACACTCGCAATTCGATGGTGGTGCGGAGAGAGGATGAGAAGCGTACGCGAAGCTACTTATGAAGTGATGCGCGAACTGGGAATGACCACGATCTTCGGTAATCCAGGATCGACGGAATTGCCGTTTCTGCGGAACCTGCCCGTGGATTTCAAATACGTTCTAGCGCTGCACGAGCGCTCGGCCGCGGGCATGGGCGTGGGTTATGCGATGGCCCGGGGCAAAGCGGCATTCGTCAATTTGCATTCCGTGGCGAGCGTGGGCAACGGGCTGGCCGCGATTGTCGATGCGCATTATTGCCACGCGCCGCTGGTGGTGACGGCGGGGCAGCAAGATCGCCGGCAAATCCAGTCGGAACCGTTTCTGGCGAGCCGCTCCGTAGATGTAGCGAAGCCTTACGTCAAATGGGCGTGGGAACCGGTACGCGCGGAGGACGTTCCCGCTGCGATTGCGCGCGGATACTATCTCGCGATGCGGCCGCCGATGGGGCCAGTATTCATTTCCATTCCCATGGATGATTGGACGCATTCGTGCGAATCGCAGCCCGTACGCATCACGAGCGGGACAGTGTTAGCCGATCGCGAGGCCCTGCGCGAAATCGTCTACGCGCTCGATCACAGTCAGAATCCGTCGCTGGTCGCGGGTTCGCAGATCGAGGAAGACCGGGGCTGGAACGAAGTGATTGCCCTGGCCGAGCATCTCGATGCCGATGTCTACCAGGAACCCATCGCCTCGCGCTGGACGTTTCCGCGCCGGCACCGGCTGTTCCGCGGCCACCTGCTCCCGGCGCAGAGGCCGCTGGCAGAGCAGTTGTCGGCCTATGATCTCGTCGTCGTATTGGGCGCTCCGATTTTTCTCTATTACGCGTACGTTCCTGGCGAAACGGTAACCCCCGCTACCAAACTCTTTCAGATTACCAACTCGCCGCATGACGCCGCCGCCGCCCTCGCCGGGAGGAGTATTGTCGGCGACGTCGCGGAAGCCGCAAACTATCTGCTTCGGAACTCGAAGCCGCGATCCCGCGGCGCTCGAACGGCGAGAAATCTTCCGGCTGAGGTCCACGCGGCCCATCCCATCACTCCTGCATACTTATTCAATGTTCTGAATAAACTCTTGCCGCGCGACGCGATTATCTGCGAAGAATGCCCCTCCTCGAAGGGCGATCTTGACGCGCACATCCTGCTCGATGAGCCGGGTTCGTTTTACTCGGTGCGCTCCGGAATTCTGGGCTTTGGATTGCCGGCGGCGGTGGGACTTCAGCTAGCCCATCCCGAGCGCCGCGTTGTGTGCCCGGTGGGCGACGGCTCGGTGCAGTACTCCATTCAGGCCTTGTGGACAGCGGTGCAGGAAAACGCGCCCGTGATTTTTATCGTGCTGCACAACGGCGATTATTCCGCGTTGAAAAGTTTCTGCGATTTCACCAGAGTAGGCCGCGACGTGCCCGGCATGGACTTGCCGGCTATCGACATCGTGAAAATTGCCGGCGGTTACGGCATGGCCTCGAGCCGTGTGGAGCGCTGTGAAGAGTTGGCGCCGGTTCTGCGGGAAGCCTTCTCTTCGAAACGACCTTGTTTGATTAGCGTAAGGGTGACACCGGGCGGCGACAAATGCATGGGGATGGATCATTCGGTGAATCCTCCCGATTATCGGTGAGTGCTCCGCGTCTCAGTGAACAGCCGCTTTTTCCGCCCCCAGCCCCGTGTTGGCTCGCACCAGCAGTTCGTTGAACTTGTCCTCGGAGCTTTTTTCGCGGCTGAGAAAAGTTCCCAAGATTGCGCAGAGAAAGCCGAGAGGCACGCTGAGAATGCCCGGATTTTCCAAGGGAAACCAGGGCCGCACCTGCAAAATGTGCCGCGCGGCTCCCACCGCGCCTGGAGAATCGACTCCCATGAAAGTGGGGCTGACCAGCATTAATCCGAGGCAAGCCACCAGACCGCCCGCCAGCCCTGAGATCGCGCCGGCGGTGTTGAAGCGGCGCCAATACAGCGACAACACAATGGCCGGAAAATGGGCGGAGGCTGCGACCGCCATTCCCATGGTCGCGAGGATACCGACGTTCGCGGCAGGGCCGAGAACGATGGCGATCGCAATTCCCGCCACGCCTACGGCCAGCGCCGCGATCTTCGCCACCATCACGGTTTCTCCGGCGCGCCGTTCCGCCCCGCGATGAATCACGTTGACCCAGAAATCGTGAGCGAAGGAAGTCGATGCGCTGATGGTGAGGCCCGCGACCACCGCGAGAATGGTGGCGAAAGCCACGGCGGAGACGATCGCCAGAAACACGCTTCCGCCTAACGCACGAGCCAGTAAAGGGCCGCTCATGTTGGTGCCGCCATTTGCCAGGATGAAGTCCGGACCCAGCAGCGCGGCGGCGCCGAAGCCGAGCATTGACGTCATCACAAAAAAACTGCCGATGAGGGCCATGGCCCAAACCACGCTTTTTCGCGCCGTCCTGGCATCGGGCACGGTGTAAAAGCGCACCAGCACGTGGGGCGCGCCCGCCGTGCCAAAAATAAAAATCGTCCCCAGCGAGAGCAGATCGAAAGTGCCGCCGCGGCCCGAATAGCGCAGACCGGGATGAAGGAAGTTCTTCACCACGGCTTCGCCCTTCGCGTGATACGAAATCGCGTGCGTGGCCCGGAAGAATTCGCTAAACCGAAAATGGAAATGCCTCAATACAAGTATTGAAAGTGCAATGGTGCAGATCATCAGCAGCATAGCTTTGACGATCTGCACCCACGTGGTGGCCAACATGCCGCCGAAAATCACATACACCATCATCAGAATGCCCACGCTTATTACAGCGGTGTTAAAGCTGATGCCCGAGTCGGCGAGCAGCAGGCGAACCAGCGCGCCGGCGCCGACCATCTGCGCGATCATGTAAAACGTGACTACTGTTAACGTGCTTACCACTGCCATGGCGCGTACGGGCCGCGAATGAAAGCGGAATGCGACGAGATCTCCGAAGGTGTACTTCCCCGCATTCCGCAGCGGTTCCGCCACCAGCAGCAGAATGGTCACGAAGGCCATGAAGCCGCCGACGGCATAAAGAAACCCATCGACGCCCTCGAGCGCGATCAAACCTACGACCCCGAGAAACGAAGCTGCGCTCATAAAATCGCCAGCCACGGCAAAGCCGTTTTGCCAGGCGGTGATATTGCGGCCCGCGGCGAAGTAAGTGGTCGATCCGCCGGAACGCCGCGCCGCCCAAAGCGTAATCGCGAGAGTCGCGGCGACGAAGGAGAGGAATACCGCGAGCGAAATGGACAATCAGATGCCTCCCTTGCGACGGCTCCGATCCAGCAGCAACTTTCCGATGCGCTCGTCTATTTTTGTCGAGAATCTCAAATATAGGATTGCGACAATTCCTCCCGAGACAAATTGCGAGAGCGCAAATACATAGGCGAGGGTGAGCGTGCCGAACACCGGAGTCGACATGAATCGTGGCGCCAGGCCGAAAGACAAATGAAGCAAGAGGTAATAGGCGCCGTACACAAGAAAAACCGGAATGACGAACTTTCTTCGCGCGTGGAGCAATTGCTTGAATGCCGGAGAGTTGGCGAAGGTGTTCCAGTCGGGCGGTTCGGCGTCGCAGGAGACGTTACGCGAAGGACGAGTCATGGTTTTGCCAATTGATCCTTCAGGCCCGCTTGCCGAACGCAAACCGGCGCGAAGGCAAGGGTTATATCATAGGTCCGGAGGCGCGGTGTAGACCTGAATACTTAATCCTGCATCACAGCACGAGAAAAAGTCCGCTCTGCCCGGGCATTGCTTTGAGTGGAATCAACCATCGCCTTTCGAAAACATTGCAGATTTCTCGCGCAAAGGCGATTTTTGTTGACATCGCTTGGCACTCGTGTGGTAAATCGTTCGGTTAGCGGAGATCTTCGAGTTATGTCGACAGTGCAGGAAATTGCGGAGAAACGAGCGCGGGTGAATTCCTTGGCTGGCCTGAACCAGCAGTATATTGGTGGAGTTTGGCGGGATGGGGCAAGCAGCCGAGTTCTAGCGGATACGAATCCCTACAACGGCGAATTGATCGCAGCTTTCAAACTCGCCAGCGTGGCTGATGTAGACGAGGCCTATCGAGCGGCGGCGGCGGCGCAAAAAGTCTGGGCCGCGGTGAATCCCTTTGAGAAGAGAGCGATCCTCGAAAAAGGATTGGCGTGGCTGGAGTCGCATGAGCCAGAAATTTCCGATTTGATTGTCGATGAACTTGGCGGCACGCGGCTGAAAGCCTTCGTCGAGATCCTGCTGGTCAAAAGTTCGTTGAAAGAAGCCTCGACGTATCCGGTCCGCATGACGGGGGAGATTCTTCCCTCCCCCATCCCGGGCAAAGAAAATCGCCTGTACCGTGTTCCCGTCGGCGTCGTTGGAGTCATCAGTCCTTTCAATTTTCCCTTCATCCTAAGCATGCGGTCGGTGGCGGCGGCTTTGGGCGCGGGGAACGGCGTGGTCCTGAAACCGCACGACGACACTCCGATCGTCGGCGGTACGCTGATCGCGAAAGTTTTTGAAGAAGCCGGGTTGCCGAAGGGGCTGTTGAATGTTGTGGTCGCCGACATCGCTGAGATCGGCGACGCGTTTGTGGAGCATCCCGCGCCGCGCGTGATTTCTTTCACTGGCTCGGAAGCGGTCGGGCGGCACGTGGGCGCGGTCGCGGGCCGCTGCTTGAAACGCGCCGTGCTTGAGCTCGGCGGGAACAGCGCGTTGATCGTGATGAACGACGCCGATTTGACTCTGGCGGTGAATGCGGCGGTGTTCAGCCGCTTCATGCACCAGGGCCAGGTGTGCATGTGCGCCAATCGCATTCTGGTGCAGCGCGGAATCTACGGGGCGTTTCTGGAAACCTTTATCGCTCGGGTTTCGGCTCTGAAAGTCGGCGATCCGCGCGATCCGCAAACCGAGATCGGGCCGCTCATCAACCGCAAGCAGGTCGACACTTTTTCAAAACAGTTGCAGCGGGGGATCGACGAAGGCGCGAAGGTTGGGTTGCGCGGCAACGTGGAAGGGAATCTGGTTTCTCCGACGGTATTCGTAGATGTGCGCGATGATATGTGGCTCGCGCAGAACGAACTGTTCGGCCCCGCGGTCTGTGTGATGCCATTTGAAACTCCGCAGGATGCGATCCGCATCGCCAACAACAGCCCCTTCGGGCTGACCGGCGCCATCATTACAACCAATGTGGAAGGCGGCGCGGAGCTCGCCAAAGAAATCGATTCCGGCATGGTGCACATCAACGATGGCACGGTCAACGACGAGCCCCTGGTGGCCTTTGGCGGTGAAAAAGCGTCTGGCACCGGACGATTAAATGGGCGCTGGGCGCTGGAGGAATTTTCTACCTTGAAGTGGATCTCCGTGCAACACGCGCCGCGGCACTATCCCTTCGAGAGCGCTTAGCGAATCATGGATGCGATGAAAGTTTTTGATCGCCGGCGAGTGCTGAAAGCAACGACCGGAATTCTTGCGGGACTGGTTGTGGCCGGAACTCCGCTGGCGGTTGTCGCAAAAGGGCGCGCCTGGGCCATCGAACTGGGGGCGCTATCCAGCGAGGAGGCGGCCAAGCTGGTTGCGATGGCACGCACCCTGTTTCCGCACGACCGGCTCGATGATCTTGCCTATGCCGGCGTGGTTCGCTCTATCGATGAAGAATCGCGCAAGGACGACAGGTTGCTGAAATTGTTGAAAGCGGGCGTGCGCAGCCTTCCGGATAATTTCGCGAAGCTCTCCGAACCCGAACGCGTGAGCGCACTCAAGACCATGGAAGCGGGAGATTTTTTCCAGACGATGAGGCTGAAGACCGTTCAGCGTTTATACGCGAGTCCCATGGCCTACGCATGCTTCGGGTATCAGGGAGAGTCGTTTTCTGAAGGCGGATATTTGCTGCGGGGGTTCAACGATCTGCACTGGCTGCCGGAAGTTCCACTGGAAGATAGCGGGCCCATGCCGCTCGGCTAGAGACCCGAAAACCATGGCGCATATCTCATTGAAGGACGAAGATGCCGTCGTGATTATCGGCTCCGGCGCCGGTGGCGGCACTCTGGCGCACGAACTTACGCGTCGGGGAGTCAAGGTGGTGTTGCTGGAAGCCGGGGCGCGGCAAAGTACGGAAACATTTTCGCAGGTTCCGGGTGAGGCCTTCCTCCAACTGACGTGGCTCGATACGCGCACACAGAGCGGCGACTGGGGTGTGGCGCGCGATTTTCCAACGATGCCGGCGTGGCATTGCAAAACGGTGGGTGGGACGACGGTGCACTGGACGGCCTCTGCGCCGCGGCTGCAGGCTTGGGAATTTCGCGCAAAGACCGAGTACGGCGATATCCCCGGAACTTCGCTGATCGACTGGCCGATTTCGCTAGAGGAGTTGCAGCCTTACTACGAGCTCGCCGAAAAGCGAATGGGGGTTACACGGCGCAACGGCATGCCGGGACTGCCGGCTTCGAATAACTTTAAGATAATGTACGCGGGCGCCCGGAAATTGGGGTACCAACAGGTTCACACCGGGCACATGGCGATTAACTCGAAGGTTTACGACGAGCGTTCGCTGTGCATGCAGCAGGGCTTTTGCGTGCAAGGGTGCAAAGTGGCGGCCAAGTGGAGCACGCTTTACACCGAAATACCGCGAGCCGAAGCTACGGGCAAATTGGACTTGCGCATCGAGTCAACCGCATGCCGAATTGAACACGCGAAAAGCGGCCGGGTTTCCAGTGTGGTGTACCGAGACAAGAATGGACTCGAGCACAGACAGCACGCGCGCCTGGTTTGCGTGGCGGGAAATGCGATCGAAACCCCGCGCCTGTTGCTGCTTTCGGAGTCTGTCCGCTACCCGCATGGACTGGCAAATTCTTCCGATCAGGTCGGCCGCAACTATTGCCATCAGATCACCGGCTTTGCCTGGGGTATTTTTGACAAACCAGTGTACTCGTGGCGCGGAGCTACGCTCGCCGGGGTGATTGAGGACGAGGCCGTGAATGCTCCAGCCCGTGGTTTTGTCGGGGGCTATCGTCTTGAGCTTTGCGCTCTCGATCTGCCGACGTTCCCCCTGGTCGGTCTACCGAGTGGATGGGGGCGCGATTTCGCATCGATCATCGACAGCTACAGGAATATTTCGGGGATGTTCATTAATGGCGAAGATATGCCGCGTGCCGACAATCGTATAACTTTGAGCGATACTACAAAAGACCGTCTCGGGCTGCCGGTGCCCCACGTGCACGTGGACGAGCACGCGAACGATCGCTCCATGAGGAAGCACGCCCGCGGGCAGATGGCAAGACTCTACGAGTCGGTCGGCGCCCAACGGACCGTGATGGGCCCAACGCCGCCCGCGACTCACAACCTTGGGACTGCGCGCATGAGCGCGAAAGCGCAGGACGGCGTGAGCAATAAGTGGGGACAGACTCATGACATTCCCAATCTTTTTATCTCCGATGGGAGCGCGCTGACCAGTCCCGGATCAGCGAATCCCACCTTGACCATCGTCGCGCTGGCTCTGCGGCAAGCGGAATATATCGCGCGCGAGATGAAGTCGAACCACCTCTGAGTACAATGACCAATCCCCGGGCCCACTCTGCGGAGCAAGGAACTTTCGTTCGCGAAGGCGAATTGCTGTGGGTTCCGGCGCCCGCGCAAATAGCCGCAAGTAATATCACGAAATTCGGCGCGTGGTTAAGCCGCGAGCGTGGGTTGGCGTTCGGCGATTACGAATCTCTGTGGCAATGGTCGGTTACCGACATCGAAGGATTCTGGCAGGCGCTGTGGGAATATTTTGGTGTGCAATCCTCCGCACCCTACCGTTGCGTGCTGACCCAGCGAACGATGCCGGGCGCGCAGTGGTTTCCCGGCGCACGACTCAACTACGCACAACATGTCCTGCGGCACGAGCGAGCGGGGACGGACGCCCTCTTATACGCGTCCGAGACCGTGCCTCTTACCGGCCTGCGGTGGGAATCGTTTGCGGGACAGGTGCGTATATTGGCGAATCAGCTTCGCGCTCTCGGAGTGGTGCCGGGGGACCGCATCGCGGCTTACATGCCAAACGTTCCGCAGACTATGATCGCGATGGTTGCCAGCACTGCGATCGGGGCCGTCTGGTGCTGTTGCTCGCCGGATTTCGGCGCACAGGGCGCGATTGATCGCCTGCAGCAGTTATCTCCCAAAGTGATATTTGTGGTAGATGGTTACGTTTATGGAGGAAAGTTCTTCGACCGCGCGAAAGAAGTGCGCCACCTCCTCGAAAACCTTACCGGGCTTCAACACGTCGTTTCCGTGCCTAACCCCATGGGTCAGCAGACGACACTTTGGAATGATGGATTCACCTGGGATCGCTTGTTGGATCAAGCCGACGTCCCGGCGAGCGAGTTTCAATTCGAGCCGGTGGCTTTCGATCATCCGTTGTGGGTGCTGTTTTCTTCGGGCACTACCGGGCTTCCCAAGGCGATCGTGCACGGGCATGGCGGCATCATTCTCGAGCAACTGAAGTTGCAGCATTTCCATATGGACTTTCACCCCGGCGAGAGAACATTCTTTTTCACTACCTCAGGTTGGATGATGTGGAACATGCTGGCCAGCATGCCCATGAGCGGGGCATGCCCGGTGTTGTACGACGGCAATCCGGCTTACCCTTCGGCCGACATCTTGTGGAAGATCGCGCAGGATAGCCAGGCAAGTTTTTTTGGAGCGAGTCCATCCTACGTCGAATTGATGGTGAAGAGTGGAATCGTTCCCGCCGACAAATACGACTTGTCGAATCTTCGCGCCGTGATGCCCGCCGGGTCGCCGGTTTCGCCGGAGTGCACCGCGTGGTTCTATCGCAACGTCAAAAAAGATTTGTGGGTGGCAACCGGCAGCGGCGGAACCGACTGCTGCACAGGCTTTGTAGGCGGTGTGCCGACTCTGCCCGTTTATGCGGGCGAGATTCAAGCGCGGTCGCTCGGGGTAGCCGTTTATGCTTTCGACAATCGCGGCCAAAGCGTGGTCAACGAAGTGGGCGAGATGGTGATTACCGAGCCCTTGCCCTCGATGCCGATTTATTTTGCGAATGACGAAGACGGCTCTCGCCTGCGCGAATCATATTTCGAGCAATTTCCAGGATGCTGGCGGCACGGCGATTTTTTTCGCATCAATGGGCGCGGCGGGTGTTTTGTTCACGGGCGCTCGGACGCGACTTTGAATCGCCAAGGCGTGCGCATCGGCACGGCCGAAATCTATCGCGGGCTGGCGAGTTTGCCGGAAATCGATTCCGCGCTGGTGGTCAACCTGGATTTGCCGGGGGAAAGGTTTTTCATGCCGCTGTTCGTGAAGCTCAACCCGGGATACTCTCTGGACGTCGCTCTCGAGCGGAAGATCAAAGAGCAATTGCGGTGCGAATACTCCCCGCGCCACGTTCCGGATCGCATCATCCAGGCGCCGCTGATTCCGATGACGCTTACGGGAAAGAAAATGGAAGTCGCGGTGCGGAAGGTTTTGCTGGGCGTTGCAGTTGATAAGGCTGCGAATCGCAACGCGATGGCACATCCCGATTCGCTCGATTTCTTCCTGGAATATGCGCGAACGCAGAGCGATTACAAATTAGAGCAGCCCGCCGCCGTTGCCGGCAGTGCCCGAGAGGTCCCGTTGGAGGAGCCGCATGGCCGTTGAGAGCAAACCCCGCAGTTTTCTTTTGCCTTCGCAGATTGCCGCCGTACCTGGCGCAGAAGGCTGGGAGAAGATGTATCCCTATTACACAAAGTTCCAGCCGGAGGACGATCGGCGCTTCTGGTTTTACAACGCCATGCATTTTCCCGAGCCCATGCCGGCTTTCGACGCGATTACGGGAGAGGTCGCATACGAGGGATTGGGGGCGTTCACCACGCGAATCTTTGTTTTCCCCACGACCCTGGGCATCGAACATCGCATCGTCAATGGGCGCATTTACATCACGGCGAACCCGGTCGCCGATCCCGAAGAAATTGGCCGCCGCCTGGAATTGTTTCAGGAGCGCGCCGGATATTATTACGAGAATTGGGATCGCATCCTCAAAGAGTGGATCGTGCGCATGGAGAGCCTGATTCGCCAGGTCGAATCGATTCAGGTTCCGAAGTTGCCGAAATTCGAGGATCAAGCCACGGTGACAAACGCCACCGGCCTGGGCGAGAACCACTTCATCAAAGAGAATTTCCATCGCGTGATGGAAGCCTACTCCAAGATGTGGCACCACCACTTCGAGATGCTGATGCTGGGCTATGGAGCGTACATGGTGTTTTTCCAGTTCTGCAAAAAAGCTTTTCCGGAGACGCCCGATCAAACCATTTCGCGCATGGTCGCCGGCATTGAAGTGCTCATGTTCCGACCGGACGACGAACTCAAGCGGCTGGCGAAAGTGTCGATCGAATTCGGAGTCGACGATCTGTTCGTCGAGGACTGCAATCCACAGCGAGTTTTGGACGAGATGAAACACCGCGGCGAGGGCGGGCGGCGCTGGCTGGAAGAGCTCGACCGGTCGCGCGAGCCCTGGTTTCACATGTCGACCGGCGACGGTTTTTATCATCATCATCGGAGTTGGAACGCCGATCTCTCCGTGCCCTTCTCGGCTCTGCCGCGTTATGTGGAGATGCTGCGAAAAGGGCAGTCGCTGGATCGCCCCACAGAAAAACTCAAGGAAGAGCGCAGCCGCATCATTTCTGAATTCCGCGAGTTGCTGGCCAATGAAGACGAGCGCGGCGCATTCGATCAGATGCTGGGCCTGTGCCATCTGGTATTTCCTTTCGTCGAAAATCACAAATTTTATTGCGAGCATTGGTTCACCACTCTCTTCTTTAAAAAGGTGGCGGAGTTCGGCGCGCTGCTGGCCGCGCATGAGGTGATCCCCGAGGGCGACGACATCTTTCATTTGCAGTATGTAGAAATCGAAAGCGCGCTGGCGGACTTGAGCCTGGCCTGGGCGGGCGGCGGCAAGCCGCTGGGCGGCGCGCACTGGGGCCCAATCGTAAAAGAGCGCAAGCGCATTCTTGAAAAACTAAAAGAGTGGGACGCGCCCCCCGCTCTCGGCCCCATCCCCGAAGCGATTAACGATCCTGCGCTGCAGATGTTGTGGGGCATCACGTCCGAAACGTTGGAAACCTGGTCTTCCACGGAAGAGGCTCTGGATTCAAAAGAGCTGGTTGGCTTCGCCGCGTCTCCCGGAATCGTCGAAGGCATTGCGCGGGTGCTCAAGAACGTCAATGACATTGGACAAATTCGCGAGGGCGAAATTCTGGTTTGCCCCGTGACCGCGCCCAGCTGGGGTCCCGTGTTCGGGAAGATCAAAGCGGCGGTTTCCGATATTGGCGGCACCATGTCACACGCGGCCATCGTGGCGCGCGAATATGGTTTGCCCGCCGTAGTGGGCACGGGCCAAGCGACTCATCGCATCAAGACCGGCCAGCGCCTGCGCGTCGATGGAAATCGCGGTGTCGTTCGTATTCTGGATTAATTCGAATCGGAAGCACGAGGACGAATCATGGCGGATGGGATTTACGTAACCCGATTCAGCGAAATCGGAATCGCGGATCGGCCGACGGTCGGCGGCAAGGGCGCAAGTTTAGGAGAGCTCGCGAGCGCGGGCATTCGCGTGCCTCCGGGATGCATCGTGACCACCAACGCTTTCGAGCGTTTTCTGGCTGAGATCGATCCGCAAGGCTCGATTCGCCGGGAGGTGAGCCAGCTCTCAGCCGCAGACGCGGAGGCCATCGCTCATTTCAGCGGGCGAGTGCGAGCACGAATTGAAGGGGAAGCATTGCCCGCCGATTTGCAGACTTTGATTGCCGATCACTACAACGAATTGCATTCCGCAACGACCGGTTCGAACCAGCCGGTGGCGATCCGATCGAGCGCAACTTCCGAAGACAGCACTGAAGCCAGCTTTGCCGGGCTGCAGGACACTTATCTGTGGGTACGCGGCACCTCGTCCGTGATCGAGCACGTGCGCAGATGTTGGGCCAGCCTTTACAGCATTGAGTCCATTACTTATCGGCGCAAACTTAATCTGCCGGAAGATGGCCTGGCGATGGGCGTGGTGATTCAGCGCATGATCGATGCCCTCTGCTCGGGAGTGATGTTCACCCGCAGCCCGAAGAGCGGCGATCGCTCGGTGGTTGTGCTTGAGGCCAGTTGGGGGCTCGGTTCGGCCGTCGTCAGCGGCGAAGTGACCCCCGATCAATACGTGATCGGCAAAGTTACCGGCGAAATCGTCAGCCGCAAAGTTTCGACTAAACTGCGCGAGCATCGCCCCCATGCTGAAGGCGCGGGGGTTGCCGATCTCGAAGTTCCGCTGGAGCGGCAGAGCGTTGCGTGCCTGTCCGATGAAGAAATTCACGAACTGGTGAAGATCGCAAAACAGGTCGAACGGCATTACGGTGCGCCGCAGGATATTGAATTCGCGGTGGCGCGCGATCTTCCGCCGGGGGACAATGTATTTCTGCTGCAGAGCCGGCCAGAGACAGTGTGGGCGGCCAAGGAGAAAGAACCCGTCGCCGCCCCGAAGAAAAAAGCTTTTGATCACGTGGTTTCGCTGATGAGCGGGGGAACGGCGAAGCGATGAAGTTCACGAACCAGGATGTGAAAGAAATTCTCGCTTTGTTGGACTCGGCCTCGTTTGACGTTATGAGTCTGGAGACGGAGCGTTTCAAGCTGACGCTGCGCCGCAATCGCAGCGGGGAGTGGACGCAAGAAGCGCAACTGCTCGCGCCCCCGAATCTATTCAAGAGTGTTGAGACGGGCCCGGTGGCAGACTCGAATCCTGTCTCGCACACCAGCGGCGAACACACGGAGGGGACGATCACCGTGCGCGCCGCACTGCCGGGAACTTTCTATCGCGCGCCGCGGCCGGGCGCTGCCGCTTTTGTCGAGGAAGGAAGCAAGGTGGAAGCGGACACGGTCGTCGGCATCATCGAAACCATGAAGCTCATGACGGCCGTACACGCGGGAGCCCGCGGCACGGTCGCGCACATTGCCATTCAGAATGCTCAGTTCGCCGAACAAGGAGCCCTGCTGATGCGCATCAAGCCGGAGGCGGCGTGATTTTTCGCCGCATCCTCATCGCCAATCGCGGCGAGATCGCGGTGCGCGTCATTCGCACCTGCCAGCGTCTTGGTATTGAGACCGTGCTGGCCGCTTCGGAGGCCGATCTCGATTCGATGGGCGCGCGCATGGCGGATCAGACGGTTTGCATTGGAGCTGCCAATTCTTCCACCAGTTATTTGAACATGCGAGCGATCATCGCCGCTGCGATCGAGCGGAAGGCGGACGCCATCCATCCCGGCTACGGATTTCTTTCGGAGAATTCCGGATTTGCGCGCGCGTGTGCCGAAGCCGGCGTCGTTTTCATCGGGCCCACGGCGGCCCAACTCGATGCGGTCGGCGACAAGCTCAAAGCGCGGGCGCACGCTGAAGCCGCGGGCCTGCCCGGGGTTCCGGGCGGAGAGGTAAGCAGCGTCGCAGAAGCGCATGCACTGGCGAACAAAGTGGGCTGGCCGATTCTGATCAAAGCCGTTGGCGGCGGCGGCGGTCGCGGCATGAAGCAGGTGCATCGCGCCGATCCACTCGCTTCCATGATGGAATTGGCGATCGCCGAGGCGCAATCAGCCTTCGGCGATCCGCGAATTTACCTCGAACGATTCATCGCGCATGGCCGCCACGTGGAAGTGCAAGTGCTCGGCGACGGTGCGAATGTGATTCATCTGGGTACCCGCGACTGTTCCATCCAGCGCCGCTATCAAAAACTTGTGGAAGAAGCGCCGGCGCCGAATTTATCGCCGGCTCTGCGTGAACAAATGCAGAACGCGGCCGTGGCTTTCGCCCGGCATCTGAACTATCGGGGACTGGGCACGGTAGAGATGCTGGTCGATTGCGAGCGCGAGGCCTTTCACTTTCTGGAGATGAACGCTCGAATTCAAGTCGAGCATCCCGTCACGGAAGCGATCTGCGGGCTGGATCTGGTCGAGGAGCAGATCGCCGTGGCCGAAGGCCACGCGCTGCGGTGGAAGCAGTCCGACATAGTGTTTTCCGGACACGCGATTGAATGCCGAATCAACGCGGAAGACTGGAACCTCGATTTTCGCCCCAGCCCGGGCACGGTACGCAGCACCGCGGTGCCGGTGGGCCCGAGTGTTCGTGTGGATACGCACATGCAGGCCGGCGCCAAGGTTCCTCCTTATTATGATTCGTTACTGGCAAAATTAATTGTGCGTGGGCACGACCGTGCCGAAGCCTTGTCGAGAATGCGCGCGGCGCTGTCGCGATTCCAAGTGGAGGGAATCACCACAAATTTGGCGATGCACCGCGAACTGATGCAACAGGAAGAATTTGCGCAGGGCGGAGTCGATACCGGTTATCTGCCGCGCTTTCTGCAAGGCCGATCGGTTCGAGTATCGTGAGCGCCCAGTCGTAAGCCAACATGGCCAACATTCAACTCATCGACGTTTCGTTGCGCGACGGCAACCAGAGCCTCTGGGGCGCCACGGGCATTACCACAGCCCATGTGGCGACGATCGCGCCGGTGCTCGACCGTGTGGGGTTTCTCGCGCTCGATTTCACCTCGAGCACCCACATGGGCATGGCGGTGCGCACGCACAAAGAAGATCCGTGGGAGCGCATTCGCGTGACGCATCAACTCATGCCGAACACGCCGCTGCAATTCATCGGCACGGGGCTGCGATTTATTTCCTGGGAGGCGCAGCATCCCGACTTTATGCAACTGGTGTATGACCGCATGGTGGCGAATGGTATGTCGCGCTTCGTTGTGCTCGATCCCATGCACGACGTCGCAGCCCTGCTCGAATCCGCTCGCATGATCAAGAAAGCGGGCGGCGCGCAAGTGATCGCCGCCCTGACGTACACCCTCAGCAGCGTGCATGACGATAACTTTTACGCGCAGCTCGCGGCGCAACTGGTGAAGTCTCCGCATATCGACCGTTTCTATATCAAAGATCCTTCGGGGCTTTTGATGGCGGAGCGCGCGCGCACCTTGATTCCCGCTATCCGCGCGAAAATTGAAGGCAAGCCTCTCGAATTGCACTCGCACTGCACCATCGGGTTAGCGCCACTCACCTACATGACGGCGGCCGAACTCGGCATCGATGTGCTGCAAGTGGCTTGCGGGCCGCTGTCGAATGGTTCGTCCCTGCCCGACGCGCAGCACATCGTCTCCAATCTGCGCGAGCTGGGACATACAGTCGATGTCGACGATCGCGCGCTGGCGCATGCCGCCGGGTTTTTGCGCGACCTCGCGGAAGCGGAAAATCTCCCTGCCGGAACGCCTCAGGAATTTGACGCCTCGTTCCTTCGCCATCAGACCGCCGGCGGAGTGATGACCACCACGCGGCGGCAGTTGGCCGAGATTCATCTTGAACATCGCTTCTCCGAAGTTCTGCACGAGGTGGCGCGGGTACGAGCCGATCTGGGCTATCCCATCATGGTCACGCCCTTCCCGCAGATTGTTTTCAACCAGGCGCTTTATAACATTCTCAGCCCGGAGCGGTACGACAACGTTTCCGACCAGATTATTCGCTATGTTCTCGGCAGCTTCGGGCGACCCGCGGGAGAACTTGAGCCGAATGTAAGAGGTAAAATTCTGGCGCGGACTCGTGCCCGCGAGTTGGCCCACGAACCGCCCCCTCTTTCGCCGAACGAACTGCGCAAGAGGTTCAAGCCCGGAATTTCCGACGACGAATTCCTGCTGCGCGCGACCATGCCGTCCGATCAGGTGGACGCAATGATGGCCGCTGGGCCGGCTCAGCGCCATTACAACCCCCAGATGCAACCTGTGCTCAAGCTACTTCGCGAACTGGCCAAGCGCCCTGCGACTTCTGATGTCATCGTCGAAAAGCCGGGCTTTCGTTTGGAATTGCATCGTGGTGCGGCGCATGAGGGCGTGAATGGTTAAGTCGCGAAAAGAAAGCGCGCCCAGGGTATCCGCCGCCCTGCGGCGTCTTCACCAAATCCGCGGCTTCGTTTTTGACATGGACGGCACTCTGGTTCTCGGCGATAAGACGAACCACGGGCTCAAGCCGCTGCCCGGAGCGCTGGAAATCACCAGCTGGCTCGCGGATCAAAGAGTGCCATTTCTCTTATTCACCAACGGCACCGCGCATACTCCGGCGCAATATGTCGATACTCTAAGAAAGATTGGATTTCGCCTACCAGACGATGCGGTGATGACTCCGGCGAGCAGCGCCGCCGATGTTTTTTCGCGGCGCGGCTATCGCCGAATTCTGGCTCTTGGCGGAGAGGGTATGACGAAGCCGCTCACCGACTTGGGCATGGAGATCGTCCCTCCTATCGGCAAGCCGCAGGTCGATGCGGTGCTCATCGGTTGGTATCGCGAATTCACCATGAGCGCGCTGGAGTCGGCTTGTTACGCCGCGTGGAACGGCGCCCGCATCTATAGTTGTTCGCAATCGCTTTTTTTTGCCACCGCCGAAGGCAAGGCGTTGGGCACGTCTCGCGCGATAGCCGCGATGATTCGCGATCTCACCGGATGCCGGATTCACGTGATCGGCAAGCCCTCTCTCGAAGCTTTGCTTTGCGCCGGCCGGCGACTCCAGTTGCGGTTGGCTGACCTCGCGGTGGTCGGGGACGACCCTTCGCTGGAGGTTCCCATGGCACATCGGGGGAAGTCGCTGGCCATCGCGGTTCACAGCGGCTTGGGCGAGGCGGATTCATTCGACCACCTGCCGAGAAAGTTGCATCCGCACATCACCATTCGTGATGTGGGCGAGTTGCTGGCTTTATATAAGGGTGGGGAATGAATGTAGAGAATCTCATCGCGATTGACGTGCACACTCACGCTGAGGCTTCGTGTCACCAGCCCTACGACGCGTTCGGCGAGGAGTTCGATCGCGCGAAGGTGAAATATTTCAACTCCGGGAAGTTGCCCACGATTGCGGAAACGATTGCGTTATACCGCGAGAGCAAAATCGGCCTGGTTATGTTCACGGTTGATAGCGAATTTGAAATGGGTCGCAGGCGAATTCCGAACGAGGAAATCGCCGAGGCGGCTGCGGCGAATTCCGATATCATGCTGGCCTTCGGCAGCGTGGATCCGCACAAAGGCAAACTCGGAGTCCGCGAAATGCGCCGGCTTCTCACCGATCACGGCGTTGCCGGTTTCAAGTTCCATCCCACCTGCCAGGGATTTTTCCCCAACGACCGCATGGCCTATCCCATGTATGAAGTGGTCGCCGAACATGGCTTGCCGGCGGTTTTTCACAGCGGGCACTCCGGCATGGGTAGCGGCATGAAAGGCGGCGGTGGGCTGCGACTGAAATATTCCAATCCAATTTATCTGGACGATGTGGCGGCGGATTTCCCTGACATGAAGATCGTGATCGCGCATCCCTCGTGGCCGTGGCAGGACGAGGCGCTCTCCGTCTGCCTGCACAAGCCCAACGTGTACATCGACCTTTCCGGATGGTCGCCCAAATACTTTCCGCCGCAGTTGGTGCAATATGCCAACACTTTGCTCAAGCATAAAATGTTGTTCGGCACCGATTTTCCGCTGCTCACCCCGGAGCGCTGGATGGCGGACTTCAAGCAAGCCGGCTTTCGCCCGGAGGTCGAGCCGCTGATCTTCAAAGAGAATGCTTGCCGCTTGCTGGGTCTGGAGCGGGATTCGCAGTGAAGGCACGGCGAAAGAAAAATATGTTTGTGAATCGCATTCGCATCCGGGTCGAGTTCGGAGATTGTGATCCGGCGCAGATCGTCTTTTACGCCAATTATTTTCGCTGGTTCGATGAGTGCACCTCGGCGCTGTTTCGCGCCGCCGGGCTTCCCCTGCAAGAGCTATTCAAAGCGCATGGTGTGATCGGCATTCCGATCGTGGAGGCGCGTGGGCGGTTCATCGCTCCCTCTTCGTTCGGCGACGAACTGGTGGCGGAATCCTGCGTGACGGAATGGAAACGCAGCAGCTTCGTGATCAGCCATAAATTCCTGCGCGATGGCAAGCTGACAATGGAAGGATGGGAAACGCATGTCTGGGCCGCCGCGCATCCGACCGAGCCGCAGCGGCTGAAGAGCGTTCCGCTGCCCCGCGAAGTCATCCGCAAACTTTCTGCTATGAAGAAGCGGAGACCGCGCAAGAAATAAAAAGTGGCCTTTTACGCGCCCGTCATCGCCGTTTTTTCTTGGAAGTTGGCTCAGCCTTGCCCTCGATCTTTTGTGCATCCATTTCTTTGAATACATCTGCGGCGATGTGAAATGCCGTATTCGCCGCGGGTACCCCGCAATACACGGCGGATTGCAGCAGAACTTCTTTGATCTGATCGCGAGTCACGCCGTTGTTGAAGGCGGCTCGCACGTGCAGGCGGAATTCGTCGCCACGATTCAACGCCACCATCATCGCGAGAGTCAGCAGACTGCGGGTATGGCGCGGAAGGCCGGGACGCCACCAGATATCGCCCCAGGCGTTGCGCGTAATGAAGTCCTGGAAGTCGCGGTTGAAGTCGGTGGTGGTGGCAATGGCGCGGTCTACGTGCTCGTCGCCGAGCACAGCCCGCCGCATTTTCATGCCCTGCCGATAACGCTTGCTTTCATCCATCGTGTGCTTCCATCATTGATTGCAGAGAAAACTCAGAACAGCCTGGGTGAACTCTTCGGCCTGTTCTAGGTTGGAAAGATGAGCCGCGGCCAGTTCTAGTTCTCGGGCTCCGCGAATTTGCTGGGTGAGGAAGTGAGCGTCGGGGAGCGGAATCACCGCATCGCTCGCGCCGTAGATCACGAGCGTCGGAAGCGAGATCTGCGAGACCGCGTCGCGCTGATCCATGTCGCGAATGGCGGCGCAGCAGGCGGCATAGCCTTCCGGAGACGTATTCTCCAACATGCTCTGCGCCGTCGCCACCTCGTCGGGAAATGCCGCGCGAAAACCGGGCGTAAACCAGCGCTCGATGACCGCGGCCGCTACTGGCTTCATGCCATCTTTGTCAACGGTTGCGATGCGCGCGTTCCACATCTCCTTGGAGCCGATGCGCGCGGCGGTGTTGCACAGCACCAGGCGATACAGCCGGCCGGGGGCGTGAATGCCCAGCCAGATGCCGATCATGCCGCCCATGGAGAGGCCGCAGAAATGGGCGCGCTCGATGCGCAGAGAATCGAGCAGGCCAAGCACGTCGCGGCCGAGTTGCTCGATGCTGTAGCCCCCCGGCGTGACCGAAGATTTTCCGTGGCCACGCGTGTCATAGCGCAGCACGCGGACTTTCTTCTCCAGTTCGACAAGCTGCGGATCCCACATGGAAAAATCCGTGCCCAGCGAATTGGAAAGCACGAGCACATCTTCTCCGTCTCCGGAGAGCGCGTAGTGCGTTTTCCATTCTCCAAGGCCAACGAATGGCATCGCTGATCCTTCTATTTCGTTGTCGAAAGCACCCGATCCACAAATTCCTCTGCCGCTCCGAGATAATGTTCGGGCGCGAACAGGCGGTCGAGATCGGCGGCAGGCAGGTGCACGACGATGGCCTTGTCCTCCGCCAGAACCTCGCGCAGATGCTGCCCCGAGAGGCGCGCCTCCCGGATCCCTCGCTCGACCCACTCCCGCGCGCAAGATTTTCCGACGCGGACCGCCAGCGCCGTGGTTACCGCCTCGGCGAAAATCAGGCCGCGGGTCGCGTCCAGATTCTGCCGCATGCGCTCCACATCGATTTCGAGATGAGGGATTATCGTTACCATTTGGTGTAGCGCTCCCGCGGTCAGGCGGAAGATTTCGGGCAGTGTCTCCCACTCCGCCTGCCAATTGCCCAGGCCGCGTTCGTCCTCCTGCGCCATCGCGCTTAGCATCGTGCTCACGAGTCCAGGGACGCGCGTTGCCGCCGACAGCACCACCGCACAACTGACGGGATTGCGCTTGTGGGGCATGCTCGAGGAACCCCCGCGGCCTTCGCTGGCGGGCTCGGAAAGCTCCGCAATTTCGGTTTGCGCGTGCAGGGAAATGTCGCGGCCAATTTTGCCCAGAGTGCCGGTGCAGAGGCCGAGCGTGGTCGCGGCTTCGGCCAAGCGATCGCGCTGCGTGTGCCATGGCATTGCGGGCATTGCGAGGTGCAGGTCTGCCGCCAAGGCTTCTGCCACTTGCATTCCTTTATCTTTTAGCGCGGCTAGCGTTCCCACAGCGCCGCCGAACTGCAGCGCGAGGGCACGAGCACGGGTTTCGGAAAGGCGCTCGCGGTGGCGATTGATCACGTCAAGCCATCCCGCAATCTTCGCGCCGAAGGTCGTCGGCAAAGCGTGCTGCATGAGCGTGCGGCCCGCGATGGGTGTAGATCGATACTGGCGCGCGAGCGCGGCCAAAGCTTGGCAGAGTGCAAGAATATCTGCGTCGAGTATGCCGAACGCATCTCGCATCTGCAGCACCAGGCCGGTGTCGTTGGCATCCTGGCTGGTCGCGCCCCAGTGCACGTACTGCGCCGTTTCGGGATCATCCTTCGCGACCAAAGCGGTGACTTGTTTGACCAACGGTATCGCCGGATTCAACGACTTCGCAGTCGCGCTCGCGAGGGCATCGATATCGATCAGACTTGCTTTGCACTTGGCGCCAATGGCCGAGGCAGCGGCGACCGGGATCACGCCGCAGCGGGCTTCGGCGCGCGCCAAGGCGGCCTCGAAGTCCAGCATGCGTTGGAGGCGAGCGGCGTCCGAGAAGACCGCGCTCATTGCCGCCGAGCCGAAGAGTGGATCGAGCAAGGTCATCTGGATGGCACACTGCCAGGTCTGCAAGCCTGCCGCTATAACCCGAGATCGAAGAATACCGTTTCTTCGGGGCCCTGCAAAACCACATTCCATTCCAGCGTACCTGGAGTGCCAGCAGTCTTGTTTGCGATTAGAGTCGAACGCCGCGCCGGGTCCACCAGGTGGAGAATAAAATCGGCCGCGTTGCGCGCTTCACCGGGAAAATAAATGCGGGTCACCACCCGCCGCAATACGCCGCGCATAAACACCGAAACCATCAAGTGCGGCGCCTGCTCGCCTCCTTTCGGGCCGGGCACCGGCCCAGGCTTGATCGTGGTGAAGCGAAATATTCCCTCCGCATTGACCGGCACTCGCCCGTACCCGGTGAAACCGGCCTCGAGCGGCTTATCCTGGGTGTCTTCGGGATGCGCATACTTTCCGTGCGCGTTGGCTTGCCAGAGTTCCAGCAGCGCATCGGGGACGGGAACTCCGTCGCCATCGAAGACGCGCCCTTGGATGGTCACGCGCTCGCCGGCTATGCCTTCACCCGCCAGGTTGTCGCGGTGCAGCCACTCCAGCCCGATCTTGAAATACGGCCCCACCGTCTGCGAGGTTGTGGCCTGCAAACTCATCGTCTATTCCTCCATGGGCGTGGCTTCGCGCCCGCGCAAGATGATATCGAAACGATAACCGAGCGCATGATCCGGCAGCGTAGTTTCCCAGTCGAAGGCCGAGATCAGCCGCTGGCGGGCTTTTTCGTCCGCCGTGCAATTGAAGATGGGATCGAACGGCAGCAGCGGATCCCCGGGAAAATACATCTGCGTCACCAGGCGCGTGGCAAACGCGGGACCAAAGAGCGAGAAATGAATGTGCGCCGGCCGCCACGCATTGTAGTGATTACGCCACGGATATTCTCCCGGACGAATGGTGACGAAGCGATAGCAGCCCTCGGAATCGGTCACGGCTTGCCCGCTGCCGGCAAAGTTTGGGTCGAGGGGTGCCTGGTGCTGGTCCCACTCGTGACGGTAGCGGCCGGCGGCATTCGCCTGCCAGATTTCTACGAGAGTATTCCCGAGCGGCCGGCTGTTTTCGTCGAGCACCCGGCCGCTCACGATGATGCGCTCGCCCAGCGGCTCCCCCGGATGCCCGCGAGTCAAATCGCTCGCCATCGGCGCGACGATGTCGCGAGAAAACGACGGACCCGTGATCTCGGAAAGCGTGTAGGGGATTTTCACCGGCGGCTTGGTCGGGGCGCGCTTGATCGAGGACACGTAGGGCGGATGCAAATGATTGGGTTGAGTGCCCGGATATGGATGGCGATACGCGGCGACGCGTTTCATGTTCCTGGTTTGTGGTTAGGGATTGAATATCTTTTCGAGCCCGGCTTTATTGAGGACTTGCAGCGTAGCCCCCTTCAACTGGACCAGTTGGCGCTTCTTGAAGTCGGAAAACAAGCGGCTCACGGTTTCTCGGCTGGTGCCGATCATCTCCGCGATTTCCTCGTGTGTTAAAGTCAGCTTCACCTGCAGCGCATCCCCATTACCATTGGCGCCTTTGCACCATCCCAACAAAAGCTTGGCTAATTTTTCCGCGGGAGAATTCGTCAGGCCCAAGGTACGAATCTCTTCGTAGGCGGTGTAGTAGTTGCGGCTGAGCTGCTCGGCAACCCGGACCGCGACTTCCCCGTGCTCGCGAAGAAAATGCAGCAGCGCGCCGCGCGTAATAAAATTCGCCTGCCCCGGCTCAATCATTTCGGCGGTTACTTCATAAGGCCGGTTGGAAATGGTGGCGTTCAGTCCCAGCACGTCACCGGCTTCGGAGATTTTTGTGATCAGAGTTTTGCCTTCTGCCGATGAGGTCGAGAGTTTCGCCTTGCCGGCGCACAGCACGAATACGCCCCGCGGTTGCTGGCCCTCGATAAACAACATTGCGGACTTCGGATAGACGGCGGTCGATTTGATTTCGTTGAGCCGCTGCACGGCGGCTACCGGCAGATTGCAAAATAGATGTTCCTCCCGCACCGGACACGTCAGGCAGTTGTCGAGGATGTTTAGTCCGTAGGGCGCGCGCATTGCTTCACACTCTCAGCGCAGATTGTACCACCGCCCGCGCGTGACGCGGATCACCAAAACCTGTGACCTGTGGCATCGTCCCAGGGTCGCCCAGCATGGAGAATCAAGCTGTCGGCGCGAGTTGCGAATGCGGACACGCGCGGCCAAACAGCCCGGAATGCCGCTTCCCAATCCTTCGCGCGTACTGATGATTCCGCGGGAACGATGCCCGAGATTGTCAGGCAATCACCTGTTACTGACAATAGGAGGTGCTTTATGAAAACCTTGGAAGCCGGCAAGCGGATTGCCCTGAAGAACGTTCTGTTTGCAACCGATTTTTCTCCTTATTCGAACGTGGCGTTACCCTATGCCCTGGCTATCGCCCGGCAGTATGGCTCGAAAGTGTTCGGGGCGCACGTGGCTCCGGCCGAAGATTATCTTTTTGCCGCGCCCGAGGCTTGGGCGGCGAAGATCGACCGCAGCGAAGACTTGCAGCAGGAGGCCACGGCTCTTCTGGAAGACCAACTTCGCGGCGTGCCTCACGAAACACTTTTTGAAATCGGGGATGTGTGGAATGTGCTCTCCCGCATTATCGAAGAAAAGGATATCGATCTTCTGGTCGTGGGTACGCATGGCCGAACCGGCACTAAAAAGCTGTTGCTGGGATCGGTCGCCGAAAAGATTTTTCGGCAGGCGGGTTGCCCGGTTCTGAGCGTGGGGCCGAACGCGCCGTCCAGCGCCGCCGGCGAAATTCGCTACCAAAATATTCTTTTGGCTACGAATTTCGGGGAAGAGTCGCTGGCGGCACTGCCCTTGGCGCTGTCGCTATCGGAAGAGCATCAAACCCGGCTGGCGCTGTTGCACGTGGTTGAGGCTTCGGCTGCGGGGATTGTTGACTCCGAAGAGGTGAAATCCACCCTGACGCGGCGCCTCCGCGGTCTAGTACCGGCGGAAGCTGAGCCCTGGTGTGATGTGCAGTGCATGGTGGAGTTTGGGCATCAATTTGCACGGCCCGCAGAGCGTATCGTTGAAATCGCCCGAACCTGGGAGGCAGATTTGATTGTTCTAGGGGTGCGGCCGCCGCACGGTCCGTTGGGAGTGGTTACGCACATGACGCACACCACGGCGCAGCACATTGTGGCGCAGGCGGCGTGCCCGGTGCTAACGGTTCGCGTTTGAACGTCGACGGGATTCAGTGGGCAAAGTCTAACGATGGATGGCTAAGGAGAAACGGAGCCTTCGCCGATGGTTTATGGCTAAGCGGTGTGGCGCCGCCGTCCCGCAGGCATCCCCGCCCGCAGCACCGGGAGCGGGGACGCCCCGGGACAGCCGGCAAGGATGCCAGCGCTGGTTATGCTTTACGAAGTCTTTTTCGACGCTAAGAAGATTCAAAGCACGCCAGCAAAATTCATAAGGATGATAATAAGGAGTCTTTAATGAGTCCGATCGAAGCAAGTATTGTAGAAGTTATGCCGAGCGGACAACTCGCGCATCCCGAGAAGCAAGGCCTCGACGCCATGTTCGCCCCCAGTTCCGTAGCCGTCATCGGCGCCAGCAATCGCGCCGGCACGGTAGGCCGAACCGTTCTGGAGAATCTTCTACAGGGCTTTAAAGGAAAAGTGTATGCCGTCAACCAGCAGCATGCCGAAGTGCTAGGGCAAAAAACCTACAAGACGATCGGAAGCATCCCTCACCCCGTCGACCTGGCGATTGTGGCCACACCGGCTACCACGGTTCCGTTGCTTATCGGCGAATGCGTGGACGCGGGCGTCAGGTCGGCGGTGGTGATTTCTGCGGGCTTCAAAGAGCGCGGCGCCGAAGGCACTGCGCTCGAAAAACAGATTCAAGAGCAGTTAAAACGCAGCGCCTCGGGCATGCGGCTGATCGGGCCGAACTGCCTGGGCATTATGAGCCCGTGCATCTCTTTGAACGCTACTTTCGCTAAATCGGCGCCGCAGCCCGGCAGCGTCGCGTTCCTGAGCCAGAGCGGCGCGCTGCTCACAGCGATCCTCGATTGGAGCGAGCGCGAGCAAGTTGGTTTCAGCTCTATCGTCTCCACCGGCTCGATGCTCGACGTAGGCTGGGGCGATTTGATCTCCCACTTCGGCGACGATCCCCAGACCAAGAGCATCCTCCTCTATATGGAGTCGGTGGGCGATGCGCGCTCGTTCCTCTCCGCGGCTCGCGAAGTTGCGCTCAGCAAACCCATTATCGTGATCAAGGCCGGACGCTCGGAAGCTGCTTCCCGCGCCGCCGCTTCGCACACCGGAGCCCTTACCGGCAGCGACGAAGTCCTCGATGCGGCCTTCCGCCGCAGCGGAGTTCTGCGCGTGCACAGTATCGCCGACCTTTTCTATATGGCCGAGGTTCTCGGCCGCCAGCCTCGTCCGAAAGGCCCGCGCCTTACCATCTTGACCAATGCCGGCGGCCCCGCCGTGCTGGCTACCGACTCCCTGGTGGCGAACGGCGGAGAACTGGCCGAGCTGAATCCGGAGAGCTTGCACAAGCTGGACGAATTTTTGCCCGCGCACTGGAGCCACAACAATCCCATCGACGTTCTCGGCGACGCCGATTCCGAGCGCTACGCCCGCGCCCTCGAGATTGCCTCGCGAGACCCCAATAGCGATGGCTTGCTGGTGATCCTAGCCCCGCAGGGCATGACCGACCCAGCCCAGATCGCGGAGCGCCTGAAGCCGTATTCCAAGGAGTCGGGCAAACCCGTGCTGGCCAGTTGGATGGGCGGCGCCAGCGTTGCCGAAGGCGAAACCGCTTTGAACAAAGCCGGCATTCCGACCTTCCCCTTCCCCGACACGGCGGCGCGCGCTTTCACCTACATGTGGCGCTACACCTACAACCTCCGCGGGCTTTACGAAACGCCGCAGCTTACCGAAAGCTCGGAGTTGAACGGCGCCTCGCGCAGTAAAGTCGAAGGGATCATTCAAAATGCGCGCACCAAAGGCCGCGTTCTGCTCACCGAGCCGGAGTCGAAGCAGTTGCTCTCGCTCTACGGCATTCCGACCGTCGAAACGCGCATAGCGACAACCGAAGATGAAGCTGCCCGGATGGCGGCGGAAATCGGCTTGCCCGTCGTCCTGAAGATTTATTCGGAAACCATCACCCACAAAACCGATGTCGGCGGAGTCAAGCTCAACCTGCGCGACGAAGCCGCGGTCCGCGCCGCCTATCGCGAGATTCGGGCTGCGGTCGCCGGAAAAGCCAGTCTGGATCAGTTCGGCGGCGTCACCGTGCAGCCCATGGTCAAGCTCGATGGCTACGAATTGATTCTCGGCAGCAGCATCGATCCGCAATTTGGCCCAGTGCTCTTATTTGGATCGGGTGGACAATTGGTTGAGGTTTATCGCGACCGTGCCCTCGCGCTTCCTCCTCTGAACACCACGCTGGCCCAACGTATGATGGAGCAGACCAAAATCTTCACCGCTCTTAAGGGAGTTCGTGGACGCAAGCCCGTGAACATGGCCGCGCTCGAGGCTCTGCTGGTTCGCTTCAGCCAGCTGGTCGTCGAGCAGCCCTGGATTTCGGAGATCGATATCAATCCTCTGATCGCTTCCTCCGACCACCTATTGGCGCTCGATGCTCGCGTCGTGCTGCACGGCCCCGCTGTCACTCTTGATAAGTTGCCCAAGCCTGCGATCCGTCCTTATCCTCTGCAATACGTCTGGTCGTGGAAGACGCGCGACGGAAATAACGTGACCATCCGTCCGATTCGCCCCGAAGACGAGCCGCTGATGGTGAAATTTCACGAAACGCTCTCCGATCGCAGCGTTTACCTGCGCTACTTCTGCTCGCTCAGCTTAAGCCGGCGCGTGGCTCACGAGCGGCTGCTGCGCATCTGCTTCGGGGATTACGACCGCGAAATGGTGCTGGTGGCCGAGGGGACTCACCCCGAAACCGGTGAGCCGCGCATCATGGGGGTGGGACGCATGAATCGCGCCCAGGCGGGCAACGATGCGGAAGTGGCGGTGCTCGTGTCCGACCGCTATCAGAAACTTGGCCTGGGCCACGAACTGCTGAGCCGGGTGATCGAGATTGCTCGCAAAGAAAACGTAAGCAGCGTCTCCGCGGAGATGCTCACCGACAACATCGCCATGCAGGTCATCATGAAGCGGCTGGGCTTTAAAGTGAGGACCAGCAAGGATATGAGTTCAGTCCGGGCATACCTGGATCTGTAGAACGGCGATCACACGGCAACAGTGGCGCCGGCATCCTGCCGGCTGGTTCGGGGGCGTCCTCGCCCCCGGCGAGCTACGATCACGCGCTACGGCGTGACGCAGGTCACAGCGACTTGAATCGACCTCCATTTAACTGTCGCACATAGAGCCGACATCTATATAAACTTGAATATCTAAACCTTATGGACGCACTCCTCCTCCACCGAATTCACTTCGCTTTTACCGTCACCTTCCACTATTTGTTCCCGCAACTCACGATGGGACTGGCCCTGCTCATCGTCGTCCTCAAGACGATCGCACTGCGCTGCGGGAACGAACTCTACAACCAGGCGGCGCGCTTCTGGGCTCGAATCTTTGCCATCAACTTCCTGATCGGCGTGGTCACCGGCATTCCCATGGAATTTCAGTTCGGCACCAACTGGTCGCAATTTTCGCGAATCACAGGTGGCGTGATCGGACAGCCGCTGGCCATGGAAGGAGTCTTTTCGTTTTTTCTGGAGTCGGCATTTCTCGGGCTTTTTCTCTTCGGCGAGAAGCGGCTCTCTCCATTGCAACACTGGGCGTCGGCCTTCCTGGTATTCGTGGGCTCATGGATTTCCGGTTTCTTCATCATCGTCACCAACGCCTGGATGCAGCATCCCGTGGCCTACCGCATCCTGCCCTACGGAAGTTATGAAGTGACCAGCTTCTGGGGTCTGCTGACGAATCGCTGGGCGCTGCTGGAGTACGCGCATAACATGTCGGGCGCGGTGATTACGGCCGCGTTTGTGATGAGCGCGGTCGGGGCCTTCTACGTGCTCGAAGGCCGCTGCACCGAGTATGGAAAAATATTTTTGCGAGTGGGCGTGATTGCCGGCGTGATCTCCTGCGTCACGCAGATTTTTCCTACCGGCGACCTGCAGGGCAAGTACATGGCGAAGCACCAACCCGCGGCGGTGGCCGCGATGGAAGGGCTGTTCGCTTCCCAGGCGGGAGCGCCCATCGTGCTCATGGGCCAGCCCAACTTCGAGCAGCAGACCATCGACAATCCCATTGCGGTCAACGATATGTTGAGCTTCCTCATCTATGGCACAACCAAGGCTGAGGTAGAGGGCTTGGACAAAGTTCCCCGCGATCAATGGCCGGAACCGCTGATTCTTCTCTTCTACAGCTACCACATCATGGCTGGGCTGGGCACTTACTTTGTTCTGATTATGGCAATCGCAGTTCTCCTCCTGTGGCGAGGCGAATTGTTTCAGAGGCGCTGGGCTTTGTGGCCGCTGCTGCTCAGCTTTCCTCTGCCCTACATCGCCAACACCGCCGGGTGGATGACGGCGGAGATCGGCCGCCAGCCCTGGGTGGTTTACGGCCTGATTCGCACCTCGCAGGGTTATTCGAAATATGTTTCCAGCGGCAACAGCCTGTTTACGCTGCTCGGTTTTATGGGACTGTACACGCTGCTCTCGATTCTCTTCGTGGTGATGGTGTATCGGATTATCGATATCGGCCCCGGCGGCGCGCCCGCGAAAAGCGCATCCACAATTGCGATCTAGAGGAAGAGGAAGGGGCCGATCACGAACTGAATTCATGAACGGCTGAGAAGGAAAGAATCATGGGATTCATCTGGTTCTGGATTGTCGCAGTGATGATCGTGGCTTACGTCGTGCTGGATGGTTTCGACTTGGGCGTGGGCATGCTTCACCTTTTTCTGGCGCATACCGAGCAGGAGCGGCGGATCACTCTGCGCAGCATCGGCCCGGTCTGGGATGGAAACGAAGTCTGGCTGCTCGCCGCCGGAGGCACGCTCTACTTCGCTTTTCCTCTTCTTTACGCCTCAGCCTTCAGCGGATTCTATCTGGCGCTCATGATTGTGCTCTGGCTGCTAATTTTGCGGGGGGTCAGCGTGGAACTGCGCATGCATGTCGACGCCGTCGTGTGGCGATCTTTCTTCGACGGCGTGTTCGTCTTCTCCAGCGCCCTGCTGGCGATTTTTTACGGCGCGGCGCTGGCCAACGTGATTCGCGGGGTTCCCCTGAAAGAAGATGGCTACTTCTTCCTGCCGCTCTGGACCAACTGGCGCACCGGCGCTCAGCCCGGAATCCTCGACTGGTATACCGTGATCGGCGGAGTCCTCGCCCTGCTCGCCCTGGCGGTGCATGGAGCGTTGTACCTCGCGGTCAAGACCGAGTCTTATCTGCAAGACCGCGCCCGCACGCTGGCGCAAAGGCTTTGGCTACTGCTGCTGATTTTGACCGTGGTGAGCCTGCCCGCCTCCATGATGGTCCGCTCCGACACGCTGGCAAACTATCGCTCCTATCCCATCGCCTTTCTGGTGCCGGTCGCGGTCGTGCTCGCCCTGCTCGGGATCATGCGCTTCTCCCGCAAAGGCGACGACGGGAAAGCCTTCGCCTGCTCCTGCGCCTACCTCACCGTGATGCTGGTTGGAGCCGTGCTAGGCCTCTACCCGCGACTGCTGCCTGCGACCACCGGCTCGCAGTACGACATCACCATCGCCAAGGCACTCTCCGGTCCCTATGCCCTGCACGTGGGATTGATCTGGTGGGGTGTCGGCATGTGCCTGGCCCTCACCTACTTCATCATCGTCTACCGTATGTTCCGCGGAAAGGTTTCTCTCGACGGTGACGGCTATGGACACTAGTGGAAGTTCTCAGTTCTCAGTTCTCAACTCTAGCTTACGGCTCTCAGCTCTCAGAGCTCTGTTTTAGGGCTTCGCTTTCCGGATCGTAGCCCGACAATCTGAGCGTAATTCAGAGCCGCGGTGCCTTAACTGAGAACTGAGAACTGGGAACTGTGTTTATATTAGTTCGTGAACCTGCTCGAGAACATTCCGCTGGCGCCGCTCACCACCTTGAAGATCGGAGGCCCGGCTCGATATTTCGTCGAGGCCGCGAGCGTCGGCGATGTGCAGCAGACGGTCGCCTTCGCGCGCTCGCGCGCCTTGCCGCTCTTCGTTCTCGGAGGCGGCAGCAATCTTGTCGTCGCCGACGCCGGCTGGCCGGGGCTGGTTATGAAAATCGCGATCCTGGGTATCGAGCAGCGCAGCGGGCCCGATGAAGAGGGCAAGATTCTCTTCGAGGCCGGCGCTGGAGAATCGTGGGACAAATTCGTTTCGCGCGCGGTCATGGCGCGCTGTGCCGGAGTCGAATGCCTCAGCGGGATTCCGGGCAGCGTCGGCGGCACTCCGGTGCAGAATGTCGGGGCTTATGGCCAAGAGGTCGCCGAGACCATCGCCTCAGTGCAGGTTCTCGATTTAAAAGACGGCCAGGTGCGCGAACTGTGCAACGCGGCCTGCGGCTTCGCCTATCGCACCAGCATCTTCAATACCACCGAGCGCGAACGCTTCGTCGTGTTGCGCGTCCACTACGCGCTCACACCAGGGGGCAGGCCGCGCATTGGCTACGCTGATCTCAAACGCCACTTCGAAGGCCGCGAGACCTCGCCCGATCTCGCCGAAACCCGCGAAGCGGTGCGCCATATCCGCGCCTTGAAGGGAATGCTGATCGTCGCCGGCGATCCCGATTGCCAGAGCGCCGGTTCGTTCTTCAAGAACCCCGTGCTCACCGAGACCGAGCATGAACAGCTCGAGCAACGCGCGGCCGCGCGAGGACTGACCGTCCCCAGCTATCCTGCGCTGGAGAGCCACAAGAAAGTTTCCTCTGCGTGGCTGGTCGAGCGCTCCGGTTTTACCAAAGGCTTCGGCTTTGGACGCGTCGGCATCTCCAGCAAGCACGCCCTCGCCATCGTCAATCGCGGTGAAGCCACCGCCGCCGAAGTGCTGGCTTTGAAGGAACAGATTCAGCAGCGCGTAGAAGAAATCTGGGGCGTGCGGCTGGAGCCGGAGCCGGTGATGGTGGGGTTTTAAGATCTCACGGTTGTTTCCTGCAACTTAGCTCCGTGCCTAGGGTTCTCGCAAAGAAATTCCTGAACAATTGGCTCTACTCGGCGGTCATTCATGAATGAGGGCAAGCGCTTGTCGATGGGAGAGCTAATCCTGGACGAGACCTTGACGGTGGTGCGCGGTCGATCCGAAATTGTTGAAGAACTGGTCCGGCAGCACTCGCGTCTGGTTTATCGCATCGCCTACGCCGCGCTTCGCAGCCATCACGATGCCGAAGACGCAACTCAGGAGACCTTTCTTCGGGTATTGCGCTATGGCCACAAGCTGGCCACGGTGCAGGATCCGAAGACATGGCTGGCGCGCATTGCGTGGCGAGTGGCGGTGGATCGGAGCAAGCAGCGCAGCCGCAAGCGGGAGATTCCGCTCGAAGATCCCGAACGGCCACGTGCAGAACTACCCTCACGTGACGAACCTGCCGATGAGGCCATGCACGGCGCGCGAATCGATGGATGGTTGGAAAAACTTATCGGCGCGTTGCCAGAAAAGCTGCGCGAACCGCTAATTTTATCTGCGTTACAAGAAATGTCGCTGCCTGAGGTGGCTGCGACGTTAGGAATCAAAGAAGCGGCTGCACGGTCGCGCGTCTTTCGGGCGAGGCAAATTCTGCGGGAAAAATTGAGGCGGCGAATGGGTACCGGGAGTGAACCACATGACGAACGGGAATAGGCGACAGGACAGCGGGAACCAGAATCGGGATCACGACGCGCTTGACTCCGAACTCGATGGCGCCATGGCGACGTTTGCCGCGGTCGAACCCCGAGCGGGGCTGGAAGAGCGTGTGCTGGCGAGTCTGTGGTCGCAGAAGGAGCAAAGGCTGGCGCCGACATTCTGGCACTGGCCGGCTCTGTTTGTGCCGGCAGCGCTGGTGATTTTGGCCGCAATATCTTTCGTATGGAGATTGGGAAGGCACACCCCAGCCGCCACCTCCCGTCAGCCCCCATCTGCGCAACACGACCAGAGCAAATTGCGCGCTGCGGCCGATAGCATTGGCAGCCCGGTTCATCGGTCCGTGCCAGCGACCTCAAGCGGACTCCCGACGCGGCGAGTGGGTCGTCCCCGCGAGGCTGTCGCGTCTGCTCCGAAGCTCGATCAGTTTCCCTCGCCGCAACCGCTGAACGAGCAGGAAAATATCCTGGTGAGCTACGTTGCGAAGTTTCAAGATCACGCCGCCCTTGTGGCACGAGCACGAATGGAGTCGTTGCGGCAGGAACTTACAGACGAGGCAAGCGATGCGATCGACCACGAAACTGGTAATTAGTCGAGAGAAAAAAAACGAATCGACAAGGAGCACACAAATGCGAACGCGTTGGATACTCTGTTCGGTCTTAGCGTTGGGATTCATTCTTAGCCAAGGCGCCACGATTGGATTTTCGCAAGAAACCAGCAACTCCGCGGCCAAGCCGGAGCCTCCAGAGGCAGTCAAGCCGGTGGAAGCGTACCGTCTCGATTTTTCGGTCAACGAGATCGAGGACGGGAAGCGCATCAACTCGCGCCAGTATTCCATGAATCTCAACGTCAACGATGGCAACGAGATTAAGATCGGGACGCGGGTGCCGGTCGAGGCCAAGCAAGGCGAGTTCGAGTACCTCGATGTAGGAACAATGATCTACGGCAGGTTGTCGGAGCGCAGGGGTCAACTGGAATTAAGCGTGCGCGCGGAAATGAGCAACTTCGCGGTTCCAGAGCAAGCGCAGGGACACGACTCCCACCCGGTGCTGCGCCAGTTGAGGATCAACGCCAGCACCCTAGCGTTGCTGGGCAAACCGATGGTTGTCGGCAGCGTGGATGATCCGAACTCAAAAAGGCAGTTTCAACTGGAAGTGACGGCAACGAAGTTGAGGTAGATTTGTGAAACGCATGAGTCGGCGCCGCCCCAGTTCGTGACCCTGCCTTGTGAGCAATGACTCCAATGAGGAGTGGGTGCAGCGATCCGGCTCCGGCGGCGCCTCAACCTATACATCGGCCATTCGTGCCGCCTCTTTAAAGATTTTTACGAACATTTCCCGCGTCAGCTTGCCCGTCTGCGTATTCTGGTTCGAAGGGTGGTAAGAGGCCAGTAACACCTTACCATCGGGTAACCGGTAACTGGCGCCATGTTTGAAGAGAAAACGCTTGCAGAGATACGGCTGCCGGGTCGGTAGCAAGCCTCGACGTTTCAGGTAGTTCAAGTAAGCGTCGAAGCCGATCTTGCCCAGCGCGACCACAACCTTCACCGTTTTTAATCCGGCGATCTCGCGGTCGAGAAAGTTAGAACACTCGGCTAGTTCCTGCGGCGTGGGTTTATTCGCCGGCGGAGCGCAGCGCACCGCAGCCGTGATGTAGAGGTCGTTGAGTTTGAGTCCGTCGTTGCGATCGGTGACATGGGGCTGGTTGGCGAATCCGGTTTCAAATAGCACGGGGAACATGAACTTGCCGGAAGCATCACCGGTAAACGGGCGCCCAGTACGGTTCGAGCCGTGCGCTCCAGGAGCCAGCCCCATGATCAGCACCCGCGCCTTCGGATCGCCGAAGCCCGGTACAGGCTTGCCCCAGTACTCGCAGTCGCGGTAAGCGCGGCGCTTCTCGCGCGCGATCTGCTCGCGATAGGCGACCAGCCGGGGACACCGCGTACAGGCGATAACTTCGCGATTCAGAACTTTGAGCCAGTGGGGATTCGGCGTATTCACGTATTTATTTGAGGATATATTCAGGCGACTGCAGAAAAAAACTCTATCTTCAGTCGGATAGGGAAGGGCACGAAGTTTTGTCGTGCCGTTACCCCGTTCCACTCGGTCGCGCTCTAGCGCCCGAGGTAAGCTTCCGGCCTCGGCGCCCCTTTTGTTTGCATCCCGCCATTGAAGGAAAAATTCACTTCAGTTCAATGGGCACGTTCACCGTGCCCAGCAGCCCCGTAGGGTTATCGCGAACGGCAAACTTCACTTCATACTTGCCCGGAGCCAGATCAAGTTTCTCGGGAATTCCGAGGCTGGCTTGCCGAATTTTGTCCACTCTCTCAGGATTGAGCTTCGTAGCAACCACTTGCGAACTGCTGGCCACGCCCCTGCCCTCCCCATCCATCGTTAGGATGGTGATTTCCAGATCGATGGCATACCGCTTTTCGCGGTCGATGGTGATGGAGTTCCCCCGAACCCCAAGAATAAATTCCGCAGGCCTCTTCTGCCCGCCAGTCGAAGTCGAAGTAGCGGAATCACTCGCCGGTGGGACGAAGTGAGCGTTCAGCTGCAAACCCGTGTATTGCACCGGCGACGCCAGCGCGTCGACCAGTTGCTGGCGCCGCAGTTCGGCGGAATCCTGCAGCTTGGGGGTAGCGTAAAATCCGCTGCGGTAGCGCACCCGCAGTCCATCGCCCGCGACTTTCACTTTGAGCCGACGCCATCCCGGTTGCACATCCGAGCCAAGATAGTAGCCGAGCATGTAGTAGGCCCGCGAATCGTCGACCGCCTCGGCGAAGCACTTATCCAACTCCTCGACCGTGATGCAGGCGCGGCCGCCAGTAGCGTCAGCGAAGGCGTGCAAGGTCATCTGCTGCTCCATGAACTTATCGTAGGGCAACTTCATCGCCGATTTGTTCCCATTCATCCTGCGAATGTTATTGATCTGCATGTTGGAGATTCCGGTGTTGTGGCTGGGCAGGTTTCGGACGCTGAAATCCAAAGCGTTCAAATCGACCGAGTACACGGCGATGCTCGCCGAGTTAAGCACGCGCCAAGCTTCCTCATATTCGGTTTGCAGGTAGTCGCCCTGCCGCGCGAACGATCGCGGATCGTCGATCATGAAGGGAAAACCAGCGCTGGCCCAAAGCAGCGTCTTGCGCCCGGGAATCGCTTCGAAGGTATGCGCAAGTTGCGTCATGCTGAGCAGGGTTTGGCGGGTCGCGATGCGCTGGTAGTTCGCCGTTGCGGCATCGCTGAGGTCCTGCATGAAGTCGCTCATGAGCATCTCTTCGGCCGAGGCTTGCTGTTGTTCCGCTGGGTCCTCGGTGAATTGCTCGGGTGTCTGCGTGCCCTCTTCCGAACTCAACGACAGCTTCAGTTTCTCGAGCGCGGCGATCAAAACCTTAGTATCCGTGGTAAAGGGATGCAGTTGGTGCAGCCCTGTGCTATTGAGGCCGAAGATTGCCATGGGCTCGTCGCGCGCCGCGCTGCGCAGCAGATAATCGATAAGCTGCCTCTTCGCTTCCAGTTGCCTCATCCAGGGCGTGTTGGTCATGTCGAGGACGACCGCGGTCAGCCGCCAGGAGTGCTGGTCACCGGCAACAAAGTTGGAGTAGCCCTCGTCGTCGCCGTTCTTGCTTGCCGCAACCAGCTTCTCGGTCTTGGTCTCTTCGAAGACGGAAACGCTGCGCAGCCTCCCGTTTTCCTCGATGCGGAACGCCTCTTTCCTAAGTCCGGAGACGTGCTTGCCGGACTTATCGGCCACCGTCACTGGCACTAAAACCAAATCCGCGCGTGAGCTAAGTTTGGTCCATTCCTGCGGCGCGGCAACACTGACATTTTCGGTACCGACGGGCTGGCTGCGTGGACTGGAAGGCGTTGATGGCGGCGTGACATTTTGTTGGCCCGACGAGAAAGACGGAGCCAAGAAGAGTGCGGCGATCAGGAGCGCGGGCCGATGCATGGAAAGATCCCCGCTAGGAAGAAGGATCGGTCAACAGAAACTCTAGCATAGAGCGCGCGCGTAGCTAAATCTGCCCGTGCGTCTACGGATGATTTTCAGCGAAGGGTTGATGTGCCGGCGAGTCCAATCGAGCGTTTGGTCGGAGCCAAATTTGTCGCCCCATCGATCTGGAAGTTCCGGCGCGAGCCCGGAGACGAGCCCGCGCCAGGCAATGATTCAGCCGCTTCATCGCGCTATAACGTCACGTTAATGGCCAGGTTGACGCCGGGATACACGGGATTGCACAAGTAATACGCCCCGTTGATCTCGATCACGTAAACATCCTGGGTGTAGAGCCAATTGCTGGGCCACGCGCCGCCAAAGCCGAACCAATAGCCGCCGTACTGGAAGCGGCCACTTCTGAAGTCGCCCTGACTGACGCGAAACGTATGTTCGCGCCCGAAGTTGGCCTTGTAACGGTCGTCGGGAATGCGTCCGCCAGCGGCGTGCTGTTCCTGCCTTTCGGGCTTAGCTTCCGCTCGTGCGGGCGCCTCGTGCCCTGCATTCTTCTCTTCCGGCTTGGCGTTCTTCTCTTCCTGAGCATTTTTCGCTTCGGGCTTTGCGGACTTCTCTGGCTGTGCCTTCTTTTCTTTTTCCTGCGCAGGCTTGTCTTTCTCTTCTTCCTTCTGCTCGTGCTGCTCCTGTTGCGCGTATGCCGGAGCTACGATGGTAAGCGACAAAACTGCCGTTCCGATCGCTGCAAGTAGTCTCATGAGTGTTCCTCCATTCCTATCAGTGTGGACGCGGGCGCAAGCGCCCGCGTCCGTCTTGCTCTTAACGTAAGCTGCCGGTAGTTGCGTTCACCGGTGTGCCAATGGCCTCGCCGGAGACCAGTAATTCCACGCGGCGGTTCTGCTGGCGGCCGGCGGAGTCGTCGTTGCTGGCGACCGGCAGAGTATTGCCGAAGCCCTTCGAGGAAACCGCGCCGCTGGCCACGCCTTGCTGCACTAGGTAATCGCGCACCGAACTGGCGCGATTTTCCGACAGGGTTTGATTCATAGCGTCGCCGCCGACATTATCGGTGTAGCCTCCGACTTCGATGTTGAGTCCGGGGTAGGCGAGCAGAATGCCGGCAACCTTCGCCAACTTCTCGCGCGCTCCCGGTTTCAGCGAGTATTTGCCGGTGTCAAACAGCACGTCGGACATGCTCACGATCAGGCCCCGGGCGCTTTCGCGCGTCTGCAGAATGGAATTCAACTGCTCGGCGAGTTTCGCGCGCATGGCGGCTTTGTCGCTATCCGCCTGTTGCGCGGCGGCACGGGATTGATCCGCATCCGCCTGAGCCGCCGAGACGGCCGTCGCAGATGCGGCCTGGTTCGCGGCCATATCGGCTTGAGCCTTCGCGTTGGCAGTTTGTGCAGCGCTGGCGTCGGAACGGGCTTTTGCCGCATCCATGTCGGCCTCAGCCTTAGCCGCCTGCGCCGCCGCGTTTTCGGATTGAGCTTGCTGGCTTTGCCGGCGAGCGTCATCCGCCTGCTGTTGCGATTGCGCCTGAGCGTCCGCCGAGTCCTGGCGTTCGTTTTCTAAACGCACCTCTTGCATTTTCTTGACCGTAATTTCACGGGCATCTTCTGCCGTCTGCACCGCCTCGCGGGAAACCGCAATCAGGGGCTTCCGGTCCATGTGTTTGGCGACGGCATAACCATCCGCGTTGTTCATTAACTGGACAGCGTGGCGATAGCTGTCCGGGGCATACTGCTCCGCGCCCTCGGATTGCGCGATGCGCAGCGCATTCCGCGCCTCGAAAAACTCGAGCGGTAACTTGGCATTCAACACCACCGGATCGAACTTGTAACCGGTGGGAATGTAGCCGCCCCGCTCCATCAGTTCATACTTGGCATTCACCGCTTCGCTGGTTCCCTTGGTGCGTTCGAGCACAACGTTTTCCAGCACGACCACATTGCTGGGCTGCCGCACCGCATAATAAGGTTCCGCCGTAACAATCAGAGCGAAAGCCTGCAGGTCGGTGGTGACGTGCAGCTTGCTGCGGTCGTTACCACCCACCAGAACCTCGCCCAGATTCACCGCGCGGCCCTCGGGTGAGATCGCCCACAGGACGTAGGTGAGATACTCGTTGCCAAAAACTGCCGGCTTCTGCAGGTTGCCGAATTCGGCTTCGATTTCAACCGCCCCCTTCCTGCTGTTGACCTTGGCTTCGCCGTTTGCCGATGGCATTAGAGCTGTGCCTGCGAAATCCAGTTTGGAGCTGCCGCTGCGGTATTCGTAGTTGACCGCCTGCACGGTGCGGCTGACTATGGTCACCCGGAAAATGGGCGTCGAAGTCATGCGCTCGACTTCCACTGTGCTTCGAGTATCGGTCTGAGCGACCGCGGGCAAACTGAGTGCGACTGCGGCTGCGAACACTAATCTTGTTTTCACACTATCTCCTTGTGGCAGGTATGCTGCCCGGTTGCGTTGCCGAGGGTTCGATTTTTGCTGGGTGCTGATAGGGGCTGCTTCGCCTCATCCTTTTCCGATACGGATACCTGACAGGGAATGAAACATCCCGAAGACATTCAGCAGCCATAGAACTACGGCGATGACGACGACGCCGTTCAGAATCGATTTGATCGACGACTGCATGGGAATGAATCGGTTCACCAGCCACAGCAGAACGCCTACCACGATCAGAACTTCGAGGAGTTGAATTAACGGCATGATCTTTTACCTTTCTTCTTGGCGTGAGCGAACGCTCCTTCGAGGGATGGGTTGCTCAGCTTTCAAATTCGGAGCTTAGGGTCAAATCGTGTTCACCGCAGGTTCGCGGGTTCTACACGGATGGAGAGCTGACGCTGGATGTGGCCGCCTTCGTGAACACTTGAAGCTCGGGCTGCCTGGTATGACAGCTGCGAAATCAGCGTCCGCAGCTCGGTCTGCACACTCAGAGATTGCATCATGACAGTTGCTGAGGACAGCGTCTGGTCAAGATAGCTCACTTACGGAGAAAGGCGTCGCCCCCAAACGGGGACGATCCGGATAAGAAATCGGAGCGAAGAAAATAGGGTCGAGAGTGAGCACAATTGGTCAGTGCGTTGCCCACGCAACAGCGCATGATGCGGCCATGAAAGTCGTAAAGGATCCGACCCTGGCCGTTCGGTGCCCCACCTGTGGCGCTAAAGTCGGTGAAAAATGTGAACTCAGCACGGGCCAGCCACGCACTTCATCCCATCGCGACCGGCGACTGGCGGCCCTGGAAGAGTAATGGAAATGCGCGCCGGAGCTTCCCACGCCGTGGGGAAAGTGTACAAAATTGCTCACTTCCGACCCCGGTCGCGGCCTATAATTGCTCATCTATGAAATCGTCTGCGGCCGTAAATGCAAACCGCGGATTCGACCCCGACACCTTCCTGGCGACGATCGGCGATGGCAGGAAGATTCTGTCCGTGGAAAAGAAACAAGTCATCTTCGCACAAGGGGACGAGGCTGATTCCGTCTTTTATATCCAGCGGGGCAAAGTGCGGCTCACCGTCGTGTCGCAGGCGGGTAAGGAGGCGACCATCGCGATCGTGGGCGAGCGCAATTTCTTCGGTGAGGGTGCCCTGGCGGGTCAGGTTCTGCGCATGGGTTCAGCCGCGACCATGACGGATTGCGACCTTCTTCGGGTGGAGAAGAAGGCGATGATGGATGCCCTGCACCGCGAACACACATTTTCCGACATGTTCGTGGCCTACCTGTTGGCGCGCAACATCCGCTACGAAGAGGATCTGGTCGATCAGCTTTTCAACTCCAGCGAGAAGCGGCTGGCCCGCGTTCTCTTATTGCTGGCTCACTTCGGCAAAGAGGGGATTCCCGAGACCGTCGTTCCGAAGATCAGCCAGGAGACTCTGGCCGCAATGGTTGGCACCACTCGCTCGCGCGTCAGCTTCTTCATGAATCGCTTCCGCAAAATGGGCTTCATCGACTACGCCGGGGGAGCCGAAGGCGCCTTGCAAGTCCACAGTTCCTTGCTTAACGTAGTTCTGCACGATTAGTCCAATCCCCTCACACGCCGCGGTTACATATGCACGGGTCGCCCGCGCGATTGATCTGGCTGCATTTTCCGTGAGCAATTTTGAACAGACCTGCCCGCTGCCGTCCGATATACCTGCACTGCATGGCTGCGAACAACACATTATTATGCGTCCACCGGAATCCGGATCAATTGAGTTTGCTGCAAGAGAGCGGGTACGAGCTGATCACCACATCCAACGGTAGCGAAGCCCTGCGGCTGTTCATGTCCCGGCCCGTGGACGCGATTGTGCTGGAGTATCACCTTGGCCTGTTGGACGGCGCGGTCATCGCGGATGAGATCAAGCGGGTCTGCCCGGAGCTGCCCGTCGTCATGGTGGCGGATCACCTGGAACTGCCCGACGGCGCGCTGAAATCCGTGGACGCACTGGTCACGAAATCCGACGGAGCTCATTTCCTGCTGGCCACTGTCCACTTCATGCTGCACGGGCGGCCGGCGCAACGCCTGGAGAACAAGGACAAGACTCAATCCCCACGGCATTTTCGCGGACCCGCCCGGCTCGCCGCGGGCGACTCGGCGGCCAATCCCTCTAGACCCCCCGTGGACCAGAAGAACGCACCCTTTTCGGAAGGCGTTTGGCAAAACATTCGCAACGGAACCATCCAATTCTAGCCAAAGGTTCCGAGCAAGATTGACCAGCTTTCCGAAGCGCGATGGCGGAGAATCGCAGAGTGGAACTGGAACTCACGCTGCGGCAGATACTCTCCGTAAGGTGCCCCATGTGCCGGGCGCAACCGAAAGAGAAATGCACGCTTAGCACCGGGCATCCGTGCCTCAAGACGCATCTTGCGCGCGCCCAAGCGGCAGCTAAAGCTCCTCGCGCGGAGAGCTCCCCCCAAGCCGCCCTGCGAAACCTGAAAGCATTTGCCGACCGGAGCTTTCGCGCCGTCTTCCAGAAAAAGTAGTATTCCGCAGATTGCATTGTGGGGAATCCCACTGCGTTGGCCCAGCGTCTCTTTTATACCGCGCGCCGTCCGCTTACCAGGTTAATTACCAACACCACGAGCGCCACCACCAGCAACAGGTGGATTAAACCGCCGGCCACGTGCAGGCTGAAGCCAAGAAGCCAAAGAACCAGAAGCACAACAAAAATCGTCCATAGCATATTTGTTCTCCTCGGTGAGAGTTTTAACGGTTTGAACTCGTTGCCCTTTCCTCAACTACGCATTGCCGAACGACTTTCCACACTCCAAACAGCATGGTCCGGAGCGTGGGGTAATCAGATTGCAGAAGGGACACATCCTTTGTGATCCGACCCTTCGCGTCGGTGGTCTTAGCGCGGTCCTCAAACTCCGAAGGAAATCGGCGATCGTCGCCAACCTTCTACGAAAACGAGGGCGGCGCGGTGCACTCGTCATTGAAGCGCCTCCACTGTTTCCGCCATAGAACAAGGTCTCCGTCACCCGGCCAAGAGACACGAATGATCGAAGAGCCTGGGCTAGGTCTCGGCTTTTGCACATCAACCATGACAGGCGACGGGCTGAGATGCTGTGCAGGATTGCTCACAATCACTCCCAACTTGGGCAACATCACGAAATCCGGCGAACCCGAGCTTTGGCAACCAGGCGAAAGTGAGCAATCCTGACCAGCTATTCCCCACGGCATGGGCGATCATGCCCTCAGAGACGAGCACTCCTTCTCTCTCTTTCAGGTCTTCTGAACTAAGTCAGCCATCTGAAGTTGTCTCCCCTTAGCTCCACGAATAAAGCTCCACCCTCTGAAAGGAATATTTCATGAAGAAAACAATTTCGCTGTTGCTGATGAGCTTGCTCGGCCTGGTCGGAACGTACGCATTCGCCGGCTCGGACCGGGAAGAAACCGTAGACCGCATGCAAAAATCAGTCGAGGTTCTGCAGTCCATCATGTCAACCCCCGACAAAGGCATCCCGGAGGAGGTATTGAACGGCGCCAAGTGCATGGTCGTCGTGCCCAACCTGGTCAAAGCCGGATTCATCTTCGGCGGCAAGCATGGCCGCGGCGTAGCTTCTTGCCGCACTGCAGAAGGCTGGAGCGCGCCCGCCTTCGTTTCCGTGGGCGGCGGCAGTTGGGGATTGCAGATCGGCGTCGAAGGTGTGGATCTGGTCATGCTGGTCATGAACGATCGCGGGCTGCAGCATCTGCTTTCGAGCAAGTTTGAGATGACCGGTGAAGGTTCAGTCGCTGCCGGCCCGGTAGGCCGTCACACATCCGCTGGAACGGACATTTTGCTGAACACGGAAGTGCTGACCTACTCGCGCTCGAAAGGCGTATTTGCCGGCCTCACCCTCGAAGGCGCAGTCATCGAGCAGGACAACGACTCGACCCGCGCCATTTATGGCCACCCCATGACGTTCCGCAACATTCTTTCCGGCCACGCGACCACGCCGGCCAGCGCGAATGCGTTCGTGAAGGCCGTGTCCGAAGCGGGACATCAAGCGCACGTCGCAGAAGCCAGAGAAGAGGACAAGCAGTAGTCACACGGGAATTGCGACCTCAGATTACGTTCATTCGCTGACCGGAGCCGCGCAGGCTTCGGTCAGCTTTTTTGTCGATTGCTTTTTCGTGATCGAGCCACCCAGAGGCGTAAGCGCGGTCGAATCCAATCAAGGATTGTGGCCAAACGGAATTCGTGCCGTTCCATCGAGCCGGCCATGAACGTGTAACAGGACTGCATCAGATAATGTATTTGTATCGAATAACATTTAGGCTCCAGTCTCTTTGTCTTTATCCTTCCCCGCCACGATCTTTCGTCCGGTTTTCGTATAAGACAAGCAGTTCTTCCGCACCCTGTCGGGTTTCGCCGTATCATCTCGCGGCTATAGCGGCACCGACGGAAATTTCTATTCTTACCGGCTTGGTTTCTAAAACTCGAACCGAGGGGCCCACGGCATGCGTTTCTCTTGCGGCACAAATTCTCCCACTCTTTCCCCAAACTGACATCGCTCACATGTCGAACTTCGGCGTCATGTTGGTCAGAATAAATTTCCGTTTTCGCAAACACAGCAGATCCACCCGCATCCGCCGTAGAACCCGCTTGGGGGTTACCTTCCATCCCCTCCGCATCGGTTCGCGATGCACGCGACGATAGTCATAACTCGGCCACTCCAGCGCGATCTGCTGTTGAATCGCGCTGCGTAAGTCCAGGTCCGCTTCGGACGCTTGTACGCGCGGCTGGAAACGGTAGTATCCTGCCCGGCTCACCCCCGCGACTTGGCAGAGCTCCATCACCGCTGCCCCCGTTTCTTTCACGGCTGGCTCGATTTGCTCAAAGAGGCGGCCTTGCCATTGCCGCCGACAGGCAGCGCATGTTCCTTGAAACGCCGCAAGGCTTTTTTTAAACAATCCATCTCCATCGTCTGCTATCCGATCTTCTGTTCCAGCAGGGCCATCCGTTCTGCATCCGAGCTCGCCTGCGGACGCCCGCCCTGACCAGCAAATGCCAGCTCACCTTTGGCTCGCCACTCGCCTTTCCAGACTTCTAGCCGCTTCGGACTGATCTGATACTCGCGGGCCACATGCGCCATACTCTTTCCTGCATCCAACTCGCGCATCGTCGTGACTTTCAACTCGCGGGAATATTGCTGTCGGGGCGTATCCCTTGTTCTCCTCCATTTGTTCTCCTCCATGCAATGGAAATTGCCCCTTCATTTCGTGTCTCACTTTTGCGGTGCAGTCCAGAATTTTCACCTCGCCTATGGCTCTCCCCGCCACCGTTTGACGCTGCCTGCTTCTCTCTTTACACTCAAAGTGAACGCCGTATAAATTCGGCTTGGCTTCGTTTGTTCGATGGAGCCTCCGAAGGCAGCGGCTGGCGAAAGGCGTAACGTGAGCCCCGCAGAGACTACTGAAGACACCAAGACTAAAGGAAAGACTAAAACGACCGGCACCGCTAGTACCGGCAATCATGCTAGTACCGGCAATAATAAAGACATCAAGCGGGAGATCTCGGTCGAGATCCCCGCCGCCGAAGTTGTGCGCGAGACCGAGCTGCAGATTGTGCGCTATCAGAAAAGCGCGCGGCTGCCGGGCTTTCGCGCCGGGCACGTGCCGGCTTCGATCATTCGGCAGCGCTTCGGCGACGGCCTTAAGAACGATGTGATCGAAACGCTGGTTCCGAAATATTTTCGCCGGGAAGCCGAGAAGCAGGGCCTCATCCCAGTTTCGCAACCCCGCGTGACCGATCTGCACATTCACGACGGCGAGCCCCTGACTTTCAAGGCCAGCTTCGAAGTGCTGCCGGAAATTCAAGTCGAGGGCTACAAGGATCTGCGCGCCGACAAGCCGGAGATTACCGTCGCCGACGAAGAAGTCGAACAGGCGCTGACCAAAGAACGCGAGCAGCGTGCGACTTACACCACCGTCGAAGGACGCGCCCTGGCTGCCGGCGATTTCGCGCAGGCCTCCATGGATGGCAAGCCCAAAGACAGCCAAGATGTGGCCGAAGCCAAAGCCAACCCCGTGCATATGGACGATGTGCTCATCGAGATCGGCGGCAAGAATACTGTGCCCGAATTTACCGAGAATCTCACCGGAGCTTCCGCCGGCGACGAACGCACCTTCGACGTGAGCTATCCCGAGGATATTTCCGATCAACGCCTAGCGGGCAAGACGTTCGTCTACACGGTAAAGATCAATGGCATCAAGCAGAAGAATCTGCCCGAACTCAACGACGACTTCGCCAAAGAGTTGGGCGAGTTCACCAGCCTCGATCAAGTTCGCAAGCAGGTTCGCGAGAACATCGAAGCCGAAAAGCGCCACACCACCGAGCATGCCGCCAAAGATAAGCTGGTGGCCGAACTGGTTCGTCGCAACGACTTCGAAGTGCCCGAGTCTTTGGTCGACCGGCAGATCGATTTGCGCCTGGAGCGCGGCCTGCGGGCGCTTGCGGCGCAGGGCATGAAGATGGAAGACCTCAAGAAAATGGACTTGCCGCGGCTGCGCGCGGGCCAGCGCGAGCAGGCTATTCAAGATGTAAAGTCTTCGTTGCTCCTGGAGCGCGTCGCCGACCTCGAAAAAATCGCGGTCAGCGACGAAGATGTAAACCGGGAGCTGGAATCTCTGGCGAAGCAGTCAAAGCAAACGTCGGAAGCGGTGCGCGCACGTTTGACAGAGGATGGGGGCCTCGATAGAATCCGAATGAGAATCCGCAGCGAGAAGACCCTCGATTTTCTCTATCATCAGTCCGCGTAGGCGGTTAAATATGCGGACCATTTCGACACTTTCAGCCCTCCCCGAGCAGCGACTGCAAAGCGTTATTCCGGGGCGGAGTGTGGCATTTCCGGTGACGCAGGCCGGTAAGACAGGTCAGGTTAAACCATGAAGCCAAACGATCCCCAAATGATGCTGGTACCGATGGTCATTGAGCAGACCGGGCGGGGCGAACGCGCCTACGATATTTACTCCCGTCTGCTTCGCGATAACATTATCTTTATCGGCACGCCGATTGACGACAACATCGCCAACCTGGTGATCGCCCAGATGCTGTTTCTGGCGCAGGAAGATCCCGAGAAAGACATTCAGCTCTACGTTAACTCTCCGGGAGGCTCGATCACGGCTGGCATGGCGATTTACGACACCATGCAATATGTGAAAAATGACGTCATGACTCTTTGCGTCGGCCAGGCTGCCTCAATGGCTGCCTTGTTGCTGGCTGCAGGTGAGCCGAAGAAACGGCTGGCTTTGCCCAATTCGCGCATTCTTATTCATCAACCGTCGATGGGCGGGTTGTCCGGCCAGGCCACCGATATCGACATTCACGCCCGCGAAATCCTGCGCATGCGCGAGATTACAAACCAGTTACTAGCCAAGCACACCGGCCAAAAGCTGGATAAAGTCGAGAAAGACGTCGAGCGCGACTTCATCATGAACGCCCAGCAGGCTAAGGAATATGGAATCATAGACGATATCATCTATAAGACCGCAAAAGCGGTATGATCTGCCTTCGCGCTTACATCGAGCCTGGCGCCTGGGACAAAAGCCCGGACCGGGACTGAGAGAAGTTCACACGAGCTCAGGGGATGGATCAGCGCGAAAGCAACGGCACCCGAGTGAAAGCTCCGGAGCACCCCGCGGTCGCCGCGAAGAACCTTAAGGAGTGGAACCGAGTGAAAACTAAGTCGGGAACCGACGAGATTCTACGCTGTTCGTTCTGCCACAAATCGCAGGATGCCGTGGCCAAACTGATCTCGTCGCCCAGCGACTACCCACGCGCTTACATCTGCGATGAGTGCGTGGCGGTTTGCAACTCTATTCTCGAAGATGACCGCACGGCAACGCCCGCGGCAGCGGCTCCGAACCAGTTGCCCAAGCCGCAGGAAGTCAAAACCTTCCTCGATGAATATGTCATTGGACAGGAACAGACCAAGAAAAAACTTGCCGTCGCCGTCTACAACCACTACAAGCGCATCTTCATGAATCGCCAGAAGGTCGCGGGCGATGGCATTGAACTGAGCAAGTCAAACATCCTTCTCATCGGTCCCACCGGCACCGGCAAAACGCTGCTGGCGCAGACTCTGGCCCGCATGCTCGACGTGCCCTTCGCCATCGTCGACGCCACCACCCTCACCGAAGCCGGCTACGTCGGCGAAGATGTCGAGAACATCATCCTCAAGTTATTGCAGGCCGCCGAAGGCGACGTAAGCCGCGCCCAGACCGGAATCATCTATATTGACGAAATCGATAAGATCGGCCGCAAAGACGAGAATCCCTCGATCACTCGCGATGTTTCCGGCGAAGGCGTGCAGCAAGCCCTGCTGAAGATTCTCGAAGGCACCGTGGCCAACGTTCCCCCGCAGGGCGGACGCAAGCATCCCCACCAGGAATTTACTCCGGTCGATACCACCAACATTCTCTTTATCTGCGGCGGAGCATTCGTGGGCCTCGAGAAAATTATCGGCCGCCGCGTAGGCAAAAAATCGCTGGGCTTCCGCAGCGGCGAAGAGGCCGAAAAGGAAGAGGCCAAGGTAGCGCGCAAGCGCAACTTCGAACTGCTTAGCGAAATTCAACCCGAAGACCTGATCAAGTTTGGCCTGATCCCCGAGTTCGTCGGACGCCTGCCCGTCATGGGCATGCTCGAAGATCTCGACGAATTTGCGCTTATCGAAATCCTTACCCGGCCCAAGAACGCCATCGTCAAGCAATACCAGCGCCTCTTCGAGTTCGAAAACGTGCGCCTGAAGTTCAGCGATGAAGCTCTCAAAGCTATAGCCCGCCAGGCGATGGCCCGCAAAGTGGGCGCCCGCGGCCTGCGCATGATTCTCGAAGAACTCATGCTCGATCTCATGTTCCACCTACCCAGCCAGAAAAAGCTCAAAGAGTTCGAAGTGACGCGGGAGATGGTGGAAAAACGCAACGCCTCCCTGGCCATGATGGAAAAAGCCGGGTAAGCAAAACGACCCTAAAAACGACCCTAAAATAGTAGTAAACTGATACTTGTTGGTGGTTGGCAGGGCGGTACGGCCGATTGTCATTCCTATCGCCGTTTGGAATCAAGCGCCATTTGGCATTAGGCGTTACAACCCAGGGAGATTGAGTGACCACATCCAAGGAAAAATTCGAAACCAGAAAGCTGCCCATGATGCCCATCCGGGACGTGGTCATCTTTCCCTACATGATGACTCCGTTCGTCGTGGGCCGCGAGTCTAGCGTGCGCGCCCTCGAAGAGGCCCTGGCGGCGGATAAGAAAATCTTCCTGGCCACGCAGCACGACGCCTCCATCGACGAACCCAAGTCCAACGAGATCTACCAGGTCGGCACCATCGTCAATATCGTGCAGAGCCTCAAGCTGCCCGACGGCAACATCAAAGTTCTGGTCGAAGGCATCGAGCGCGGACGCCTGCTGCAAGCCACCGACGGCGATGGTTACATGCAAGCCTCGGTGCGCGTAGCCCGCTACCCCGTCGAGATGAACGCCCAGATCGAAGCGGGCATGCAGCGCGTCACCACGTTGTTTGAGCAATACGTAAAGCTCTGCCAGGCGCTGAACTACGAGACCATGATCTCGGCCGTGCGCATGGAGGACCCCGCCAAGCTCACCGACATCATCGCCGCCAACCTGCAGCTTTCGATTGAAGAAAAGCAGGAACTGCTGGAAATTTTCGATCCCTCCGAGCGCCTGAACCGCATCGCCGACGTGCTCGACGTGGAAATCGAAAAACTCAACGTCGACCGCACCATCCAGTCACGGGTGAAGCGGCAGATGGAAAAAGCGCAGAAAGAGTATTACCTCAACGAAAAGATCAAGGCCATTCAGAAGGAACTCGGCCGCGGCGAAAAGAGCGAATTCGACGAACTGAAGAAGAAGGTCGAATCGGCCGGCATGCCGAAGGACGTGAAAGACAAGGCGCTGCAGGAACTGAAGAAGCTCGAGGCCATGCCGCCCATGTCGGCTGAATCCACGGTTTCGCGCAACTATTTGGACTGGCTGCTGGCCGTGCCGTGGAAGAAACGCTCGAAAGAAATTCGCAACATCTCGCGCGCCGAAAAAGTTCTGAACGAAGATCACTACGGGCTGGAGAAGATTAAAGAGCGCATCCTCGAATTTCTTGCCGTGCGCCAGTTGGTAAAAAATCCAAAAGGCTCGATCCTGTGTTTCGTTGGCCCTCCGGGCGTGGGCAAGACCTCACTGGGCATGTCGATCGCCAAGGCCACGGGACGCAAGTTCGTTCGCATGTCGCTCGGCGGAGTGCGCGATGAGGCCGAAATTCGCGGCCATCGCCGCACCTACATCGGCGCATTACCCGGCCAGATCATTCAGATGATGAAGAAGGCCGGCACCAAGAACCCGGTCTTCATGCTCGATGAAGTCGATAAGATGTCGATGGATTTTCGAGGCGACCCCTCGGCCGCCCTGCTCGAAGTGCTCGACCCCGAGCAGAATTACATGTTCGTCGATCACTACCTCGATGTCGAATACGACCTCTCGCAGGTGTTCTTCGTAGCCACGGCGAACGTGATGCACACCATCCCTCCCGCGCTGCAGGATCGCATGGAAGTGCTGCGCCTGCACGGCTACACCGAGCAGGAAAAGCTCGAAATCGCGAAACAATTCCTGGTCAAGAAGCAGATGCTGCAGGCAGGCTTGTCGGAAAAGAACGTCAAGTTCACCGACGACGCCATCACCACCCTGATCCGCGCCTACACTCGCGAAGCCGGAGTCCGCAATCTCGAGCGCGAGATCGGCAACGTCTGCCGCAAGGTCGCGCGCAAGGTTGTCAAAGAAGGCGAGAACTACACCGTCGCCGTCACCGGCGAGAACGTTACCGACTTCCTCGGCGTCATCAAGTTCCGCGACACGCTGGCTCACGAAAAAAGCGAAGTGGGATTGGTCACCGGCCTGGCCTGGACCGAAGTCGGCGGCTCGATTCTCAGCACCGAAGCCACGGTAGTCGATGGCAAAGGCAAGCTCACGCTCACCGGCAAACTCGGCGACGTGATGCAGGAATCGGCGCAAGCCGCCTTGTCCTACATTCGCTCGCGCGCACACCGTCTCGGCCTGACGCGCGATTTCTATCGCACCCTTGACCTTCACGTTCACGTGCCCGAAGGAGCAATCCCGAAAGACGGGCCCTCGGCCGGCATCACCATCGCCACTGCCATCGCCAGCGCGCTCAGCAAAATTCCCGTGCGTCGCGACATTGCCATGACCGGCGAAATCACCCTGCGCGGCAAAGTGCTGCCCATCGGCGGCCTCAAAGAAAAGCTGCTGGCCGCGCACCGCGCCGGACTGTTCGAAATCATTCTCCCGCAGGACAACGAAAAAGATCTAGCCGAGGTTCCCGAGAACCTGCGCAACACCATGAAGCTCCACTTCGTCGATACCATGGACCAGGTTCTGCAGATTGCCCTGGAATCGCCTCTGACCGCGCTGCGCGAGGAAGAAGTAACCCAGCCTATCGCGCCGCCTCTCACTTCAAGCACCGGAGAGAGTCCGGCGGCGCATCAGTAGGCTTTAAAAGCGCGCGGCTTCAGCCGCGCCCTGACTCGATTCAATCACAACCGGCTTTTAGCCGCCGACCGGCATCTTTAGGGTAAAATCACCCTTCCACGATGTCCACCTCGAATCAAAGCCAAATCGCCTTTGAAAACGCGCCCGAGTCCCCCGGCGAATCCGCTCCCCCCCGTACCACAGGAATCCTGCCCTCACAAGAGATCACCAACCTGATCGCGCGCGGAAACATCAGCGCCGCACCCGCCATCAACCCCGACCACATCCAGCCTGCGAGTCTAGATCTGCGCCTGGGCGACATGGCGCATCGAGTCCGCGCAAGCTTTCTCCCCGGACCGAACAGCACCGTCGAAGCCAAGATCAAAGAACTCCGCATGGCGAGAGTAGACCTCACCGGCGCGCCAGTTCTGGAAAAAGATTGTGTCTACATCGTTCCGCTGGTCGAAGAGCTGAACCTGCCCGAAAATATTTCCGGCAAAGCGAATCCAAAAAGCACCACGGGACGCCTCGACATTTTCACCCGCCTCATCACCGACTACGGCACCGAATTCGACCGCGTCCCGCCCGGCTACAAAGGCAAACTCTATGCCGAGGTAGTCTCCCGCACTTTCACCGTGGCGATTCGAGCGGGCATGCGCCTAAGCCAGCTGCGCTTCGTGCTAGGCAGCCCCGTTGCCGGCGACCGCACCATCCGCGAGCTCGACCAGGAAGAACCGCTCGTCTACATGGACGAAGAAGAAAACCCCAGCAAAGCGCGCACTCATCGCGGCCTGCGAATCACCGTCAACCTCGAAGCCGCCGAACCCGGCGAAATCATCGCCTACAAAGCCAGGCGCTACGCCCCGACCATCGAGCTCGACCGCATCAACTATTATTCGACCGAAGAGTTCTGGGAAGTCCGCCATCAGAACACGGCCAAGAATCTGATCCTCGAGCCGGGAGACTTTTACATCCTCGCCTCCCGCGAAAGGGTTCGCGTACCGCCCGACTACGCCGCCGAGATGGTTCCCTTCGATCCGTCTGACGGCGAATTCCGCATCCACTATGCCGGCTTCTTCGATCCCGGCTTCGGCTACGGCTCCAGCGACATCAAAGGCACCCGCGCCGTCCTCGAAGTCCGCGCCCACGAAGTCCCGTTCCTGATCGAGCACGGCCAGCTGGTAGGCCGCCTGAACTACATGCCACTCTTGCGCCGCCCAGACAAGATCTACGGCACAAATATCGGATCGTCGTATCAACATCAAGCGCTCACCCTGAGCAAGCAGTTCCAACGCGAAATAAAGTAGCGCCGGCTTCCCTGCCCGGCTGTTCCGAGCACATCTCGCCCTCGGTGCTGCCCCAAGAGCGGGCCCTTAGCCTGGGGTTTTCTTCCTTGCCTTCTCAACCTAAGCTAGAATTGGTTAGGAGTTGCGCATCTGTATGATCTGCCGTTCCACGCGGGAAGCGCGCTCTCGTCTGCTTTCATCGTGGCCGCCGTCTTAATCGGGGTCACCCTGCGAGTGGCCTTAGTCGTACAGCCAGGATCGCGTAGCCTACTGGCGCCTATTCTTCAAGAGACGTTCGCAGAAACCTTCAGGCTGACCTACCCCGCGCTCGCTTGCCAATCGCTGCTGCTGCATAGCACACTGGAGCATGAGGGTTATCGCGCGATTCCTGGCCGCAGCGACCGATGCCGCGCACTTCCCAGCTCCGAGCCTGCCGGAGGTTGCCTTCCTAGGCCGCTCGAATGTAGGCAAGTCCAGCGTGATCAACACGCTCGTGGGCACCAAGCTGGCCCGCACCAGTTCCACGCCCGGGCGCACACGCAGCATCAACTTTTTCGAAGTGCGCTGGCCCGGAAAGCCGCGCCCCGAGGTCATCTTCGCCGACCTGCCCGGCTACGGCTACGCCAAACTCTCGCGCGAGATTTCCGCGGAGTGGCCCAAGTTCATCGAGCCGTATTTAAACGACCGCCCCACGCTGGCGTTGTGCCTGGCGTTGGTCGACATCAACGTGCCTGCGCAAGACAGCGACCGGCAATTATTGGACTTTCTTAATTCCTCCGGCCGAGAATTTCTTCTGATCGCCACCAAGAGCGACCGGCTCTCGAATAATCAACTGCGCAATCACCTGAAAGCTTTGGCCGAAGCCTACCCAACCGCGCGGGTGATCGCATTCTCGTCAAAGACCAGCGCCGGACGCGAAGAAGTCTGGAACAAAATCCGGCAATCGGCGGCGGAATTCCCCGCGGCCGAGTTCCAATCTTGAACTTTTCCCGTTCAGGGAATCCGGCAGGGCCTTTCGGCGCGACCAGCTTCGACTTCCGGCGAGAACTTCAGGGGGAAGCCTCGTAGAGTAGTGCAGGGATTCTTATCGCGAGCCGACGCCACACCAACCGTATGCGCAAGCTGTCCTAAGCTCAGAATCGAATCCCGAGTTATGCCTGAAGAGACCAGCAGAGCCTCGTACTTATCCAGCCTGAAGCAACCTGCAGGACAAGGCGCAGGATTGGCCCCCGAGCGCGCGCCCGTCAGCGATCCTTCCGCGGAAGGTCGAACCGGGGCCGAGAAGCGCAGAAGTCCCCGCTACCGCTGCCAGGGCAGCGCGCAACTTCGCGAATTGGAAACCGGAGTCTCTACCTGGGCGGCGTTCACAGACATCAGCCTGCACGGCTGCTACGTCGAGGCCGCCTGCACTTATCCCATGGGCTCTACGCTTTCGCTCTCGATCGAGGTCAACGGCTTCCGCGTCGAGACTCGGGGCGAGGTCCGGGTGAACTACCCGAACCTGGGTATGGGAATTTTCTTCACCACCATGTCGGATGAAGACCGCGAGCGCTTGCGCGAGTTGCTGCGCTCGCTATCGCGCCCCTCGGTGATCCTTGGGAACGGCCCCCTCAATCGCAGCGCGTCTCCTTTACCAGGCGCACCCTCGACCGCAATCACCGACCCCAAGGCTGCCATGCAGGCCATGGTAAATTTCTTTGCCGACCGGCAACTCTTGAGCCGGGAAGAATTTAT
>Ga0187851_10000134_pt1 | contig 76697 bp, 61 predicted proteins | sample June2016WEW_6_10_FD_132997 | JGI IMG/M metagenome (GOLD analysis project Ga0187851, IMG submission 132997) | Peatland microbial communities from SPRUCE experiment site at the Marcell Experimental Forest, Minnesota, USA - June2016WEW_6_10 | ecosystem: Environmental > Terrestrial > Soil >... | reverse complement strand
GGAGAAAACGGCTTGGTGATGTAGTCGTAGGCGCCCAGCCGCATGGCTTGCACGGCGGTTTCGATCGATCCGTGCCCGGTCATCAACGCAACTTCCGTGCGCGGCAGAAGTTTCTTCGCTTTCTCCAGAAATTCGAGTCCGGACATGTGAGGCATGACCATGTCGCTAAGAATCATGTGCACAGGTTGCTCTTCGAGCAGAGCTAGAGCGGATTCACCGCTCTCGGCTTCCAGGCAGATGAAACCTAATGCTTCACCCACGGTCATGCACAGCTTGCGAATGCTTTGCTCGTCGTCGACGACGAGCAGACGGACGCGAAGCTCCTCTTTAGTTAAGGCTGGACTCACCGGGCTTTCCCCATAGTTTTTTCGACGGCCGAGATCAGATCCTGCACGCGGAAAGGCTTCTCCAGATAGAGTGCACCAATCTTGCGCAGGGTGGTTACAGTTTCTTCATTGGCGTAGTCGCCGGTAATGATCACAACCTTATCGATGAGATCGGGACGATTGGCGGAAATCCAGGAATGAACCTGGGCGCCGTCGACTCCACCCGGCGTCCGCATATCGGAAACCACGCCGAGGTATTGCCCCTTTTCCAGCAGGCGCAAGGCTTCGGCGCCGGACTCGATGCACACCACCTCGTAGCCATTGCGCTCCAGTGTGGCGCTGACTAGTGCCATGATGGAAGGCTCGTCTTCGATGAGAAGAACTGGCAAAGTGGCTCGTGGAATGGTTGGAGTTGTCATTTTTGTAATACTCCTGCGGCCACACCCAGGGAGGCAGTGTGGGGCGCTCCGGGAAAGCGAACGATGAATGTGGCTCCCTGCCCGTCGCTATTGTTATGGCAGAGAATCTCACCCCCATGCTCCTTTACGATGCCGTAGCAGATGCTCAGGCCGAGGCCGGTTCCCTTACCAACCTCTTTGGTGGTAAAGAAGGGATCGAAGATACGATCGGGGTGGGATATACCGTGGCCATTATCGCGGAAGGAAACTTCAACGCCGTTGCCGGCCTTGGTGGTCATGATTTCGATACGAGATGGGCGGCCGACTTCGTGCACCGCGTCGTAGGCGTTGTTCAGGATGTTTAGAAACACTTGCTGCAGTTGATGAGCGTCACCGATGACATCGGGAAGATCTTCATCCAAGTGTTCGACAATATCGACACCGTGGCTATTGAAATCGTAGGAGCGCAATTGAATCGTCCGGCGCAGGATGAGATTCAGTTGTACCGCGTTACGCTGCGGTGGCATTTGCCGCGCGAAGCTGAGCAGATTCTGAACAATGGTTTTGGTGCGCTGGGCTTCCTGCAGAATGACGCGAAGATCTTTACGAGCAGACTCCGGAACCTCAGGATTCTCGAGAAGCAGATCTGCGAAGCCCAGGATCGCGGTTAATGGATTGTTCACTTCGTGGGCGACGCCGGAGACTAGTTGCCCGACAGCAGCCAGTTTTTCGGTGTGAACCAGTTTGTCGCGCAGTTCGGCGGAGTCGGTGATGTCGGTCATGACTACAACGATGCTGTTGATATTTCCCTGCTCGTCGCGCATGGGACTGAGGTTCACGGAAAACTGACCGACATGGCCGTTGCCGCGCATAATCTGTAATTCGAGATTGTCGACCTGCCCGCCGCGCAGAATGGCTTGCAGCGCGTCAGAGAGCGGGCGCACGTAGCCGGGCGCGGCCAATTCCAGCAAAGGGCGTCCCAAGAGTTCTTTCTGTTCAAAACCAGCTTCATACCAGCGTCGGTTGGCGTAGCTAATGAGGCCGGCGGTGTCGGAAACCAGGATGAGGCTCTGTGTGTTGCTCAGAATCTTTCCGGAGAAATCGCGCTCGCGTTGCAATTCCGATTGATAAGTGTGGAGGCCGGTGACATCGAGCATCAAGCCACGAATCTGTAGCAGCCTTCCCAGGCTGTCGTACATGCCGAAAGCATTGATGAGCACGTAGATGGGAGAGCCGTTTTTTCGGCGAAGCGTGGCCTCATAGTTCCGCATGTGGCCGTGCTCTTCCATCGCCTGACTATGAAGCAACCGCTGCTCAGGAGAAAAGTAAACCTGCGTGGGGATATCCACCTGCAGGAGTTCTTCGCGGCTGGAATAGCCGAGCATAGCGACTAGAGCATCGTTGACCTCGACGAAGCGGCCTTCCGGAGTACTGAAAAAAAGTCCTTCCTGAATGTTGTCGAATAATTCGCGATAGCGGCGCTCCGCTTCGCGGCGGTCGGTGATGTCTTTAAGCACGTGGATGGTTTGCAGACTCTCGCCAGAAGCGCCGTGAACCCGCGAGGTGGAAACCAGGTACGTGCGATCGAGGGCGGGATGAACGAATTCGTCGGTCTCTTCCCCCATGGACCGGCAAAACGGACAAGAATAAAGTGTGGGCTCACTGGTAAGAGCCAGAAGAGCCCGCATGTTGACGCCGATTAATTCATTGGGCGCGACTCCGATCATTGCGGCGAGCGACCGGTTCACGCGCAAAACCTTGTCGGTTTCGTCGTGTACGACGATCAAATCGGTGATGGCGTCAAAAATTTCCAGCCAATGGCGGTTGGCCTGCTCAATGCGAGTAAACAGGCGCGCATTTTCCAAAGCCATGGCAGCGTGGCTGGCGATGGCTTCGAGCAGGTCGCGGTCTTCGCTGGCAAGCGGGCGAGATCGTCCGGAAAGACACAGAACGCCGGCGAGTTCTCCCTTCGAACCGAGAAGCCGTACCACTACACAATCCTGCCAACCGAGACTGGAAGCTAAGTCTGTTCCCAGCAGGTCGGACGCAGTGCCGGAGAGGATGGCATCGGCGCGCTGGCTGGCCAGTTCAGTAAGCGCCTGCGCTAACTGTTGTTGGAGGAGGTGATCTTCGCCGCGGGCACGAGGGTCGACGGCTGAGTTTTCCGCGGAACGATTTTCTGCAGAACGATCATGGCTTGGCGGATTCTGGTGGAGAGGATCTTGACCAGGATCATCATGACTTAGACGATGATGATCCGACGGGACGCCAGGATGAGTGTTCTCAGAAATACCGGCCAAGCCGCGATGTTCCGTCGACTTAGGAGGAGGGATTTGCGGCACTGGATGCAGGGCAGCCGTCTGGAACCGCCCGTCCTGAAACAGGGCCAGGGCGCCGGCGCGCGCTTCCGTTAGTTCGATGGCCCGCTCGACAAATTTGTGGGCGAAATCCGGCAGTCGCAGCAGGCCATCTATTTCGCGCGCGAGTTGCACCAGGACGTCGGAGCGACGGCGATTGAGTTCCGATTGGTGCAGATTATGCGCGACTTCCATGACCACCGAAACTTGCGCGGCCAAGGTTCGGGCGCGGCGTATGTCCTCGCGCGAAATGCCAGTACCATCGAGGCGATCGAGCACTCCAAACATGCCGAGCAGGCCGCCATCCGCACCCAACAACGGCACAGCCAGCAATTGCCGGGCTTGGTAGCGATCGATGATTTGTTGGTTGGCGCCCGCCTCCTGGCTGACGTCATCGGACCAGAAAACTTCCTTGGCGCGCAGGGCCCGCGTGGTGATTCCCTCGGGAAAAATGTTATCGACACGCTGCGACTGGCCGCGAATGACCGTGTGACGCACGCGAAACTGGCCGTCTTCAAGCAGGGCGATGAAACAACGGCCGAAGCCTAGGAAATCAGCGGCGCGGACTACGAAGGCCTGCAGAGAATGCTCGAGATCGCCACTGGAGCTAAGCTCGGAGGAGATCTCCAGCAACTGGTGAAGTTCCTGCGCCTGCCCCTGTGCGGTGGAACATAACTCGGCGTGGGCCATGGCTACCGCGCCGAAGCCGGCCACCGCAGACACCAACGATTTTTCTTCGGCGGTAAAAACACCCTCGCTGCGGGGATAGACCAAGATCGCCCCTTGCGTGCGGGCCGTACGGAAAGGAGCTGCGATCAACATGCCGGGCGAGATCACGCAACCCAGCGAGTGTTGATCGCTGCTAACCGAGATGGTGATGAGTTCTCCCGCCGACACGGCGCGTTGCGCCAAGTCGGCGGCGAAGCGAATGGTTTGGCGATCATGGCGGGCCCGGAAAGAGGTGGCCAGCTGAGGGGTCTCGGCGGAGACAGCACGCAGCTCGAAAGGCCCCTCACGTCGCAGAAGAACCGAGACCAGCCGCGTACGCAGCAGGAAACGGAGACGGTCGGCGAGCGCCTCGGTGACGGCATCTACGTCTGGAGTTCCGTGCAGCACCGTGGCAACCTCGGCCAGCACTTCGGCGCGACGGTGCTCCTCGCGGGCGACTTCACCCAGCCGGGTCGCCTCCAGCAGGCTACCCAGTTGTCCCGCAAGAATGGTCGCTTGGGCAGCGAGGTCTTCACTAAAGAACTCATCCTCGGAATCATGTAAGAAGGTCACTGCGCCGATAACTTTATCGAACACCACCATAGGTGCAGCCATGAGCGAGTGCGCGTCGAATTCCTGTGCCGCCGGGAAAAGAGCGGACGAGACGTGATTCACAAAGGTTGTTCGCTTGGAGCGAATCACCGCTGCGGTGACGGCGCTTTGCTGAGGAAGGAGACGTAAACCGATAAAACGTTCGACCAGTTTGCCATCGGCCTGTTCTCCGACAAGTTCCCCACCCGCGTGGCGCCGCCAGAAATAGACGCCGCTGCATTGAAAAAATTCGCGCGCAGCCTGGCAGAAAAACTGGATCAGGGCGTTGGGATCGGAACCTTCCGCAGCCTTCCCCGCAATCCCCAGCAGGAGTTTCTGGAAAGCCTCCTCCGAATGGGTCTGGGGCCGGGCCTCTGGCGACGAAGTCGAGTTGCCTCCTGGCATATTCAGATCGTCACCGATTGTCGATAGATTTTACTGATTCTCACAAGTGATTGAATCTAATGGAAAACTAACCCTTGATCTCAATTTGAGTCAAGTGAAATGGAAAGGAGGGGTGCCAAGGTGGGAAATCCAGCGAATTGCGGGGTGTGGCGCTCTCAGTTTGAGAATGACCTGCACAGCTTCCAAGATGAGACGCCATTGATGCCGATTGGCGATCAGGGAAAAGGTGGAGATTTGCGGCTAAGTCTTTGGTTTTGCAGTAGATCCCAAGTGTGACTTTGGTTTTTCCGAAAGATGACGCATGGCCCCGGCGTTGCTCCGAAGGAGTCACCAGGATTATTGCCAAGGAGGAACTGTGTCTTTCGGACGGACTGGAGCGTTGCTGGCAATAGTTGCCGTGGTCGCAGGGTCGGGCTCCGTAAATCTTCGAGGTCAGGATTCCGGCGGTGAGATTCTGCGTCGCGCCAAGAGCAAAGTGCAAGCAGTGTATCCCGAGTTGGCTCGCAAGATGAACATCACGGGCACGGTGAAAGTACAGGTGGTGGTCTCCCCAAACGGCACCGTGAAGGAAGCGAAGGTTGTCGGCGGGCATCCGGTACTGGCCAGCGCTGCGCTCGATGCCATCAAGAAATGGCGGTTTGAACCTGCGCCGGTAGAGAGCACGGGCGTGGTGGATTTCAAGTTCGAAGCACATCAGTAGATCTTGATCAGCGGGACCAGGGGCAGATAGCCGCCGGGAGGAAACGGCATGACGATCGGCAAGAAGCTTTATAAGAATTTTGGATACATCCTCAGCTTGGTGGTGGTGCTGTTCATCGTGAACCTGCTGGCGGTGCAAAGAGAGCACGCGGCCAAGGCGGCGGCCACGGCTTCGTTGCAGTTGGCGGACGCCACGAATGAAGTTCGCTTCCAGATGATGCAGAACCGCTTGTACCTGAGCAATTACCTGCTAAGTGGTGACAGCCGCGAAGTGGACCGGATGAACGAAGGTCTGCGCACGCTCACGGAAAGATTGCAGCAGGGCAAGTCGTTGGCGAATTCGGAGCAGGAACGCTCCGCCCTGGAGAAGGTAGAACAGCTGGAACAGGCCTGGAGCAAGGAGTTTGCTCAGCCTCTGATCGAAAAGCGCAAGGATGTGGACTCCGGCAACGCCACCGTTGCGGAACTGCAGATTTATTACCTTCAGAAAGACGCGTCCTCGTGGGTGAAGAATTCAACCGACGCTCTGGACGTGGCGGACGTGGAAAACCGCAAACTGGTGGATGCGGGGCGCAAATCGGATGAAACCGCCAGCGCGCTGACCATTTTCTTCTCCGTAGTAACGCTGCTGATCGCTTTGAGTGTAGGCACCTGGGTCGCGATTACTACCGCGAAGTCCATCACCGGACCGCTGACCAATCTGATGACCGTGTCGCGGCAGATCGGCGACACTGGCGATCTGGAACATAACATTGACGTAACCCGTCAGGACGAAATCGGAGAACTGGCCCGCACCTTCGCCAAGATGGTCACTTATCTCAAGGAAATGGCAGCGATTTCCGAGTCCATCGCGGGCGGCGATCTCACGGTTGAGGTGAAACCGCGCTCTGCCCACGACACACTGGGCAATGCTTTCGTGCGGATGGTGGAAGGTTTGGGACGGCTGGTGCGCAGCGTGCGCGACGCTTCCGCTCAGGTGGCCAGCGCTTCAGGACAGGTCGCGAACGCTTCCGACGATTCTGCGAAAGTCGGCCTGCAGGCTTCCTCGGCCATCGATGAAGTTACCAGCACCATGCACGAGATGAGCGTGAACGTGCAGAACATGGTGAAGAGCACGCAGGTGCAGGCTTCCAGCGTGAGCGAGACTTCCGCCTCGATCGACCAGATGGTCGCCTCTATTCAACGCGTGGCGGATACGGCAAAAGTCCTGCTCGACATCTCCAACCGCTCGCGGGAAGAGGTGCACAGCGGCATTACCACCATGGAAAAGGCCACGGACGGCCTGAACCGTATCAACGCAACCATCACCAGTTCGGGAGAGATCATTGGAGCGCTAGGGCAGCGCGCCGACGATATTGGAAAGATTATCGAAGTGATCGACGATCTGGCTGAACAAACCAACCTGCTTGCTTTGAACGCGGCCATCGAAGCGGCGCGCGCCGGCGAGCATGGACTGGGCTTTGCGGTGGTTGCAGACGAAGTGCGCAAGCTGGCGGAAAAGTCCGCGCAGTCGACCAAGGAGATCTCCGAACTGATCCAGAGCATTCAGAAGGAAGCGCGCAAGGCGGTGGAGAACATGGACCGCTCCACCGGAATCGTGAACGAGGGCCTGGATCTGGGTGGCGAATTGAACGCGGCGCTGCGCAAGATTTCGAACGTGGTCACCGAAGTCTACAAGTTTGCCCAGGAGATCGGCGCGGCCACCAATGAACAATCCCACGGCTCATCGCAGATTGCCCGCGCGACCACGCGGCTGAACGAAATCACCCACGAGATCAACTCAGCGGTGGAAGAGCAAGCCTCGGGAGCGCAGGCCGTGGTGAAGGCCATGGAGCGCATGCGCGAACTGGTGCAGCAGTCAACTTCCGGGTCCACCGAACTGGCGGCTTCGGCCGAGCAGATGTCGAAGATGTCGCGCGGCCTGCTCGACTTTATGGACCGCTTCACCCTCGACGAGGCAGCATCGCGACGGTCGGCGGAAGAGAAATCGCAGAATGCGAAGCGGGCGGCAGCAGGATCGCGTTACTAAGCCGCGTACTTGAAGATAAAGGACCAGCGATGAGTCACGAACTCCATATCGTGGGCTTCCAGGTCGGTCGCGAGACCTATGGCGTGCCGATCACGTCGCTGCACGAGATCGTGCGCGTGCCTGAGATCACCGCAGTCCCCGACGCGCCTGACTATCTGGAGGGCGTGATTAACCTGCGGGGCAAGATCGTCTCGGTCATGGACCTGCGCAAGCGCTTTGGCATCAAGCAGACTGCTCTGAAAAAAGGAAACCGCATTCTGGTGGTGGAACATTCCGGAAGGCTGGCAGGGCTGATCGTGGATTCGGCGTCCGAAGTGGTGAAAATCCCTGCCGAAGACGTGGAGCCCCCGCCCGCGGCATTCCAGGACGGTGGGCTGAACTGCGTCACGGGGCTGGGCAAAGTTCGAGGCCGCCTGATCGTGTTACTGGACATGAGCAAGCTGCTGGCTCCGGCCAGTTTGCTGCAAGCGAAGGCCGACGCGGAAGGCAAAACATCCGCCGCCGAGGCACGCGCAGCGGTAGCCAAGTAATTCGGATGGAAGCCTGAGAGGCGGAGTGAGCGACACGGGAATGAGGCGAGACCAAGCATGAGCGCATTCGGAGCGGCACCGGCTCCCATCCTGACCGAAGCGGAGCTTCGTCTTCTGCAATCCCTGGTGTATCAGGAGTGCGGCATGCATTTTGACGAGCGCCGCACCCACTTCCTGCAGGACCGTCTGCTGAAACGCCTGAAAGAGTGCAAAGCCGATTCCTTCTACGCCTATTACCGTCTTCTGATCAGTCAGGACGGCAAGACGGAACTCGCAAAATTGGTGGAGAATCTCACCGTCAACGAAACCAGTTTCTTCCGCCACAAGGCCCAGTTGGATCTCTTCCAGAAGTATGTGCTGGAAGACATGCTCAAGCACAAGCAGGCGCACCGGGAGTATTCCATTCGCATTTGGAGCGCGGGCTGCTCCACCGGGCAAGAGGCCTACACGCTGGCCATGATGGCCGTCGATTCTCTGGCATACTACTACCTGCGCAATCCCCTGCCGGTGGAGATTGCTTTGCCCAAACCGCTGATTCCGCCGCCCTGGCGCGTGGAAATACTGGCCAGCGACATCAGCTACTCGGTATTGCGCACGGGCCAAGAAGGCGCCTACAACGAGCACCAGATGGGCGCCGTCGATTACGGCTTCCGTTTGCGCTATTTCGACAAGGTCGGCGACCGCTACGCGATCAAAAAAGCGCTAAAAGAAATGGTCCACTTCGACTTTCATAACCTGAAGACGGAGTACCTGCCGCAGCGCAATGACGTGATCTTCTGCCGGAACGTGATGATGTATTTCGACGAGGCGGAACAGAAGCGTTTGATCGAAAAATTCTACCGCTGCCTGAATCCCGGCGGCTATCTGTTCGTGGGCCACGCGGAAAGCTTGCTAGGCCTGACCGATAAATTCCAGATGGTTCACCGCGATAGCGGAACCGCTTATCAACGGATTGAGGTGCGGGAGTGACCGACTCACCCGACGAGCGCGGAGCAGAACTGCGGGAGTTGTTCTTTGAGACCTCGCAGGAATTGCTGCAGGCGCTGAACGAAGAATCTCTGAAACTGGAGAACCATCCCGGCGATGAGGAGATTGTGCGCTCGATTCGCCGTACGGTACACACGCTGAAGGGCGATTCGGCGGCTTGTGGACTGCGCGAACTGAGCGAACTGGCGCACCAGTTCGAGGATGCGCTTTCGCTCGAAACCGCCTCCGCGCATGGAGCGTTGGCGGAGATTGCTTTTGCCGCAGCAGACGTTTTCGCGACCATGCTTGCGTCATACCACGGCGGAAGCCCGCTGCCCGCCACCGATGCTCTCCGCCAGAGAATCAGCGAGCTGACTTCTGCTCCCGCCGCCAAGACATCCCGGCGCAAGAAAAAATCCACAGGACTAAGCCTGAAGTCCACTAAGGATTGGACAGACATAGAAAAGCGCGCCATGGCGCAGGCGCAAGCCGCCGGCTTGGGTCTCTATGACGTGGTAGTCAAAATCGATCCCCACTGCACCATGCCGATCGCGGCCCGGCAGCTGATTCAGAATGCCATCAGCGGTATCGGTCAAGTGCTGGTGGTACGGCCGGACGCAAAATCGCCCGCCGCCACCAAACAGGTGGAATTCGTTTTTGCCACTTCGCACTCGGAAGAGCAAATCGCGGCTAAGAGCCGTATTCCGACGATTGCGGTAGATGTGATCGTAACCTTGATCGCAGCCGCTCGAGCGCAATCCTCCACCAGGGTGGATGCGTCTCCGGCAGACTCACCGTCGTTGCTAGAAGCTCCAGGCGTGACCAGTGCAATCTCGGCAACCCAATTCTCTGCCGTCGAGGCCCAGCCCTCCCACCCCGAAGTGCAGAGTTCAGCGCCAGACCCCGCGGCGCCACCAATCACGGAGAACATTCTGCGGGTGGAAGCGGGACGGATCGACAGTGTCCTCAATCTGGTGGGAGAACTCATCATCGGCAAATCGATGTTGCAGCAGGCGCTGAATGAATTTGGCAAACGCTATCCCAAAGAACTGCTTCGCGGCAAGTTCGCCGACGCAATGGCCTTCCAGGCGCGCGTCTTGAACGATCTGCAGCGCTCCGTGATGAAGATCCGCATGGTGCCCGTCGATCAACTGTTCCGGCGGTTTCCCCGCATTGTCAGAGATTTAGCGCGGCAGTGTGGGCGCGAAGTGGATCTGGAACTCAGCGGGCAGGAAACCGATCTCGACAAGGGCATTCTCGACGCCATCGCCGAACCGCTTACACATCTAGTTCGAAACGCGGTCAGCCACGGCATTGAACCGCCAGAGCAACGCCGAAGTCTGGGCAAGCCGCCGCGCGGAAAGATCCGGCTGCATGCTCAGCATCAAGGCAATCAGGTGGTGGTCGAGATCAGCGACGATGGTCGCGGCATCCTTACACAGAAAATACGCTCCAAGGCGATCGAGTTGGGAATGATCGGTGCTGAAGAAGCGGCTCGCTTAAGTGAAGCCGAGACCCTGGAACTGATCTTTCGGCCTGGATTCAGCACGGCCGAGGAAGTCACCGAAGTTTCAGGACGCGGTGTTGGCATGGACGTGGTGCAGAGCGTGCTGCACCGGCTGAAGGCCACGATTCACATTGAAACTTGTCCTGGTCAAGGCACAACATTCCGGCTGAAGCTACCGCTCACGCTGGCCATCATCAAGGCTCTGATGTTCTGGGTGGAGCAACGTTTGTACGCCATTCCGCTGAACGCTGTCAGTCACATCGCCCGCACCAATGAGGCCGAAGTTCATCAGGTGGACAACTACGAAGTTCTGCAATTGCGCAATCAGGTACTGCCCTTGCTGCGCCTGGGGCGCCGCGCCCAGGAAGGGGGCGACCGGAAATCCAGCAAGCTTTTTGTGCTGGTGATCACGGTGGGAGAAAAGAAATATGGACTGATCGTCGACGCTTTGGAAGGAGAAGAAGAGTTGGTGATCAAAGGTCTGGACGAGCAGACCTTCGCCACCGACCTGGTGAACGGGGCGTCGATTCTTGGCGACGGAAAAGTCGTGCTGATCTTGAATCTGGCGGCAGTCGTCGAACACGTTTCGCGGTCGCGCCCCGAAGAGCCGGGTGGGGCTAACTTTGGAATATTGCTGAACCAGAGCGATCGAGCACGGCTGGCACTGAGTGCAGTGGGAGGTCAGGCGTGAATCTGAAAAGGGTGCGCGTACTGGTGGTCGACGATTCGGCCTTGATGCGGAAGCTGATCCCGCAGATGCTCGAAGCCGACCCGTCCATCGAAGTCGTAGGCACCGCCATGGACGGAAATTTCTGTCTGAAAAAGATCGAGGAATTGCAGCCCCACGTGGTCACGCTGGATCTGCAAATGCCAGGCATGAACGGCATTGACACCTTGAAAGAAATCATGCGACGGCGACCATTGCCCGTGATCGTGGTGAGTTCGCACTCCACCGAGGGAGCCTCCATCACGTTCAAGGCTCTGGGACTCGGCGCTTTCGACTTCGTTACCAAGCCGCAGGACGCCTCGGTGCACATGGCGGAAACGGCGCGGGAATTGATCGCAAAAATCAAGGCAGCCGCCGATTGCAGAGTGGTGCGGCCTGGAACTTTGCGCGGTGCGCCGCCACGCACAGAAAAGAGTACATCCGCCAGATCTGGCCCACCTCCCACCCGGATTGTCGCCATCGGAATCTCCACGGGGGGACCGCAGGCTCTGGAGTTCTTGTTGGCGCAACTTCCGCCGGACTTCCCTGGAACCATCCTGGTGGTGCAACACATGCCCGAAGGGTTTACCGAAATGTTTGCCCGCCGGCTCGACGAGTTATGCGCTCTACGGGTGAAGGAAGCCCAATCGGGGGACGTGCTGCAGGCGGGACGCGTGGTGGTCTGCCCCGGAAGCCGCCACATGACGATAAAGCGGCTGCCGATGGGTAACGTAGTGGTGCTCAATGATGACCCTCCGGTGAACGGGCATCGGCCCAGCGTGGACGTTCTGTTTCGTAGCGTTGCGGAGCAATTCGGCAAGCAAAGCGTCGCCGTGTTGATGACCGGCATGGGCGACGACGGAGCCGAGGGTCTGGGAGCCGTGAAGAAGGCTGGAGGCATGACGATTGCCCAGAGCGAAGAATCATGTGTGGTCTACGGCATGCCCAAAGCCGCAATCGAACGTGGCTATGCCACGCGGGTCGTCGCTTTGGACGTGCTTTCTTCGACCTTGCAGGCGCTTTGTGGCCGCAGCGATGGTTATGCAGACGGCGGCTCAAACAAGTCCTTCGGCGCGGGGCGCTGAACGACGTGCTGGGAAAAGTTTCAGGTCTGGTGACTTGAGTCATCTGGCAGGCGGGAAACCGCCGTGTTGAAATGAGAAGGGGAGGTTGCTATGGAGCAGTTCGCAGCAGTCAAACGCAGCAAAGACGGCCAGGCCGTGCGTTACCTGATCGTGGACGATTCGGTATTCGCACGCAAGAACCTGGCTCGCATGATCGAAAGCTTCGGCGGACAGGTGGCGGGCGAGGCCGGCGACGGGTTGACGGCGATCAGCGAATTCGATCGCACCCATCCTGACATCGTGCTCATGGATATCACCATGCCGCAGATGGAAGGCATCGAGGCCGCCGAGAAGATCGTGCAGGCGCATCCCGAAGCCCGCATCGTGATGGTCTCCTCGGTCGGATATCAGGAAAACATTGTGGCCGCTTTGCAACGCGGGGCGCGCCATTTCGTGCAGAAGCCGGTGAAGCCGGAAGTGCTGTACGAGGTCATCAAGTATGTAATGGGAGAAGACGGCGCCGTCGTGAACGCGGCCGGCGCGGGAGTCTAGTCGCATGAAGATGGAGCTGATTCAGCCTTTCATCAATGCAGCCGACGCCGTGTTGTCGCAAGGCTTGCAGGGCACCACCAAGGTAGGCAACCTTTCGATGGAAGAGGAAGGTTATCGCCGCAAAGGTGTGGCCGGCATGGTGGCGCTCACCGGCGACATCGAAGGGCGAATCATTCTGGACCTCGAACCGCAAACCGCCGTGCGCGTAGCCAGCTACTATGCGGGTGCCGAATTACCCGAGTCCGATTGTCTGATCAAAGAAACCATTTACGAACTGGCGAATCAGGTAGTCGGCAACGCCGTTAGCGCGCTCAACGATCAGGGCTTTCACTTTCGCGTCCATCCCCCTCTCTTGCTGACGTCCACGGAAGGCGACAAAACCAGCGAAGACGTTGAGGCTCTGGTGATCTGCTTTGAAACCTCTCTGGGCAATGTGTATATGAATGTCGCGTTGCGCTACAACAAGCGCCGTATGGCGGACCACGCGGCTGCAGGAAGGTCGTAACCCGTCATCAGCCCGGAATTTTTTCTAAGCATTCGTTGCCCCTGAACTTTGCTTGCGTCTAGGTCTCGCTTCGCCTCCGCTTGCTGCGGACTTTCTGCACTCCGTTCCGCGACTAAAAGCATTGCAACGCTGAGAACAAGGAGAACGTCCGCGGAGAGCGCAGATGAAGATTAGACTTCAAGCCAGCAGCGACCACTGACCACCCGAATTCTCGCCGGCGCCTTGTGCAGAATCGGCGAACCTCTTAAGGTCCGGATATTTCTCGATCAGCGTGGGCGGAGCCAGTACTCGCCGATTGCCGATCATGGCTTTCAACTCCAGCGCATTCACGCCCGCCTTGCTCTCGAAGTGATTGTTGGCAATCACGTACGTGGTTTGCGCCCGCTGCGCAACGCTCTCAATTCTCTCTTTCCAACTTGCGAGTTCTTTTTCGCCGTACAGATAATTGTAGCGATCATCGCGATTGTCGGAATTGAACCACTGTTCGTAATTGCGCCCATGCAAGCGGACGTAGCCAATCGCTCCGGTCACATGCTGGGTGGGTGCCAACGATCGTCCCAGCAACGGCTGGTCGATATTGCAGAAACCGACATTTTTCTGGGCGAACGCCGCCAACGTTTCCGCGTTATTCCAACTGGAATCCCGCACTTCGACTACGCGCGGATATTCGATGAACTGCCTAAGCAAGCGATCGAGATATTCGCGATTGAGAGAAGTGTTCTTGAACGAAACGGGGAACTGAATGAGTAACGCACCCAGCATTCCTTCGGTTGCAATTGCGTCGAGGCCTTCGCGAGTGCTCAGCTCGTCTTCGTCGGTCGGACGAATCGTCGCCGCCGACGTAGGCTCCATCACCGCGATGGGCGAGTGCGTGAAGGCACGGTAAAGCTTGGCGGTAAAGAGAAAGTTCTTGTTCACGGCTGCGACCTTACGACACCAGAGCTTCGCCAGTTCCGGCTTCAGCGGTCCATAAAACGAAGTATTGATTTCCACGGTATCGAAAAATAGCGCCAAATATTCCAGCGGATGCTGCTTGCGGCGCTGCATCCCCGGAGGATAGAAGATGCCGTCCCAGTCTTTATAAGACCAGCCAGCCGTGCCAATGCGAATACCGCTTGACTGGACCTGAGGCAAAGGTTCCATGGGAAAACCGCAGACGGAGGGCGAAGCAAGGTTAGCACAGGCAGATGTCGCCCTCAGTCCAGCGACAGCACCACCCAATACACGCCCGAAGGAAATGTCTCAGTGTGGGCGTAGCACGCACCCACCGAGTAGGTGCGGAAATTATGGCTGAAAAGGACGTGGCTGGCATTTTCCGGCAGCGCTTCCGGATGGAGGCTGGTATAGGTAAACACCGTGTAGCGCCGGGCAAGCTGATGAACGGGGGAGGTGCCAAGCTTATCCGCCCGCGCCATGGAGCAGGCCGCATCGTCTGTCGCAGGCAGGTCGCGGCGGGCGAGGTCAGGCTGGTTGGCCTGGCGCCGTGTTCGCACTACGGCTGCCGCGATCCGCCCCTTCACTTCTGCCGCGGAATAACTGGGGAGGGCGTGACCAAAATCTTGCACAATGTACAACCGGTCTCCGCTGCGGACTACGCCCAACCCGACCACGTTATAAGCCGGGTTGAGCAGGTTCGAGCGATGCGGGGGTGAAAGCATTAAATGTTGCTGGGCCGCAGCGGCGTCGAAATCGAGCGCAAGGTTTTCGCCTTCCTGATCAAGTTGCGTGTGCGTGGCCGCCGCCAAGCGTTGCGGCAGGGAGGGCTCACCATGAAACCGGTGCGATAGTTGCCGAGCCGCAAACATCGCTTCCGCGTGCGCGCGGGCAGCCCGGCTCATGCCCGCATCGAGAACTAAAGCTGGAGCTCCGGCTTGGGCTCGCGCCTGATTCGCCAGATCTAGAAGTTGTCGCTCCGTCTCGGAATCGTAATCGCTAAAGGGAATGTCGGGCGCGGTTGACGAGGCCGATTTTAGAGTTGCGTGCTGCGCAGACTTGTCAGCATCCGTGTTTCCATCGGAAGAAGCCATCACCCGGGTCGACGGCGAAATTGAACCCGAGCTCAGGAACAGCAAAAGGACGACTGCGAATCTTACGCCGATGGCTCTTTTGTCCGTCGATTTTCTGTCGCTCGTTCTAGGAACGCTCAGCATTGGCTGCGCCTACTAAACTCGATCCCAGGGGAGGAATGCAGATTCAGTCTCAAGTTTGTCTGCTGGTGCTACGCTAGAAGCTAAAATACACATCGAGAAGTTACCTTCGCTATGGAACCAGGTGTCATAGGGGTCATCGGCCTATTGTTTGGAAGCTTGCTTGCTTGGCTGGCGTTGCGCTCGCGTACCGCCGGACTGAACGCCCGTTTGTCCTTGATGGAAAAGGAATTAGCAGCTGAAAAGGCCCAACTGGCGCGGCTTCAGCAGGCTCACACGGAGCTGGTGGCAGGCAAGGCCAGGGTGGAATCCGCTTTGGAAGCGGAACGAAAGACCAGCAACGAAAAGATTGAGTTAGTCACTCGGGCCAGCGAAGAATTGCGTAACGCCTTCAAAGCTATGGCGGCCGACGCGTTGAAGAGCAACAATTCGTCTTTTCTGGTGATTGCGGAAGAAACCTTAAAGCGCTTCCAAAGCCAGGCCAAGGGCGACTTGGAGTCCCGGCAGAAAGCGGTCGCGGATATGGTTGCTCCGGTCCGCGATTCGCTGAATAAAGTGGATGCTCAGATTCAGCAGATGGAAGTAGCCCGCGGCGACGCCTATGGTGAATTGCGCGCCCAGGTGCAATCCCTGATCACCACACAGAAGCAGTTGCAATCCGAGACGGGCAATCTGGTGCGGGCGCTGCGCACGCCTAACGTGCGCGGGCGTTGGGGAGAGATTCAGTTGCGCCGCGTGGTCGAGATCGCGGGCATGCTCTCCTATTGCGATTTTGCCGAGCAGGAATCGGTAACTACAGAAACCGGAAGGCTGCGTCCCGATTTGGTGGTGAAACTGCCCGGCGGCAAGCACGTCGTGGTGGACGCGAAGACCCCGCTGCAAGCCTTCCTTGATGCCTTCGAAACCACAGATGAAGACGCGCGGCGCGCCTGCCTGGCCAATCACGCGCGACAGGTCCGCGATCACATGAACACTCTCAGCGGCAAGAAATATTGGGAGCAGTTTGAAGCGACGCCAGAGTTCGTCGTCATGTTCCTTCCCGGCGAAACTTTTTTTAGCGCGGCGTTGGAGCAAGATTCCGGCTTGATCGAACACGGAGTTCTGAACCGTGTGATCCCCGCGTCGCCGACCACTCTGATCGCGCTGCTGAAGGCCATCAACTACGGATGGAATCAGGAGAAACTGGCACGCAATGCGCAACGGATCAGCGAACTGGGCAAAGAGCTGCACGACCGTCTACGTCTGCTTGCCGGTCATATCAGCTCCGTAGGAACCGGCCTGGACCGAGCCGTCGAGTCCTATAACAAAGCAGTCGGTTCGCTGGAAAGCCGGGTGCTAGTGTCGGCTCGCAAGTTCGCCGAGCTGGGGGCGTCGGTAGCCGAAGATATTCCAGAACTGGAGCCCATCGAAACCACCTCGCGGGCGCTTTCGTTCGAGTGGGACGAAGACGGCGCCTCCCCCGCCGCATCGGAAGAGCGGAAGGCCGGCTAGATCGCTCTAATTAAGCTGCGAAGCAGTTTACTGGCCCTTGCGGTGAGAGTCTCATCCCCATTCAAAGGTCTGTTGATCAGCGCTACCCTGGCGCGCCTGTTTCGATATCCCGCCGGTCCATTCTCCTCCTAAAGCCCGCTGCCCTCTCGCCAATAGCGTAAAAGATGAGGCCGCGTGGCAGCGCTTGTCCCTTTTTTCAGAGAATCATGGCCAGGAGTCATGAGTGGCGACGCATGCTGCAACTCCCCTCGTCAACGCAGAGATCACCAACTTTGCGAACGCGGTCGATAACAAGTCCCCCAATCCCCCAATCGAAGATCGTGAAGTTTAACGCCGCCGCCGAAAAAACGTGATTCGCGTCAGCCTGGGGGGGACAAGCACAGCAAGCCCCCTGGCCTTCGTAGCTCATGCACTCGGAATCCAATGCGTCTTATGTCCCCAACTCATTGAACGGTCAGGGTGGGGAATGGCGGCGCTGGTCTCTGCTCCGACCTGCCGCTCCATCCTTCCAGCCGAGTGAGTCCGAAAAAGGCTAACTTACCGTATGGCAGTGGGATACAGAATTCCACAGAAACATCCAGAAAGCCGTAATCGTTGTTCGAAAATCCATTTATAATCGCGGAAGTGCTGTGGATGCCGCACTTAAGCATTTCCGAAGCGGGAAAAGACATGGCAGCGAAGTTGCTCATTGAGGATCGGCGGGACGTGATCGCCACGCCGATCCAGCCCACTAAGGGTTCGGGACCGCCGCCGAAGCCCATGAATCGGGAAAGCCAAGTCCGTTTCGTTGCCGTCCTTCTGTTCCTGCTGACGGTAGCTGCCGTCGCATTCGCCGGTTTCAATTTCGATGCGGAATGGCGAGCCTCTGTTCCGGACGACGGAGTCTGGTGGCTGGAGCACGGCGGGCGGCTCACGGCCGATCGCGTCGATCCGAACGGACCCGGCGCCAAGAGCGGCATTAAGCCGGGCGATCAACTGGTTTCGATCAACGGCCAGGAAGTCCAGAATATTTCCGGGCTGGAGCGCCAACTTTACCGCAACGGCGTGTGGTCCAAAGCGACATATTCCCTGCTGCGGCAAGCCGTTCCCCTCGATTCCAGCGTCATTCTGGTGCCAGCGGAACGTTCTCTCAATAACTGGCTGCGGCTCATCGCTCTCATCTACTTGGGTATCGGCCTTTACGTCCTGCTGCGGCGGTGGACCGCTCCGGGATCCACCCACTTCTACATTTTTTGTTTGGTATCGTTCGTCGCATACTCTTTCAAATACACCGGCAAGCTGAATGACTTCGACTGGACCATCTACTGGGGCAACATCGCCGCCGGAGTCTTGCAGCCAGCCTTGTTCCTTCACTTCGTTCTGACCTTCCCGGAAAAGCGCCAGACGGTGCGGAAGCATCCCTGGCTGCTGGCTCTTGTCTACGTGCCAGGAGCGATCCTGCTGGCCATCCACGTCGGTGCCATGCACTGGTTGCAGGCCAGTGAGTGGCTGCGCTGGAATCTCGACCGCATGGAAATGTCCTACGGCTCGCTGTTCTTTCTAGCCGCCGCAACCGTGCTTTGGTACAGCTACCGGCGCGCCAGCACTACGATTCTGAGGCAACAGCTGAAGTGGGTCACTCGCGGCACCGTTCTGGCCATTATTCCTTATACTCTGCTTTACGTTGTTCCTTACCTGATGGGCACACTGCCCGGCGCGACGATGAAAATCTCCGCCCTCTCCCTGGCCCTGTTGCCGCTCACTTTCGGTTATGCCATCTTCCGGTACCGCTTGATGGATGTGGACCTCATTTTCAAGCGTGGCGTCGTCTACACCTTAGCCGCAGCCATCGTTGTGGGAATGTACTTCGGGTTGGTGGCCGGCGTGGCTGAACTCGTGCACATGCGGCAGCCCAGCAGCGGTCCGGTTGGTCTGATTCTCGCTGTAGTGGTCACGGCGCTTCTGTTCGATCCCGTCCGCAAGTGGATTCAGGATCGCATCGACCAGTTCTTCTATCGCACGCGCTACGACTATCGCCGCACCCTGCTGGAGTTCGGCCGTGAACTCAGTTCAGAGACAGATCTGAATGCTATGCTCTCGTCGCTGATGGACCGATTGTCCAGCACGCTTGCGGTCGACCGCATGGCCGTTTTCCTTGCCGGCGAAGATGCGGAGCGATTCGTGCTCGCCAAATCCTTCGGCTTGTCCGCGCCGGCTACTCTCGACATGTCGTTTCTAAGCGCGCCGCGGCCGGAACCGGCCGGTCACTTGTTCTTCGAGAATACGCACCAGGTGCCGCGCGAGAGCCCCGGAGCGCAGCAAACCATCGCCCGTCTGGATCTCAACTACTACATCCCTTGCCACGCCCAGCAGAAGACCATTGCTGTGCTCGGCCTGGGCAAGACCACGCAAGGCGATTTCCTCTCCAGCGAAGACATGGAATTGCTCGAAACTCTGGGCGGATATCTCGGCATCGCCATCCAGAATGGCCAGCTCTACGCTTCGTTGCAGCAGAAAGCCGCGGAGTATGAGCGGCTCAAGGATTTCAACGAGAACATCGTTGAATCCATCAATGTGGGCGTGATGGCTCTCGATATGGAGGATCGCATCGAGAGCTGGAACGCGCAGATGGAAGTGATGTACGCAGTGCCGCGGTGGCAAACTCTGACTCAGCCGCTGAAAGCCATTTTCCCGGCGGAGTTCGTCGAGGAGTTTTATCGCACGCGGCAGGACGCCGGCATCCACAATCTGTACAAGTTCCGCCTCAAGACACCGGCTGGCGAAGTGCGCACCGTCAATGTGGCCATTGCGCCTCTGGTTACGCGCAAGTTCCAGGTCATCGGCCGGCTCATCATCATTGACGATATTACCGAGCGCATCGAGCTCGAGGCGCAGCTCTCGCAGGCTGACAAGCTTTCGTCCATCGGCTTGCTCGCAGCCGGCGTGGCTCACGAGGTTAATACGCCCTTGGCCGTCATCTCTTCTTACACCCAGATGCTTTCCAAGCAACTGCAGGGCGATCCGCAAAAATCCGGCTTGCTGGAGAAGATTACGCGCCAAACTTTCCGCGCCTCTGAAATCGTAAACAATCTGCTGAACTTCTCCCGCACCAGTGGCAGCGAGATCGGCGATGTCGACGTGAACAAAGTGATCGCCGACACGCTGGCTCTTTTGGAACATCAGTTTAAGGTAGCGAAAGTGGAAGTCGAACACGCGCCAGCACCCAAGCTCCAGCCCATTCAAGGAAATCCCGGGCGGCTTCAGCAAGTGTTCTTGAATTTGTTTCTCAACGCCAAGGACGCAATGCCGGGCGGTGGCAAGCTGCGTGTGGCCACCATGAATGGCGATAGTGTCAGCGTTTCCGTGTCCGACACTGGCTCCGGCATCGCCCCCGAGCATATTCAGCGCATTTACGATCCGTTCTTTACCACCAAGACTTCTCCTCGGGAAGGCCAGTCGCGCGGCACTGGCCTAGGCCTTTCTGTCACCTACGGCATCATTCAGGAACATGCAGGCAAGATTCGCGTGGAAAGCCATCCCGGCGCCGGGACTACGTTCACTCTGGATTTCCCGCTCAGCAGGAAGGCGATCCATGTCTAAAGCAACCATCTTTAAGCCAAGCACGTTTAAGCAAAACATGTCTCCGCCAAGCACGAAACCCAATATGCCTGAGGTCGAATATGTCTGAAGTTGCAGTGATTCCGCGCACGGCGTCGAACGGAAACCCGGGTCTGGCGGGCGCGGTGCTCATCATCGATGATGAAGCGGAGATTCGCGAATCTCTGCAAACCCTGTTGGAACTCGAAGGCTTCGCCGTCGAAACGGCAGCGACCGGCGAAGCGGGATTGCAGCGCATTGGCGAACATCCTTTCGATCTGATTCTGCTCGACCTTACTTTGCCTGGTCGTAATGGCATGGAAATCCTGGCTGAGATTCGCGCCCACGAAACCGGTCTGCCGATCATCATGATCACAGCCTTTGGCACGGTGGAAAATGCCGTGCGCGCCATGCAGGGTGGCGCCGTCAATTTCGTCCAGAAACCCTGGGACAACGAAAAACTTCTGGCTGATGTGCGCGCCGCCGTGGGATGGCGCCGCGCCGAAGAAGAAAATGTCCAACTGAAACGCGCGCTCAAACAGCGCTACAACTTCGAAAACATCGTGGGCAAAAGCGAGCCGATGCTGAAGATTTTCGACCTCGTCGCCCAGGTCGCCAACAGCCGCTCCACCGTGCTGTTGCAGGGCGAGAGCGGAACCGGCAAGGAAATCATCGCCAAGGCACTGCATCTGAATTCGCCGCGTCATGATCGCCCTTTCGTTCCGGTGAATACCGGCTCCATGCCCACCGACCTGCTCGAGTCCACGCTCTTCGGCCACGTGAAAGGGGCGTTCACCAGCGCCATCGCCTCCAAGAAAGGACTGTTTGAGATTGCGGATCGGGGCACGTTGTTTCTCGACGAGATTGCCACCATGAGCCTGGAAACCCAGGCCAAGATTCTGCGCGTACTGCAAGATCGCAGGTTCATGCATCTTGGCGGAGTGCAGGAGATGCAGGTGGATGTGCGTATCATTGCCGCCACCAACATCGATCTGCGCCAGCTGGTCCGTGAAGGCCGATTCCGTGAGGATTTGTTTTACCGCCTGAACGTGATCAACATTGAATTGCCTCCGCTGCGCCAGCGCAGAGAGGACATTCCCTTGCTGGTGCAGTTCTTCCTGAAAAAATATGCGGAAGAAAACGACCGTCCCGTGCGCCGCATCACGCCGGAGGCGCTGCGTCCATTGATGTCCTATTCCTGGCCGGGGAACGTTCGGGAACTGGAGAATGTAATTGAGCGTGCGGTCGTTCTCTCCTCTGGCCCCGACATCACCATCGACCTGCTGCCCGACAATCTGCTGGGCCGGGGCTCTGCGCTAACGCTACACGATCCGCCCACCGACGCTTCCCTGTTCGAAATCGTGGAAGACGTCGAGAAGCGCATCATCAGCGACATGCTGGAAAAATGCAACTGGAACCAGACCGAAGCCGCCGAGCGCTTCAAAGTGCCGCTCTCCACGCTGAATCAGAAAATCCGCCGCCTAAATATCGAGATCAAGAAGAAGACACGGGGATAAAAGTTCACGTCCGCCTGGCTTATCCACTGCCATCTCTGCACGGTTGTGCGTTCGTGACAGTCTCGACAGGATACGTCGTGCCTAAACTCGAATATTGGGCGATAGGGTTTCCCTGCTAAATTTCCTCGACTTTCCAATCTCGGTTGTAGCACTCGGACTAGGCTGGCATCATCAAGTGCTTGGACTGGCGTTTTACGCTCTCGTCGGAACCCTGTGGTGGTTTTACTTAGGGCGCAAAGCTGACGGGTTTCGCATGGAAGTCACGAGTGAGGGAAACTTCTCCCGGTTCATACAAAAGTGGCGCCCACGGTGCTCCGCCTGAAGAGCGATAGCTTTCTCTGCTATAGTTCGAAAAAGCGTGGTTCAGTTGGCCTCGCTTCCAGACCCGCATGGAACTGATCTCGCCCACTGATCTCGCCAAAACAAAAGTCCAGACGGTTCAGGATTACGTTCTGTTTTGCCTACAGGCGGTCGCCAATCTCTTCCGCAAGCCCTTGTATTTCGTTGATATGCTGCGGCAGGCGGATACCATCGGCGTGGGATCTCTGCCTATCGTCGTGCTCACAGGCTTCTTCACCGGAGCCGTGCTCGCGCTGCAAGCCTCCAATACTCTGGAGCGCTTCGGTTCGATCACCCTCGTCGGGCAACTGGTCTCTACTTCCATGGTACGCGAACTGGGGCCGGTACTCACCAGCCTGATGGTGGCAGGACGCAATTCTTCTGGCATGGCCAGCGAACTTGGATCGATGATCGTAACCGAGCAGATCGATGCCATGCGCGCCCTGGGCACCGATCCCATGAAAAAGCTGGTGACGCCGCGCGTGGTGGCCACGGTGTTCATGCTGTTTTTTCTGGCTATCATTTCCGATCTCGTAGGCTTGGTCGGGGGTCTTGCAATCGCCAAGTTATTGCTGCGGCTCGACGCCCGGCAGTACTGGTCGAACGCGTGGGAAACCCTGGTCTTTCAAGACGTTTTTATGGGACTGATCAAGCCAGTGATCTTCGGCTTCATTATTGCGACGATTGGTTGCTTCTATGGGATGAATGCGCGCGGAGGAACTCAAGGAGTGGGCCGCGCCACCACGCAGGCGATGGTGGCAGCTTCAGTTCTGATCCTTGCAATGGACTTAATCGTCACGCGTTTCCTGATGGCCACGCTTTCTTATCGCTGATCTCATGTCTGCACCGACCTTGCCGCTCGATTCCGTCACTTCGCCAAGCAAGGATAGTTTCGCGCCCGTCATTGTCTTCGAAGACGTCGTACTATCTTTTGCGGACAATGAGGTGCTGCGAGGAGTTTCTTTCCGCCTGCCTCGCGGCGAGACCAAGGCGATCTTCGGCGTGGCCGGCTCCGGCAAGAGCCTGATTCTGAAGTTGTCACTCGGGCTCATCCGGCCAGACTCCGGTCGCATTGTTGTTCTAGGTGAGGACGTAACCCAGATGCGGGAAGGGGAACTCTTCCAGTTGCGCGGGCGAATCGGGATGGTCTTCCAGGAGAGCGCGCTGTTCGATTCTCTCACCGTGCGCGAAAATGTTGCGTTCCGCCTGCTGGAGGAACACGGCATCTATAACGAGAATGTCGATCGCAGAGTGCGCGAGGCATTACGCTTCGTTGAACTAGAGAACACGCTCGATCTGTATCCGTCGGAGTTATCCGGCGGCATGCGCCGGCGCGTAGCCATTGCTCGCGCTCTGATCACGCAACCCGAACTGCTCCTCTATGATTCGCCCACAGGTGGCCTGGATCCAGTGACTTCCAACACCATCATTGAACTGATTGTGAAGCAGCGCGACGTCAATAGCACCAGCGCCTTGCTGGTAACGCACCGCCTGCAAGACGCGTTCACCATGGCCACGCACCAGTTCGACAAACAGGCCAACCACCTGCTCCCGCTGCCCCCAGGAAAGCATTGCGAGGTGCCCATGAGCTTTCTGGTCCTGCGCGAGGGCAAAATAATCTTTGATGGAGACCTGCACGAGCTCGCGAATTCGCAGGACGAATATATTCGCGAATACATCTCATAGAAAACATGCCTCATCCACAATTAACTGAACCTCAGATTCGACAACTCGCAAATTGGGTTGCGGCATATATTTCGGAGCAGAGAACCTCACTCCTAGCCAAGGCTTCGTCAATCGAGCCGCCTCCTAGATCCGCGCTGCAATCGTTCTTTCCGCGGAGGTGCTGGAAACGGTAAAAATCGTGCGCGGAAGGGCGAGTGGGCCGGCGTTCTATGCTCAGTTGCGAAGTATTGGGATCACAAACGCACCCCGCTTCTCGGAGATGGCAGGCATCACGTTTCAGGATGTAGTGGTGCACGTCGAGCCGCTCACGCGCCAAGTCCTTTTTCACGAACTGGTGCATGCGGTGCAATACAGGCAGCTCGGCTGGCAGGGCTTCGCTGAGCATTACGTTCGCGGATTTCTTAGCAGCGGATCCTATGAAGAGATTGCTCTCGAGAAGCAGGCATATGAACTCGGGGGGCGATTTGTGAAGCATCCAACCGACTGCATCTCTGTCGACCCAGACGTGAGGCGGCGGCTAAAGCTGCAGCAACTCTAAGGCAACGAACTCGTGCTACTTTCCGCCCAGCTCTTTCTCCACATCTTCCGCTTTCGACGGTAACGCAGCGCTGAGTTTGATCAGCTTGCCGTCGAGATCCACGTAATAGTCATCTTCGATCCGCACTCCAAGACTTTCCTCGGGAATATAAATCCCAGGTTCGATCGTGAAGACTTGCCCAGGCCCCAACGGGACGGTGGGATCGGTGGCGTCATGCACGTTGAGGCCGACAGGATGACCCAGACCGTGTATGAAGTATTTTCCCAGCGCATCGCCGTGCAGGTCTTTGCCGTGCGTATTGATGTAGTCGTAAGCGACCTTGTAGAGCGAGTCCGGATCGTCACGCTTCATATTGGATTTGCCGGACTTGAAAGCGGCCTCGGCGGCCTGTTGCGCTCCGCGAACGATGTCGTAGATTTCGCGCTGGCGCGCGGTAAAGTGGCCATTGATGGGAAGCGTGCGGGTAATGTCGGAAGCGTACATCGAATACTCGCCAGCGGCATCGATCACCACCACATCCCCAGCCTTCATCACACTAGAATCGTCAGAGTAATGCAGCACCGTGGAATAGAAACCGGAGCCCACGATGGGGGCGTAAGCAGGCCGCTCGCAACCGCGCTTTCCCCACTCATATTGCATGAGAGCCGAGATTTCGCGCTCGTTCACGTTGGGCTTCACTGCTTTGAATGCGGCGAAGTGCGCTGCCACCGACGCGTCGACCGCCTTGCGAATCAGGGCCAGTTCCCCAGCATCTTTGGTGGTGCGCAGTGAATCGATCATGGGTTTCACGTCCTGAAAACTCAGGAACGAATTCACGTCCTTCAAAAATGCAAGCGGTTCGGTGCTGGCCGAAGTCTGATCGTGCGACGCAACGTCGGTGTAAACCACCGGTCGTACCCCTGAGGTCACTTTCATGACCTGCTCAGGGAGTTTGGCCATGTCTTCGACATGATCGAAGCCCGTGATCTCCGGTGCCTCGGGATTTTCCGGGCCAAGTTTTGGTCCCGTCCACTTCTCCTGCGTCAGATTTCGCGGAGGTAGAAAGAGAATTTCAGTGTAGGAGCGTGCCGGCTTATCGCCCTTGGCCTCTTCCGCCGGTGCAATCAGTATTGCCGCTCCTGGCTCGGTCGAGCCGGAAAGGTAGTAGAAGTTGTCGTCCTGTCGAAAACCGTAGAGATCATTCGGCCCTTCACTCTCCATCGGCGCGAACAGAACTACAACACCTCCAGCTTTCTTCGCCAGGGCCTCGCGACGAGCGTGGTAGTCGGCATTTGGCTGGCGGTCGAGCGTGAAACCCGCCTCAGCTGTAGCAGCAAAAAAAAAGAAGCTGGCGAACAAACTCGTCAGACAAACTACAGGCCGCGATTTTCGCATGGTGTAATTCATCCGAAGATTCTAGAGTAGCCGTTCCCGAGTAGGCATCGATTAGACGGCTCGCCCATCAAAGACCGACCCTTCCCACATTTTATTTCTGCGTGCCGGTCGCGCTCTGCTTTGACTGTAGGAATGACTCCACATTGCTCCTGTCGATGAGCGCAGAACCAGTATCCACAAAGGCAGGGATCGGCGCAAAGCTGTCCTTCGACCAGTCGGTCTCAAGCGAAGGCGGCTTGTGGTGATAGAGGTTGTCGAGCATCTGCATGCCGACAAACGCCATGGTATATGGCTTCTGGGAAATGGTAGCGGCGATTGCTCCGCTCTGGATAAATTGCAGGGTCTCTGGATCGGTGTCCATGGCCATCACCACTTTGCCCGTAATGTGGTAGCTGTTGAGCACGCCGGCCACTTCCTTTCCCGACTGCGCCTCGAGACAGACGAAAGCATCCACCTGATCTTTTTCTTTGCCGATGATTTGCGTCGTGGTATCGAATGCGATGCGAGGATCACCCTGGATATCGACGACCCGCACGATTTTGATGCCAGGAGTGCGTTCGAACGCGTCGCGATAGCCGTGCAGACGATCTTGCATATTGTGCTGGTCGGGCATGGTGAACACCACAACGTTGCCCTTCCCCTTCAACTCCTGCGCCAGGCGCAGGCCGCCGCTGATGCCAACCTGATAATTGTTGGTGGCGATGAAGAAGAGTCGCTTGCTGGCGGGAGCGTCCGAATCCATGGTGATCACCGGGATTCCGGCGGCGATGGCCTTGTCGATGCTGTCCTTAAGCAACGCCGGGTCGGTGACGCCGAGCAAGATGCCGGTAGCCTTCTGCTGCACTGCCTGATCAAGAGCGTCGCGTTCGGCTTTCGGGTCGTAGTTGTTCGGGCCAACGAACTCCGCGCGCACCTTGAATTGCGCCCCCGCCTTGGTGAACCCTGAGCCGGCCGCTTGCCAATAGGGTACTTGCAGATTGGCCGCTACGAACACAAAGTACTCGTTGGAATCATGCGGACCGCAACTAATTAGCGAGCTAACAATAAATGCCAGTCCTGAAAGAGACCATAGCCTGTGTGAGCGGAGCATCGGAACCTCCTGGGAACCGCGAAGTGCTCGCGACGTTCAAATGGCGTGCCGGGCCCGATGAGAAACTTTTGGCGACTGGATTGTACCCGAGTGGTCAAGCGAAAGAAAGCTCACACCGGAGACGTTCGGAGTCTACACTCCCACGGGAAATGGTTTGGTGTGGGATTCCGCACTCAGCGCCACACCGGAGAACCGTCCCTGCAGCAGGGACATCAAGCCGGTGTACCAATAACCAACCACGAACAGCAGCAGGAATGGAATCGTAACGTAGTTCTCGTTTTCGATAGCGTAGAAAACCGTCAGCGCAAAGTAAGTGCCGATCACTAGTTCCAGCCATGGCACCCAACCCAGGCGTTTGCGGTACTTGGTCGATCGAACTTTGTCTTTCTTCGACTCCACGTGATACTTGGGTGTGCGTGCAAAAGCGCTCTCCTTGCCGATGAGCGCCTCGATCACCGCTTTGGTATTGGTTATGGTCAGCCCGATGCCGAGGGCCATCAAGAACGGCAGATATAGCAGCGCCCGTGGCCAGCTCTTAGGAAAAAGCTCACGCTGCGAAACCAAATAAAAACTTGAAATAGAAAACGTCGACGCCATAAACAGCGGCAGATCGATAAACAGCATCTGAAACCATCCCTGGTAAAAGCGGATGATCATCGCGGGCAGCATCAGCACCGAAAGCACGATCATGAGCGGGTAGCTCAGATTCGCAGTGAGGTGATACCACGCTTCCACCTTGGTACGCAACGGCACATCACTGCGCAAAACGCGCGGCAGGATTTTCTTTCCGGTCTGGATCAACCCCTTGGCCCAACGTGCTTGCTGAGTCTTGAACGCGGTCATCTCGACCGGCAACTCGGCCGGGCATTCGACATCCTGCAAATAAAGAAACTTCCACCCTTTGAGCTGCGCGCGGTAAGAAAGATCCGTGTCTTCGGTGAGCGTGTCGTGCTGCCAGCCGCCGGCCTCCTCGATTGCCGCACGCCGCCACACTCCCGCGGTTCCGTTGAAGTTGAAGAAAACGCCACTGCGGGCGCGTCCCGAGTGCTCGAGCACGAAGTGCCCGTCGAGCAGGATGGCCTCCACCTGCGTGAGAAACGAATAATTGCGGTTGATATGCGTCCAGCGGGTTTGCACCATGCCGATCTTGGGATGGGTGAAGTGGTGGATGGTGCGCAACAGAAAATCCTCCGGCGGAGTGAAGTCGGCATCAAAGATGGCGACGAATTCACCCTTCGCTGTCTTCAGTCCCTCGGCCAGCGCCCCCGCCTTGAAGCCCGCGCGCTTGCTGCGCTGATGGTAGGTGATAGGATTCCCCAGCGCCGCGTAACGCTCTACCAGGTTTCGCGCCACGTCCACCGTTTCGTCCGTGGAATCGTCCAGCACTTGAATGTCGAGCTTCTCACGCGGATATTTCATCTTGCAGATCGAGTCCAACAACCGCTCCACTACATACTGTTCGTTAAAGATCGGCAGCTGCACCGTGACTCGGGGAAGTTCTTCGAACAGCGCAGCCGGCTCAGTTGTGCGATTCTTCTTGTGCTTGTAATACAGATAGACCAGAACGTAGCGGTGCATTCCGTAGCCCGCCAGCAGCACGAGCACAATGAAATACGGAATTAGTAACGCGCGATCGAACGCATCAGTGTGGTAAAGCCCCTGAAAAGTCTTGTCCAATAAGTGCTGGCGGAGATAAGGCCCAATGCCCTTAGGGGCAGACCATGCGGCCAGTGTCGAAGACAGGATGAGGTGAGAAACCAGCAAATCGGTCGGCTGAAAACTTCTATTCTACCGGATTCCAGCGGCCGAGCACTTGGCCTGAAATTTAAGCAGCAGCCAGAAAGAAAACCGCTTGCCAAGCTAGTAGGAATTCGACTCCCGTCCATTGTCGTTTTCCGTGCCCTGCAACAAGGGATCAATGCACCGCTCAGCCCTATCCAACAGAATCTCGAGTTCGAGCGCGAAGTCCTTACGGGCCTGGGCTTGCAACCGCCATTGATCCTGCACCGGCGCGCACACGCTCGGAATTAGATTCTCGAAGCGCTCCAGCGCTCGCGTAAAGTAATCAACGTCCTTCTTAAGCAGGCGAACGAATTCTGCATCGCTCATAGTGGACATACGCTACCTCCGAATACGCGCTGTGCTAATTGCAATTCACATGCCAAGCTCGTCAATCGCCTGTGGAAGCGGATAAAGCACCACATTTTCAGGATGCTAGTCGACCCAGATTCTCGACTGCATATCAAAAAACGGCCCTTCTGAGTCTGCGGACACATGTAAAAATTGCGGCAGCGTCCGAGAGTGCGCTTATGGCTCGTCTCCAGAAGTCAGAGCAACTCTCACTTGCACTCGCAAGAGATCTCCCTCGTTTACCTGCAACGCTTTCCCCTGCCCTTCGTAGCTCTTCAGAAATTCGGGATTGTAGTAAGCTTCACCGTCCACCCTATCCCACGCGAAGATTGTGTAATTGCCCGGAGACAAGCCTCGCAGCGTGAAGTGTCCACTTTGATCGCTGATGGCTTTGCGATAGCGCTCCGGTCGGCCGCGAAAGCGCGATTCGGGTACGGCGACAACCACCGCGTCGTTGATGGGTTCATCCTTTTCATTTGTGGCTACGCCCTCGGTGGTCGCTCCATTGGCGCTGGCCAGTAAATCCAGCGGCGTGACGCCTCCGCTTAGGCTGAAACCCGAATCCAACGCTTCGCGCCCGCCCGCCACCACGGATTTCAGAAACCAATCCGGCATTCCGCTGGCCTCCGCAATCTGAACGGAGTACCGACCTGCGGGAACATTCTTCCACTCAAAGCTGCCGTCCAGGTTGACGTGCGCCAGCGTTGGAGAACCTTGCCCTGCGTTGACCGCACCCAACATCTCATCATCGCCATCAAGCTCGTGCAGCAAAAGAAACATCCGGCTGGGATCGAGCCGGACGTTACCACCAGCCTCCGTCCGAAGCCGCCCGCGAATCGTTCCGCCGGTTTGAGGCGCGAGCCGCAATCCGTCAACGCTTTCCGCAAGCTGCAACGATTGACGCGCCATCATCGGCATGGCAACGTTATCCACCGTCGCCAGAATCGTATAGGCTCCGGGAGAAATGTCACGAATCTCGAAGCTGCCGTCTTTGTGCATCTCCGCACCGTTCAATACCAATCCGAAATCTTTGGATTGCAGCACAATCGCCGCAGAAGAACCAGTCGGCAGATTCACAACCGAGCCCCGAATGGTCAAGCTGGGACTCGGCGTCAACGAGAAATTCATCGGAAAGTCCTCGCCGGCATGCAACTGGATTGTCGCCGCCTGCCCACGATCGCGCGTGCCGGGATAATAAGTTGTTTGGTAGGCCGTGGGCGTGGGCTTGTCAAAGGCCGCGGCTGGATGGGTCACCGCCGAAGTGCTGCTGGTCTCAATCAAACTTCTAAAGTCAGGCGGCGGCGTCACCGACACAAAATAGTTACCGGCCGCAAGCCCCGCAATTCGGTATTCGCCAAGATCGTTCGCGCGCTCGGCCCCCACCTGCTCCCATCGACTGCGGCCCGCGACAAAAGTCTGGCGCAAAACCGTAACTTGCGCTTCCGCCATGGGATCTCCCTCTTCGTCGGTCACGCGCCCTTCCACCACCGCAGCGGCCTGCAGACGAATAACAAGATCCTTCAATTCCTGCCCCGCATTCAGGGTGAGCTCGCGCCCATCCGTCCTGCGGCGATGCTTGTCGACTTCCTGGTAGCCGGTGCGCTCCACGAACAAGCGATAGCGTCCCGGCGCAATGTTTTCAATGCGAAAATTTCCATCCGCGCCAGTGAGTGCGGTGTAGTTTCCACCTTCGCCCTGACTCTCGGCGATCAGCTCGATCAGCGCCTTCTTCAAGGGCTCACTGCCTGGATCCTTGGTGACCATCCCTTGCAAGCTGGCCTGGTGCGACTGTGCAGATGGAGTCTTAGCGGCGTCCTGCGCCCTGAGCACGCCGGGAACCAGCAGCGCCAACACAAATGCAACCGCAAGTTTCATCGTAGGTCGACCGTCAGTTCGCGTTCCAATGCGCTTCTCGACAAATTTGGTAATGCTGTGGGGGTCTTGCCTTAGACGCCGACCGTGAGGATCGGTCGGCCTATTCCTCGCTCTATTCTATCCCGCTCTGGCCTGCTGCCCAAGTCTAAAACGGCCAGGCGTTACCATTCAGCGACTGCTTGCCAACGCAGCGGCATGCAAAACAAAAGTTCCCGGTTCGACACGTTCGCGCCCCATTCCGCGCCCCATTCCGTTGACGAGCGCATTCCCGTCCGTAAGATGGAGCGACCTGAGGGCGGGCAGGCATCATCGAAATGATCGATCAGACCAATTACGAAATGTTGCCTCAATCTCCCATCGCGTATTTCCAGTGCTTTACGTTGCCTCAGTCCGCGTGAGAATCTCTCAGTGTGCAGGTTTCGATGAGTTCTAAGACATGAAATAAGACACGGAGAAAGGCTACCGAGGGGTGATAATCGGCACGTTCGCAGTCGTTGGTGCGTAGGGATCGTACGGCTCACCCATAATAGCCACAAGATTTACGCTCTGTGTGACCTGAGCACCCTCGACAAGCTTGACCCAAACGCGAGTTGCGGATTGCGACCGCTTAGGAATTACGAATGCCTTGTCGGAAGAGATGATGTCATGAAAGCCCCGATGCCCCTAACGATTCTACTTCACGTATTTCACGGAGATCTGTCCTGTCACTTCCCGAGCGAAGATCGGTGAGATGCGGTTGTCAAGGATGAGATTGTAGATGCCTGGGCTGGCGATGCTTTGATGAATCTCGCAGGCTCTTTCTCGACAGGAGAAGATCGGTCGTCCCTGATACGACAGCATCAGCGTGATCTTTCCACCCGCACCGCCGACCGAAGAAATCTGACCATCCAGTTCAGCATTGCCCTGGCTCTGATTGATCGGTATGTTCCAGCTTCGTACTTGTCGAGGGGGTACCGTCATCGAGCCATTCAAAACGAGAGCAAAGTTCACGGTTGAAGTTGCAATAGCAACCTCTTATGTCCGTTATCAAAACTGATTTCAACTTGGCTTAGGGGAAAAGACTCTTCTTCAGCAGTCCCAGTTCGCAGGGTTACGCAGAACTGGTCGCAGTTCGCAACAGAAACGCTCACGTTCCGACGCCACTCTTTCTTTATCAGTGGGTATCCGGGCACGGACAGTGTGAGTTGGACTACGGTTATCTCTTTCTCCTTCCACTCAAGGATTCGAGCAGCCTTACTGTTTCTTTGTGCTATCAGTTCTGAGTACTGTTCTTCGGAAGCCTCAATACTTTCTGAACCCCTGCGGACATAGGACAGCCCAGCGAAGTGAGGGCGTGACTCGCTACCGGGAATGATGACTGCGAGTGCGTGGCGTCCGTTGTCGCTAATGGACGCCTGAATCAGCGAAACCGATTGCGAAGGCTCCTGTGAAATCAGCGGGCATTCGGACCACCATCGAGGATGTCAGCAATGATGTGAAAGCGAAATCGCAGGGACTATATCGCCAACTTGACCAAGCAACAGGCGGACGTTGGCAGCGATACGAAGATCAGATCAAGAACATCGAATCGAAGATGGATGAAGTCAACGGAGTCGATGATGATGCTTACGACCGTTTGGAAACGAAGCGGAACGACATCGAAACATCACAGGCTCAGGCCATCGAAGATTTGAAAGCGAAAGGTATTGATCCTAAGATTGCCGACGACGCCGTCGCACACTATAAACAAGCGATGGCCCTCCGTGATTTGGACAAGGCGGTGAAGATCAGCACGACAGGCGATGTTCGAGTAGGAACAAGCGAGAAAGTCAACCCGAAGATGTTCGTTACTCGTGTTCAGAAACTGTATGACAGTGGACGCCTTAGACAGGCTCTTGGGGATGACGGTGCGGATGTTTTGCTGAAAGCCGCTTATGATTCGAAGAATGCACAGTCGATTCGTAGATGGGCACTAGCTGTCGGCGGACTCGTAGCGGCGGCCAGCGGTGTCGGGCATACGTTCGGTGTTGCGAAAGCGGGGGCTGAGGCAGCAGCCGCACTCTAGCGTTTCCCCGCCGCATCCTCGTTCGCAAACTCCAGCGGATTTCCATTGCGGTTGATGAAAGCCCAGAGTCGATCTCGCTCGGCGGTCATCAGGATCGCCCTTGAAGATTGGCTTATCTCCAGGGGGAAGAAGTGAACGACGACGAACGTTCGCCGTGTATTCGCCCCGTAAAGCCTATTGAAGCAAAGTAACACTTGTGTTACCATCATATTCGATGTGGACGGCTAGAGAATATCAAGACACAAACGGGAGAAGTCCCTACGCACATTGGTTTAACGATCTTAACGCTCCAGCGGCGGCGAAGGTGATAAAGGCTGTTGCCCGCATGGAACAAGGCAGCTTTGGAAACGTCAAGGGAGTTGGCCCCGGAGTTTTTGAATACGTCGTAGACTTTGGTCCTGCCTACCGGATTTATTTCGGCAAAGATGGAGATCAGATCATCATTCTTCTTGGCGGCGGATCGAAAAAGAGGCAACAGAGTGACATTAACCTAGCAATTCAAAGATGGCAAGACTACAAACACCGGAAGAGACTAGGAGAAAAGTGATGGCTTTAACAAGAGATTTCAAAGAAACAGTTCGTGCCAGAGTGCAACGTGACCCTGCTTTCCGCAGAGAACTTCTTCGTGAGGGGGTGGAGAGTTTCATTGAGGGGGATGTAGAAACCGGAAAGAGTATTCTGCGGGACTACATCAATGCCACAATCGGCTTCGCCGGGCTGGCCCAGAAAATCACAAATAAAGACCCTAAGAGTTTGATGCGGATGCTAGGCCCCTCAGGAAATCCTTACGCCCGAAACCTCTTCGAGATTGTTTCGTGTCTTCGGGAGGAGGAGGGTGTTCACTTCGAGGTTAAGGAATTGGCAGCGGCGGCGGGGCGTTAAGAGCGTTCCTGAGGGCACGATTTTTTAAACAACCTACAAAGCATCCGGGCAAAACCTGGATGCTTTGATTTTTCGGGTAGGAACTACCAAGGTCTCACGTTCTCGGACGTAAAGCCTGCTGTGCAATCCCGTCGATCTATAATCTTCTGATGTGCGGACGCTACCGATTGTCGCGGAGGAAGCAGCTTGTCGAGGAGTACTTCGACACGGTGTCTGACGAACCTGAGTGGAACCCCCGCTACAACATCGCACCAACCCAGCCTGTTCGCGTGATCCGCCAGAACCCGACGCAGCCTCGCCGGGAGTTGTCGATGATGCGTTGGGGACTCATCCCATCGTGGGGGAAGGACTCAGTAAGCGATCTTTTGATTCTGTGAGAGCTTAATTGAGGAAGCACTGCCGATAAAGCGTGTCTCTCTGCGCGGGACGGAAGCCGGCATCGCGGATGATGCGGCGCAGCTCTTCTTCCGTGGTGCAGTTGGTGACGCCAGCCGCTCGCACCACGTTCTCCTCGAGCATCACTGAGCCAACGTCGTTGCCGCCAAAGCGCAGTCCCATCTGGCAGACCTTGAGTCCTTGCGTGACCCAACTGGACTGCACGTTCAGGAAGTTCGAGAGATACTGTCGCGAGATGGCCAGCACTTTCAGATAATCGACGGCTGTGGCCTCGTCCCAGTGACGGCCGCCTAGTGCGGTGTTCTGCGGCTGAAAACTCCAAGGAATGAATGCCGTGAACCCGCCAGTCTCTTCCTGCAGATCGTAGAGTTCCTGCAGGTGATTGATACGGTGTTTGTAATCCTCGCCGACGCCGAACATCATGGTCGCAGTGGTGCGCATTCCGATCTGGTGCGCCGTGCGATGCACGTTGATCCAGTCGCCGGTCAGGCATTTCAGGCGGGCAATTTTGTAACGGACTTCGTCATCGAGAATCTCCGCACCGCCTCCGGGGATGGAATCAAGACCGGCATCGCGCAGGCGGAGAATCGTATCGCGAATGCTCAGGCCGCTGTATTCAGCGATCGCAATAATTTCGGATGCGGAATAGCAGTGCAGATGAACTTGCGGAAAACGCTGCTTGATTCCGTTCAGCATTTTTTCGTGCCAGTCAATTTTGAGATCGGGATGCAGCCCGCCCTGCATCAGCACACCCGTGCCGCCGAGTTCGACCGTCTCGCGAATCTTTTCGTAAATCGTGTCGAAATCGAGAATGTATCCTTCCTTCGCCGCCGGCCCTTTCAGCGGCCGATAGAAGGCGCAGAAGGTGCAATATTCGGTGCAGAAGTTCGTGTAATTAATGTTGCGATCGATGATGTAGGTGACCGTGCCTTCGGGATGAAGCTTGCGGCGCACCGTGTCCGCCTCCATCCCGATGCCGATCAGGTCATCGGACTCGAACATTTCCAGGGCTTGCTGCTTCGTCAGGGACATATCCGCACCTAGATTCTACTGGAGGATGCTTGCCGGCTCCAAATGCACTACATATCCACTACGCCTTTCTCATGCGCTTATATTGGATAAGACTCATCACCGCCCCGATAACCGCCAGGCCGATGAGTATGGCCATCGCGGGCTTGTAGTAGTGGCGAAAGAAACGCAGGATGTGGGTGCCATAGTGGAATCCCAGGCCGGCGGCGATCGAGTAACGAACGCCGCGGCCAAGCGTTAATGCTCCCAGAAATTTCTTCGGCGAATACTGCATGGCGCCAGCGGCCAGCAGAAATGGGACAAAGGGGAATGGTGGAGGCATCAGGGCGGGAACGGCGACTGCGAAGAACCCCCAGTGTTCAAACGCTTGGGAGACCTGTTTTGCTCGTTTCTTGGAGAGCTTGCGCTCCATCGTTTCTTTGCCGCCCTTGCGCGCCAGCGCATAAGTAATGTAGCCACCGAAGACCGCACCCAGCGTCGCCATGAAGGCGTAATAGGGCCAGGGCTCGCGATGGCGCGCCGCCAGCCAGATCGTAAGAACATCCATGCTTCCGGTGAGCGGAATTACCGAGTTGTCGGCTATGCCCAACAGGAGCAGACCCGGTCCGCCCATGCGGCGCAGGTGCCGCCAGACAGACATCGCCAGCCAAGGATGAAGATGCAGAAGCATTCAGGTTGTAGGAGTTTACAGGTTAGGTTCTTGACTGTGCCATACAGGGCTTTGCCGTGGTAAGAAACTTCACCTCCGGAGCGACCGGCAAAACACCAATCTCCGCCGCATAGCGATAGAACAATCGCAGGCCTTCGAGGCAGGGCGCGTCCAGACGGTAGTAAATGTTTTCCGTAAGGTAGGAACGAACGTCGCCCTCACTGATGCCGAGTTTGGGAGCCCACTCGCTGCTCATCCGCTTGAGGCTAGCGGGTTCAAGACCGTGGTCGCGCGATTCTTGGAAAACTGCGGGCAGGTGCAAAGAAGATTCCGTCTCCCGCAACGCATCCTGACGCACCGCCCAGAAGGCGAAGACAAACGGTTTGCTAGTATAACGAATCCATTCTTCCGCGAGATCGAGTGTGAGATAGCGCGAGCGGTCGATTCGCAGAGCCGGATCTCCAATCAATAGTCCGGCGTCGTGCTGCGCGAGCATTTTGTCGATATCCGGAGCCATCGAGGTAAACGTCCGTCCGCCGCCCAGCCATTTTTCGAACAAGACTTTCGTCAGCGCCACCGAGGTCATCGAAGAAGTATCCAGAGCGACGGTGCGAATCTTTTCTACCGGCACTCGGCTCACCAACAGGATGGAACGTACGGGCCGTCGCGAAGCAATCGCGACATCGGGCAACACCATCAGTTGTGGAATCTGCGCGTAGGCAGCGGCCGGAATAATTCCAATGTCAGCGGTCCCGGCCTGTAGCTGCCGAGCGCAAGCCGATGGCAGCGTGTAAGAAAGGTCAAAATCGCTGCCCGCCTTGCCGTGCTCGAAGTCCCACATCAGGGGCGCGGTATTAAGGTAGGAAATCGCAGAGATGCGCAGACGTCTCATTCCTCTCTTGATTTTAACAGACCATTTTCCCAGCCCTTTGTGACAGCTTCCCTTGACACTGTCTTCCGCGAATGACTACAGTCCGCCCAGTCATGAAAAACTGGAGCACAAACCTGACAATTCCCGTCGCCGTGCCGCGACTCGCCTTCTCGAATGGCTCGCGATCTCCGACTCAGGACCAGGGTCCCACCAAGGCGCGGAAACTCCTGGAACATTTCGGCAGCGCGCAAGCAGTCTTCCACGCTTCGCTAACGGAATTGGAAGGCACGGGTATCCAGACCGTCTCGACGCAGTCGATAGCCACCGGAAAATGGGCGGAACTCGCCCGGGAGGAGATCGCGCGCGCCGCGTCGGAGGGAGTGATGGTGCTCTCCGGTGAAGACCTCTGCGACCCGCCCCGGCTGAAGGAAATTTTACGATCCGCCGCTGGTGCTCTAGGTTCGCGGCAATCCCGATCTGCTGACGAAGCCCGGCATTGCCATGGTTGGCACGCGTCATCCCACGCCTTCCGGTTCGGGAATGGCCGAGCGACTGGCCTGCGATTTGGCGGCGCAAGGACTGGTCATTACCAGCGGCATGGCCGGGGGGGCGACACGGCCAGCCACCGCGGCGCGATCACGGCAAAAGGCAAAACCATCGTGGTATTCGGCACCGGTGTTGATGTGATCTATCCCAAAGAAAACTCACGTTTGTCGGAGCAGATTCTGGCGTTGGGGGGAGAGGATTGATCTCCGAATTCGCCATCGGAACCTTTGCCGCGCCGCAGAATTTTCCCATCCGCAACCGAATCTTGAGCGGCATGTCAGGGGGAGTCCCGGTCGTGGAAGCCGCCGAATATTCCGGAACCCGCATCACGGCTCGCTGTGCGCTGGAACAAAACCGTGACCGGATCACGGTCCCCCGGCGATGTCACTAACAAGAGAATTCCTGGGGCCCGACTACCCTGATCGAGCAAGGCGCGAAGCTGGTCGCCACCTGGGAAGATGTTTGGGAGGATCTGCCGCCAGAAGCGAAGCTTGCATTGACCCCGCCACCCTCGCCTGAATCCGGCGGTCCGTCTTCCGCATCTCTATTTCCGGACGAAAGCCTTCCTCCACGTCTGGGTCAAAGCGGCGGGTTGACCTTAGGCCGTGTGTCAGAAGACGCGCGCGTTTTCCCGAAGGAAGAAATGTGCGGGCTCGCGAGCCAGTTGCGCCGTGCTTCTGCTTCGGTTGGTGCGAACATTGCTGGAGGTTGCGGCCCAAGATCAGATGCAGAGATGAAGCGGTTTATTCAAATCGCCCGCGGCTCTGCCGATGAGGTGGAATACCACCGGTTGCTCGCTAGGGATCTGGATTTAGGGATCGCCGACGAGCGCAAAATTGGAAGCGAAAGTTTTGGAAATCCAGCGCATGCTAGCCTCGCTGGCCCAGGGGCTGAGGGTCACCGTTGCAGCTAGCAGCCAGCAGCCAGGAGCTAGAAGCCGCCGGGCAGTAACTTGTTGTCTTCGTCCCATTCGTGCTAGTTTCGGAACTATTCCTAGGAACTGAGGGTCCATTGGTAAAAAGTCTAGTCATTGTCGAATCGCCGGCTAAGGCGAAGACCATCCAGAAATATCTGGGAAAGGGATTTACTGTCGAGGCCTCGCTCGGCCACGTGAAGGATCTGCCCAAGAGCACCCTCGGTGTCGATACCAGCAACAATTTCGAGACCGACTACGTCGTGATTCCCGGAAAAGAAAAAGTCCTCGCCAGGCTGAAGAAGCTGGCAGGCCCGATGGACGCCATCTACCTGGCCCCTGACCCGGATCGCGAAGGCGAAGCGATTGCAGCGCATCTGGCCTTTGAGCTGGACACCAACGGCCATGCGAAGAAGAGCAAGAAGAAAAAGAAAGAAAATGTGAACGCCTCTCCTCGCATTCAGCGCGTCACTTTCAACGAAATCACCAAGCGCGCCGTGCAGGCCGCATTCGAGCATCCCCGCGCGATTGATCAAAATCTAGTCGACGCCCAGCAGGCGCGCCGCGTGCTCGACCGCTTAGTCGGTTATCAGGTCTCACCGTTATTGTGGGATAAAGTCCGCCGTGGACTTTCTGCCGGACGCGTGCAGACGGTAGCTCTGCGTTTGATCGTGGAACGCGAACGAGAGATCAAAGCGTTCGAGAAAAAAGAATACTGGACGATCGATGCTCATCTCGCTGCCAGCAAGCCGCCCGCCTTTGACGCCCGCTTTCTAGGGAAAGGCGAAGAGAAGATTGAAGTCACCAACGGCGAGGATGCAGAAAAGATCCGCGCGGCGCTTGAGCAAGCCGATTGGGTCGTTCGGTCGGTCGACAAGAAAGAACGCCGCCGCAACGCCGCACCTCCCTTCACCACCAGCAAATTGCAGCAAGACTCTTCGCGCAAGCTGCGCTTCAGCGTCAAGCGCACCATGATGATCGCCCAACGGCTCTATGAAGGTGTGGAACTGGGCGAAGAAGGTCAAGTCGGCCTCATCACCTACATGCGTACCGACTCCACTCGGGTTGCGCCCGAGGCGATTCAGGAAGTGCGCGAATATGTCGGCACAGAATACGGCGCGGCATACCTGCCCGAAACGCCCAACATATATAAAGAGAAGAAAGAAGCGCAGGCTGCGCACGAAGCGATTCGCCCGACCTCAGCCATGCGCCACCCCGACCTGGTGAAGCAGTACTTAAAAGAAGATGAGTTCAAAGTTTACAAGCTGATTTGGCAGCGCTTTGTAGCGTCGCAAATCATGCCCGCGGTCTTCGACCAGACCACAGTCGACATCGACGCCAAGTCAAAGAACGGTGATGTTTTCTGGTTCCGCGTAACAGGATCGGTGTTGAAGTTCGACGGCTTCCTGCGGGTCTACGAAGAATCGAAGGAAGGCAAAGACGAGGAAGACGAAGAACTGAAGCACAAGCTGCCGGCGCTCGAAGCTGGTCAAAAACTTACGCTGAAAGAACTGAAGCCGGAACAGCATTTCACCGAGCCACCGCCGCGCTACAACGAAGCGTCGCTGGTGAAGGAGTTGGAAGAACGCGGCATCGGCCGACCTTCCACGTACTCGGCGATTCTCTCCACCATTCAAGAGCGGCAGTACGTGCAGAAGATCGGGGGGAAGTTTACCCCGACCGAAATCGGGTTGGTGGTCACCGATTTACTGGTAGAAAACTTCCGCGACATTTTCGATGTCGCTTATACGGCTAGGCTGGAGGAAGGACTCGACGAGATCGAAGAAGGAAAAGAAAAGTGGACCGACACCCTCGCCGAGTTCTACAAGAAATTCCAGAAGGATCTCAAATATGCCGAAAAGCATATGGAGAACATCAAGCGGATGGAAAAGCCCACAGACGAGAAGTGTGAACTCTGTGGAGCGCCGCTGGTGATCAAGTGGGGGAAGCACGGATCCTTCTACGCTTGCAGCACCTTCGACAAAGAAGATCCAAACACTTGCAAGTTCACAAAAGAGAATCCCATCAACCTGCCCGACCTGGATTCCGCGGACGTGCAGGAAACCACGCAGGAAGAGTATTGCGAAAACTGTGGCCGAGTGATGGTGCTCAAGCGTGGACGCTTCGGACAGTTCATGGCCTGCACCGGCTATCCCGACTGCAAAACTACGCGGCGACTCGACCAGGGCAAGAAGGTTCCAGACATTCCGCTGGATGAGCTTTGCCCCAAGTGCGGGCGCAACATGATGATCCGGCACGGACGCTTCGGCGAATTTACCGCTTGCAGCGGATATCCCGAATGCAAGTACGTGAAGCAGAACTTCATCGGTGTGAAATGCCCCGAATGCAAGGACGGCGAATTGGTTGAGAAGCGTGCGCGCAAGGGCAACACGTTCTACGGGTGCGGGAATTACCCCAAGTGCAAATTCACGTCGGCACACAGACCGATTCCTGAAAAGTGTCCGAATTGCGGCAGTGAATATTTGGTCGAGAAGAACCTGAAAGCGGGACCGGTGATCGCATGCCCGAACAAAGAGTGCGACTACGAGCGTGCCGCGCCTTCGGTTGAAGCGGCGGCGACCACCGCATAATCATCTAGCGACTTTGCGATTGGGTGATTGCCGAGGATTTCATTTGTTGGCCGTGGCCATTAGAATCGCTAATCACTCCATGACCCGATCACTCAATTTCTCAATTCCCGGATGAGGTGTTTTCATGCCCAAGAAACCAACTGCTGCTGATGCTCAACTGATACTCCAACTCTATGACCTGCGCCGCGAGGCCGAAATGCGCAAGGCGCGAAACTGGTGGTTTGCCACCTTCTGGCCGCGAAGCGCCGACGATTTCTTGAAGATAGCGTTTACGCCTGGAACGCAGGAGAATAACTGGCTGCGCCAGGTGACCGGCTACTGGAGTATGGCGGCGGCGTTCGTGCTGCACGGTGCGCTAAGTGAGGAGTTGTTCATACAACCTTCGGTGAGTGGCGAAATGTTCATCGTGTTCGCGAAGGTCCATCCTTTCCTCAAGGAATTGCGGGAAAAGGCGGGCGACCCATCGATGTTCGCAATCATCGAGAAAGTCATCATGAGCTCCAAGTTTGGACGCGAACGTTTCAAGTTCATGGTGAAGCGGGTTGAGATGATGCGGGAGAAGATGGCTCAGTCAAAAGCCAGCTAGAGATTGGCGGCGAGTCTTCAACCGGCCGTCCACTGGAATCACACGGGCTGAAACACTCTTGTGCAAATCTCCGGGGAAAATAGTCTGGGGACTGCCCTCAAACGCAGCGCTTGAGGCGGTTTCATTCCGGGGCAATCCGGGTTTTTCTTTCGGGGGGCGAGGTTCGATGTCACGCTGCAGGGCTGTTGATTCTGGGTGAGCTCGCAAAGGATGCGAGAAATGGGGTAACCGGGCCACGCAACGCAGCCGACCTTTGCTCGGCCGGACAGCCGAGGGCGGCTGTCCTTACATGAAACTACTTCAGCGTTATCAGCTTCTCCATCAGTTCTGAATAATCTTTCTTCTCGATGCCGTGGACTTCCTTGTTGTAGGCGTCCACCTTCGAGGAATAATTCATCGAGCAGAATTTCGGGCCGCACATGGAGCAGAATGCTGCCTCTTTGTAGTGGTCATCGGGCAAGGTCTCGTCGTGCATAGAGCGGGCGGTTTCGGGATCGAGTGAGAGTTCGAACTGTTTCTCCCAATCGAATTTGTAGCGGGCATAACTGAGCGCGTCGTCGCGGTCGCGGGCACCGGGCCGTCCGCGGGCGATGTCGGCGGCGTGGGCGGAAATCTTGTAGGCGATGATGCCGTCTTTCACGTCTTTCTCATTGGGCAGGCCGAGATGCTCCTTCGGAGTCACATAGCAGAGCATGGCGGCGCCATACCATCCGATCATGGCCGCGCCGATGGCGGACGTGATGTGGTCGTAGCCGGGAGCAATGTCGGTAACCAGCGGACCGAGCGTGTAGAACGGAGCTTCGTGGCAGAGCTCGACTTCCTTCTCGACCTGCTCCTTGATCTTGTCCATGGAAACGTGGCCGGGGCCTTCGATCATGACCTGCACGTCGTGCTGCCAGGCGATTTTCGTCAGCTCGCCGAGAGTTTTCAGTTCGGCGAATTGGGCTTCATCGCTGGCATCGGCGACGCAGCCGGGACGCAGGCCGTCACCCAAAGAAAAGCTGACGTCATATTTCTTGAAAATCTTGCAGATATCGTCGAAGCGTTCGTAGAGGAAATTCTGCTTGTGGTTGTAAACCATCCACTGCGCGAGAATCGCGCCGCCGCGGCTGACAATGCCGGTGATGCGTTTCGAGATCATCGGTACGTACTGGATCAGGACGCCGGCGTGAATGGTCATATAGTCCACGCCTTGCGCGGCCTGCTCTTCGATCACTTCCAGCATGACTTCCGCGTTCAAGTCTTCCACGCGTTTCACGCGTGAGATGGCTTCATAAATGGGCACGGTGCCGATGGGGACGGGCGAATGGCGGAGGATGGCTTCGCGGATGTCGTGAATCTCGCCACCGGTGGAAAGATCCATTACCGTGTCTGCGCCGTAGTGCACGGCGGTGTGCAGCTTCTTCAATTCTTCCTTGACTTCCGACGTGACTGCCGAATTGCCGATGTTGGCGTTGATCTTGCACAGCGACGCCACACCGATCGCCATGGGCTCCAGTTCAGGATGGTTGATGTTGGCGGGAATGATCATGCGACCGCGGGCGACCTCATCGCGCACCAATTCGGGGGTCAGCTTTTCCCGATGGGCCACGTAACCCATCTCTTCGGTGACCACGCCCTTCCGGGCATAGTGCATCTGGGAAAAGTTGCCGGTAGAGTTTCCCTGCTTACGTCGCACGAGCCACTCGGCACGAGGTTGAGGAATGCTGTAACCATTACCGTCGTTACCATTGGAAGAGTTGGGAAGAGTCATGACGGAACCGACCTCACTGGAATTTTGTGAAGCTTGATTATACCTATGTCCGGGGTGCGAATGGGGCGGATGACGGTCCGGAGGGCGGTTTTGCCGCATGTAATAGTTTCGTAATGTGTCAGGGATCACCGCGCGGAGCACCGTGGGGGCGCTAGGCTCAAGACACAACCAAAATGAAACCTCATCCAAAGGGCAGTCACGCTCGCATCCTTCTGAGTTCGGTGTTTGGGCCTTACGCGCAAGACGATGAATTTGGCAGCCGCTCCATCAATCCTATGGAGCTTTATCACAACCAGGTCACCCGGGCGCAAGGCAGCTTCTCGCTGCGTATGTTTCATCGTTCCTGGGGCATCATGATGATCCAGGAAAATATTTCGGCGCCGTGCAGCGTGCTGGATTTTCCCACGCGCGAAGCTTTTGCCCGCGAATTGACCACGAATGGCTACGACGTCGTCGGGATTTCATCGATCATCGTAAACGTTCTGAAGGTGCGAGAGATGTGCCGTATGGTGCGAGAACTCTCGCCGGAATCTGTGATCGTGATTGGCGGACACGTGGCTGCCATTCCGGCGCTGGATGCGATGATCGATGCCGACCACATCGTGCGCGGAGAGGGAATCTCATGGATGCGACGCTACCTGGGAGAGGACGAGAACGCGCCCATCCGTCATCCGGCGATTGTTTCGGGGTTGCAGACTCGGATCATGGGAGTGCGCCTGCCGCAGCGGAAGGGCGGGACGGCCGCAACCATCATTCCGTCGGTGGGCTGCCCGATGGGGTGCAACTTCTGTACTACGTCGGCATTTTTTGGCGGCAAGGGAAAGTTCATCAACTTCTACGAAACCGGAGATGAGCTGTTTGACGTGATGTGCGGGATCGAAGCGGAGCTGGAAGTGAAGTCTTTTTTTGTGATGGACGAGAACTTTCTACTGCACCGCGAGCGCGCGATGCGACTGCTGGAGCGCATGAAAGAAGCCGGCAAGAGCTGGGAGCTTTCCGTGTTTGCTTCCGCCAATGCAATTCGGAAATACACCATGCTGCAACTGGTGGAGCTGGGTGTTTCGTGGGTGTGGATGGGGCTGGAGTCTCCGCGGTCAAGTTATGGCAAGTTGCAAGGTCAGGATCTCATGCTGTTGACGCGGGAACTTCGGGAACACGGCATACGGGTGCAAGGTTCGACGATCATCGGACTCGAACATCACACGCCGGAAAATATCATTCAGGAAATCGAATCGGCGGTTGACTACGAGACCGATTTCCACCAGTTCATGCTCTACACGCCGGTTCCGGGCACGCCGCTTTACGAGGAGATGGCGGAGCAGGGGCGACTCCTACCCAATGTTGATTACGCCGATATTCACGGACAATACAAATTCAACTTCCAGCACGCGGCAATTTCACGCGATGATTCAAAGCGATTTCTCGATTGGGCGTTCTGGCGCGACTTTGAGCGTAATGGACCGAGCCTTTACCGTCTTTGCCAGACCATGCTGCAAGGGTGGCAGCGCTACAAAGACTATCCTGATCCGCGCGTCCGGGAGCGGTTTACGCGGCAAGTGAAGAAGATTATTGGCGCTTACAACGCGGCGCTGTGGGCGATGGAGCGGGATTTCAAGAAAGTAAATCGCGGCGTGAGTGAGAAGATTCACAAGCTGCGCCGCGAAGTTGAAAAAGAGTTCCCGGTTGTGGCTCGGCTGACGGCCGCATCGATGGGTCCAGTGCTACTGTGGTCGACGCGCAGGGAGGCACACCGGCTGGCGGCAGGACGGACCTACGAACCTCCCACGTTCATCGAGCGCAGCAACTGGATTCCGGCGTCGTAGTCTTCCATTCTTTTCCTGAGGCATCCTTGCTCCTGCGGAGACCGGAGCTTAGAATTTCATCCGGTTCTTCAAAGGAGAGGTCTCGATATGCGCGTGTTTCGTGTGTTGCCGGCTGTGTTGCTTCTGGTGAGTCTTGGCGGGCTTGCTCAAACATCTTCCTCGACAAGGCCCGCTCCCGGCTTCAGCCTCGACACTATCGACAAGACGGTCGATCCTTGTGTGGATTTTTACCAGTATGCATGCGGCAACTGGATCAAGAATTCTGAAATTCCTCCCGATCAGTCGCAGTGGGTCAGCTTTGTGGAGCTGCGCGAGCGCAATCTCGATATCGAGCGCGGCATTCTGGAAAAGGCGGCTGCCGGCGGAGCGAGCCGCAATGCGGTCGACCAGAGAATCGGCGATCTCTACGGTTCCTGCAGGGACGAGAAGGCGGTGAACGCCAAAGGAATCTCTCCGGTCAAGCCCGAACTGGATCGCGTGGCGGCGGTTCAAGATAAGGGCGCGCTTATCGACGAACTCGCGCATCTTTACCTGGTTGGTGGCACTTCTCTGTTCAGTTTTTACTCGGCTTCTGATCTGCACAACGCGGATCAGGTCATCGCTTACATCGACCAGGGAGGTCTTACTCTGCCCGACCGCGATTACTACATCAAAGACGATAACACGAAGATGAAGGAGATGCGGCAGCATTTGCTGGAATATGCGGCGCAGACATTTACGCTGGCTGGGCAAACGCCGCAACAGGCAGGCGATTCGGCGCAGACTGTGCTGCGCATCGAAACCGCTCTGGCCAAAGCGTCGATGGACCGGACGGCGCGGCGCGATCCGAAGAATCGCGATCATAAGATGAGTCGGGAGGAAGCTGTCGCGCTGGGCCCGGATTTCTATTTGAACCGCTACTTTGAGGCGGTCGGAGCACCGAAGTTTGCCCAGCTCAATGTCACGAATCCTGATTTCTTCAGGCAGGTGAATGGAGTTCTGGAATCCGAATCGCTGGAGTCACTCAAGATTTATGTGAGCTGGCACGTGTTGAACGAAGCGGCTCCGTGGCTTTCGCATCCCTTCGTCGAGGTCAACTTCAAATTCCAGCAGAACCTTACCGGGCAAAAAGAAATTCAGGCGCGATGGAAACGCTGCGTCACTCTGACCGACCGCGAGCTTGGCGAAGCATTGGGGCAGCGATACGTGGATGCGACTTTCGGTCCGGATGGCAAGCAACGAATGCTCAAGATGGTGGACGCACTGGAGAAATCGCTGGCAGAAGATATTCAGGATCTGTCCTGGATGAGCGAAGAGACGAAAAAGCAGGCCAAGGTGAAGCTGGATGCGATTCGAAACAAGATCGGCTATCCCGATGTCTACCGCGATTACAGTTCGGTCGTGATCAAGCCTGACGATTTGCTGGGCAACATCGCCCGGGCGGATGAATTTGACTCGAAACGCGAGATTGCGAAGATCGACAAGCCGCTGGATCGCAAAGAGTGGGGTATGACGCCGCCCACAGTGAATGCCTATTACAGCCCGTCGTTTAACGAGATTGTGTTTCCGGCAGGAATTCTGCAACCGCCATTTTTCGATAAGTCGATGGACGATGGGGTCAACTTTGGGGGAATCGGCCTGGTGATTGGCCACGAACTGACTCACGGTTTCGACGATCAAGGCCGCAAGTACGATCCGCAGGGAAATCTGCACGACTGGTGGACGGCGCAGGATGGCAAGGAATTCGAAGAGCGCGTCAGTTGCGTCGCCGATGAATATTCTAACTTTGTGGCAGTGGACGACCTGAAGCTGAACGGCCGGCTCACGCTGGGGGAAAATACTGCGGACAATGGCGGTGCCCGCATTGCCTTGATGGCGCTTGAGCGCATGATTGCCGATGACAAGACTGGAAAAGAAGGCGAGAAAATCGACGGCTACACACCCGAACAACGATTCTTCCTGGGATTCGGACGGGTGTGGTGCGAGAAACGGCGTCCGGAGATCGCGCGTACCCGGGTGCTCACCGATCCCCATTCACCGGGTAAATATCGGGTGAATGGCGTGGTGCAAAACATGCCCGAGTTTCAGAAGGCTTGGGGATGCAAAGCCGGGCAGTCCATGGTTGCGGAGAATGCCTGCCACGTCTGGTGACACCCCAGTTAGCTAATTCCGACAGACCAAAAGGCCCGGATCACCGGGCCTTTATTCGTATTCACCGAGTTTCTAGTAGTTGACGGCCTGAATAATCAGGTGATCGACGATGCGATGGGCTTCGTCGATGTGATGCAGAGCGCGATCGCGAAGACCGCGCACGGACGGGTCATCTTCCTCGCGGGCGATATCGTTGTGCGCTTTATCGAGAAGTTCCATGGCGCGGTGAAAGCGTCCGGCGCGATCCATGCGTGCATCGACGGGAGGATGATCGTTCAAATTCTTGCCGTCGTCGATCGCTGCCAGTTTAATTTCTGCAATGGCCTTATCAATCTCATTGATGGCATGCTCTTCTTCTTTGTCCATGTGATGGGTGGGAGCCAGGTTCTCCAGATGAGCGCGGGCGTGGCGCAGATCGGTAAGGGCATGCAGGTATGCGGGATGCCTGCCCGGTTCGTCGGCGAAGGTCAGTGCAGCGGAGATAGCAACAAGAAAGATAAGCAGGGCGCAGTGTCGTGCAATTCTCATGGTTTCCTCGAAGCCTTGCGGCAGAATGAACTTCGCTAAACAATTGACCCTGAAGTGAAAGGTCAGACTCGCCGAATTCTACGGGGTCCTCCCGCGCCGCGGAAGTTACGTCAGGGCATGGCCGATCAAAACCCTTGTCTGGCGCGCAGTTACGGCGATCGACAGTCGACAGAAAGAACGCACTCATTGCTGCGCGAAAGCTTATTTCGAATAGATTCTTCGACCCTGATGTTCTCCTTCCGAAGATGACGATGAAATGACTCACGCTTAACAGCATCGTGACAATCCCCCTTGCTATGACGCGTAGGCTCGATCCACCTCGAGCGAAAACCCGGCGCACCGAGTCAATCAATTGAATGCGGAGGCGCCTGCGGTGAGGCCGAGGCAGGGATCTGTCTGGGGATGAACCGGTTCGTTCACCCGAAAAGGAGAAAAGAATTGAGCAAACTTTCCACATACGCATTGGCGATTGCCGTCTCTATGGGAACAACGGCGATGCTCGACAACACTCAGCGCAGCAACAAGCCGAATGCAAGTGAGGAGGCGCGACTGTCGACTGACGGAGCGTTCCGCGACGGAATGTACCTTGGCAAACTCGCCGCCGAAAGCGGCAAGCCGCTGCGCCCGGCCATCGGCCGCTGGTCCACGGACCAAGACCGCGCCACATTCACGGCGGGGTATCGGCGCGGATACAACGAAACTCTCGCCCGGATCGAGCCTTAGAAAAAGGTTCCGCAAAACAGCATTGAGGTGTTTTGTATGCATGAACGAAAGTTGCATTCCCTATTCGCCCTTAGCCTGTCCATTTGCTTTTCCCTGGCGACATGCATCCTTGTCACCCGCGTGGCCAAGGCCGGCGGAGCTCCGCCGAACAACGGCGTAACTGGCGCTGCCAACCTGAAAGGAACAGTTCGATTTGAAGGGGTTGTTCCGAAGCCCAAGCTGATCAGCATGGCCGCGGACCCTAGCTGCGCCAGACAACATTCCTCGCCCGTCTTCGCGCAAGAAGTGATGACAGATTCGAATGGCGATCTGCAAAACGTGATTGTGTTTGTTGCCGAAGGATTGGGCGAGCGTACGTTTGATCCGCCCACACAGCCTGTGGTGGTCGAACAGAAAGGCTGCATGTACATGCCGCATGTTTTGGCGGTGCGGGCAAACCAGCCGCTACACGTAGTGAACGACGATCCCACGTCGCACAACATTCATCCCACGCCCGCGAACAACCGCGAATGGAATAAGGCTGAACCGCCGGGATCGAGCGTGGACGAATCGTTTGCGCGAGAAGAGATTGCGATTCCGGTGAAATGCAATTTGCATCCGTGGATGCACGGTTACATTGCGGTGTTCAAGCATCCCTATTTTGCCGTGACCGGCAAGGACGGCTCTTTCGACTTGAGCAGCCTGCCGCCGGGCACCTACACCATCAAAGCGTGGCACGAGAAGCTGGGGACATCCACACAAACGATCACGCTTGGCGCAAACGAAACCAAGGAGATCAGTTTCGTTTTCAGAGGAATGTAGTTTCTTTAGTGTTTTTCCGGAATCTTGAAGCCCTTGCGGCGTTGTTCGCTGTAGCGGTGCAGCGCGTCGAGGATGATGGGATACGCTTCGCCGGCGGGGCGTATCTCGTCCACTTCGACGGCTTTGCCTTCGAGCAGCTTGTAATCCTGAAAGAAGCGACGCAGCATGAGCATGCGGTGCGGCGGCATCTCCGCGGCCTCGCGATAGGAATTGAACTCGGGATCCTCGGTGGCGATGGCGATGATTTTATGGTCTGGCTTACCACCATCGATCATCGTCATGAGGCCGATGGCGCGGGCGTGGATGATGGTGAGCGGAACCACCGTTTCCTGGCAGAGCACCAGGACATCGAGCGGATCGTCATCTTCCGCCAGTGTTTGCGGAATGAAACCGTAGTTTGCCGGATAGTAAACGGCGGAGTAGAGGATGCGGTCGAGCTTAATCAGGCCGCTTGCTTTGTCGAGTTCATACTTCACGCTCGATCCGAATGGGATCTCGATTACGCAGTCGAATTCTTGCGGTAACTTGTCGCCGGGTGTTACATCGTGCCAGGGATGGATCATAGATTTGCTATGCCACTATCATTCTAACGGACGAAGTCGGCAGCCCACCCTCCGCCAGTGCTTAATCAAAAGCAGGTTCCTCACCGGGTTTAGGCCCGCTTCGGAATGACATCCCTTAGCTTAACTGCAGCCCTTGTCTACTGATATTGCTTGCCTTTAGAGCGGTTTTCACGGGACTGGTTGCGGTTCGAGACGACAGTCTTACGGAACCTTGATTCTGAGGTTGCGGTCGCGTAGAGTCATGAAAGCACGGTACCGGTGGGGTGGTTCGCTATGTCCAGTCAAGGCAAAACCTATCTGAAGTTCGGCTCGGCGGTGGTCGTGATCCTGCTGCTGCTTGGCTATCTCGCCTACACCGGCGTCCAGGACAGCAAGAGCTACTATGTCACCATCAGCGAGCTGCACAAGATGGGGAACGGCGTCTACACCAAGCGTTTGCGCGTGGCCGGGAACGTTCAGCCAGGGTCGATTAAACGTTCGGGAACGCACGTGCAGTTTGTATTGATGGAACAGGATCAATTGCTTTCGGTGGACTACACGGGAACCGAGGCTCCTCCCGATACTTTCAAGGACGACTCGCAGGCGCTGGCGGATGGCAGTTTCGGGCGAGACGGCGTCTTTCATGCCAAGGCCCTGCAAGCCAAATGCGCCTCGAAATATGCACCGAAACAGCCCGGCAACCAGATGCAGGCCGAACCGGCGAAGAGCATGACACAGGTGCAACGTGCGACGTCTGCGGGTGTCTCGAACTAGCTGGCCTTTCGGCGCTCTCCGTGCTTCGCGAAGTCAGGGGAACTTCGTCGCTACGAATCTTCGTCAAGAAAAAAATGCGTAGAATCCTGCGCTCCGCTACACTCATGGCCGGAATTAGAATCCTACAAACTTCCCGACGAACGTGAACGACCCTGCTCCTATCATCACCGTCAGCAACTTGATCAAGCAGTTCGGCCGGTTTGCCGCGCTGCGCGGCGTCGATGCGGAGTTTGATGGCGGGAAGTTTCACGTGATTCTCGGGGATAACGGCGCGGGGAAGACTACGCTGTTGCGGGCGCTGGCCGGGTTGGCTCATCCCACGCGAGGCACGGTTTCGATCCTGGGGAAGAGTCCACAGGATGCCTGCCGCGACGTCGGCTATATGGCTCATCCGTCTCTGCTATACGACGAGATGAGCGGCATGGAGAATCTGCGGTACTTCGCTCGACTGTATGACGCTCCTGGCGACAGTTGTTGCGAGCAGGTGATTCGTTCTGTAAGGCTTGATCCGGAGTTGACGCGTCCGGTGGGCCAGTATTCGCAAGGGATGCGGCAGCGGATGTCGCTGGCTCGGGCCATCCTGCATGACCCCAAGATCCTTTTGCTGGACGAGCCGTTTTCCAACGTCGATGTTCATTCCGCGCGGGAGATGGTGGGGTTGCTCAAAGCCATGCGCGACGGCGGCAAAACGATTTTTGTGGTCACGCATCAGGCGTCGCTGCTGGAAGGCGTCGCCGACGAATTTGTGTGGATGCAGGACGGGCAGATCGTGGAGCGCACATCGAGCCTGACTGCAGATCGGGCGGAGACACGATGAGTTCGCTGCGCTCGATCACGGTGGCTACACTCGCGAAAGACATTCGCCTGGAGTGGCGCTCCCGCGATGCCATCAACTCCATGCTGTTTTTTTCGCTGCTGGTCGTGGTGATCTTCAGTTTCTCGTTTGATCCGAACGCGGAAGAGTCGCGCGAAATTGCGGGAGGGCTGATCTGGGTCGCTTTCCTGTTTGCGGCGGTGGTCGCTTTGAATCAGACCTGGGCGCGCGAACTGCGCAACCAGGTGCTCGATGCCTACCGCGTTTCTCCGGCTCCGGCTAATGCGTTGTTCGTGGCGAAAGCACTAGGGAACTTCATTCTGGTGAGCGTGCTGGAAGCGGTGATGGCTCCGCTGTTCATGATTTTTTACAACCTGCGCGCCCTCGGTCCGGCGTGGCAGCTGATTCCCGTGGCAGTTCTTGGGACGTGGGCGCTGGTAGTGAACGGGACTTTTTTCGCGGCTATGTCATTGCGTACGCGCAGCCGCGAAATCATGTTGCCACTTCTGTTGTTTCCCATCTCGATTCCGGCTGTGCAGTCGATGGTGGAGGCTACGCGCATCATCCTCGCCGGTGACGGGTCGGCGCGCTTCTGGATCGTATTGCTTCTCACCTATGATGTGGTGTTTACTACTGCTTGTCTGGGTTTATTCGAAACCATCCTGCAGGCGGAATGAAACGGGCCTTCCCCATCCTAGCGGTGCTTACGGCGCTGTTGTTGGTTTACGCCTTCTATGAAGCGCTGTGGGTCGCGCCCATGGAACGAACCATGGGCGATGTCCAGCGCATTTTCTATTACCACGTGCCTTCGGCTTGGACGGCATTTTTACTGTTCTTTGTGAACCTGGTGGCTTCGGTGGTCTACCTGATCGGGAAGAACGCCAAGGCGGACGCTCTAGCAGCGGTTTCGGCAGAAGTGGGCGTGGTTTTCTGCACGGTCGTGCTGGTCACGGGGCCGATCTGGGCTCGGCCGGTTTGGGGCATCTGGTGGACTTGGGATATTCGACTCACCACCACGCTGGTCCTGTGGTTGATTTATGTGAGTTATCTGGTTCTGCGGCGTTTCTCGGATAGCTCGCAGACTCCGAAGCTGGCGGCGGTGCTGGCTATTTTTGGTGCGCTCGATGTGCCGCTGGTGTATTTCTCGATCTGGTTTTTCCGCACCCAGCATCCGCAGCCAGTGATTGGCGGAGGTGGTTCGATTGATCCCCGCATGCTGCACGTGCTGCTGATCAACTGGCTGGCGTTCTCCTGCTTCGCCTTCCTGGTTTGCTGGTGGCGTTATCAACTGGAGTTATTGCAGCATGACCTTGAGGAAGCGCAGGCCCTGGAAGCCTTGCTGGGGGCCGAAGGACTTCCGGCAACCTCCGCGCGAGCCAGGTCACCCTTGAACAAAACTCCATCACGACCGGGGACGGTATGAATTCCATTAAGTTTCTCTACGCGGCGTACATCGCCACCTGGGTGATCCACGGGCTGTATCTGGGAAGCGTCTTACGGCGCTACAATCGGCTGCGCCAGCAGAGGAAGGATTTGGGGAAGTAAGAGCGGCGTCCGGCTCTCGGCTTCCGGGACGCAGAAGTTGTTTTGCCCGACGCGAAAGCCGGCATGCCAAAATCCGGGAACCGCGGATGCCGAATGCCGGAAGCCGATTTTCAGTTCGCTGCTTTCCACTCTTCCTGCAGCGCGGTCAGAAAGTCTGCACTGTCGGCGGAGCGGAGGAATTCGTAATCTTCGATCATAGCGGCCGTGCCGACGCGCAATGAGGGCAGAGGCGATTCTGAACGAATGACGCGGGCGGTGAAGCGTACTCGTACCGCATCGGTGAGCGTGATGTGGGGCGGAAAGGTCAGAATAACTTCGCAAGGCGTACCGGAGGGAACCGGCCGGTCAAGATAAAAGAAAACTCCGCGGGCGCTCACATTCTGCGTTTCGGTTTTAAATTCTGTTTTTTGATTCCGGCCGGTTTGATCCAGGCGGACGACTGCGGGCAGCCGCATGTCGAAGCGCCGCATCAAACGTCTTTCCTGCGATTCTGGGTACGTCCTTGGCGCATTCTCCGAAAGCATTGTTCCCCAAGAGGCCAAAATCAAATGCGAAACGGAATCGACCGCCAGGCTGGAAGGCACAGGTCCCACCATTGCTTCGTGGGGGATCCCGATAGCATTTCACTTTATCGGGTTGCCGGGAGTTTGCAACAGCAAAAAGACTTATGGAGCTGAGTCGGTAAACGCCCGAGCCTCGCCTATGGGATCCGGACCAGCCAAGAACTCTGGGTTTTGTATGCAGAAGCTTGGCGAAAGGCTTAGCGGGCGAGTGGGGGGCGATCGCTTCATCCACTTTCGCGACACCTCGCGGCATCTTTCCTCAGCCGCCAACGCATCTGACAGGTCGGGGGCGCCCGGTGTCGGGGCTCGCTTGACAGTCGGGGCTCGCTTGACTTGGCTATCCGTCAGATGTTTAAGTAGTTGTTTATTTTCCGCCAGTTCCTAAGTGACAGGTCAGCAGCGGGCGGTTTCGCCGGCGCCGGGTAAAAACTCGCGCTTCGGTTCTACTCTCTCCAATTATGATCGGTGTGCAGCGGAGGAAAAGCGTAATGGGAAATGGCCGTGGGGAGTTGACGGGAAAAGGATTCAAGCGCAACTGGAAAGGAGTTCGAGTCGCAGGAGCGGGTTTGGTTCTGGTGTTGGCGGCTTGCGGAATACTCGGATTGGGCTCCTCCCATCGCTTTTCGCAGAATCCTTCCGCCCAGGTTCCCCTCTCCCCGGTTCCAAGCATCTTTGGCCGATCTTCTTCCAGTTCCAAGCCGGACGCACAGGCCCTCCTTGGCCAACTCCCGCTTATCTTCGAGCCCAATCAGGGGCAAGCCGATCCGCGTGTGAAATTCGTCTCGCGCGGGCCAGGATACAGTCTCTACCTGGATCCGGCGGGAGCGACCCTGGCGATGCAAACGGCGCTGCCGGCTCCCAGTCGAAAGCGGGCCGAGCGCAAGGTGCAGTCCGTACGGATGACTCTGGTTGGGGCTACCCCGGCGCCAGCCGTCGCCGGAAACGATCCGCTTCCCGGCCGGAGCAACTACTTCATCGGCAGCGATCCGCAGAACTGGCATACAGGCATTCCACAGTTTGCAGGAGTTCACTACCAGAGCGTTTATCCGGGAATCGATCTGGTTTTCTATGGAAGCCAAGGCGAGCTGGAATACGATTTCAAAGTTGCGCCGGGTGCCGATCCCTCGCAAGCGGAGTTGCAGTTTGATGGTCCAAGCAAGCTGGAGTTGAGCAGCGGAGATTTGATTCTCAAGGGCACCGGCGCCGATGTGCGCTTGCAGGCCCCGCGTGTCTACCAAAGCGCTGGGGGCCAGCAGCAGCTGGTGGAAGGACGCTTTGTTCTCCGCTCCGCCAATCGAGTCGGGTTCGAGATCGGTGCCTACGACCGCACCCGGGAATTGGTCATCGATCCCACCGTCAGTTACTCCACATACTTCGGCGGCGCGAACGGCGCGACCAGTTCTCCTTCGATTGCGGTGAACGGTAACGGCAATATCTACCTCGCGGGATCAACCACTGCCAGTGACCTTCCCTTATCCGCCACGACACCGTTCCAAAGCACGCTTGGCGGCAGCGGCGCACAGAACGTATTCATCGCTGAACTTAATCCAACGCTGGGGGCTTCCGGTTTGCTCGCCATGACTTATCTGGGCGGCAGCGGGACGGATACTTCGGTTGGGCTGGCCGTGGACGACGGCGGTAATGCCTACGTTGCGGGAACAACCACCTCCTCGAATTTCCCCACGATAAATGCGTTCCAAAGTGCGCCCCTAACGGCAGCTACGCACGTCTTCGTCAGCGTGTTGAACCCGACTTTTTCATCGTTAAACTACTCCACTTATCTTTCCGGCAACGGTACTGACATTGCCAGCGGACTGGCGATTGATAACAACAGCGATGCCTTTGTGACAGGGACCACGACCTCAACCAATGTTGCTAAAGGCTTCCCTTCGAGTTCTCTGCCGGTCCCGTTCCAGCAAAGCCCGTCCACGAATTCCACCATCCAGTTCTTTGTGACCGAAGTGAATACCAGGCTGAGCAACGTGAACAGTGTTCCTTATTCGACCTACTTTGGGGGCAATAACGGTACCATTGCTTTTGGCGGCGGCATTGCGGTCGACAACACCGGGAACGTTTACTTTAGTGGGACCACAAATTTCTATAACAGTGGCGAAGGCACGAACGGCAGTGGAGGACTGGCGCCCGGCGATTTCCCGATCCTGAATGCCTACCAGCCATGCATTAACACGCCCCCACCGACTACCGTCGTCCCACCCGTGACATGTGCCGCCGTAGCGAATCCAGAGCCAACCGATGCATTCGTTGCCAAGCTGAATCCCAACAACGCACAGACCAATGCGGCGCAGTTACTTTTCTCGACTTACTTCGGCGGTGCCAACGACGATTCCTCGACCGGGCTCACTATCGACACCACCGCCTCGAGCATCTACATTACGGGTTCAACCCAGTCTCCCAATTTCGTGATTCCCACCGGCGCCGGAATATTTCAGCCCTGCCTGAACGCTCCGGGCGTGGCACTGGGGTCGTGCTCTGGGACCCCGAATATCACCAACACCGATGTCTACGTGGCGAAGTTTTCGAACCCTACGGAGGCGTCAGGAAGCACTGCCGCCGGCGTGGCCCTCAGTTATTTTTCCTACCTGGGTGGGTCGTTGGACGACCGGGGCCTGGCGATTGCGGTTGATACAGGCGGTGGTGCGCTGCTCACGGGTTGGACCGAGTCAACTGACTTTCCGGTGATCTCGACGACTGCGCAGAGCCCGATTCAGAGTAGCCTCAACGGATCGCAGGATGCGTTCTTCTCCCACATTCAGACAACCACGACGTCCGGCACCAGCACGGTGGGTTCTTACGCCACTTATTTCGGAGGCAGCGGAGTTGATCAAGGAACCAGCATCACGGTGGATTCCAATCTCAACACTTACTTTGCCGGCGACACTAATTCTCCCACCGGCACGCTGGAGACCATAGGGCCCTTTCAGAGCACGCTCAATGGAAGCCTGGACGCGTTTGCCGTCAAGCTGCGACCAGCGAGCAGTTTGTGCATTACCTGCGTCGCACCGGTGGAGTCTCCTGCTTCAGGAGCGATTAGCGCGGGCAATCCGATCACGGTGACCTTTACCGTCCTTAACCAAGGGCCGGATTTGGCGACGAACGTTACCGTTAGCGGTCAGGTCTCCAGCAACACATCGGCTACGTTTACCAGCGCCAGCACCACGGGCGGATCAGAGAGCCTTTGCAGTACGCCGGCCGGCACGACCGCGACTTGCCTAATCCCAGTTCTGCAATCAGGTTCGATCGTGACCGTAGCATTCACTGTGACCCCTACCACGGCAGGCACCGGTCAGGTGATCGCCACGGCCACCAATGCGAACGATACAAGCGCAAATTCGACTACCACGGCCGCGTTTACATCGACCAATTTCTCACTGCACATCAATCCTTCCAGCCAGACCGTGGTCGCTGGCAATACCGCGGTCTACACGGTGCAGGTGGCTCCGGTGGTGACCTTTGGAGCTAATGTTTCCCTCAGTTGCAGTTCTGCTCCGGTGGGAGCGAGTTGCGGGTTCCTTCCAGCCACGCTCACGTTTAGCGGACCCAGCGCTCAGTCGAGCGCGCTTAATCTGAGTACGACGGCGCGTCCCCCGACCACGATCAGTTCCACGCGATGGCAGGGGCCGTTCTATGCTTTCTGGCTGATCGTTCCCGGCGCGGCTATCATCGGGCTGAGTGGCAAGAAACGCAGACGAAGGCGTTTGTTCGGAATGTTTGTGTTGTTAGCGCTCTTCGCGTTCATCATCCCGCTGCCGGCTTGCAGCAAGGCCAAACAGCAGCCGGTGGTCAGCGGAACTCCCGCAGGCACTTATACCCTCACCGTCACTGCGGCTTCGGGCTCGTTCACCCAGAGTGCGGGGTTCAGTCTAACGGTGCAGTAGGAAGAGCGCTTGCCATTGGCATAGAAGGGCGTTCCGGGGTGGGCTGGTTAGGCTCCGGCTGAGAGCTTGTGGTGGCTTTTGGATTCGGCAATTCCATATTGCCGAATTTTGTAGAGCAGAGCTTTGTAGCTGATCTGCAGGATACCGGCTGCCTGTTTGCGATTCCAATTGGTTTGTTCGAGCGCTTGCCGGATGGCCTCTCCCTCGGCTTCGTCCTTGGCGCTGCGAGCCAGGGATTTCAATCCACCACTCGCATCCCCGCCTTTCATGCCAGGCTCAGCGCGTGCGCCGCCTCCGTTGCCGTCACGAAGGGGCCGCAATTCCGCGGCTGCGAGGTGCTCATCCCCGAGGATCAAGTAACGCTTCAAGAAATTATTCAGTTCCCGCAGATTGCCCGGCCAAGAATGCCTTTGGCATGCCTCCAGCAGTGCTGGCGAGAGTGGAAGTTGGGGCCGCGCGTACTGTTCCGCCATGTGGGCCATGAAGTGCTTGAGCAGGACGGGTATTTCTTCTTTGCGATCCCGCAGTGGCGGCAGTTGTAATGTGAAGGCGTTCAGGCGGTAGTAGAGATCTTCGCGCAGGCGCTTGGTGGCTAAGGCTTGCGGGATGTCAATGTTCGTGGCTGCGAGTATCCGCACGTCAACCTTGATGATGGAACGGCTGCCCAGCCGCGAGAATTGCTGGTCCTGCAATACGTGCAGCAGCTTGGCCTGCAGAGCTGGCGGCATCTCGCCAATTTCATCGAGCAGGATGGTGCCCTTATTGCACAGTTCGAACTTGCCGGGTTTGGCATGAGTCGCCCCGGTAAAGGCGCCCGGCTCGTAACCGAACAGCTCGCTTTCCAGCAAATCGGCGGGCACGGCCGCGCAATTTACTTTCAGGAACGTGCGATGCGCCCGCGGTGAGAGTTTGTGAATCAAACGGGCCAGCACTTCCTTGCCGGTGCCGCTTTCGCCTAAGAGCAATACGGGGATATCCACGTTGGCGACCAGCGCGGCCTGCGAGCGGATTTTTCTCATGCCCGGGCTCGCCGCAATGAAGAACACGTCGTCGGCAACTTCCTCGACCTCACCCCCTACCGGGCCTTTACCCTGACCCAGGCATTGGTGAATGACCGCATCGAGCTCCGCCTTTTGAAAGGGTTTGGTCAGGTAGTCGTACGCCCCCAGTTTCATGGCCTGTACGACTTTGCGCGTGTCGCTGACACAGGAGAGCATGACCACCTTGACTCCAGGCCGTTTCTGCCGAAGCTGCTCCAGCGTCTCCAGACCGTCTATGCCGGGCATGAGTACGTCGAGGAGCACCAGGTCGGGCTCCATGCCCTTGTCTATTCGCTGTAGTGCCTCTTCCCCGGTGGAAGCCGTTTCTACTTTATAGTCGTCGACTTCGAGCAATGTCCGGATATAGCGGAGCATGGCCGGCTCATCATCCACCAGAAGAATCTTGGCGGCGTCGCTCATCGATTTTTTCCTTTGCCGCCGGGAGTCAAGGAGGGTTTGAAGGGAATCAGAAATGAAAACTTGCAGCCCGCGCCTAGATCGCTTTCCACCCAAACCTTCCCGCCCATGCCCTGGACCAGGCGCCGAACGATTGCAAGACCCAAGCCCATGCCATCCTGATTTTCATTGCCTGGCAGGCGGAAGAAATCATCGAAAACTTCCTGATGAAACTCCGCCGAAATTCCTGGACCTGTATCGGAGACGCTGACCTTCACGGAATTGGGTTGAGAATTGGTCTGCCGGCGGCGCTCGCCCGCGGAGGCTGGCTGAGCGATAGCACGGCGCTCCCACATATAGGGCTCGGCGTGCAACCAAACCGTTCCGCCCTGAGGAACAAACTTGAAAGAATTCTCCAGCAGGTTGGAGATCACGCGCTCCAGCTTGGGAAGATCAAACTCAAATTCCGGTAACTTCTCGTTCGCCAGAAAATAAAGGGCCAATCCTTTTTCCTGGAAGCGGGTCGACCACAAGCGGCAGACCTCGGAAAGGCACTCGTTGATGTTGCCTAAGGCAAACTGCATTTTCAGGCCGCCGGTTTCCAAAGCGCTGTAGGTAAGGAAGTCCTGGATGAACTGCTGCAACCGTTGACCGCTGGCCTGCATGTCGTGCAGCACTTCCCGCTGACGGTCACTGATTGGCCCCAGCTTTTCGCTCTGCAGTAATTCGACGTACCCGTTCAGAATCGCCAGAGGAGTTTTCAAATCATGCGCAGCCGATCCCAAGGCGTTGGTAGTGCGCTGAAATCGCTGTTGCAGCTCAGAATAGGCTTGGGGCAGATCCGCCAGGCTGGGCATTCCCGTCCCCTGAGCCGGAGACACGGGTAGATTCGTACTTTCTTCGCCCGGCCCGGAAACGTAAATATTCTTTTGCCCAGTGGCCATAAGGAGCGCAATGGCATAACACAGAAGGGAGGACGCACTCGACTGTTCTAAGGAAGAATGCTGCATCAAAATCGTAAGCCAGGTTACTTTTCCTTGTCAACGAAAAATGAAAGCTGATTACCCAAGTGTAGCAAAAGCTTGCACTTCCGGCTGGTTTTAGGCCGCTGTTTGGGGGCCCGGAGCAGGCAGAAACCCAACGACGTTAAAGATGCTGGAAAGACAGCGGTTTGTGCGGCTTTTGCCGGTTCCTCGGGCGAAGTCAGTCGGACATTCATGGTTTTCCCAGGCTCGGTTCGGAGCATATCGTCCTTTAGGCCTGATTTGGCCCCTGAGGTGCTTCAAGTGTTGCGTAAATTAACGAAGGAAAGGGTGTGCGTGAACTTAAGGGCTCCAAGCGTAGAGCGTCGGCGATGGCCACGCTTGCCTTTGGCGATACCCGTATTCGTCCGAACACGACTCGAGCAAGAGAAGGAGTTCCTGGAATTTGCCACCGCGCTCAACGTCTCCGCCGGAGGCATGCTTGTAGCGGTTCGCCGCTCTCTCCCAGCAATGGCGGAGGTTTCGCTGGAAATTCCGAGCGCACCATTAGCCGCACTGGCAGCACTGCCGAGAGCCTCGCGTACGCTGCGCGCCAAAGTTCTTCGAACCGAGCACGCCGAAGCTTATAACCTGGTTGGCCTGAAATTTTCCCGGCCGCTGGTTAATGCCCGAGTCAAGCCTACGGCGTCACGAAGGAAGCAACGTTCTTTGGTGTGAAAAACTTTTCCCTTATTCCGCTCCCGGCTTGCCTGCGGGCAGGCTTCCTCCTCGATTACCCCCTGCATTCCCTTGAAATCTTTGGTAAGTTGCTTTTCGTCAACTAGTTAGACTAGCCTTAACCTGTACCAGCCCATTCATCTACGTTTGGTTCTCCGGATGCACGCAAACGGTAGCCCGTCCCGTCGAGACGGGAAGGCCTTATGAGCACTGCAAACTCAGTTAGTTCTCTGATCCAGCCTCTTGGGGAGATGCCTCCCGAGGCGGTGGTCTTTGGAGGCACCGACGCCATGCGGGCTCTGCGCGAGCGGCTCGCCAAAATAGCCGGAGCAAACGTGCCTGTGCTGATCCAAGGGGAGAGTGGCACCGGCAAGGATATTATTGCCCGCATGATTCATGCCGCTTCACCCTGGAAGAGCGGACCATGGGTGAAGGTGAATTGCCCCGCGATCCCCGGAACACTGCTGGAGAGCGAACTCTTTGGCTACGAAAAAGGCGCCTTCACCGGCGCCTTCGGCACCAAGCCAGGTCGCGTCGAGATGGCACATCGTGGCACGTTGTTCTTGGATGAGATTTCAGAACTCGACATGAGTTTGCAGTCGAAATTATTGCAACTGCTGCAGGATGGCCAGTTTTGCCGCATCGGCGCCCAGGAAGACAAGAAAGTAGAAGTGCGGGTCGTCTGCGCCACCAATCGGAAGCTGGAAGAGGAAATCGCGAACGGCGCTTTCCGGGCTGACCTTTTCTACCGCATCAACGTCGTCAATCTTCACATGCCGGCGTTGCGTGAGCGAATTTCCGATCTGCCGGAGCTCATCAACTATTTCCTCGAATGCTACAACCGTAAATTCAATTCGCGCGCCAAGCCGCTCTCCACCGATTTGATGAATGCCCTGAAGAAATATCACTGGCCCGGGAACGTGCGCGAGCTGGAAAACCTGATAAAGCGCTATGTCATCCTGGGCACCGAAGAAGCCATCTCCAGCGATTTGCGACCGCAACAACAGGATTTCTTCAGCACCGACATCGCTGTCGACGGACCCATCTCGTTGAAGAAGATAACTCGCCAGGCCGTCCATGAATTGGAGCGCAAGATCATTCTGAAGGTACTGCAGCATCACCACTGGAACCGCAAACAGGCCGCTCGTGCCCTCAACATCAGCTATCGAGCCCTGCTCTATAAGATCCGCGACGCCGGTCTTCCTTCCAACCGCTCCGCTCGCCGTCCTCAAGCCGATGGTGCGGAGGACAACGATATCGCTGCTGATTGACTTCAAGAGTGCGCGCAGCCCTTGCGCAGTTGCCGCGATGGTCCGTATCTCAGATCAGGCCCAGGCGGATTCTCGACAAGAATTCCTCGGCGGCGGCCCGCACCTTTTCCATGGTTTCCGAATGGCTGCCCCACTCAATCGCCATTTCCTGCAATACGAGTTCGACAGCATCCTTGGGCTTGTAGCCTCGCAAAATGAGCATTCGAGCGCGATCAATGAATGAGGAATTGGCATCGTGTTTCGTTGCAGTGGCCGAACCGGTCACAGGAGGCTCGCAGGTGTGCTCGTGAAACTTCGCCGCCGCGAGCCGGTCGTACGTACCGATAGCTTTTTCCCCACTGAGCTGCGTGGGCAGGACGAATCGCCATTGCCAGTTCGAACACGACCAGCCGGTTGCATTGCCCTCGGTCCAGATCAACGAACGTTTCATAAAGCTGCCCCAGCAGGTCACCTAACGAATTTGATTCTGGGTTGGAGCTCACAGCAGCAGTTGCAGGGTTTTGCATAACTGAATCATCGTCTCTTGCTGGTATACGGTTGGGTGCATGAACTCGATGCCATAACTGAATCCGCTGCGGTTCCTGACCAGGCCGCGAATCGCCATGACCCGTGAGTTGTAAGGGAGGGGAAATTCCAGCAACACGATGATGCCCGGATCGAGCTCGCGTGGCAGGAACAGCCTAAGTCCGCCTTGGCTGACATCGCTGGCTTCGCCGTGGAAGCTGCTCGTCTCACCCTCCTTGTTCAAGGTCACCTTGGTACGGATTTTTACCTGGTAACGCTCCCACCTGCGCTGTTGCGGTTGTGTTGTATCCATCGTGTTAATCACCCTCCACAAGGCGCACCCAGAGGCGCTCTAGTGATTGTCAACAAGCGGGAGCATTCAGCAATCCGGTTTACGCAATTGGGCGTACTTGCATTGATGCCCAAGGTACAGCAGCGGGCGGGCAGATCGTAGTAAATCGTTTCAATAAAAGATTCACTCTTGCGCTCTGCGATCCCGGAAGATTAAGGTACTAGCAATCGTAATACGAGGGGCGATGTTCTCGGAAGGCGTAGACCCGGCTCAGCAAAATCTGCTTTCTTATCCTCTGGCTCTGCATACCGCGGACGCGGACGAAGCCGCGTCTTTGCTAGCCGAATCCGCCGTTCCTTATCGTGCCGAATTACTGAGTCCGAGTTCGACGTTTTCCACGGAGATCTCCGTCGCGCAGAGTCCGCGAATGCACTTGTCACGGGTTAAGACAACTGGAGCGATGAAGGTGCACGCTCAGTTGCCCGGCGATTCCTATGCGGTGGTTCTTGCCCTGGCCGGAGAAGTGGAGCATAACGTGGAAGGCGAACTGGTCCCGGTACGCTCGGGGTCGGGCTTGGTGGAATCGCCATTGCAGCCGGTCGAGGTTCGCACCCCCGTACGCTTCGAACTGCTTTTTCTCAGACTCAGCCGCGAAAATCTGGTTCAGGAATTGGAGAAGATGCTCGTCCGGGGAACCAACACACCCCTGGTGTTTTCTCCACGCTTCCAACTGAGAACTGAGGCCGGCCAACGCTTCCGCCGACTATTGTTGAGTCTGTGCAACCACCTCGGCCAGAAGAGCAAAGAGGATCATAATCAGCGCGGCGAAGAAAAAGGGCCGCACTGGCTGGCGGCCCGTGTGCTAGAGAACGATCTCGTCTCGCTCCTGCTCGAAGCGCAACGGCATAACTATACGCGGTTGCTGGTTCGCTCTCGCGACGCTGGTCCGTGGCAGGTGCGCGCCGCCGAGGAATATATGAGTGCGAACGCTCATCTTGCGCTATCGTTGGGGGACATTTGCATGGCCGCAGGTGTCAGCTCAAGAACCCTGCAACACAGTTTCCAGCGCAAGCGCGGATACACGCCCATGCAGTTCCTGCGCAAACTGCGTCTGGAACGCGCGCATGACGATCTTTCGCAACCGAACCAGGGTGCGAGCGTCACCGGCACGGCCTCGCGTTGGGGCTTCCTGCACTTTGGCCGCTTCGCTGCCGAATACCAGATGCGCTTCGGCGAAAAACCTTCCCAGACCTTGCAACGCTCCCGAACGCGGAGTTGATCCGTCCCACAATGCAGAGCGGAGACGGTTCCCCGTGGATCTGCGGGGTCTCGGAGAGTCGCGGTATGGTGGAAACAGCCTGTTCTATCCGCGCAGTTCCGACAACGCCTTGCGCGCGTCTGCGTAGTTAGGATTGATCTTCAGCGCGCGCTCCAGTTGCTGGCGCGCCTGGGCCGGCTGGTTGATCTTTTGATAAGCGAGAGCCAGATGATAGTGGACCGTGGGACTGTCCGTTGTGCCTTGTTTTTCGCTTAGCCGTAAGGACTCCTGGAACATGTCGATGGCGGATTGATAGACGCCTTTCTGAAGATATGCAACGCCCAGAGTATCCGCAGCGTGCGGAGAATCAGGCCAGCCTCGGCGCGCCGTCTGCGCCAACGCCAGCGCGACGTCGACATTGCCGCCCTTGTCCAGCTGTTGCAGGATCAAGTAGGCGAGATTGTTGGAAGCCACCGGATTATTGGGCTGAATTTCGAGCGCCTTCTGATACATCGCCTTCGCCTGGTCCTTGCTGCCTTGGGATTCGTACATCTCGCCGCTCAGAATGTAGAACTCAATCTCGCGCGGGTGATCCTTGATGGACTGCAGATACGTGGCCAGCGCCTGGTCGATGGAGCCTTCCGCCACCTGCACCTGACCTAGCTTCCAAAGCGCGTCGGAATTATTCTTATCGAGCTCGATGGCCTTGCGCAGCGCGGCGTCGGCGCCACTCAGATCTTTCTTTTGGAACAGCGCGGTGGCCAGCAGATCGTAGAAGCCCCCGGTTTCGGGCGATTTTGTGATCTGCGCCCGCGCCGCAGCGATAGCCTGATCAGGCTGCTTCTGTGCCAGATAGGCATTCATGATTCCCTGCAGCGCGTCGGTGGACACAGGGTCCTTATCGAGTGCCTCCTGATAAAACTTGATCGCCTCTCCATATTGCTTCTGCAACAGATGAAGGTTTCCCATTTGCACGTAGGGCGTGGAGCTTCCCGAAGCCATGCCTATCGTCTTGGTCAGGTCTTGCTGGGCATCGGAATATTTTTGCCGATTCATCTCCGCCACCGCGCGGTAGAGATACCCGTCGGGAGCGTTGGGCGCGACGGAGATGATTTGCTGCGCGGTTTGCGTGAGCGCATCAAGATCACCTCGGCCCAGTTCCAGCAGGGCCAGACGGCGCTGTGCATCTATAAAAGCAGGACGTAGGCGCACGGCCTCACGCCACTCCGATTCGGCACGGGCATTATTGTGTTGCAGATCAAAAGCGAGGCCGAGTTGATAATGAGCATCGGCTTGGTTGGGATCGTCCTTGACCGCCTGCTGGAGAGAATCCACCGCGCCCGCTGGGTCGTTTTGGCGGATCTGTATCTGGCCGCGAGCGATCAGCCCGTCCACGTTACGCGGATTCGCCTTCAGAACTTCATTGTTTAGCTTAGTAGCTTCCTCCAGACGGTTCTTCAGGATCAGAAGCTGGATGTAGTTTTTCTTAACGCGAGGGTCCTTGGGATGATCGCTATACAGCGAGGAGTACTCCGCCATGGCTTTGTCAATATCACCCGTGGCGAAATAGAAGTCGCCAAGCAGTCGGTAGCCTTCCGAATTATCCGAGAGGTCACTTTTGGCCTGCTTTAGCAGCGTCTCAGCTTCATTTCGATTGCCTTCCGCCATGTATAAGCGAGCCAACTCCTCGCGCGGAGCAGGATCCTTGGGAGCAAGTTGGATGGCGTGCTTGAATCGTTGCTCGGCTTCGGGCATGCGGTTGCGCCACTCGTAAAATCTTCCCAGAGCCAGTTGAGCGTTCATTGCCTTCGGGTCGAGGTCGGCGGCTTTCTTGAAATTAGCCTCAGCCTGGTCAGCGAGGTTGGATCGGAGTTGAAGGCTCGCCAAATTCAGGTAAAGCTCGGATCGGTTGGGATCGGTGGCGATGGCTTTCTGCATCTCCTGCAGAGCATCGCCTAATTTATTCTGTGCGGCATAATAATTGGCCCATGCCTGGAAGACTGCTGGATCCTGAGGCTGCTTCTGACGGAGAAGGTCGAGTTCCACACGCGCTTGCTTCAGGAATTCGTCGTTCACCGAGCCATCCTGAGTTCGCGACCCGTCGACCCAAAGATTCGCCAGGTCGATATGGGCGGCGTAATTGTCCGGATCGATATCGACGGTGCGCGAGAGTTCCTGAACGGCGTGGTTGCCGTCGCCGAGCCTGAGATAAGTTTCTCCGAGCTTGTAATGAGCCTGGGCAAAACGCGAGTCGACCTGCAACGCATTGGCATACTGGATTGCCGCTTCGCGGTATTTACCTTTGTCGAAATAGCGGTCGCCACTCTCCAAGAATTTCTGTTTGCGGACATTGGGATCGCGCGAGCATCCGGTGAGCAGAGTGGTGATGAAGAACCCGACAACAAACAGGCGAAGGACAACAGAGCGGCTCATGTCTTCTCCAAAGAAGGCGCGAATGCGATCAATCACAAACTTCTGGACACTACACCAAGGTACTGCAAGTGGGGGTGTAAATAAAGTTACTGCGGTCACACCCAAGGCCTGGCAGGGTCGTAGCTTGGTATGCGAAAGGCTATGTCTGAGTCGGATGCTCGGAAAATCTATATGAATGATGAGAAGTGGCGCGACACATCGCGGGTCGCGCCACTTTGACCTCCAGGGTTAAGTACCCGTTCTCTTGGCTTGAGTCGAGGGGGCGGACGTCCCCAACACGGCTGCAATCTGGCCGCCGACGGGCGACCCGAGTCCGGTACACGGGTCCCATCCCGGACCTGCCGAATAGGCGCCGTTGTTGCCGGAGGTGATGTCATTGAAGATGCCACCCGCGCGGGCGTCCTGATAAAGCAAGGGGTTGACGAAGCCTGCCGGCTTTCCAAGGCTCTCATTGATAAGCGCGATCAATCCCGCCCAGAGCGGAGCCACCGCACTGGTGCCCCCGATCACGTCGGGTTGCCCATCGACTCGGGTTACGTAACCGGTGGACGGATCGGCGTCCCCGGCCACATCCGGAACCCCCCGGCCGACATGTTGTCCAGGATTGGCGGACGGCGGAATGCCTGCCCCACTCTGATAGCTGGGAAGGGGAAAGACGTCGCTGACGCCGCCTCCGGTCGCGCCCTCATTATTCGCGCTTTCGTTCCACACCGTCTCGTTGGTGATGGTGTTTCCTGACGCCACCAGTTCAGTGCCTCCACAGGCGAGCACATTGGGACTAGATGCGGGAAAATCCACATGGTTCAGGCCATCTGTGACCCCGTCCGTGGAGCCATCGTCTCCGGCCGCCACGCACACGGTAACCCCCATCGCGGCTGCGGATTGAAATGCCTCATCCATGGACGTCATAGCCTGCTGCGTCCAGCTGGATTCTGGCCCCCCCCAACTGATGGAGAGCACAGACGGATTATTCGTGCTGTCGTGGACGGCGGTTGTGACCGCGTTCAGAAAGCCGGCGTCGGTATTTTCCGCAAAGTAAGCGACGATTTTGGCGCCCGGGGCGATCGCTCCGCAGACTTCAATATCCAACATCACTTCGCCATCCGGACCGTTGGCATCGCCCGTAGGATTGTTGCTGCCGTTGCCGACTGAAACTGCCGATACGGTTGGCGTCTTCGGAAGTTTGAGTTGACTCCAGTAAGTGCTCAAGTCCGTGGGATTGTAGCCGCCGCCCAGTTCGACCAAGGCGATACATTCTCCGGATCCGTCCACACCGGTGGGATAGTCGTAGAGAGTGGCGACTTGGACCGGCGTGTAGGACAGGTTTACGGCAGCGGCACGGGACCCGGCCCGCCCGTGCCGTTTACGAAAATGCGGCTTGGCTTGGGGACGATTGTCCAGGCCAAAAACCCCCTCGACTACATCGTGCAGTTCGGCGGGAAGCTGAATCGCGCCGGTGCGGCCTCGGTACTTGCCGCTAGGATGCTGGTATTCCTTCAGCGTGACACCAAATGCCTGGTTCATCGCAGCGACAGTCCCGGAGAGAATGACCGTCCGGCGCGCCGGGCTTTTCTCCTTCACGAGGAGTTTGTGTTCGCGGGCAAAGGACTCGACAAGGGCAATGCTTTCGGGGTCCGCCCCGTGACGTTGCTCGAATTCCTTGCGGCTCAAAATCGTCCGTTCTTGTATCGGTTTGGTGAACTCCGCAGAGTTGACGATCGGCTTCTTCCCGGCGCGGGATCGCAGACGAATCGTCACATCAACCGTCTCGTTGGGATTGGCTGGACCTATTTCTCGTGCTCCTTCCAGCGGAGCGCGCTCACTACCGGCAAGTGGAAGAGTTTTTTTCGGAGTAGACATAAATCTCCTTTCGATTGGGCCGAGTTTAGTTCGAAGAGAAGCAGAGAAGCATTCAGCTGTTTCGCGACACCCCAGCAAAGAAGGCTAGCCCTCTGCGATCGACGAGATCAGTGCTGGCCCGTTGGTTGGCTGGAAAGTAGCAGGAGACTGGCAACGACGCAAGGTGTCGGTTGTTCTTGTTACGAAAAACGAACAGTGGTTCGTGTAATCAAGGCGCCAATGGAAGGAAAAACGGCGGAGTTGATGGCTCTAGCGGGCGGTTTGTTGCGTGATATCCGAATAAGAGAAAAAAAAATCGGGGCGCCAGCAGAATTTTGCGCGCCATTCTGCACGCCACCAGTCGTGGCCGTTGGTGTAGCAGGTGCCAGGGTCGTCATTGTGGGGCCCTGACGGAATGCTAAAGCCGTGCCCTTTCACAACACGGATTCGGACTTCCGGCTGCTACGTTTCCAATAAAGATACCCTGGAACGCCGATCAGCACGATTGCGGTACCCCAGAAGGCTTCGCTGGGACGGGTAATGATGGTGTTTAGCGTCCAGGCGACTCCCACCAGAACGTAGATCGCGGGGAGCCAGGGATATCCCGTGCAGCGGTACGGACGCGGGATGTTGGGGCGCTTCCAGCGCAGCAGGAACATTCCAATCACGGTGAGAGTGTAGGAGAGCACCATGCCGTAGATGACGTAGGTGTAGAGCTGATCGTAGCGGCCGCTGATAGTGAGCAGAGCAGCCCAGATGCCTTGACCAATCAGGCTGAAGGCGGGCGTTCGCCATTTGGGATGGATAACTGCCATGCGCTTGAAGAAGACGCCATCCTGCGCCATGGCAAGATAGACCCGCGCACCGGAGAGCGTGCAGGTGGCTGCGGCGCTGAAGCATGAGAGCGCGATCATGAGCGAGAGCCACAAAGCGGCATGTGGAGAAAACAACGCGGCTGCGGCGACGTGGGCGATGGTTTCGTGGCGGGCGATTTCGCTGAGCGGGAGAGCGTAGAGATAGGTGACGTTCATTGCCATGTAGATGACGCCGACCACGAGCACGCCCAGCACCATGGCCAGCGGCACATTGCGTCGCGGTTCTTTCACTTCGCCTGCGACCCAGGTGATATAGACCCATCCGTCATAGGCCCAGAAGACGGCGATCAAGGCGATGCCCATCGCAGAGATGAGTTGACCGGGATGAAGTCCCATGGTGAGACCGACGCCGTGCGAATGGAAATGTGACCAGTCGCCTTTGCCGATGGCGAATCCGAGAAATACGAAGGCCGCCATGGCGGCGAACTTAGTCCAGGTGGACAGATTTTGTAGCAGCGTACCCCAGCGCAGGCCGACAACGTTTACGTAGGTGAGGACCGCGATGAGGAACAGACCGAAAACATGGGCGCGAGTGATGGTGATACCCGCGAGCGAGACGACGACATGCTCCTGCGAAACCATGGGAAAAACTTGGCCGGTATAGGCGGCGGACGCTACGGAGAGCGCGGCGATGGTTCCACCATTGGCGACGGCGAAGAGCATCCAGCCATAGAGGAAGGCAACGAGGTCGCCGTAGGCCTCTCGAAGATAAACGTACTGGCCGCCGGACTCTGGGAACATGGATCCGAGTTCGGCGAAGGCGACACAACCGAAGAGAGAAATTACGCCGCCGATGACCCAGACCAGCAAGAACAGCGCGGGCTGCGGGAGCGGGCCGGCGATGTCCTTGGCGGTGAGAAAAATTGAGGAACCGATGATGCCGCTGACGAGCAGCAGCACGGAATCGAGCAGGCCGAGTCCGCGAATCAGGGTGGGTGGTGAGAGGACTGCGGGAACTTCGATAGTTGTCGTTGCAGGGGATTCCATTATCCAATTCCCAGTTCGTCGGGCGATTCGAGCGGGCTGCCGCAACGGCGGCAGATAACAGCGGAGCAGTCGCCGCAAGTTAAGGGATCGGTTACTTCTTCGGAGCAGTTCGGACAGTAGAGCGATCCAGGGTCGGGCTGCGGGGGAGGATTCTGAGGGCGTGTCGCCATGAGGAGGAAAACTGTAGCATAGAGCAGCGGGAAATTCACAAAAGGAAATTCGCTTGCCCGACAAACCTCTCACTCCCGACGAGAAACTGCAACAGGAATTCAACCGCTGGGCCGCGGCTGGCGAAGGCCTAAAGATGGAGAGCCATCACTTCGACATCACGGCGAAGACGATTCGCCGTATGAATTTGCGTCCTGGGGAGCGCGTGCTGGACCTGGGTTGCGGATCGGGATGGGCAACTCGGCTGCTGGCGCGGCTGGTTGGCGAGGGACCGGATGGATTCGGGCAGGTGGTGGGGCTGGACGTTTCTGACGAGATGATTCGGGAAGCGCGTGCGGCTTCTAAAGATTTTGACAACCTGCTTTACGTCTGGGGATCGGCGCAACAGATTCCCTGGGAAGAAAATTTCTTTGACAAGGTGTTGTCGGTGGAGTCGTTTTACTACTATGCCGATCAGGATCGTGCGCTGATGGAGCTGTTTCGCGTGATGGCGCCGCGGGGAAGATTATTCATCCTGATCAATCTATACAGAGATAATCAGTACTCGCTGCAGTGGGTGGACAAGCTGAAGGTTCCGGTGCATGTGCGGTCGGAGGCAGAGTACGTCGAACTGCTGCAGAAGCATGCGTTCGAAAATGTTGAGGCTTTCCGTATTCCTGATGACACGCCCACGCCAGATGACTATCAGACCAGGTCATTTCATAGTCTGGACGATCTGCGAGCGTTCAAACGCGAAGGGGCGTTGTTGCTGATGGCGTCGAAGCCTGATCTGCGGACGCCGGCGCCGGGGTACACGATTTATTGAGCGCCGATTTCTTTTTTGCCAGCTTCGGTAAGCAGGTAAATCCCCAGGATTGTCATCTCCGGCTCGATGGGATGGCGATAGCGCTGGCCGGGGTAGACTACGTAATAGATCGCCGGATAAAGCAGGATCAGCCAGAACAGCAGCCAGGCGCCGGGTTTGTGCTGGCGAAGAGCGCGGGCTAGTCCCCAGAACATCAGAACGGAGGAGGCCAGGAAGAGCGAATTTTTCACCTCCGCTAGCCACCAGATTTTTGCCAGGCGCGGCGGTCCCGCCCAGAAATAGATGAAGCGCTTGAGGCCGAGAATGGCGAAGCGCGGATAATCGGCCTCGATGTAATCGAGCGCCTGCCGCTTGCGGTGCTCGATATAGGCCAACTCGCCCATGGAGGTGTACTGGCGCATGGCGAACGTATCCTGGGTGGGATGCAAATACTGCATCCACGTTCCGTCAGCGCCAGGGGCGTTGCCCAGGCGGAGTTCTGCGCCTAGATTATCGCGGATGAAGATGAACTTTCCGAAGGTTCGATAGTTCCGCACCGTCCACGGGGTGACGCAGGCGATGAAGACTACGGAAGCCAGCACCACACCCGTGAGCGAAGGCTTGCGCCGTTTCGCGCGCTGATACCACGCCCATAAACCGGAGGCTGGAAGGAATGCGATCAGCACTGTGCTGTTCAGCGCCGCGATCCCCCAGAGCAAGCCGAACTGCAGCCAAGGCTTCAGTCCCTCGCGATCTTCCATGGTCAGCGCCAGCCAGAAAATAACGGCAAGCAGCAAGGCGGAGAGACTCGTCTCCCATACCCAACGGGTGCACCAGAACATGACGTAAGGCAGAAGCGCCCAGGTCCAGGCGGCGCCGACCGCGACCTTCTCCGAGAAGATTCGGCGCGCAATGAGGAAAATGGGGAGGCAAGTGAGTGCGGAGAAAATGCTGTTGATGGTGAGCAGGACAAAGGCAGATGCTCGCGAATAGATGCCGAAGATGTGAAAAACGCCGGCCGTCAAATATGGATAAAGAGGAGGTTCCCATGCCGTGGGACCGGTGGGCGCGCCGAAAGCGTCGCTAAAGCCGCGGCCGGAGGCGATAGCGGCTCCGATGCGTCCCATCTCCCAACCGAAGCCGAAGTTATCTTCTGCACTTTTGAATTTGTAGGTGTGGCCGACGATGATCCAGCCCACGCGAAGAAATAGGGCGATGGCGACCATCCAGAATTGAGAGGTGCGAATTCGAGCCCAGGCATCGACAAACTGGGTCGGGATGCGTTTGTGGGCAGCGGCCACCGCGGATTGTGAATCCATGGATATTTCTATTTGTAGCTGAGTCTCGATGGCGCGGCAACTCGACAACGATGCCGAGGAGCCATTTGCGACGCGATTGAACGTATAATTGTGTCGAAGCTTCACGGACCGAGGTCCCCTGATGAGCTGGCTGCAAAATAGATTCGAAAAGAACTTCATGATCAGCACGGTCGACTACGTCTTCAACTGGGCGCGAAAGTCTGCCGTGTGGCCGATGACGTTTGGGCTGGCTTGCTGTGCCATTGAGATGATCGCCGCCTCGACTTCGCGATTTGATATCGCGCGCTTCGGTGCGGAGGTGTTTCGTCCCAGCCCGCGGCAGGCTGATCTGATGATCGTGTCGGGCACGGTGACATTGAAGATGGCGCCGGTGGTGAAGCGCATTTACGACCAGATGCCGGACCCGAAGTGGGTGATCTCGATGGGTGCGTGCTCGTCGGTGGGCGGGCCGTTCAATACGTATGCCGTGTTGCAGGGCGTCGACAAAATCGTGCCCACGGACGTGTATGTGACGGGATGCCCGCCGCGGCCAGAGAATCTTTTCTACGCGCTGCTCAAGCTGCAGGACAAGATTGACACCATGACGGTTGCGAGAAGACCCACGGAAGTGCGGCTCGATCCGAACATGGTGGAGAACTTCAAGCGGCAGGTGATGATCGCCCAAACGGTGCAGCCGAAATAGCGGTCAACTTTTGGCTACCAGTCGTCAGCAAATAATGTGGGGACAGCCGTCCCCGGCTGCCCGCCGAGCGAAGCTCGGCGGTTCCATCCCGAAAGATTGAGGATTCGTGCCAGATTTTATCAAGCTCACCACCGAGACCGAACTTCCGCCCCCCGACGAAACCAAAGAATTTCCCTGCGCAACCAAGATGATCTGCGTAGCTAACGTGAATAGTATTTATAGCGCTATGGAGAACGTCTGCCTGCATCGCGGCGGGCCACTGGGGCAAGGAATGATCGAAGGCGGTAAGGTGGTGTGCCCATGGCACGGCTGGGCATGGGACACAAAGACCGGTGAGGCCACGCAGAATCCCAGCATGAAGATTGCGGTTTATCCGCTGAAGATTGAGAACGGCGATGTGCTGATTGAGATCTAGTAAGAGTGTGCCGTCTACTCGTTCTCGTTATCCCAACAATCTCAAGAATTTACCAGGTTGATTTTCATACCCCGGAAACACTGTCGCCAGATTCTTGTTGCCCATGTGGCGCGCAACGGCCTCGCCGAGCACCTGACGAAAATCCGTGGTCAGCGCCAGATCGCGGCCTTCGTAGAGTTGCGCCTGATCGAGGCCCGGCCAACGTCCGTACACTTTGCCGCCTTTCACGGGCCCGCCCAGCACGAACATGACGTTGGCATGGCCGTGGTCGGTGCCGCGATTGCCGTTCTCGCGTGCGGTGCGGCCGAACTCCGACATGGTGACGACCACCGTATCTTCCCCGAGGTCGCCGAGATCGGTCCAGAAAGCTGCGAGTGATTGCGAGAAGTCGCGCAGTACATTGGCAATCTGGCCTTCAGTTGCGCCTTCGTTGACGTGATGGTCCCAACCGCCGATGTCAGCAAACGCCACCTGCACACCGAGATTCGCCTTAATGAGTTGAGCAAGCTGGCGCAGGTTGTCGCCGAAGTGTCCCTTGGGATAATCAACGCCGGGAGCCGGTTTGTACTTCGAAGGGTCCGCCGACCTTAGCATCTTGACCGCGTCAAATGTTTCTTCGCCTGTGCCGTGCATCACGGTATCGAGGGAGTGATCGTACATGGCCTCGAAAGTATTGGCGACCGGCGAGGCTTTCGGATTGCGGCCCCCGACCGAGAAATCATTGATGTTGTTGATGGCGATGGCGGGCTCGGCACCACTCAAAATACGTGGTATGGACGGGCCCATGGCAACGGCCTTGAACGCGGATTTCTGCGACTGTGGCAAGTTGCGCAACGCACGGTTGAGCCATCCATCGTCGGTGGACTTTACGCCCGGAGTGCCGGACTCCATAAAATCCTGGGCATCGAAGTGCGAGCGGTTGGGGTCGGGCGACCCGGCGGCATGCACAATCGCCAGTTGACGCTGCTGCCAGAGGGGCTGGAACGGCGCGAGTGACGGATGCAGGCCGAAGAAGCCATCCAGATCGATTACGGAATTTCGCGGAATGTTGATGCTGGGCCGCATCGCGTAATATTGCGGCTCGGCATGAGGCACCACGATATTCAAACCGTCGGCCGCGCCGCGTTGAAAGATTACAACCAGGCGCCTGGTGCGGGAACCCGGCTGAACCGCGCCCCTGGCGGCGCGAGCGAGAAAACTCGGAACCGCGGCCGTGCCGACGACGGCGAGTGCGCTGTTGCGAAGAAAGATGCGACGAGTGATGGACATAATAAAGCAGCTCCTGGCCACTAGCTATTAACATCGGGCTACCGCGCTCCTAGCTGCTGTTGCCTTAGGTTCTGTCCAGAAGCTGGTAGTTAGTAGCTATCTTCTCTGAAACTCTGGCGAGCCGAGTAACAAGCCCGCGATAGTGCTAACGTCCGGAGGCCGCACTGCGTCCACCGGCTTGCGCGCTGCGCTGCTTCCTGCCGCGGCGCCGATCTGTGATGCAATCGAGTCGTGCGTTTGCTTCGATACGTCTCCGTCGAGCAGGCCGAGCTCGAGGGTGGATAGTGTCCGGATCGAATCCAATGGGGTATTGCTCGGAGTACTGGCCGCGAATTGCGCCACGTCCACCTTAACGCCCTTGATCTTGCCGCTGCTAAGCGTCAAAGCAAAATTCATGCGATTGAGCAGTGCCGATGAGCTTACCCACGTTTCGGCCTTCATGGAATAGCCGGTGGGCGGCTGCGCGCCGTAAAGTGGCATACCCATACCGTTGAGCTGTCGTGTGAGCGGCAATGCGTCGTCGACCTCAGCGCCGGTGGCACGCAGGGCTGAAGCTACGAATTCCAGAGGAGTTTTCACCTTGGCGCGATAGGTGCTGTCAGCCCAAAACTCAGGCGATTGAAAAAGCACAGTCAGCACTTCGCGAATGTCGCCCTTCTTTTTCAGGAAAGTCTTCGCCAGGCGGTCGACCAAAGCAGGAGGCGGATCATCCGATACAAAACGTTCCGCGAGCTTGAGCGAGACGAAGTGCGCAGTCTGCGGACTGGCGGCTAGACGGTGCAGCAATTCCAGTCCTTCGCCTTCCCCTTTCGGCTTGATGCGGTGGTCGAGTACAAATTTCGGTCCGGGCTCGTGCATCCTGGGTTCGAATTTGAAGCCGCCGCCTTCGTTAGGTTTCTCGATGGTCCAGCCGGTAAACACCTTGGCAACTTCGGTGACATCGTGCTGCGAGTAGCCGCCGTTCACGCTCAGGGTATGGAGTTCCAGTAACTCGCGCCCGTAATTCTCGTTGAGGCCGCTAGGACGCTTGCCCTTATTTGGCCGTGGTGGCCCGGATGGATGCACCGGAATGCCCAGAGCTTGCGGCGAGTTTGGCCCCACACTGAGCCAGTTGTCGAGATAGAACAACATTGCCGGACTCTTGGCCGTGGCTATCAGCAGGTCTTCGAACTTGCCCAGCGCGCGCGGTCGAATCACATCGCGCTCGTAGCTGGTAATGAGGAGTCGATCGACTCCCTTGTCCGCGAATATATTGAAGTGATTAAACCAAAAATCGGTCATCACTTCCTGGAGTTGACGCTCGCTGTAGATGGCGCGCAGAAGCTTGGCCTGCGCCAGTTCGCCAGTGACCACTCCCGCAGGACCATTCAATGCGAGCAGGGTTTCCTTTTGCCTGGGAAGCAGGCCTTCGAGAAACGCCTGACCTTTACCTCCGCGCAAAGTGTCGGCCAATGCAAGCTGCGCCGTCGGCGACAGGCTGAGAATTTTCTTGAAACGCTGATCGGGCGGAATGCTCGGCAATTGCTGCACATCCAAGTCGGCGTAAAGTTCCTCCTCGCGGCGGCGAGCCTCTTCTTTCTCCTCTGGGGTCATCTTCGCCGCAAGCGCGGAGGGCGCGACTGCATCCCCATTGTCTGGAGAGGTCTTTGCGCTAGCATCTGCGGCAATCTCGTTGTTCGGCGAGCCCGGGCTCCGCGTGGAATGATCGACAGTTGCGTGTGTGTCCGACGCCATCGTGGACGCCCCAGGATGATTCTTGGCGGCTTCCAAGCGTTCTTTCTTTTCCTGTTGTCGGTCGATCTGAACTTGATAGACCATTCGCAACGCGGCGTCGGACGGCATGGGTTTCTTGCCATTCATCACCTGATTGATCTCTTGACCGTCAGGGAAATCCTGAGCGACTTCTGTGGTGCTCATGCGCGTCGTGCGGAAGGGCTCCAGGCGAGCCTCAAGGGCGCTG